>CAJDUT010000064.1_pt1 | contig 15226 bp, 11 predicted proteins | sample 7390981 | NCBI WGS metagenome assembly CAJDUT01 (sample SAMEA7055681, study PRJEB34461) | soil metagenome | biome: terrestrial ecosystem; feature: Peninsula; material: soil | place: Antarctica | collected 2016 | reverse complement strand
AATGCCGTATTCCTCCAGCGTTTTGACCAGGCTCGCTTCGGAATAACGCGGCGGCGGTTCGGTGAAGTGCTGCTCGGCGAGGATTTCGGCTAGCGGCACAGCTTCACCGATCTTCATCGCCGGCAGTTTGCGCTTGGCGTCCTCGTCTTCTTCGTTCTTCTGATCGCGACCTTCCTCGTAAACGGCCAGGAATCCCGGATCGACCACGGTCGTGCCGCTGGCGCGAAAACTGGAATCGCCGCCGGCATCCAGATCCACCGAGACGGTGTTGAGTGTGGCGAATTGCATCTGGCTTGCGACCGCGCGCTTCCAGATCAATTCGTACAGTTTGCGTTGATCGTCGTTGAGATACACGGCGACGCTGGCTGGCGTATGCAAGGCAGAAGTTGGCCGGATCGCTTCATGCGCTTCCTGCGCGTTCTTGGATTTTGCGCGATACAGGTTCGGTGTCTCGGGCAATGCCTTGGCACCAAAATCGCGCGCGATGACTTTGCGCAGTTCGGCGATGGCATCGTTGCCCAGGCTCACCGAATCGGTACGCATGTAGGTGATAAGACCTACCGTACCTTCATCGCCGATTCCAACACCTTCGTATAAACCTTGGGCTAGGCGCATGGTGCGGCTGGTGGTGAATCCCAGCTTGCGCGCAGCTTCCTGCTGTAGTGTCGAGGTAGTGAATGGCGGCGACGGCCGGCGCTTGCGTTCCTTGGACTGCACCTCGCTGACGACGAGACGGCCCTGCGCGGATTTGAGCAAGGCATCGCGCGCGGCGTGCGCATCGGTTTCGTTGGTCAGGTCGAATTGTTCGAATTTCTTGCCGCGCAATTTCAGCAGGCGTGCGGAAAAACGCAGGTCGGGGTGCGCGCAGTCGGCTTCGACCGACCAGTATTCGCGCGCATTGAACGCTTCGATTTCTTCTTCGCGTTCGACGATCATGCGCAACGCCGGCGATTGCACGCGCCCGGCCGACAAGCCGCGTTGCACCTTGCGCCACAACACCGGCGACAGATTGAAGCCGACCAGATAGTCCAGCGCGCGGCGGGCTTGTTGTGCATTGACCAGATCCAGCGACAACTCGCGCGGGTTCGCCACCGCCTCGCGGATCGCGTGCGGGGTAATCTCGGAGAACACCACGCGATGCAGGGTCTTGCCGTCGAGCAGTTTGCGCTGGCGCAGGATCTCGGCGATATGCCATGAAATGGCCTCACCCTCGCGATCCAAGTCGGTGGCCAGATACAAGGTATCGGCCTTGGCGGCGGCTTTGGCGATGGCGTCGACATGTTTTTCGTTGCGCTCGATGACCTCGTAGGCCATGGCGAAATTGTTGTCCGGGTCGACTGCGCCTTCCTTCGGGCGCAAATCGCGCACGTGTCCGTAGGACGCCAACACGGTGAAATCCTTGCCGAGGTATTTGTTGATCGTCTTGGCCTTGGCCGGCGATTCGACGATGAGTAGATTCTTTGCCATGGGTTATCCGTTGCCTGTCACGGCGAGTCGATTCGCTTGTCCGCGCAACCGTGGGGAGCGCGGCAAAAAAGGCGCGATAACATTCGCGCCCTTATTCAGTGTGCTCACACAGTCCGGCATGCTGTCAAGCATGGTCTTTTGCCGCAGGGCAGTTCAATGACGCGAATAGCGCCCGTTTTCAGTCGTAACAGTACCTTCCAATTCAAGCATCAACAGCATCGACGACAATGCGGCCGCAGACAAGCCGGTGCGGTGTGCGAGTTCGTCGACGGCGCAAGGGCTGGCGTCAAGTGCGGCAAGCAAACGTTGATAGTCAGGGTCGCGTTTCGGCATTGCCATTGCGGATGAAGGCGTTTCGTCGTTCGTAGCGTCGAGGCGCTCACGCAATCCTTGCGCCAGCAATGCACCGGCAGCATGCAGTTCTTCGAGAACCTCATCGGCGGTCTCGATCAATTTGGCGCCGTCGCGAATGAGTTTGTGGCAGCCGCGCGCGAGCGGGCTGTGGATCGAGCCGGGCAGGGCGAACACCTCGCGGCCTTGTTCGGCGGCCAGGCGCGCGGTAATCAGTGATCCGGAACGCAGGCCGGCTTCGATCACCAGCGTGCCCAGGCTCAAGCCGGCAATGATGCGATTGCGGCGTGGGAAATTCGCTGGCTTGCCGGGTGTTCCAGGTGGAAATTCTGACACCAGTGCGCCGCTCTCGACGATGCGCTCGGCCAGGGCTGCGTGATGACGTGGATAGATGCAGTCCGGTCCGGTACCCAGCACCGCGATGGTGACGCCGCCTGCATCCAGCGTGGCCGTGTGGGCAGCGCCATCGATGCCTTCAGCCAGCCCGCTGGTGACGACATTGCCCGCCAGCGCGAACGTGCGCGCGAAGGCGCGCGCATTGGCCAAACCCGACGGCGTGGCGCTACGTGAGCCGACAATCGCGATCTGCGGTGACCACAAATGCATCGGCTCGCCGACAATGTAAAGCGCGGCCGGTGGATTCTGCGCATCGCGAAGCAGCGACGGGTAGTCGGCGCTGAGGAAAGTGATCAAGTGATGGTTTGGGTGATCCAGCCATGCAAGATCGGTTTGCAGCAACGCCTCGTCGGGTGCAGCCAGCCAGGCGCGTGCCGCGTCGGGCACGCGCGGTTCGCTGCGGACATGCTCGATCGCAGCCGACGCACTGCCGTGGCGCTCCACCATGTCGCGCAGCGTCGACGCGCCGAGTTCGGGCGCGCGCAGCAGGTTCAGCCAGGAGCGGGTTTCATCGTGGGATAGCGTGATCGGCATCGGCCGTAGTGTAGTTGGCGATACCGGGAACACAAATGGTGTGCAAGGCTCGGAATCGGGAGTCGAGATTCGGGAAAGTCAAATGCCCGTCATTCCCGCAAAAACGGGAGTGACGAAAATTTTTTATGCTTTTCCGCCTTTCGGCTTCAGCTGTGATCAGGCTCGTACAGCTTGTCGCCGCGATGCACAGGGCGAATGCCGTCCATGATCAAGCCGTAGCTGACCTTGTCGAAGGTGCGGAAGATCATGACGTGGCCGATGTATTCTTCGGGCAATTGCACTTTCGAGTCGTCTCGATGGAAGAACGCGCGAGCGCTGTCCTCGGGATAGTCGGTGCGATCCACCGCGACATCGCCAGGCGTGAAGATCGAATAGGTCTGGCCATTGTTGACGCCGTCGGCAGCACCGCGCGACAAGGCCACAACCTGATCGCGACCGACCGCGTTGAGCGCATCGGCGAATGCGATCACGCGCATGTCCGGCGGCAACACGTTCGGCGCATGCGGCATGTACTGGAAATCATAGACGGTACTGGATTGCGGCAACACGAAGTCGCCGGGCTGCACTTCGAAGTCGCTGCTCAGCACCAGTGTCGATGTCGGGTTGCCGGCCTTGGTGACTTGCACGGCGCCATATTGCAACATCTCGTAACCGATCAGATGTACGTCGCCGTGCAGGGTGAAATGATCCGGGCCGCGATGCCACAGCATGGACGGGCGACCGTCGCGGTCCTCCATGTTCTGGCGAAAGATGCGGCTGGGATGGCCGTCTTTCGAGGTGATTTCGTAATAACGTCCGATCACGCGAGCCAATACGAATTGCTGGCCGGGTTGTGCGTCGAGTCCGCGTACGTAGGTCAGTTCGCCCGGCGTTCCCTGGATGTGGTGATCTTCGAAGGCGACGACGTGCGGGGCGTGCTTGAATTCGTCGTCGCTGATGATGCGCGTATCTTTGAGGAAGTCTTTGACCGACGACAGCGGAATCGGCTTGATCGCGTCTTCCAGCGCCGTGGCGCGTACGTGCGGTCCGAAACCGCCATCATCACCGGTCACGCGCAGTTTGCCGTTCAGGTAAGCAAGACTGAGCACATCGCCGGGATAGATCAGGTGTGGGTTGGCGACTTGCGGATTCGCCTGCCAGACCTCGGGCCACTCCCACGGGTGCTGGAGAAACTTTGCGGAGATACTCCACAATGTGTCTCCCTTGCGCACCGTGTAGGTGTCAGGATGATTCTTGTTCAGCTGCACCGTCGCGGCGTATGCCGTGAGGGTGAACAGCAACCCGGCGCAAAGTGCAGGTAGTTTTTTAAGCATAGCCGCCAATTACCTGATTCCCCTAAGGACTTGGTGAGTGTATACGAAAATTTTACCGGCGCAAACGGCCGCGACCGGGAAAATGCCGATCAGGACACATAATTGCTGACCAATTCGCGCCAAGTACCGAATCGGCGTAGAATTTTGTCTGATTTCCTTGATATTGCGGCGTCGGCGTTCCGGTCTTGAGACTTGGCCGATGCGGCCCGATACTCATGACTATGCTGACTATTCTGGAATTTCCCGATCCGCGCCTGCGCACCACGGCCCAGCCAGTGCGCTTATTCGACAAAGCCTTGCACGATTTGATCGACGCCATGTTCGCCACCATGTATGCCGCGCCCGGCATCGGCTTGGCGGCGACACAGGTCAATGTGCACGAACAGCTGCTGGTACTGGATGTTTCCGACGAAAAAAACCAGCCGCTGATCTTGATTAATCCACGCATCCTCGCGCGTGAAGGCAGTCAGGTCTACCAGGAGGGTTGCCTGTCGGTGCCGGGTATTTTTGCCGATGTCGAACGCGCCGAGCGCATCGTGGTCGAAGCGCAAGGTCGCAATGGCGAGCCGCTCCACATCGAAACCGACGGATTGCAGGCAGTGTGTATCCAGCACGAAATGGATCACTTGATCGGCAAGCTCTTTGTCGATTACCTGTCGCCACTCAAGCGTGAACTGGTGCGCAAGAAGCTCGACAAACAGCGCCGCTCGGCCACCGCCGCCTGATCGCTCCCATGCCCGCGCGCCTGCGTCTGGCGTTTGCCGGCACTCCTGATTTTGCCGTGCCGCACTTCGCGGCCTGCTCGGATTCGGACGTGGAAATCGTCGCGGTCTACACGCAACCGGATCGCCCAGCGGGGCGCGGCCGGGCCGTGGCCCAAAGTCCTGTCAAACGCGCCGCAGTTGAAGCTGGATTGCGTGTCGAACAACCCGAAACGCTCAAAGATGCCGAAGCGCAACAGCGTTTGCGCGAGTTGGATCTGGATCTACTGGTGGTAGTTGCCTACGGCCTGATCCTGCCGCGCAAGGTGTTGGCGATGCCGCGCCTGGGCTGCTGGAACGTGCACGCTTCGCTGCTGCCGCGCTGGCGCGGTGCAGCACCGATCCAGCGTGCCTTGCTCGCCGGCGACGGGGAAACCGGGGTATGCCTGATGCAAATGGAGGCCGGTTTGGACACGGGACCTGTACTGATGCGAAAAACCACTCAAATTACTGCAGGCGATACCGGCGGCAGCCTGCATGAGCGTCTGGCCGTGCTCGGCGCCGGTCTGCTCGGCGAAGGGTTGCAACGCGTGCTGTGCGGCGAGGCACTGCCTGCCCGGGCCCAGCCGGAACATGGCGCGACGTACGCGCACAAGCTCGACAAGGGCGAGGCCAACCTCGACTGGAACGATTCAGCGGAAAAGCTCGAGCGCAAAGTACGCGCGTTCGATCCATGGCCGGTGGCCGAAACGCACTTGGGCGGCGAGCGGGTGAGGGTGTGGTCGGCGCAAGTTTGCGTGTCCACGCAATCGAATCCGGTGGCACCCGGAACCATTCTTCAGGCGAACCGCGATGGCATCGTCGTTGCGTGTAGTGAAGGCGCGCTGCGTATCGTTGAATTGCAACGCGCAGGTGGTCGGCGCATGCGAGCGGCCGATTATCTGAATGCGCGACCGGGGCTGGTCGACACCGCATTGCGAAGCTCACCCACTTGAGCGATCCAGCCAATCCGCGCGCGCTCGCGGCCAAAATGTTGGCGCAGGTTGTCGCCGGCTCGTCGTTACGTGCGATATTTTCCGCGCAGGCCGGACAATTGCGCGACTCGCGCGATCGCGCCCTGTTGTCTTCGTTGTTGCATGGCGGTGCGCGTTGGTGGCTGCGTTTCGATGCCGTGATCGACGAACTACTTGAGCGACCGATACGTACGCGCGAACCGGCCGTGCATGCACTGCTGGTGCTGGGTCTGGTCCAGCGAGAAATTTTGCAATTACCCGATTATGTCGCGGTTGCAGCCACGGTGGAGGCGGCGCGTGCATTGGGCAAGCCGAAGTTCGCTGGTCTCGTCAACGCCGTGCTGCGGCGCTGGCTGCGCGAACGCGATGCGCGCAATGCAAAACTCGATTTCGCCGCGAAAACACGCAGCGCACATCCGGATTGGTTGGTTGAAGCGATCCAGGCCGAATGGCCGCAGCACGCGCAATCGATACTCGCGGCCAATAACGCGCAGGCAACGCTTTGGCTGCGCGTGAACCGTCGCCGCGCCTCGCGTGAAGAACTCGCCGCGCAACTGGCTGCAGCCGATATCAGCTGCACTGCGCCGGAAGATGTTGCCGACGCACTGCTGCTGGAACGCAGCACCGACGTCACCGTCTTGCCCGGCTATGCCGAAGGCTTGTTCTCGGTGCAGGATGGCGCGGCGCAATTCGCCGCCGGTCTACTCGATCTGCATGACGGTATGCGCGTACTCGATGCCTGCGCTGCACCGGGCGGCAAGAGTGCACAGATTCTGGAATGGGCCGATGTCGATCTGCTGGCGTTGGACCGCGATGCGCAGCGCTTGCCGCGCCTGCGACAGAATCTGGATCGCCTGGGTCTTGTGGCGGAAGTGCGTGGGGGCGATGCCGGTGATCCGCCATCATGGAATGGCGGCAGCGGCGCCAAGACAAAGCCATTCGATCGCATCCTGCTCGACGCGCCATGTTCTGCGACCGGCATCATCCGGCGCCAGCCGGATATCAAACTGCATCGCCGCGCCACCGATATTCCGGCGTTGGTGCGTACGCAGCAACGCCTGCTCGATGCGATATGGCCTTTGCTGCGTCCCGGCGGGCGCCTGGTCTATGCAACCTGTTCGATACTGGGCGACGAAAACGCGCGCCAGATTGCGACGTTTCTGGGCAGGCATGACAATGCGAGTGCACTAAGCGTAATGCCGGACTGGCACGTTGCCGGCGCGGGCGCGCAGAATCTGCCTGGTGAGGCAGGCATGGATGGATTTTTTTATGCGGTTGTGGACAAAGCTGAGTAATATACTTTGCTGCATTGCGCTGGCGGCTTGCGCACCAGCGCCGGGCGCAATCGTCGTGCGCGATGCCGCGATCCATGCCGGCATGCTCAGCGTGCATCTGCAGTGGCAACCCGATGCCGAGGTGCTTGATGCGCTCGATCACGGGATCGCGCTCACGTTCGTGGTCACCGTTCGCGCGTACGGCAGCGGAATGCTTGGCTCGCTGCATTCGCAGGCAACGCTGCATCGGCACCTGCAACTGCGCTATTTCCCGCTCAGCCGCCAATACCAGCTGCACGATCTGGATCACGGCCAAACGCGCAGCTATCCGGCACGCGCATTGGCGCTGGCGGCGCTGGAGGATTTGCGTATGGCGCTACCTGATTGGAATGCGCAACATGTGCAACGGTTTGCGTTGCAGGTGACACTGGATCGCGATGCGTTGCCCGGAGCCTTGCGCTTGCCGGCGCTGTTGCGCTCGGCGTGGCACGTATCCAGTGGGGAATATACGTGGCAAGCGCCCGCCGCCTGACGCGCATCGCGCGCCGCGTGGTGCCGATCGTGGCCGTGGTGGTGCTGTTGGGCGCTGCCCTGCTGTTGGCCAAGGACGCAGCCGGTGGCAGCAACCGACTCAGCACCTGGTATGTGTGGATGCTCGGTGCGTCGACCCTGGCGTTGTTGGTGCTTGTGGCGATCATCGTGCAGCGCCTGCTGCGCTTGCGCCGCGAACTGCGCAGCCGGGAGCCCGGCGCGCGCCTGACGCGTCGCTCGTTGCTGATGTTGATCGTGCTCGCGCTGCCGCCGGTGTTCGTGGTGTACGGATTTGCGCTGAATTTTCTCGATTCCAGCATCGATACCTGGTTCAACGTTCGCATGGAGCGCGCGCTCGACGATGCTCTGCAGATCGGTCGCGTGTATCTGGACGAACGCTTGCATGCGGCGCAGCAAAACAGCAGTGCGCTGTCGCAACAGCTCGCTGCGGTTGCCGATGATCAATTGCAAGCGAAAATCGACGACCGCTTCGATGCCACTGGCGCAATTCAACTGAGCGTATTCGGCACCGATCAAACGGTCCTGGCCAGTGCCAGTTCCGACCCACAATTTTTCGATCCCGTGGTTCCGGATTCGTCGGTATTGTTGCAGGTGCAACGCAATGGCAGCTATGCCGCAGCGGAACCTCTCGGCGATCTCCTGGTGTTGCGCGTGCTGCGACCGTTGCCAAATGCAACGCCGGGTGAGACACGCTTGTTGCAAGGACTGTATCCGTTACCGGCGAACATCCAGTCGTTGACCAACGGCGTGGAGCAGGCGACGTTCGATTTTCAACGCCTGAAGTATTTGCGCGGGTCGCTCAAGCTCACCTTCACCCTGATACTGACCTTCGTGCTGCTACTGTCGGTGCTGTTCGCATTATTTGCCGCGTTCGGCATCGCGCGTCGATTGACCGCGCCGATCGGTCGCCTCGCCGCCGCGACGCGCGCGGTTGGAGCGGGGCGATACGACACGCCGTTGCCGGTCGGCAGTGACGATGAACTGGGCTTTCTGGCGACCTCGTTCAACCAGATGCAGCGCGAACTTGAACAGTCCAACGCGCGCCTGACGCGCGCTGCGCAGGAAACCGAAGACCAGCGCGCCTACCTCAACGCGGTATTGGAGCGCCTGTCTGCCGGAATGCTTGGGCTCGATCATGCCGGCGTACTGCGCACGATCAATCGCGCCGCCGAGAGCATTCTTGCGGTTTCCCTGGAACCGTACATTGGCCAGCATTTGTCGATCGTGCGCCGCGACCATCCTGCGTTGGCGCAGTTGCTGGATTCGGTTTTGCAGCACGTGAGCCAAGGCGTGCGCGAGTGGCGCGAGGAAGTCGTCGTGGATGTCGATGATGGCAATCGCGGCGCCGAACGCCGGATATTGATGGTGCGCGGCGCGCAGCTGGACGTAACCGCTGGGGCTGCTGCCGGCATCGTCGCCGTGTTCGATGATCTGACGGTACTCAACCGCGCCCAGCGCGATGCCGCGTGGGCCGAAGTCGCGCGGCGGCTTGCGCATGAGGTGAAAAATCCGCTCACACCCATTCAACTGGCAGCCGAGCGCTTGCGCCGGCGATTCATCGGGCGTTTGCCGCCGGACGAAACCGAATTGCTGGATCGCGCCACGCACACCATCGTCAGCCAGGTCGAAGCACTCAAGGCACTGGTCAATTCGTTCGGCGATTATGCCCGTCCACCGCAGATCCAAACGCGGCCGTTGTCGTTGCATGCGTTATTGGCCGAAGTGCTCGATCTTTACGAAAACGATCAGCGCATTACCTTGACGCGACGATTTGCGCAGCACGATCCTGCGATTCGCGCTGATGCCGGTCGTTTGCGTCAATTGCTGCACAACCTGCTCAAGAATTCACTCGAAGCGATCGGCGATACGCGCAAGCCGCATATTGAAGTGGACACGCAAAACATTTCCGCAGTTGGCCAGAATTGGGTCGAGCTGACGATCGCCGACAATGGCCCGGGTTTGCCCGAAGGCTTCGATGAGCACTGGTACGAGCCCTACACGACAAGCAAAACCAAAGGCACCGGCCTGGGTCTGGCCGTTGCCAAGAAAATCGTCGAGGAACACGGCGGTAGCATTCGTGCGGAAAATCGCGTGGTGGGCGGCGCGATCTTTATTTTGCGATTGCCGCTGGATACGGCGGCGCCAGGGGTAGATCGCGTCTAGAAATGGTTGCCACATTTTTCCCTTCCCCCGCAAGGCGGGGGTCACCCCAATTCTCCCTTCCCCCGTAAGGTGGGAATCAGGCCAATTTTCTCTTCCCCCGCAAGGCGGGGATCAGGCCAATTTTCTCTTCCCCCGCAAGGCGGGGGAAGCGTGGAGCGCCGCATCGGAAACGAGTTGTGGTAGAGCCGATAGTAGCGGCGCTCGAATCCAGCCCGCTTGGCGCTGAGTTCCTGTGTCGCGTGGTTGCCGGCGCGATCGCGCTTTTCGACTGATCGGCGCAAATTTTTGAGTCGGTCGATGACGCGACGCGACCAGCTATAGCCCGATTGCGGGCTCCAGTTGCCGCGCATAACTACCGCATTGCCACGGAAAAAATCCTGCGGGGAAACATGCCGCAGTACGATGAAATCGTCGTTGAAGTAAACGAAGTGTTCGGCCAGGTCGAAATTCCGCCACAGCGCGCTGATGTTGGCGCGGCTGTTGAGCGCCGGCAGGTGTTTTTCGTAACCGGTAAAAATCTCGCGGTGATCCACCACCCGCACGCGGTGCGCCCCGGCGTTCTCGCGAATTTCGACATCAATGCCGGTTTCTGTTGATCGGTGACGATATGAATGTGGCGAAACCACGGCGCGAAACGCAAGATCGACGCGAGGCAATATTCCAGCTCGCCGGCATCATCGAAACGCGTCGGATCGGCGCTGCGTGGCCGCAGCCGCGCCGCAACAGGCCAGATACGATTCGAGCCGCTGGCGCTGGGCAGGAGCGTTGCCATCGACCCAGGGGATGACCGCATCAATCGGGGTCAAGCGGCGACTCTCGATAATCCATGCGTTACCATGCAAGCAGACTCATGTGAACAAACCAATGAATCGTTGCGACGTCGGGCCTGACAGGCATCGCCGCAGTCGAATTGGATTTTGCCACAGTCAAGACACCTTGCTGCGGGACCCAGTTTGCCATCGACCATGACCGATAGCCCATCGAATCCCGCATTGCACCCACGCCGCGAATGGCTGCTATTCATGCTGCTCGCTATCGTATTGCTCGGTGCAGGCATTGGCATGCGCGATCCGTGGCCATCTGACGAACCGCGTTTCACGTTGGCGGCGCAGGAGATGGTGCAATCCGGGGACTGGCTGTTCCCGCATCGCGGCATCGAGTTGTACGCCGACAAACCGCCGATGCAGATGTGGGCCGAAGCCGCATCCTACGAAATGGTGGGCAACTGGCGCGTCGCCTTTTTGTTGCCATCATTGCTGGCGGCTTTGGCAACGCTATGGCTGACGTACGATTTGGGCCGGCGTTTGTGGAATCATCGCGCCGGACTGTATGCGGCAACGGCGATGTTGTTCGCAGTGCAGTTCATGTACCAGATGAAGCGCGCCCAGATCGATCCAATGGTTACCGCCTGGATCACGCTGGCCAATTGGGGCCTGTTGCTGCATTTCCTGCGCGGTCCGAATTGGCGAATGTACTGGCTGGGATGTTTTGCTGCCGGTTTGGGCGTCATCACCAAGGGTGTCGGATTTCTCGCCTTGTTGATGTTCGTGCCGTACGTGTTTGCGCGGATGCGGCATTGGGACGGTGTCACGCGAACGCAACACAGTGCTACGCGCTGGGCGGTCGGCGCTGTCGCGTTTCTCCTGCCGATACTCGCCTGGGGAATCACCATTTTGCTGGCAGCGAAATCGCGCGGCACGCCCGAGTACGCGGCGTATGTGCGCGACCTGTTTCTGCATCAGACCGCCGGTCGTTATGCCGGGTCATGGTCGCATCCCCAACCATTCTGGTATTTCCTGCCGATTGTTCTTTTCGGCTGGTTCCCGCTTTCCCTGCTGTATTTCGGTGCCGTTCCACGCTGGTGGCGCGACATCCGCGCAGGTGAGGCGCGTGTCATGTTGCCGTTGGCGTGGACGCTGATTGTTGTTATTTTTTTTAGCATCGCTACCGGCAAGCGTGACGTTTACATCATGCCGGCGTTACCGATGGTCGCGTTGGCCATGGCATCGTATCTGGAAGAAATCCGGCACGCGCGCTGGTTGCGTATCACCGCGTTTTCGGTTGCCGTGATCGGCGGCATCGCGTTTGCGCTTGTGGGTTTCTGGGCCTTGTTCGGCCACTTGCCGCAAGCCGACGACTTCGTGCAGCGGCGTGCTCTGGCCAGAGCGGCGCTAAGCGTGTGGTCGATGGTCATTGCCATCGGTGCTGCCATGACCCTGTCCGCGCTCATGTTCGGTCCGCGCCGTGGCTGGACGGCGTTGTTGGGCGGGTTCTGCGGGCTCTGGCTGATCTGGAGTTTCTGGGCCTATCCGTTGCTCAACGATTCCAGTTCGGCGCGCGGGGTGATGCATCAGGCGCGTGAAATCGCCGGCCCGCAAGCGACGATCGGGTTGGTCGCGTGGAAGGAGCAAAATCTTTTGATGGCTACCGGCCCAACGACGGAATTCGGCTTCAGGCAACCGTGGGCGCAACAATATGCCGACGCCGTGGCGTGGCAGGCCAAGGCATCGGATCAGCGCTGGATCTTTGCGCTATCCGATGCGATGGGCCAATGCGTGGATCGCGACAAGGCCCAGCGCATCGGCGAAGCCAATCGACGCGTTTGGTGGATGTTCCGCGCCGATGCCGTGATTGCGAATTGCGTGCCTACGCGCGATGCGACCACAAAGCAGGCCGATGACAACGAATGAGACGCAAGCCTGCGCGCCGCTTTCAGAAGCCGGCTGCGGTGGCCAACTTTGAGTGGGGATTGCTCGGGCGTAGCGTACGCCATGCGTCAACGACGGGTTCGACCGGAATATCCGCGACGTGTGAAAGCCTGGGCGGCCCGCCAAGATTGATGATCGGCGCGCCGACCGGGCTGCGCCGATCCCAGCGAGCGGGCGAATACGATCCGTACAGTACGACGAGTGGACACCCCATCGCGGCGGCGAAATGGGCTGGCCCCGTATCCACCGAAACCATGCTGTGCGCGCGTTGCATCAGCGCGAGCAAGCGGCGGATCGGCAAGTCGTTCGCTGCAACTTGCGCGCACGGGAGTTGCGCGGCTTGCCGAATGGTTTCCAGAAATGCGGATTCGATGGGCGATCCGCAAAGCAACAGATTGGCGGTGGGCAAATCCGAATGTATCGCCCGCATTAGCGCAACCCAATGGTCGATTGGCCACGCTTTGGGATCAACGGCGGCATCGCGCCACCACTTTTTTGATTTCCAATTTCCGGGTTGAAGCAAGACCAGTGGCGAATCGGCGAGTTGGCGATGCTTCATCCAGACGCTGAGGTCGCGACGATCGTCGTCGTTCAAACAAAGCTGCGGTGCCGTCTGCAGATTGCCCGCATCGACGTCCCCAACTGCCGCCGCGTACGCGGCTGGTGTTGTGCGACCGAAACGCAGTAGTTGATCCACCCAATGTTCGTCGCTGCTGCGAAAACAATCATTCACGAACACGCAACGGTTTGCGGGAACGCGCGCGAGCCTGAGCAATTCGCGTATCCGCCGCAGCGACTTTTTGGTGTCTTCGCTGACGTAGATTGGGCCTGCGTGTTGGCGCAGGGCGGCGATCATGCGCCAACGTTCCGGGCTCATCCACACCGGCGTGTGGCGACCAAGCAGTTGCCGGACCTCGCCCACATCCGGATGTCCCGCATAGATTTGCGCAGGCCACGAGCCGCGGCTGAATAACGTGCAGGGCTTTCCGTAGCGCTGATGCAGCAGGTGCAAAAGCGGGGCTTGCAGAACCATGTCGCCCAGCCGCCCAAAACGTATCACCAACGGCGTCATCCCTGGTTGCGTGGCATTCGAAGATGTCATGGATGCTCTTGGAGCGGGCGATCGGGTGCCCAGAGGCGGGACATTCTAGCAACATCATTCCGCTAACCAATGGAATTGGCTAGTCACCCAGCGCCTTTGCTCTGACGGCGCGCACAGGCGAAAGGCAAAGCCATTGGATTCCCGCCAAGCGTATGCGGGAATGACGAACCTTTTATGCTGTCACTCACTGCTCACTGAATTCGAAGTCCCCATTCCCGCCTCCGAAATCTTCCGCTATCCTGTCCGTTGCATTTTTGCCACAGGCATCGGCATGAGCAGTGGAACTATATTAGTGGTTGACGACGAGCCGGACATCCGCTCGACCGTCAAGGAAATTCTCGAGGACGAAGGCTATACCGTCGTGCTTGCCGAGAACGCGACGGCAGCGCGCGCGGCGCGTCTGCGGGCAAACCCGGACGTGGTCCTGCTCGATATCTGGATGCCCGGTACCGACGGCATCAGCCTTTTGCGCGAATGGGCTGCGGCTGGTGCGTTGGCCACGTGTCCGGCGATCATGATGTCCGGGCACGGCACGGTGGAAACTGCGGTCGAAGCCACGCGTCTGGGTGCCTGGGATTTCATCGAAAAACCCATCTCGCTGGCGAAGCTGCTGCTGACCATCGAGCGGGCGCGCGAAGCCAGCCGGCTCAAGCGCGAAAACGCAGGTCTGCGTCGGCATCTAACGCTGCCACTTGAGCCAGTCGGCACGAGTGCGGCCATGGTCACGTTGCGCAAGCAACTCGACAAACTCGCGCAGCACGACACTTGGATACTGATCCACGGTGAACCCGGCACCGGCAAGGAAACCCTAGCGCGCTGGCTGCACGAACACGGGCCACGGCGCGATGGACCGTTCATCGCCGTCGCACCCGGCAGCATTCCTCGCGAACACCTGGTGGCTGCACTGTTCGGCGCGCAGAACGCTGACGGCGTGCAGCAAGGCTTGCTCGAACAGGCTAATGGGGGCACCTTGTTTCTCGATGAAGTGGCCGAGTTGGATGCCGAGTTGCAACAGCGTCTGGCTAGCGTGTTGCAGCGCCGTGCGCTGGTGCGCAGCGGCGGGCGCGAACCGGCGACGCTGGATATTCGCGTGATTGCGTCCACTGCGCAAAATCTTGAAGCGCAAATCAAGGCCGATCGGTTTCGCGAAGAACTCTACTATCTGCTCAACGTCGTACCGTTGCACGTGCCGGCATTGCGCGAACGCAGCGAAGACGTGCCCGAATTGCTACGCCTATATATCGAATTTTTCGCCGGCCGCGATGCGTTGCCGTATCGTCATTTTTCAGCGGCGCTGCAAAATCGCCTGCGCAGTTACACCTGGCCGGGCAACGTGCGCGAACTGCGCAACCTGGTACAGCGCTTGCTGGTCATGGGCAACGCGCCAGAAGTCGACGCGAGCGAAATCGAAGCCGCATTCGGCACCGCAGCGGTCGCGCAACTACAGGTCGACGCGTCGGGCATCGATTTCGATTTGCCGTTGCGCGATGCGCGCGAACAATTCGAACGCACTTACCTGCGCCGCCAGTTGCAGCGCCACGATGGCAGTGTCAGCCGCCTGGCAAAAACCGTCGGCATGGAACGCACGCACCTGTACCGCAAACTGCGCGATCTCAACATTGATGTCAAAGCGACCGCGCGCGATGAGTAGT
>CAJDUT010000083.1_pt1 | contig 15234 bp, 15 predicted proteins | sample 7390981 | NCBI WGS metagenome assembly CAJDUT01 (sample SAMEA7055681, study PRJEB34461) | soil metagenome | biome: terrestrial ecosystem; feature: Peninsula; material: soil | place: Antarctica | collected 2016 | reverse complement strand
CAGCGGCGTCAATGTCGCAACGTCGATCACTTCGGCGCTGATGCCTTCTTCGGCCAGCGCATCGGCGGCTTCCAGGGTTTCTTTTACTTGCGAACCCCATGTCACGAAAGTCACGTCCGTGCCATCGCGCAGCACGAAGCACACATCCAGCGGCAGCGCTTCGCCGTCGTCGGGCACTTCTTCCTTGTACTGGCGATAGATGCGCTTGGGTTCGAAGAAAATGACCGGGTCCGGATCGCGGATGGCGGCAAGCAGCAGGCCATACGCGCGCGCCGGCGACGACGGCAACACCACGCGCAAACCAGGGATGTTGGTGAACAGGTGTTCGTTGGCTTCGGAATGGTGCTCCGGGGCACGAATGCCGCCGCCCCATGGTGCACGCCATACGGCCGGGCAGGTGATGCGCCCGCGTGTGCGATTGCGCATGCGCGCGGCATGACATGCAATGTGTTCCATCATCGCGTAGATGAAGCCCTCGAATTGGGCCTCGGCGACCGGTTTCATGCCTTGCGCGGCCAAACCTACTGTAATGCCTGCGATCGTGGCTTCGCACAGCGGCGTATCCAGCACGCGCCATTCACCGAACTTTTCCTGCAGTCCCTGCGTGGCGCGGAACACGCCGCCGTTGACGCCGACATCTTCGCCCAGCACCATGACGCTGTCGTCGTGGGCCATTTCCCATGCAAGCGCCTGAGTCACCGCTTCAATCAATGTGATCTGTGCCATGGCTCAGAGCTCCCCGGATTCAATTGCCAGCGCGCGAGCGCGTTGCCGGGCCAGATCCTCGGGCAACTCGGCCCAGGTGTAGTCGAACATTGCGGTGACCGGCTGCGTCTTGGTTTCGAGATAGGCGTTGACCTCTTCGTCCATCCAGTTGTCGCATTCTTCGAGCCAGGCTTTTTCTTTGTTGTCGTCCCAGACTTTTTTCGATTCCAGCCATTTGCGCAAGCGTTTAACCGGATCCTTGCCGCGGGCCTCTTCGACCTGTTCGTTGTCGCGATAGCGGCGTGCATCATCGGCGGTGGTGTGATCGCCGAGACGATACGTGACCATCTCGATTACGCTGGCGCCATCACCCTTGCGTGCGCGCGTGAGCGCGTCTTCCATCGCCTTGCGCACGGCGATGATGTCGTTGCCGTCGACCTGGATGGATGGCAGTCCGGCAGCGATGCCTTTCTGCGCCAGCGTTTGTGCGCCGGTCTGCAAGCGACGCGGGACCGAGATCGCCCATTGGTTGTTGATGATTACGCCGACCAGTGGCAACCCGCGCGCGCCGGCGATATTGATTGCGCCGTAGAAATCGCCTTTCGACGAGCCGCCATCGCCAACCGTGAATACCGCAACGCGTTTTTCCTTGCGGATTTTGAACGCCAGCGCGCTGCCGGCGGCGTGCAGGCATTGCGTGGCGATTGGAACCGACCAGGCAAAATCATGCCGGGCCGGCTCGTTCTGATAATCGTTGCCGCGTTCGTCGCCGCCCCAATAGGTGTAGACATCGCGCGGGCGCACGCCGCGATAAAGCTGCGCGCCGTACTCGCGGTAGCTGGGCGACAGCACATCCTCGGGTTGCATCGCACTGCCGATGCCGACATGCGCGGCTTCATGGCCAAGGCATGACGCATAGGTGCCCAATTTGCCGGTTCGCTGTAGCGCAATCGACTTGGTGTCGAACACGCGCGTGGACAACATCAGCTTGTACAGTTCGACCATGTGGTCGAGATCCTTGGCAAAGGCGGGCAAATCCTTGCGCACCAGATTGCCTTCGGCATCCATGTATTGCAGGTATTCGATTTCGAATTTGGCGACAGTAGACACGTGGATTTCCTCAATTCAGCGTACAAGTAAAGCGTGGTCGCGCGAAGATGGCAAGGTAGGGCGCGAAAAATGTGGGGTTTGCCGTGCGGGTTCGGGGGGAGACGGGGAGAAGGGAGCAGGAAACCGGGAAATCAAACGCGCGTCATTCCAGCGCAGGCTGGGATCCAGTTCTTGCGCTTGATCGAACGGCACGAAGCAAAGCAAAGAACTGGATTCCTGCTTTCGCAGGAATGACGAAGCCATTATGCTTTCCGCTCAGGTCTCATCTCCCGCAGCATACGCCAACGATCATGCCCGACAAAAACCAACGCGAACTTGAATCCGGTATCCAGGTCGATTTTCGCGATCGATTGTCCTACGGCGGCTACCTGCAACTGGACCTGTTGTTGTCGGCGCAGAAGCCGTTGTCGAATCCACCGCATCACGACGAGATGCTGTTCATTATCCAGCATCAGACATCGGAGTTGTGGCTAAAGTTGATCGTGCATGAATTACGCGCGGCAGTCACGCATCTACAGCGCGATGAAGTCAATGCCTGTTTGAAGATCCTCGCGCGGGTCAAACAAATCCAGCGTCAGTTGTTCGAGCAGTGGGGTGTGCTGGAAACATTGACACCGACCGAGTACGTGCAGTTCCGCGATGTGCTCGGGCCGGCTTCCGGATTCCAGTCGCTGCAATACCGGCTGGTCGAATTTCTGCTCGGCAACAAGAATGCGCACATGGTCAACGTGTTTGCGCATGCGCCAGAGCAACAGCAGGTGCTGCGCGACGCGCTTGAAGCACCTAGTTTGTACGATGAATTTCTGTGCCACCTGGCGCGCGGCGGACATGAGATTCCGGCGGAATGCCTGGATCGCGATTGGACGCAAGCGCACCAGCGTAATCCCGGGTTGATTCCGGCGTTGCGCAAAATTTATGAGAATGCGGATGAGTTCTGGGCCGATTACCACCTGTGCGAACAATTGGTCGATGTCGAGGAAAGTTTCCAACTCTGGCGCTTCCGCCACATGAAAACCGTCGAGCGCATCATTGGCCACAAGCGTGGTACCGGCGGTTCGTCCGGCGTGAGCTTCCTGAAGCAAGCGCTGGAATTGACGTTTTTCCCGGAATTGCTCGATGTGCGTACCAGCATCGGCAGCGGCGACAATCCAATCGGCAACAAGTAACAAGTAATTGTTCCTGCTGAGCACTTCGACATGCTCAGGACAGGCTGCGCGTAGCGAAGTCGAAGCACTCCCTTCGACTTCGTGACTTCGGCACTACGCTCAGAGTCTGCCCCGGACTTGATCCGGGAGCGAACGGAAATCGAAGAATAGTTTGTGTGGGCTAGATGAGCTGCCGCGTAGGCATGCTTTTCATTCCTTCTCCCCAGGAATTTCAGATGAGCACAATCCATGCAACTGCTGTTGGCGGATTTTCCTCGGGCGAGGGCGATCGCTGGGGGCATCCGCGCCAGTTATGGATGTTGATGTGGGTTACCGTTGGGCTCAATTTTGCGTTCTATGGATTTCGCGCGTATCTGGCACCGTATATGGCGACGTTTTTCGCCAGCCTCGGCGCTGCTGAGGCGCAGCGGCAGGCCGATCTGCGCAGCAGTGGTTTCCTTGCCCTGATGTATGCGACGCCGATTATCGGCGGCTATGTGGCGGACAAGATTCTCGGCGAATCGAGGGCCCTGACCATTTCGTTATGGCTGGGCGTACTGTCGCTGGGACTCATGGCATTGCCAACCCTGTTCGGCTTCGAGGTCGGCATGGCGCTGTTTGCATTGGCCGCTGGTCTGGGAATTCCGTTGACGGTGTTGATCGGACGCAACTACGCCAATGATGATCCGCGGCGCGAAGGCGGCTACACGCTTTTCTACATGGCCATCAACCTCGGTGCGTTTATTACGCCGTTCGTGTGTGCGGACTTTGTCGCCCAGCGCTACGGCGACCGTTGGGGTTTTATTGCCGCCGCTACCGGCATGGCGTTCGCGGCGCTGGTGTTTCAGTTGCGCAAGTACAAGCTCGATCCGGTACTGCCCAAAGGCGATCACCTGCACGGGCCGATGTCGTCCGTATGGGCCTTGGCGGTTATTGCTTTGCTGGTTTATCCGACCGTGCTACTGCTGTCGCAACCCACGATTCTCAGTTGGGCGATGTACATTCTGATGGGTCTACTGGTGCTGTACTTCGTCGTAAAGTGCGCGCGCCGTCGCGACCGGGTGCAGACCCAGCGTTACCTCGCATTGCTACTGTTGTTCATTGCCTTGGTAGTGTTTTGGGCACTCAGCCTGCAAGGTGTGACGTCGTTGAATTTCCTTGCCCGCGATTACGTCGCCGCACCGTTCCACTATACCGATTTCCAGTCAGCGAACCCGCTATTCATCCTGCTGTTTGCGCCGCTGTTGGCGATGCTGTGGCCGTGGCTGGCTCGGCACGGCAAAGATCCGTCGACGCCACGCAAATTTGGTATCGGCTTGCTGTTGGTGGCGCTCAGTTATGGCGTGCTTGTACTCGGCATCGACGCGGCCGGAGCCGGCAAACTTGGCTGGTGGGTGTTGGCAGCGTGCTACCTGCTGCAGACGTTGGGCGAACTCGCATTGTCGCCGATTGGTTATGCGATGGTCCCCCAGCTTGCCGCTCCGGAAGATGCTTCTTTGGCGATGGGCGGCTGGTTTTTTGGCGTGGCGTTGTCGTATCAACTATCCGGTTGGATTGCCACGCAGACCGTTGGCTCAGGTGCCTTGACCGGTATGGGTGCTTATGCGCATGTCTACCGGTTGTTATTTGCCGTTGGGCTGGCAATTGCCGCCATATTTCTGGTCGCCGCGCCGGCGATCAAACGCCTGATGCACGGCGTGCGCTGAGTTACGCCGTCGCGTCGAGCGTTTCGAGTTTGTCGAGGATTCGTTCCAGCCAGGTGCGTTCTTCGCCATCGAGTTTTGCCAGCAATCCGGTTTCGTGCGAGCGTGCAAGCGGCGCAACGGCATCATGAATTTTCCAGCCACGTGCCGATAAACGCAGTACCGAACGGCGTTTATCGCCCATGTGGGTGCGGCGTATCACGCGCCCTGATGCGACCAAACGCGCCAGCGCCCGACTGACCGCGACCTTGTCCATCGCCGTGCGTTGTGCCACCTCGCGAGCCGACAGCAATTCGAAGCGTGCCAGTACCGCCATCACCCGCCATTCGGTGACGGAAAGATCGTAGCGTTGCTGGTAATCGCGGGCGATCTCCTGGCTGATCGTATTCGACAGGATCGACAACCGGTAGGGCAGGAAGCGTTCGAGCTCTAATGGAGCGTGCTCCAATGGGGAATGTTCCAATGGCGAATGTGCGGCCAGGGCATGATCGGTCATTTTGGTGCGCCGCCTCTTGCAAACAGTTTCATATGTAACTATCTTAATGCAATCGCCGCGTCGGCGAAAGCGGGATGTCCGTTTTTCCGACTGCATTTTGAAACGTTGCACAGCAAACGCGAGGCATCTCATGAGCGCACAACCCAATACCGGCATGCAGCCGGTGCAATTCGACAATCCGATGGGCGTGGACGGCTTCCAGTTCGTGGAGTTCGCCGCACCGCAGCCTGCGTTGTTGCATGAACTGTTTCGCAAGCTGGGTTTCAGCGCAGTCGCCAAGCACAAGTCGCGCGCGATTACGGTATATCGTCAGGGCGAATGCGATTTTCTGGTCAACGAAGAAGCCAATTCCTTCGCTGCGGATTTCGCCGCCAAGCACGGCCCGAGCGCTTGTGGATTCGCCATCCGCGTGAGCAAGCCGGCGGACTGGGCGCGCGAACAGGCGCTGAAAAATGGCGGTGAGGCGATCGCCGACAAGCAAGCGACAAAGGCGGTTTCGGCACCTGTCATCAAGGGCATCGGCGACTGCATGTTGTATCTGGTCGATCGCTACGGCGACAAGGGCAGTGTTTACGATGCCGACTACGAGTGGTTGCCGAATGTTGATCGCGATCCGAAAGGTTTTGGCCTGACGTTTATCGATCACCTGACCCACAATCTGCACTTCGGCAACATGGCCAAGTGGTCGGATTATTACGAGCGCTTGTTCAACTTCCGCGAAATTCGCTACTTCGATATCAAGGGAGCCAAAACCAGCTTGGTATCAAAGGCGATGACTGCACCCGACGGCATGGTGCGCATTCCGTTGAATGAGTCATCCGACCCGAAAAGCCAGATCAACGAGTACCTGGATGAATACCATGGCGAAGGCATCCAGCACATCGCCTGTTTCACCGATAACATCTACGCGACCATCGAAGCGATGCGCGACGCTGGCGTGGAATTCCTGGATACGCCGCGCGCCTATTACGACGTGATCGATGCGCGCATTCCGAACCACGGCGAAGACGTCGAACGCATGCGCAAGAACAAGATTCTCATCGACGCCGACGCGGAAACAAAAAAGAAATTGCTGTTGCAGATTTTCACCCAGAACTGCGTCGGTCCGATCTTCTTCGAGATCATCCAGCGCAAGGGCAACCTCGGCTTCGGCGAAGGCAACTTCCAGGCCCTGTTCGAGTCGATCGAGCGCGAACAGATGAAGCGCGGAGTGCTGTAGCCCCTCCCCGTCGGGAGAGGGGTTAGGGTGAGAGTGCGACGAAACCGATGAATCAAAATCCGCCGCTACCCAGCAAAACGCGCAACCTCGCTCGAGATTTGCGGAAAGCCCCCACTGACGCCGAACGCAAACTTTGGTATCACCTTCGCGCTGGCAGGTTGAACGAGCACACGTTTCGGCGACAACACCCGATGCCGCCATACGTTATCGATTTCTACTGCGTCGCGAACAAACTGGCAATTGAGCTGGATGGGTCGCAACACAATCAGGATGCCGATGCTGTGCGAACGAGATACCTGCGATCGCAGGGAATCAAGGTGCTGCGTTTTTGGGACAACGAAGTCTTGAAGAATACTAAGCCGGTACTCCGGGCTATTTTGGAAGCCGTGGAAAACCCGACCCTCACCCCAACCCCTCTCCCGCTGGGAGAGGGGCCCAAAGGCGAAGCGAAATGAGCACGCAACAGGCGCTTGAATACCAATCCGGCTTCGGCAACGAATTCGCTACCGAAGCCGTCGCCGGCACCTTGCCGATCGGCCAGAATTCGCCGCAGCGCGTGGCGCATGGGCTGTATGCGGAGCAATTGTCGGGCACTGCGTTTACGGCGCCGCGACATTTGAACCGGCGCAGTTGGTTGTATCGGATTCGTCCCGCGGCAGTGCAGGGCGCGTTCGCGCCGTTTGTCCACGCTGCGTTCCACAACGAATTCGGAAGCGGCGCGGTTACGCCTGAACGCTTGCGCTGGGATCCGCGGCCGTTGCCGACAGCGCCGACCGATTTTATCGATGGCCTGTTCACGCTTGCCGGCAACGGCAGCGCTGCGTCGCAATTAGGCGTTGGCCTCCACATTTACGCGGCCAATCGTTCGATGCAGGGCCGCTTTTTCTACGACGCCGATGGCGAGTTGTTGATTGTTCCGCAGGAAGGCCGCCTGCGCCTTGTTACCGAACTGGGCATCATCGAGATCGAGCCGCAGGAAATCGCCGTGATTCCACGCGGTGTACGTTTCCGCGTCGAACTGCTCGACTCGCAGGCGCGTGGCTACGTATGCGAAAACTTTGGCACGATGTTGCGCCTGCCTGAGCTGGGGCCGATCGGCAGCAACTGCCTCGCCAACTCGCGCGATTTCCTCACGCCGGTTGCGGCATATGAGGATAGCGAGGGCGAGTTTGAGTTAATTGCCAAGTTCCAGGGCCACCTGTGGCGCGCGCCGATCGGACACAGCCCGCTTGACGTCGTGGCCTGGCACGGCAACTACGCGCCGTACAAATACAACCTGCGGCGATTCAACACGATCGGATCGATCAGTTATGACCACCCGGATCCGTCGATCTTTACGGTACTGACTTCAGGCAGCGATACGCCCGGCGTGGCCAACATGGATTTCGCCATTTTCCCGCCGCGCTGGCTGGTGGCTGAAAACACGTTTCGTCCGCCGTGGTTCCATCGCAATATTGCCAGCGAATTCATGGGTCTTGTACACGGCGAATACGACGCAAAAGCCGGCGGTTTCGTGCCCGGTGGTGCGTCCCTGCACAACTGCATGAGCGGGCACGGTCCGGATGCGGCGAGTTTTGACAAGGCCGGCGCGGCCGACGCCACAAAACCGGATCACATCGTGGACACCATGGCGTTCATGTTCGAGACACGCTGTGTCATTCGGCCGACTCGGCAGGCACTGGAATCATCGCAATTGCAAAAAGATTACCCGATGTGCTGGCAAGGTCTGGGCAAGCACTTCAACCCTGCCGGCTGATCCGCGGCAAGGCATAACCCAATTACTTGACATCATGATGCGATCAATTACATCATGATGCAATGCGCACCACTATCGATATTCCCGAGCGCGAGCATGCATTGTTCCTGAGCTTGGCGCATGCGCAACGCACCAGCTTGAGCAAGATCGTCGTCGAGTTGGCGCAACGTGGTCTGCGCGCGCCGGTGGGCATCGAGGAAGCCACGGCGGCGTATGAAGTCGATGCACGCACCGGACTGGGCGTATTTCGCTCCGGACGGCCAGTGACGATTGATGATGTCCGCGCGCTCGAAGACGAGCAAGATGGCACGATTACTCGACGCTAATGTTCTGATCGCATTGTTCGATGCCGATCATGTGCATCGTCGCGCGGCTCGGGATTGGTATCTGGCGTTGCGCGGTGAATTTGCGACTTGCCCGATCGTCGAGGGCGCATTGACGCGCTGGATCGTGCGCATCCACGGACGCGGTGGGGTGACTGCGGCAGCGCATGAATTGCGTAAACTTGCCGCCGACCCGCGGCATCGCTTTTGGGCCGAAGATGTGGCGTATGTTGATGTGGATTGGCGCGGTGTCATAGGACACCACCAAGTAACCGATGCCTATCTGGCCGCACTTGCACGCCGCAACGGCGGACGATTGGTCACGTTGGATCGCGGCCTTGCTGCCCTGCACGCCGATGTCGCCGAATTGATTCCCAGCTGAAGGATCGAACATGAAACTGGCTTCTTTGAAACAAGGTGGTCGCGATGGCACGTTGATCGTCGTCAATCGCGATCTTTCCAAAGCGGTTCACGTCAGCGATGTTGCTACGACATTGCAGGCCGCCCTCGAAGATTGGGCGAACGCCGCACCACGATTGAATCGCGTGTACGAATTGCTCAACGCAAGCAACGCGGAAACCGTCAATGGCGAAGGGGTATTTGCGCTGGACGTGGCCGCGCTCGCCGCACCGTTGCCGCGCGCATACGAATTCGTTGATGGCAGTGCCTATCTGCCACATGTGGAGCGCGTGCGCCGGGCGCGCGGTGCTGAGGTTCCGGAAAGTTTCTATACCGATCCGCTGATGTACCAGGCGACCAGCGCGGGGTTTCTTGGTCCGCGCGATACGGTGCTGGTGACGAGCGAAGACTACGGCATCGACCTCGAAGCCGAAGTCGTTGTCGTCACCGATGACGTGCCGATGGCGGTAACGCCGGAGCAGGCCGCTTTGCACATCCAGTTGGTCGGTCTGGTCAACGACGTGTCCCTGCGCGGTCTGATTCCCGGCGAATTGGCCAAGGGTTTCGGATTTTTGCAATCCAAGCCGCGCTCGGCGTTGTCGCCGGTATTTGTCACGCCGGATGAATTGGGCGATGCGTGGCAAGACAGCAAGCTGCACCTGCCGATGCGCACATGGATCAATGGCCAGTGGTTCGGCGAGGCCCAATGCGGCGTCGACATGCAGTTCAATTTTGCGCAACTCGTCGCACATGCGGCAAAAACACGGCCGTTGTCGGCGGGCTGCATCGTGGGCTCCGGCACCATCGCCAATGAAGATACCGGCAAAGGTGCGTCGTGCCTGGCCGAGCAGCGCACGGTGGAAACCTTGCGCGATGGCAAACCGACGACACCATTCCTGAAATTTGGCGATACGGTACGCATCGAAATTCTTGATGCCGACGGCAAGTCGATTTTCGGCGCAATCGAGCAACAGATGCGCCAGACTGGCGTACAAGGCTGAGTGGTCGCAGCGCCGATTCGTGCCGCGCGAGTGCCGCTCGCAATCAGACGCCTCGCTTGTCGCCGAATCGATTGGCAAGAACGGGGCAGTAGACTAATCTGCGCATACAGTAACGATAAAAATGGGGTCAGAAATGCCTGCCGAACGTATCAAGCTATATAGCTATTGGCGCTCCAGCGCTGCGTATCGGGTGCGCATCGCGCTGAACCTGAAAGGCATCGATTACGACGTGGTCGCCATTCACCTGACTCAGGATGGCGGCAAGCAGCATCATGCGGATTTTGCTCAGCTCAATCCACAGGAACTGGTACCGGTATTGGTTGATGGCGAGCGCGTGATTCGCCAGTCCATGGCTATTGTCGAATACCTGGATGAAGCCTACGAAGGCGAGCGCATGCTGTTGCCGGTGGACGTGCGCGCACGTGCGCGAGTGCGCGCCTTGTCTCAGGTTGTCGCCTGCGATATCCACCCGCTTGGCAATCTGCGCGTGCTGCAATATCTGGAACGTGAATTCAACACGCCGCAGGTGGAACGCGAGCGCTGGCTGCAACACTGGATCGGCGAAGGCTTTGCCGCGCTCGAGAAACTACTCGCGGACAATCCCTCAACCGGCTTGTTCTGCGAAGGCGACGAACCCTCGCTGGCCGATATCTGTCTGGTACCGCAGGTCTACGTCGCACAACGCTGGTCGGTGAATCTGGATGCGTTCCCAACCGTTCAGCGCATCAATGCACAATGCCTGGAGCTGGATGCCTTCGCGCGTGCGCGACCGGAGGCGCAGGTGGATGCGCCGGGCGGGCAGTAACTGAGAGCCGGGATTCGGGAATCGAAAGATTACAGGCTCGTCATTCCCGCCTGCGCGGGAATGACGGAAACTTTTACGCTCTTCTTCAGCCCCGATTCCCGCAACAACTCAAAACGTAGCCGTATCGTACGGATCGTGCTCTGGCGCATCGGAGCCTTCGCTCAGGCGGATCTTCAATGCCAGACCGTCGCGTGAATCGGCTTTGTTGAGGGCTTCTTCCAGTTCAATCGTGCCGTCCTTGTACAAGGTCATCAATGCCTGGTCGAAAGTCTGCATGCCTTCTTGCAGGCTGCGATCCATGGCTTCCTTGATTTCATGAATCTGGCCGCGCCGGATCATGTCGCGGATCAGTGGCGTGTTCAGCAACACTTCGACCGCCGGCAGACGGCGACCGTCCTTGCCGATCACCAGACGCTGCGAAATGACCGCGCGCAGATTCAACGCGAGATTCATCAGGATGTTGCGGTGTGCGGATTCGTGGAAGAAGTTAAGGATGCGTTCCAGGGTTTGGTCGGCATTGTTGGAATGCAGCGTAGCCAGGCACAGATGGCCGGTTTCCGAAAACGCGATGGCGGCTTCCATGGTTTCCTGATCGCGGATTTCGCCGATCATGATGACGTCCGGCGCTTCGCGCATGGCGTTTTTCAGCGCTTCGGAATAGCTGTGTGTATCCAGCCCCACTTCGCGCTGGTTGACCACGGACTTCTTGTGGCGGTGCAGGTATTCAATCGGGTCTTCGACAGTGAGGATATGCCCGGACACTGTCGAGTTGCGATAATCGATCATCGAGGCCAGCGTGGTCGACTTGCCCGAGCCGGTCGCACCGACCAGCAGGATCAAGCCGCGCGGCTCGACGATCAGTTCCTTGAACAGCACCGGCAGGCGCAGTTGCTCAATCGATGGAATTTCGCTCTTGATCGCGCGGATCACCATGCCGACTTCGCCGCGCTGCTTGAACACGTTGATGCGGAAACGCCCGGCATCCTTCACCGCGATGGCCAGATTCAGCTCCAGGTTGCGTTCGAACTGCGGCACCTGGCCCTCGTCCATCAACGAATAGGCGATTTTCTTGACCGGCGCGCCCGTCGTCAGAAACATGTCCGACGCACCTTTTTCGGTCATGAGTTTCAGGAAATAGCCGATATCCATTGGATGCCTCTGCGCTTCGTCGTGCGTCGTCGATGCGACGCTGTCATCGGAATTCGAGTAGTGTTGGCGACGCGCAGGCATTGCCTTGTGCCGCCGGGTTTCCCACAATAGCCAACTACGCACTCCGCCCCATCGTGACGAAAGCTGTTATGACACCAAATCGCAAAAAAATCCATTGGGCTTTCGTCATTCTGCTGATCGCACTTGCCGGTTGCAGTCCGACCAAACCACCGAATACGGACTTGGCCGATGCCGCTAATGCGTTGGATGCCGCTCGATCGGCAGGCGCTGCAACTTATGCGCCAATCGAGTTGCGTACAGCCGCTGACCACTTGAGCCAGGCCCAGGCAAGCGTGGACACGCATGATTACGATGTAGCCATGCGCCTGGCACGCGAATCCGAAGTCGATAGTGAACTGGCGCGCGTCAAGGCGCGGTTGGGCAAGGTCCGCGAACAAGTACAGACGCGCATCCGCGAAAATACCCAATTGCGTCAGGATTTTAATGTGGGCGGCAAGTCGAACACGCCGGAGACGCAGCGATGAACCGAGCCATTCGCTTTTTCGTCTGCGTGTTGATGATTGGGATCGCCGGGATTTCGCTAGCAGCCAAACGTGACCTGGATTTCGAACGCTTGCAGGCGAGCCTGGATTCGCTGGCGGCCGACGCAAACCTCGGAACACTTGCACCGGCCGAGCGTGCGTTGGCCGAGCAGGCCGTGCAGGTATTGACCACGGACAAGACCGGCGGCAAGCAAGGTCGCGCCTATCGCGTCTATATCGCCGAGCGCCGCGTCGATATCGCCTACGCAGCCGCGCAGGCCGTTGCCCAGGAACGTCACTTGCAGCAGCTCAATACCGAGCACGATCACATCCTGCTCGAAGCCAGCCGGCGCGATGCCGAGCAGGCCCGGGTCGAGGCGGAAAAGCAACGCCTGCAGAGCATGCTTCAAGCCGAAGAATCTGCGCGCTTGCGGGCGCAAGGCGAGCAAAGTGCACAGGACGCCGAGGCGGCGCGGCAACAAGCCGAGCAATCGCAAAAGATTGCCGATGCCCAGGCACAATCCGCGGCGCTGGCACGCAAGGAAGCCGAACTGGCCGAAGCGACGGCCGCGGATTTGCGCACACGATTGCAGAACATGCATGCTACGCGCGGCGCCGAAGGCATGCAGATGACGCTGGACGACATTGCCTTCGCGCCAGGTCAATCCAGTTTGCGACCCGCGGCAAAGACCAGCCTCGACAAACTCGTCCAGTTTGTCGATAGCCACCCAACCAAGCCGGTACGCATCGAGGGCTTTACCGACAGCAGCGGCAGCACGAGTGCCAATCATGTGTTGTCGCAACGCCGTGCCGACGCCGTGCGTGACGCCCTGGTCGCGGCCGGTGTGGCGGCTACACGTATCACCAGCGCCGGGCTTGGCGAGAGTCATCCGGTGGCGTCCAATGCGACCGCGGAAGGGCGGGCGCGGAACCGTCGTGTCGACGTGATCCTGCAAGACGCAAAGGCGCATTGAGGGTGCGCGCTTGCTTGCAGAGTGGCCGGATGAACGAATCAATGGACGTTCCGACGGCCACTTGAGCGAGGTTAAAAATCCGGTTGCACCGACCCAATCAAAGGAGTAGGGTCAAGCCGTCGCGGCCACCTTCCCCAGACCCGGTCGCGGCGCGATGCCGAGCCCATGACTGAAGCTTCAGAGCAAGAGTCCACGCCGTGTCACCTCACCGGGTGCAGCGTGGTCAGGTGTTCGACTGACGGGCTCGCAACAACGGTCTTTCCCACACGGATTCAACGCAAACGCCGCAAGTGCGGTGCTTGTGTGCGTCCGTCTCTGCGCAAACAGGAGGTCGGCTGATGTTTGAGAACCAGCAGCAAGATGATGTCGAAGTATTGATCAAGAGCGATTCGGAATTCCGCAGCCTGTATCGGCGGCATCAAGAACTCGACGGCAAGGTCCGCGACGCGGAACTGGGCGTGTTGCCAATGGACGACACCACTCTGCATAACATGAAAAAAGAAAAATTGTGGGCCAAGGACAAGCTCATAAACCTGTGGGAGCGATATCGCACTTCCACGCACTGAGAAGAATTGATTGATTCCGGTGCGTTCGGTCCAGAACGCACCGGCTGCCGCCAGGAGTAACGAGCGCAATCCGGCGGCCATGCTGTATCATTTCAACCCGATGCTCGTCCGGCGCATGTGCGTTGTGAACGAAGCTGGATTCTGATTATCAGCCGACGGGCCCGACCCGAACGCCGGGGTATTGCGATGACGATTCACCAAAGCGTGCTCGAGCTGATTGGCAATACGCCAATCGTCAAGGCACAGCGGCTCGACAGCGGCCGATGCGAACTGTTTCTCAAGCTCGAAAGCGCCAATCCAGGCGGCTCGATCAAGGACCGCATCGGCCTGTCGATGATCGAAGGCGCCGAGCGCGCCGGCAAGATCAAGCCTGGCGACACCCTGGTTGAAGGCACTGCCGGCAACACCGGCATCGGCCTGGCTCTCGTCGCTCAGCAAAAAGGCTATCGGCTGATTCTGGTCGTGCCCGACAAAATGAGCCGCGAGAAGATCTTCAACCTCAAGGCCATGGGTGCCGAGGTCGTGCTGACCCGATCGGACGTGGCCAAGGGTCATCCTCAGTATTACCAGGATCTGGCAGCGCAAATTGCCAGGGACACGCCCGGCGCGTACTTCATCAACCAGTTCGGCAACGCCGACAATCCCAAGGCGCATGAGGAAGGGACCGGCCCGGAAATCCTGGCGCAGATGGACGGCAACCTCGACGCGATCGTTTTCGGTTGCGGCTCCTCCGGCACGATGACCGGACTGTCGCGCTATTTCGCCACGGCAGCGCCGAATCTGGAACTGATCCTGGCTGATCCGATCGGCAGCATCCTCACCCAGTACATCAACCACGGCGAGCTCAAGGCCAAGTCTGCCAGCTGGATGGTCGAGGGCATCGGCGAAGATTTCCTGCCGGATATTTCCGATTTCACCCGCGTGAAGAAAGCCTATGCGATCAGCGACAAGGAAAGCTTCCTGGCCGGCCGCGAGCTGCTGGAAAAGGAGGGCATCCTCGGCGGTTCCTCGACCGGCACCCTGCTCGCCGCGGCGCTGAAATATTGCGCCGAGCAAACCACTCCCAAGCGCGTTCTGGTATTGGTGTGCGACACCGGCAACAAGTACTTGTCCAAGATGTACAACGACTACTGGATGCTGGACAACGGATTTCTCGATCGCGCGCCGTCTGGCGATTTGCGCGACCTGATCCTGCGCCCGTATTCGCAGCGCGACACGGTTGTGGTCGGCCCTGGCGAGCCGCTGACCACCGCCTACCAACGCATGAAGTTATACGATGTATCGCAGTTACCGGTGATGGATGGCGACAAGATCGTCGGCATCGTCGATGAATCCGACGTG
>CAJDUT010000093.1_pt2 | contig 15425 bp, 15 predicted proteins | sample 7390981 | NCBI WGS metagenome assembly CAJDUT01 (sample SAMEA7055681, study PRJEB34461) | soil metagenome | biome: terrestrial ecosystem; feature: Peninsula; material: soil | place: Antarctica | collected 2016 | reverse complement strand
CAAGTATTGTTCGTCTTCCGGGTAGTACACGGAGTGATCCGGGTTCTCGCCGGCAAACGCGCGTACTGCCTCCATCGAAACCCACAGCGAAATCAGCATGATCTCGCAGTGCTCGCCCTGATTGCGGCGCAGTACGGTTACGCCGTGATTTCCTGGTGTCCTGGCGTAATCGCGCAGACCGGTCTCCTGTAGGTAAGCCAGGTAATCGTCGGCCTTTTCCTTGAGCGTGATGCCACGCCAGATGCGAGCGATCATGCAAATCCTCCGCGGCGTCGACTTGCGTTTCGACAGGTGGCGGCCAGCATAACCCAGTAGGCTGGAGCAGGCTCAAGCTTGAATGCAAAACATCACTCGCGACGCGGTTCCAGCCTCACACATCGCCGCCTTTCGCCCAACCCTCTCCGCTGCCGCGGTTGTATACGAAATCGTCAGCGAGAACATTGCCGGCGGGGATGGATTCGCACGTGGCCAATTCCGCGTAGATCGGCGTGAAGTCCGGCTTCGTCGCGTTCATCAACTGCTCGAAACTGTCGATGACGAAATAGGTTTTCTGGTACGTGTCGATGCGGTAGCGGGTGCGCATGATGCGCTTCATATCGAAACCAATGCGGTTTGGGCTGGGCGATTCCAGGCAGTGGATCGATTCACCTTTCGACGAAACAATGCCCGAGCCGTAAATGCGCAGGCCATCGGCTTGCTTCATCAAGCCGAACTCAACCGTGTACCAATACAGGCGCGTCAGGTTCACCAGGGCTTCGGCACCGATTCCATGCGCCTTGACGCCACCGCGACCGTACGCCTGCATGTAATCGGCAAACACCGAATTGAGCAGCAGCGGCACGTGGCCGAACAAGTCGTGGAAAAGGTCGGGTTCGGAAATGTAGTCGATTTGGTCAGGTTTGCGGATCCACCAGGTGACCGGAAAACGCCGGTTGGCCAGATGCTCGAAAAACGTCAGTTCCGGCAACAAACCCTCAACGCCAATCAACTCCCAGCCGGTATCTTTCTTCAGTACGCGATTGAGTTCGTCGAATTTTGGAATTGCATCCGGCGTCATCCCGAAGCGTTGCTGGTTGTCGATGAATTCGTCGCAAGCCCGACCAATGAGAACCTTGCGCTGGCGCTCGAACAGCTGCGCCCAGGTGGCATGATCTTCACGCGAATAAGTGCTCCACGGTTGCTCCACCACGGTCGTGGTATATACCGGCACCGAGCCTTTATCGGTTTGCAGGTGCTCGACGCGGCGGGGTTGTGTGTCCATGGCAATATCCGCGATTGAGGCGACCGTCCAATTCTAGCACCGCCACCGATGGCGCTCGTTTGCCGCAGGTCAGTGCAACCTGTGTTTTTCCGCATTCCGGCGTGGAAAGGCGATGACCGTACCTTCGTTGGGAATACTCGACCCGGGACCATCCCACAATACCGGCACGTCATCCGGTCGCGGGAGTTCGAGTTCATCGTCGTTGATGTCCGCCGTATCTTCCTCATCTTCCCAGCTAAAGCGTTTGCGCACGGGCATCGGATCATGGCGACGCAGGAAAACCGCCGCGATGACACCGGACAATGCGCCAAACAGGTGATATTCGAATGAGATCTTCGGATCGCGCGGCAGCACCGTCAGCACCATTCCGCCGTAGAGGAAAAACACCATCAAGGCAATCGCGATGGCCAGACGATCGCGGCGCATCAGACCCATGAAAAACAGGAAAAACATCAAGCCGTGTGCAATGCCGCTGATGCCGACATGAATCGACGGCCGCGCCCATAACCACACGCCCAAACCTGAAGCGATCCAGATAAATGGCAACGCGTAACGCGTCGCACGCGGATAGGCGTACAGCGTCAGTGCTGCGAGTATGCCCAGCGGCAGGGTATTGGACATCAGGTGCGCAAACGACGCATGCACGAACGGCGCAGTGAGAATGCCAATCAGTCCGTCGAGTTCGCGCGGGCGGATACCGAGATTGCTCATGTCCCAACCCAGCAGCCAGGCACCGATCCACACCAGCCAGATTCCACCGACTAGTGCGGCTGCTCCGAGCGCAGCGTAAGCGATCCGCGTGTGATCGTGTTTGACGCTCTCCGGTGTGGGTTCGGGAGTGGGTGCAGCGATGTCCATCACTTCACGATTGGGGCGGGAATTCCCCGGAACAAGGCGGCATTGAGGCGCCGCCGACATTCTGCCAGCCGGGATCTGCAGTTGCCGACGGCGCAAAACCAGCGCAAACTGCGCCGCGAATAGGGGGTGGTGTCATGCTTCTGGACATCCGCACCACGGTCATGATCGCAGCGCTGCTGGCACTGTTGGTCGGGATCAGTTTGCGCTACGTCATGCGTGATGCGCCGGCGAACCTGTGGCCAAGCGTTCGCTTGTGGATCTTGGGTACGGTGCTGCAACCTACCGCATGGGTGTTGTATGGCATGCGCGGCGCGTGGCCGGATTGGTTGGCGATCGTCTGCGCCAACATGCTGCTCAGCCTGGCCTATGCCAAACATGTTCAGGCGGTGCGAACATTTGTCGGGCGACCGCGCAACCGGCTCCTGATCTATATGCCGGTCGCGGCAATCGCGCTGCTTGAAATCGTGTTTACGTATTACCTGCCCAGCCTGCGCCTACGTCTGGTTACGGTATCGGCGGTGTTCTGTGTGCAAATGCTGAGTGCTCTGGTCGCCTTGCTCGGCTGGGGCCAGGCGCAGCGCCGCAGCCATCGGCTCACCGCCAGCGCGTTTCTGGTGCTTGCCGTCGTGTTGATCGTGCGCATCGTCTACGAAGGCTTGCGCCCCGACGGATTGAGTTCGGCGTTAGCCGCCACGACGATGCAAACTGCGGTATTCGGTTTTGCCGCATTTTTCCCAACCATCGGCACGCTCGGTTTTGTGCTGATGTGCGGCGCGCGCCTGAACGAGGAGTTGGAACGCCAGGCCACGGTCGATCCACTCACCGGTATCAACAATCGGCGCACGCTCGAGCGTTTGGCGGCGCAGGCCATTGCGCTGGCCCACCGCCACCAGCGGCCGTTGTCGGTACTGATGATCGACGCCGACCATTTCAAACGCATCAACGATGTACATGGACACGCAGCCGGCGACGAAGCGCTGGTGACGTTGGCCGGCACGTTGCAGTGCGCCTTGCGCGCAGAAGATTTATTTGGCCGACTCGGTGGCGAAGAATTTGTGGCCGTGCTGCCGGAAACCGACGAAGCGGCTGCTCGCGCCAGCGCCGAACGCTTGCGTGTTGCCGTTGAAAGCATCGAATTCGGCGCGCAACGCCGGTTGATTGCACTGCGCGTGTCGATCGGTATTGCGGTGATCGCCGATGGCGATGATTTCGCCGCAATCCTGCGCCGTGCCGACCAGGCCATGTACGCCGCCAAGCGCAGTGGCCGCAATCGCGTGGCTGGCCCCGGCGACGATTCAGGTCGCCCGGTGGTGATCGAGGGTCGCTTCACCGGTTGATGGACCGGCACGGGTTATCATGTGCCGATGAATCCAGCCAATCACCCCAGCGACAATCCAATCGTTCGTCTCAAGATCCAGCGCCGCTCAAATCACCCCTGGATTTTCCAGAAGATGGTCGAGAAACCAGACGTGCGACCCAAGCCGGGCACCGTCGTGGATATATTCGACCGCGATGATGTGTTTGCCGGACGCGGCTTCTACAATGGTCATTCGCGTATCGCCTTGCGCGTGCTCACGGCCGACCAGAATGAAGTCGTCGACGAGGCGTTCTTCACGCGCAAGATTGCCCAGGCCGTGCAGTTGCGCCGCGAGGTTCTGAAACTCGACGCGGTAACTGATGCCTACCGACTGATCCATTCCGAAGGCGATGGCTTGTCCGGGCTGGTGGTGGATCGTTTCGCTGACACATTGGTGATTGAATTTTTTTCCGCCGGCATGTTCAAGCAGCGCGAAACGATCAAACGCTGCCTGCTCGAATTTTATCCGGATGCGCAGATCTACGCTTACGCCGAAGATCATGTGCAAAAGCAGGAAAGCTTCGACTTGTCGCATCCACCCGCGCCGAAACCGAACGTGATCCAGGAACATGGCGTGGCGTTTCATGCCGCGCCGGGCAGCAAGCACAAGACCGGATTCTTCGCCGACCAACGCGACAACCGCAAGCGTTTCGCCGAATTCTGCGGCGAGGCACGCGTGCTCGACTTGTGCTGCAACTCCGGCGGCTTCGGCATTTATGCGAAAACACTTGGCGGCGCGCGTGAAGTCGTTGGTGTCGATCTGGATGAGGACATCCTGAAGATTGCCGAGCAGAATGCGCGCCTGAACAAGGCCAAGGTACGTTTCATCCAGGCCGATATCTTCGCCTGGCTGCGCGACGTTGCCGTGATCAACCATGACCAGTTCGATGTCGTCGTACTGGATCCGGCGAAGATGACGCGCGATCGCGAACAGGTGATCCCGGCGCTGAAGAAATACCTGGACATGAATAAGCTCGCATTGGCCGCGGTCAAGCCCGGCGGTATTTTTCTGAGTTGTTCCTGCACGGGATTGGTGAGCGAAGAGCAATTCCTCGATATGCTGCGTCGCGCCGCGTATTACGCAAACCGCACCTTGCAGGTCATCTCCGTAACCGGTGCCGGTGCAGATCATCCCTGGCTAGCGCACGTTCCGGAATCTCGTTATTTGAAGGCGGCATTTTGTCGGGTTGAATAGCTGACCTGGGCCTTTTGCAGCATGGGTCGAGTGTAGCGATACCCACCTTTCTTAAAAGCAAAGCTTCCACTCGACTGCGTCGAGCGGGTAACTTTCTCTTGAGTGGCCAAGAGAAAGTCACCAAAGAGAATCCACCCCCGGCGCTGCGCCTCGCGCGCTGCGCGCGCGTATAGGTCTGTCGCAATCAACCATCCATGGTGCCTCGACCGGCCCGCAGTGCGGGCGCTCACCGGCGTGAGGTGCGATTCAACGCATCTCACGAAAGCCCGGCTCGCCCTGCGCTTCTCGCCTTTGCGGGGTCGCTCAACAGTGCATGGACGCATTGTCTGAGCAACCCCGCTCCGCCGAGAAGCACAGGGGATTTTGATTCGCAGGATGCGAATCAAAACACCGCGCTCGGTGCCTAGCCTTTTTGGTTACTTTTTGGGCAATGCCAAAAAGTCACTCGCTCGCCACAGGCGAGTGAAAGCCCTTTTTGAACATTGCCCGCTCGATGCAGTCGAGTGGAAGCTCTGATGGTGATCGAAAGATGATGGGTATCGCTGCGCTCAACCCATCCTACAGAACCCGCCGCAGGCGAACAAATATTTTATGGTGAAAACAGTGCCGGGCGGACGTGCGCCCCCTGAACACCGATCAGGACATGTCATCAGCTACACTTCGCCCTCTGGCCGGAAGCGAATCAATCCCATGAGCGAATCCGAAAAACCTGCCGTTACTCAGACTCAAGCCGAAGAAGCCGTGCGCACATTATTGCTGTGGGCCGGCGATGATCCGCAGCGTGAAGGCCTGCGCGATACGCCTACGCGCGTGGCGAAAGCCTATCGCGACTGGTTTTCCGGTTACGCGGAGGATCCGGCCGATTATCTGCGCCGCACGTTCGAAGAAGTTGCCGGCTACGACGAGATGATCGTGCTGCGCGATATCGAGTTCGAATCGCATTGCGAACACCACATGGCGCCAATCATCGGGCGCGCGCACGTCGGTTACCTGCCGACCGACAAGGTCGTTGGCATTTCCAAGCTGGCGCGCGTGGTCAAGGCTTACGCGCGGCGCCTGCAAGTGCAGGAAAAGCTCACCGCGCAGATCGCGCATTGCATCGAGGACGCGCTCAAACCGCGCGGTGTCGGTGTGGTCATCGACGCTACTCATCAGTGCATGACGACGCGCGGCGTACATAAGAGTCGCGTTTCGATGATCACCAGCCAGATGCTCGGGACGTTTCGCCGGGATGCGCGCACGCGCGCAGAATTTTTGCGCTTCATCGAAATTCATGGTCGTTGAACGCTCGATTCGATTGCAGTAACCGGTCCGATGAACGAAGCAATCGAACCCATGCCTGTGGTACCAGGCGGCCGCCCTGCCGCAGTGCGTTTCATTTTCATCACGGTGATGCTGGACATGCTCAGCTTCGGCATCATCATCCCGGTGCTGCCACATCTGATCGTGGACTTGATCGGCGGCAGCATTGCCAAGGCTGCGGTGTGGTCGAGCGCGTTCGGCACCCTGTTCATGCTGATGCAGTTCGTGTTCTCGCCGGTGCAGGGCGCGCTGTCGGATCGATTCGGCCGGCGCACGGTAATCCTGATTTCAAGCTGCGGATTAGGCATCGATTTCATCGTCATGGCATTGGCGCCGGTGCTATGGCTACTGTTCATCGGGCGCGCAGTTTCGGGTGTGTGCGCGGCAAGCTTTTCTACCGCCAATGCGTACATCGCCGACATCACGCCGCGCGAAAAACGCGCGGCCACTTTCGGCATTCTCGGTGCGGCGTTCGGTATCGGCTTCATCGTCGGCCCGGCACTGGGCGGATTGCTCGGCCATTTCCATGTGCGCCTGCCGTTCTGGGTGGCGGCAGGTTTGTCGCTGGTGAATTTTTGCTACGGTTATTTCGTGTTGCCGGAATCGCTGCCGAAGCAAAAGCGCAGCGAACACATCGATTGGCGTCACGCCAATCCACTGGGCGCGCTGATGCTGCTCAAGCGTTACCCGCAGGTTTTCGGCTTGGCGGCAGTATTTTTCTTGATCAGCCTGGCCCAGTTTTCGCTGAACTCGACGTACGTCCTATACACGGATTTCCGTTACGGTTGGGGACCGCAGGCAGTCGGTTACACACTTGCGCTGGTCGGCCTGTGTAGTGGTCTGGTGCAGGCCGTGCTGGTGCGGCGCATGATGCCGAAATTTGGCGAACGGCGCCTGATCCTGATCGGGCTGGGCATGTGCATCGCTGGCCAGATTCTCTTCGGTCTGGCGCCGCTGGCCTGGGTGTTCCTGCTCGGGATTCCGTTCCTTTCTCTGGGTGGCCTGGCCGGACCGCCGGCGCAGGCGTTGATGAGCCAACAGGTTGATCCGCACGAACAAGGTCGCCTGCAAGGTGCACTGTCCAGCTTGAGCAGTCTGGCAGGAATATTCGGCCCGGCCTTGTTTGCGAATATCTTCGCGCTGTTCATCAGCGACCATGCACCGGTGAAGCATCTTCCCGGTGCAGCATTCCTGTTGGCGGCGGCGTTGCTCGCCGCAGCGTGGCTGCTGGTTTGGCGCGTGACCGCGGGAATGCGCACAGCTCCCGTGCTTGTTGCGCCTGAGACTGCAGGGAGCATCTGAGCGTGAACCGCTCGACCCACACAATCGATTTCGCAGCGATCGAGCAAGCTGCTGCGCGGATCGCTCCGTATGCGCACGTGACGCCGGTCATGCACTCGTCCACGCTCGACGAACTGGCCGGTTGTCGCATGGCGTTCAAGTGCGAGAATTTTCAACGCGTTGGCGCGTTCAAATTCCGTGGTGCGTGCAACGCGGTATGGGCGTTGAGCGACGCTGATGCCGCGCGTGGCGTGGTCACGCATTCTTCCGGTAATCATGGCGCGGCACTGGCGCTGGCAGCACGCACGCGAAATATTCCAGCGCATGTGGTCGTGCCGGAAGGTGCGGTGGCGAGCAAAGTTGCGGCGATCAAGGCTTACGGCGCGAGCGTGCATATCTGCGCTGCAACGCTTGCGGCACGTGAAGCGGCGGCACACGACGTGATGCAGACTACTGGTGCAACACTGGTACATCCGTTTACCGATGTGAATGTCATCGCCGGGCAAGCCACGGCCGCGCTTGAGTTGATCCGCGAGGCGGGACCCTTGGAAACCCTGATCGCGCCAGTCGGTGGTGGTGGTCTGATCGGGGGCAGCGCGATTGCGGCGAGGGCACTGTTGCCGAATATCGAACTGTTCGCCGCCGAGCCGGAAGGTGCGGCGGATGCTTACGAATCGTTGCGTCGCAATGAACGCGTCGTCGACATCGTGCCGAACACGATTTGCGACGGCCTGCGTGCCGCGATCGGTCCGATCAACTTTGACTTGCTGCGTGGTCATGCCGTGGCGGTGCTCAAGGTTTCCGACGCCGAGACCATTGCCGCGATGCGCCTGATCTTGGAGCGCATGAAAATTCTCGTCGAACCATCTTCGGCGACGGTACTCGCGGCAGTGCTGCGTTATCGCGAATATTTCGCGGGTCGCAGCGTCGGCATCGTCCTGACCGGTGGCAACGTGGACCTGGAGCGCCTGCCTTGGACGCCATGAGACTGGCCTCGGCGATCCGGCGCGGAGTAAACTTGGCACAAACGGGGAGGTTGAACATGATTATCGACGGCGCGCGTGCCGCAGATCGCACCAGTGCATTGATCCTGCGTTACTACGCGGCGCTGAATCGTGGCGATGTCGACGGCGTACTCGATTGCGTGGCCGACGATGTGACCCACGATATCAACCAGGGTACTCGCGAAACCGGCAAGGCAGCGTTCGAGAATCATATTCGGCGCACGCTGCGCAGCTACCGCGAAGAGCTGCGCGATATCGTCGTGATGTGTATTGACGACGGTACCCGCGCTGCTGCCGAATTCACGATTCAGGGAACCTATCAGGCCGCAGCATCAGGCATGCTGCCGGCGCAGGGGCAGCGCTACGCACTGGCCGCCGGTGCATTCTTCGCCATCCATCAAGGCAAGATCGCGCGCTTGACCCAGTATCACAACGATCACGAGCGTCAGGCCCAGATTTCGCGCGCCAGTTAAACGATGCCTACTGCCGCGCCGGCTTGCGCAGCACGCCGAACAAGGCCACGATCAAAAATGCGATGCCGGCCAATTCGGCAGCATCCGGGCGTTCACCGAGCAGTGCCCACGCAAATCCAACCCCCAAAAGCGGAGTGACCAGACTTGCCAGTCCGGCCAGATTTGCCGTCAACCGTTGCACGACGAGAAGCCAAAGCGCCCAAGCCAGGCCCGACGACAAAATACCGTTGTAAGCCAGCGCACCAAGCAGTGTCCACGACCAATCGATACTGCGTTCGTGTACGCACAACGCCAGAACAATCAATCCGGTCGTCCCCACCAACATTTGCCAGGCGGTCAAGCGCAGCGCGGAAATGCGCGCATCGCGGAATGTGCGCTTTGCCAGCACCGTACCGATCGCCCAGCACGCCCCGCCGGCCAACGCGAGCAACGCACTGACTGCGCTGCCGAGTCCTTGCCAGGGTTCAAGCACCAGCACCAAGCCACCCGCTGCAACCGCGATGAACAGCCATTGGCGCAAGCCTGGGCGCTCGTCGAGCAGCCACCACGACAGCGGAATCACCCAGAACGGCATGGTATACGCGAGCAACGCGGTCTTGCCAGCGCCGCCGGCAACCAATGCGAGTTGCACCAAGGCCTGGAAGCCGGTGGTCTGGGCCACTCCGATCCCAATCGTTGCGCGCCACGGCGTGGGCGCCATCGACTCACGACGCAGCGCAAGCAGCGCGAAGATCACCGCTGTACCGATCGCGTAGCGCAGTGCGGAAAAGGTTATCGGCCCGATGTAGGCCAACACCACTTTCATCACGATCCAGTTGTAACTCCAGATCAGGCTGACCGCGCCTAAGGCAATCAGTGCGCCGCGGCGCGAAGCGGAATCGTTCATCGGGAGCGGGCGCAGGGCGGGATGCGTATGATACGCGCAGCCTGAAGAAATGATCGGAATCACGCATGTCCAATCCAATAAAACGTTGCGCCTGGGGCGACGGTGACGATGCCACCATGCGCGACTATCACGATAAAGAATGGGGCGTGCCCCTGCACGACGATACGCGCCTGTTCGAGTTCCTCGTGCTCGAAGGCGCGCAAGCCGGATTGAGCTGGAGTACGGTTCTGAACAAACGCGACGCGTACCGGCGTGCTTTCCACGGGTTCAACGTCGCACGCGTCGCACGCATGACTGACGCGGCACTGGAAAAACTGCTACTCGACCCGGCCATTATCCGTAATCGGCTGAAGGTCTATTCGGCGCGCAGAAATGCGCTTGCCGCGCTACGCGTCAGCGAAGAATTTGGCAGTCTCGATGCCTATCTCTGGTCGTTCGTTGACGCCAGGCCGATTCGCAATCGTTGGCACGAACGTGGCGAAGTGCCGGCGCGCACCGAGCTATCGGATCGCATGAGCCGCGATATGAAAAAGCGCGGATTCAACTTCGTTGGCTCGACCATCATCTACTCGCACATGCAGGCAACCGGTATGGTCAACGATCACACCGTGGAGTGCTTCCGGCATCGGCAGGTGTGAGGCGCGCAGCTACGACGCAGTCGGTCAGCCAACCAGGAGAAGATATCTACCACCAAGGACACAAAGTACACAACGAGATTTCAATACCAAAGGCTTACCTTCGTGTCCTTTGCGGTAGACATTGCCCTTGTTGCGGTCAGCTAATCCTTTTTGCGCCGCGAGCCGCGCAAGCTGTCGACGGAAAACGTTGCAATCTCGCCATCGGCGCCGCCACGTCGCGGCTGCCCCGCTCCCGGGCCCCATGCATGGGCACAGATGACTTCGTAAGTGGCCGGCAGTTCGCCGTCCTGGCGAAATTGTTCATAGGCATTGAGCACGCGGCGGAATTGGCCTTTGCCAAGCAGTCCGCGTGATCGGTGCGTGCTCGCGTTTGTTGCACCAATGGATTTGAGTTCGCGCATCAGGCTGGCGGCGTCGGGATATTTCAGCACATGGCGATCGCAGTCGAGCACCGGATCGCGAAAGCCCGCTGCGATCAGCGCATCGCCGACTCGCGCGATGTCGGGGAATGCGCTCACATGATCGGCGCGATCAACAGCAGCCCAAGCGGCACGCAGCTCGTACAGCGTGTCCCAGCCGAATGTCGAGAACGCAAGATATCCGCCTGGCCGCAGCACCCGGCGCAGTTCGTCGAACAAGCGCGGCAGGTCGTCAATCCATTGAACGCAGAGATTCGAATACAGTAGGTCGACGCTGGCATCGGGCAGCGGCAGAGCGCGTGCGTCGGCGCATACGCGCATCAACGGATGCCGCCAACCTGTGCGCACGCGGCGCAGCATCGGCAACGCCAGATCCAGGCTGACAATTTGCGCACGCTTGTAGCGCTTGCGCAGCAGGCTGCTCGCGCGCCCTGGTCCGCAGCCGATATCCAGCACTCGTTGCGGCTTGTGTTCGAAGTATTCCAGCCGTTCGAGCATGCGATCCTCGATCTTGCGTTGCAGCACCGAGTTCTGCGTATACGATGAAGCGGCGCGGCTGAATGCGCGGCGCACCTGGTGCCGATCCAGTGGGGCATTCATGTTGCGATCTCCTGGGCAAACGCAGCGATCGCGTCGGCAATTTCTTTGGCGTAGCCGATGAAGGGCGCATGCCCCGAGGGAAATTCCATAAAACGTCCTTGTGGACTTTGTTCGGCGGCCCAGCGCAATGCGTGCGCAGAGACCAGGCGGTCGCGACGTCCGGCAATCCACAAACTGGGTACGTGCAACTCGCGCAGGCGCGCGCGCAAGTCGGTGGTATCGAGTGTGTGCAAACCTTGTTCGAGCGCGCTCAAGTTGGGCTCGCCACGATCAAATACGTGTGATTTCAGTTCACGCAGCTCGGTTTGCGTATGTTCGGAGCCTAGCGCTTCCAATGCAAGGAAACGTTCGATGGTGGCGCGGTAGTTTTGCTTCAGGCCGTCGGCGAATTGTGCAAATACATCGCGAGACACGCCTTGTGGCCAATCGTGTGACGCGACAAAACGTGGCGGCGCGGCAATCGCGACCAGACCGGAAACTCGTGAGGGATGGTTCAACGCCGCGTGCATGGCGACGATGCCGCCAAGCGACCAGCCAACCCACAGCGCGCGCGGGAGCGCCGCAGCAATCGCCGTGGCACAAGTTGCCGGCTCGCAAAGGCTGTCTTCGTGATTACTCGCGCCGTGTCCGGGAAGGTCAACCAGATGCAATCGGAACCGCGATTTGAGCTGTCCGGTCAGCGGCGCAAATACGCCCGAATGCATCGCCCAGCCATGGATCAAGACGATATCCGGCCCATTCCCGACCGTCTCGATGTGCATGTCAGCGCAGCCTTGCGTGGCTGGCGAGCGCGGCGTCAAGCGCGTTGAGCAGGTGCTCAATATCCGTGCTGGTGTGCGCTGCGGACAAGCTGATACGCAAACGCGCTTGCGTGGCCGCGACCGTTGGCGGACGTATTGCCGGAACGTGAAAGCCCGCAGCGAACAGTCGCCGTGAAACCTCCAGCGCCTTGGCGCTGCTGCCGATCACAACTGCTTGTATCGGCGTTGACGACGCCAGCAAGGCAATACCGCGGTCGGCCGCGCCGGATCGCAAATGTGCGATGTGTTGTTGCAGGCGATTTCGAAGGTCGTTATTGCCACGCGCCACATCGATGGCTGCCGACGCGGCCGCGGCAAGCGCCGCGGGCATCGCAGTAGTGTAAATGTAGCTGCGTGCGAATTGGAGCAGCCCATCGATCAGCGCGGCACTTCCTGCAACGAAAGCGCCGGCCACTCCGAGCGCCTTGCCCAGTGTGGCCATCAAGACTGGCGCCTCAGCCTGATCAAGCCCGGCGGCGGCGAGACTTCCTGCACCTTCGGGACCGAGCACGCCGAGTCCGTGCGCATCATCGACCATCAGCAGCGCATGTTCGGTTTTGCATAATGCGGCAAGTTCGCGCAGCGGCGCGGTATCGCCATCCATGCTGAACACACCATCGGTCACCAACATTGCCGCGGCGCCGGGGCAGCTGCGCAACTGGCGAGCCGCTGCCGTGACATCGACATGCGCGTAGCGTTTGAGCGTGGCGCACGACAAGCGCGCGCCGTCGAGCAGACTGGCGTGGTTGAGCTTGTCTTGCGCGCACACATCGTTCTTGCCGATCAACGCGACGATGGCACCGAGGTTTGCCATGTAACCGGTGGAAAACAACAGCGCGCGTTCACGCCCAGTCCATGCGGCGAGTTTTTCCTCAAGCGCTGCATGTTCGGCGCGATGGCCGCCAAGCAGATGCGCCGCGCGCGCGCCGACACCGTGGCGATTGGCCGTATCGATCAGCGCTTCGCGCACGGCGCGATGTTGCGCCAGCCCCAGATAATCATTGCTGGCAAAATCGAGCAACAATTGGTCATCGATTACGATGCGCGGTGTATCGACCCGCTCGACCGTGCGCAACTGGCGCAGCAGGCCATCATGCGCGCGCTGCGCATGCGCAGCTGCGAGCCGTGCGAACAAATTGGGGCGCCTTGCCCCGTCTCCCGCGACAACGTCGGGGGAGAGGGCTGGGGTGAGAGGGAGACGTGTCATAGTTGCGAGGCGCTGTGGCGAGCGGAGGGACATGCCCCTCACCCAACCCTCTTCCCCAAGCGTGCTTGGGGGAGAGGGCTTCAGGCTGCGACCTGATTTTTCGGTTCGACGATAGTTGCGTGGACCGTTCCAGATTGTGGCTCAACCAGCATCGGCTCGATGCCAAGCCGTGCGAACAAGGCCTTGTCATGTTCGGTATCGGGGTTGCCCGTGGTCAACAATTTTTCGCCATGGAAAATCGAATTGGCACCAGCGAAGAAACACAACGCCTGCAACTCGTCGCTCATCTGCGCGCGACCGGCCGACAATCGCACCATCGACGCGGGCATCAGCAAGCGCGCGACCGCAATCATGCGCACGAACTCGAACGGATCGAGCAACGTTGTCCCGGCCAGCGGTGTGCCTTCAACTTGCACCAGGCGATTGATCGGCACAGATTGCGGGTGCTCGGGCAGGTTCGCCAGGGTTTGCAGCAAACCGGCGCGTTGTTCGCGCGTCTCGCCCATGCCGACGATACCGCCGCAGCAGGTTTTCAAACCCGCGTCGCGCACGCATTCAAGGGTGTCGAGTCGATCCTGGTATTCACGCGTGTGGATGATTTCGCCGTAGAACTCCGGTGCTGTATCCAGATTGTGATTGTAGTAATCCAGCCCCGCAGCCTTGAAGCGATCGGCTTGTTTCTGACTGAGCATACCGAGGGTCGCACAGGTTTCCATACCCAGGTCTTTCACCGCTGCGATCATTTCGGCGACCTTTTCCACATCCCGATCCTTCGGGGAGCGCCACGCTGCGCCCATGCAGAAGCGGGTCGCGCCGGCCGCCTTGGCCGCGCGCGCCTTTTCCATCACCTCGTCGACGCCCATCAATTTGGTCGCGTCGACACCGGTGTGATAGCGCGCGGCCTGCGGACAATACGCACAATCTTCCGGACACCCGCCGGTCTTGATCGAGAGCAGCGTGGACACTTGCACCGCGTTGGCGTCGTGGTGCGAGCGATGCACGCCATGGGCGCGTTCGAGCAGGTCGTTGAACGGCAGACTCAACAGGGCAAATACTTCATCGCGCGAATAATCGTGACGAAGGGGGTTCGAGGTTGCGGCAGACATGGCAAATTCGCTTGACGTACAGTGGGCGCGAGTTTGGATAGGACGAACGTGACTGTCAACTCGACGACCCGCAATCTGGTTTACGGCCTGTGGAGCGGCATGCAGTTCGCCGTGCTGCCGCCGCTGTGCCTATTGTGTGGACAACGCGGTGCTGGTACGCGCGATTTGTGTGCCGCGTGTGCAGCGGACCTGACGCGTAATCGGCTGTGCTGCCCACGCTGCGCGCTGCCATTGCAGACGCCAGCGCCGATGTGCGGTGAATGTCTGAAACGCGATCCACCATTTGCCACGGCCGTCGTGCCATTCGTCTACGGTCATCCGCTGGATTTGTTGATGACCCGGCTCAAGTTTGGGCGCAGTCTTGCTGCCGGCCGGGTGCTGGCGCAGGCCTGGATCGATGTGCTGCGCGAATGTCCTCCATTGACCATACCGCAAGCATTGATTCCCGTGCCGCTGCATAACTCCCGGTTGCGCGAACGCGGTTACAACCAGGCACTGGAACTGGCGCGGCCGCTGGCGCGCGAATTTGGGATTGCACTTTGTCGCGACGCGCTAGTGCGGGTGCGCTCTACGCCGGCGCAATCCAATCTCGACGCCAAAACGCGCCGGCGCAATTTGCGCGGCGCGTTTGCCGTTGTTGATGGCGCCGACTTGCCGCCGTTTGTCGCGTTGGTCGATGACGTCATGACCACTGGAACAACCTTGCGCGAGTGCGCACGCACGTTGCGCCGCGCCGGCGTCGAACGGGTTGATGTGTGGGCGTTGGCGCGGGCGCCGCGCGTGCGCTGACGGATTTTGGTTTGCCCAGGTTACTTTCAACCATAATTCTTCATTCGCCCGATGCAAGCGAGTCATTTCAGAACAGCAGAGCTTCCACTCGACTGCGTCGAGCGGGTACCTTTCTCTTGAGTGGCCAAGAGAAAGTCACCAAAGAGAATTCACCCCCGGCGCTGCGCCTCGCGCGCTGCGCGCGCGTATAGGTCTGTCGCAATCAACCATCCATGGTGCCTCGACCGGCCCGCACATCCGTGTGCGGGC
>CAJDUT010000062.1_pt1 | contig 15539 bp, 8 predicted proteins | sample 7390981 | NCBI WGS metagenome assembly CAJDUT01 (sample SAMEA7055681, study PRJEB34461) | soil metagenome | biome: terrestrial ecosystem; feature: Peninsula; material: soil | place: Antarctica | collected 2016 | reverse complement strand
GGACGGTCGCTACATCGTCTACCTGGCCTACGCGCAGCGCATGTTCCGCAACGCCTATGCGGTGTCGGTGAACAGTGGCGATGTCACGCCGCTGAGCTTTCTCGCCAACACGTTTGCCGATGACGTAACCTGGGGCGCGGATGGCAAATCGTTGCTGTTCATCACCGGGCAACGCACGGAACCCGGGCAGATCGCCAGCATCGACCTGGTGCCAAGCACGCCGCAATTCCTGGAAAGCAAGTTCAGCGATCTGTTCAAGGAAGCCACGCCGAACAAGAACAACAACGACGAAAGCAAAACCGATCATGCAAAATCTGCGGACAAGCAGGCGGCAAAGGAGAAGCCCAAGCCGGCAGCTAATGTTTCGATCACGGCGGCCGGTATCCGCGAACGTCTGCAATTGTTGGCGACCGGACTCGATGCGAAATCCATCGGGATCAGCCCGGATGGCAAGACGCTGGTGATCACTGCCGAAGTCGCGGGCAAGACCAATCTGTATGCGTGGTCGCTGGATCCGCTGGATACCAAGCCGCGGGTTGCGCGACAGCTCACCTCCACAAGCGACGACAAAGCCGACGCGCAATTCAGCGCGGACGGCAAACAGGTGTTTTATCTGGATGGTGGCCAGGTGTTTTCCGTGGCCATCGTCGAAGGCAGCAAACCCAAGCCGGTGAAGATTGAGGCGCAATCCGACAGCGATTTCTTCAACACCAGGATGGCCGCGTTCACGCAGGCGTGGACATGGCTGCGCGACAACTTCCACGATCCGAAGATGCACGGCGTCGACTGGAACGCGGTGCGCACGCTGTACGCGCCGTTGATTGCCGGCGCGCCAACGCAGGCCAGCTTCCTGCGCCTGATGAACCAGTTGGTTGGCGAACTCAACGCGTCGCATTCGGGCGTGCGCGGCGGCGGACATTCTGAAACTTTCACCGGCCATCTCGGATTGCTTTTCGACCGCGCCGCGTACGAGCAACACGGTACGTTTCGTATTACCGACGTGTTGCCGCTGTCGCCGGCGGATGTCAGTGGAAAGATCCACGTTGGCGACACCCTGGTCGCCGTGGACGGAACAAAACTCGCGGTGAACAGCAATGTCGACAAACTGCTTGCACATCGCATCGGTCGCAAGACCGCGCTGCGCATCGATGCCGGACATGGCGCGTTTACGGTCGACGTCAAGCCGGTAAATGCGGGTACGCGTGGCGAGCTGGCTTACGACGCATGGGTCCAGCGCAGCCGCGCCTACGTCGAGCACATCAGTGGCGGCAAGCTCGGTTACGTACATATTCGCGACATGTCGATGGGCTCGCTGCAACGCATGTACAAGGATCTGGATGCGCAAAACTCGACACGCGAGGGCGTGGTGATCGACGTGCGCAACAACTTCGGCGGATTCGTCAACGCGTATGCGCTGGACGTGTTGTCGCGACGTCATTATCTGAACATGACATTCCGCGGGTTCGACGCAGCGCAACCGGCGCGCAGCATTCTCGGCCAGCGTGCATTGGAACGCCCGACCGTGCTCATCACCAATCGCGTGACGCTATCGGATGGCGAGGATTTCAGCGAAGGCTACCGCGCACTCGGCTTGGGCAAGATCGTGGGTGAGCCGACCGCCGGCTGGATCATTTATACGACCAATCAAAAGTTGATCGATGGCTCTACCGTGCGCTTGCCCTTCATCACCGTGAGCACGGCCGACGGCAAGCCGATGGAAGGCCATCCACGACCCGTTGATGTGGCGGTTGCGCGGCCGCTGGGCGAAGCGTATCAAGGCAAGGACAGCGATCTTGATGCGGCAGTGCACACGTTGTTGCAGCAGATTGGTGGAGCGCGTTAATGTTGTGGCCACGAATTGCTTGAAGTCGGCGTGTTCTACGATCTTCGAATTTCATAACGCGTGTAACGTTTTGCTTTCGCTTCCCCTGCGCAGTGGGGCAAGCTGTCCGGAGGACTGATGGGGGCGCTTTTTCTGCATCACACCGAGAGCAAGAGCGCCCCCTTCCGCCTTCGGCACCTTCCCCCGCTTTGCGGGGGAAGGGAAGAAAGAATGCTCCCCCGCTTTGCGGGGGAAGGGAAGCAAGAATGCTCCCCTTCTTGCGGGGGAAGAGAAGAAAGAATGCTCCCCCGCTTTGCGGGGGAAGGGAAGAAAGAATGCTCCCCCTCTTGCGGGGGAAGGGAAGCAGGAATGCGCCCCGCTTGCGAGTTCAACATCGTCGCTTTTGAAACGACGAATTACAGGTTTCGGAATATATTGAAGGAACGCATTCATGCCGCTGTCGGTGGGTTCAAAGGCCCAGTTGCAAATCCATTTCTGTGTGTTGCTGTGGGGCTTCACTGCAATTCTCGGCAAGGCGATCACGCTGGCGGCGTTGCAACTGGTGTGGTGGCGCATGCTATTGGTTGTCGCGGTGCTGGCATTGTTGCCACCGGTGTGGCGCGGGTTGCGCGCCATGTCGTGGCGACTCGTCGGCGCGTACGCCGGCATTGGTGTGCTGGTATCGCTGCATTGGTTGACGTTTTACGCGGCGATCAAGTTGGCCAATGCGTCGGTCGGCGCGACCTGCATGGCCATAGCGCCGGTGTTTCTGGCCATGGTCGAGCCGTGGCTGACGGCGCGCAAGTTTGAACCGCGCGAGTTGTTGCTTGCCATCGCGATCGTGCCGGGCGTGGCCATGGTCGTCGGCGGAATTCCTGCCGACATGCGCATCGGTTTCGCGGTCGGTGTGTTGTCGGCCTTGTTCGTGGCGGTGTTCGGCGCGTTGAACAAGCGCATGGTCGAGCGTGCCGATCCATTGACGGTTACCGCCATCGAACTCGGCGCCGGTACCGCATTCCTCACCTTGCTGGCGCCACTGTTGCCGCACGTGGGTGCGGCGTTCCCCGTGCCGAGCCTGCACGATATGGGCTTGCTGCTCATTCTGTCGATGGTTTGCACCTTGTTGCCGTTTGCGCTGGCGTTGCGCGCGCTGCGGCATGTGAGTGCGTTCGCCATGCAGATTGCAACCAACCTGGAACCGGTGTACGCGATCGTGCTCGCCATTATCCTGCTCGGCGAGCAACAGCAACTCGATGCGTTGTTTTACGCCGGCGTCGTTATCGTGCTCGGCGCCGTGCTGGTGCATCCCGCGCTCACCCGCCGCAAGACGCAACTGCCACCCGCCGATGTGCTGGGCACCGCCGAGGCGCATGGGTTGGAGTGAGGGGTGAAAGCTGGGAATCGGGAATCGGGGAAGGGACAAATTGTTCGTCATTCCCGCCTGCGCGGGTATGACGGGCGTTTGATTTTGCGATCCCCGATCCCCGAACTATTTCGGCGATTTCGCCGCACTCAAATCGTGAGTCGCGGTCATCGGTACTTCAGCATTGGCTTCCAGCGCCTTCGTGGCCATCGCATCGAATTTGTTGGACAGGCGCAACAGGGTGATCTCGCCCAGGGCTTTCGTGAGCGGTTCGTCGTGGTCGTCGTCCATGCCAGCGATGGCGTCGTGCAGCGTGCCGAGCAGGGCGAAATAGGCATCCGGTTGGACGCCTGCGGTGGTGAGAACACGCACCGGCAGTTGCCAGGCGTGCAGGGTGTCGTGGCTGGGTTTGAGGTTAGCGCTGTCGAGCAGCAACCACGGAACGGTTTGCGCGCGCGGTTCGCGGCCGTCGACAAATTTTGTCTGTGAGTAGGTCGAGTGCAGGCCGGGCAGGTGGTCGCCGTAGAACAAAAGAAGCGTGCGGCGCTTGCGCTGCATCAAGGTTGCGGCCAGGCGGCCAAGTTCGTGGTCGGCATCGCTTAAGTGATACAAATAATTTCGCAACGTGCGTTCGCCGTATTCGTCCAGTCCCGACGGCACCGGCAAAGCAGCGAATCGCTTTGGATCCAGCCCCGGTCGGAACTCATAGGGCCCGTGCGCTTCCATGCTGATGGCAAACACGAACTGTGGCGGCCCGTCGTCGTGAAGCTCCAATTCGATGCGATCGGTCATGGCCGCATCGGAGATGAACAGACCGGTCTTCGGCGCATCCTTGAACGCATCGCCGGCAATGAAACGATCGATACCAAGTTGATGCAGGGCGTGCGTGCGGTTCCAGAAGCCGGGTGCGTTCGGATGAATCGCAAGCGCTTTATATCCGGCATGTTCGAGTACGCGTGGCAGACTTGGAATCGGGCGATCCATGAGTTCGAAATACGGATATTCGATGCCGGGGAAAAACTTCAAGGCAAGCCCGGTGAGCACTTCGAATTCGGTGCGCACGGTGCCGCCGCCAAAGGTTGGCACGGCCAGTTGGCCGCTCACGCCTTGCTTGGCCAGTGCGTGGTAATTCGGAATTGTTTGTCCTGTCGGCATGCCGCGCATGCGTTCCGGATCAAAGAACGATTCGCTTTGCACGATCACGATATCCGGAAGTTCGGCACCGGGATTTGCCGGCGGCTCCATCGCCTTGCGCAGTGCCGCGGCATTTTCGGCGAGCAGTTGCTTGGCCGCGGTGCGATCCTTCGGAGCTTGAACCCCATGCGCCATTTCCCAGCGGAACATCAGCAGCGTCGGCATCAAGCCGGCGCGTGCCTCGGTTTCGGTGGGAGTCCAGGGTTCGAAGCGCAGCGCGCTGCGACTGTACAAGTTTTGCCAGGGTGTCGTGCCGACATACAACGTCAGCATTACCAGCAGCGCAATTGCGCCGGTAGCAATGCGCAGGCCTGAGCCGATGACGCGTCGACGACGCTCGAACCACAACGCGACCACGACCAGGACCAGGCCAAGCAGCGGCAGCGCCAAAGTCGCAAAGGAAACGTATTGCGAGAACAGCTCGCCTTCGCCATGGCCGCCTTGCAGAAAATGAAAATCCGCTGGCAGCAACGGTATGCCGATGTTGAGCAGCTTGATGGCGTTGATCGTATGCAGAACCACGAGCACCGTCGCGGTGATCATCGCCGACAACCAGGCCCGCCCGGTCAAAGCCAGCAGCAACAATCCGAAACATGCCACCGGCAATGCATTGGCGATGACCAGGCGCAAATGTTCGAGCGAACCGACCTCGGCCACATTGGACAAGGCCGGTTCGAGCAATGCCTGCGCCGCGATCGCGGCAGCCAACGCCACGAACACAATGCCGACGAAGCGAGCCGTCGCGCGCAAGACCGGTTTCCAGGCCAGGTTCGACATCGGGAGGAATGACCGCAAAAGGAATCGCATCCTAACCCGGTGAAGGGTAATGCAGGGTAAATCGGGGAGCTGGCAGTTGGCTCCCTTCCAGGCGCCGACTCAAACCTTATTCTGCCGTGGTCGGGTCGATGGTCGTGAACACTTCGGCTACGCTGTTGGCCGGGAACCCACCCTGTTTCGCGTGTTCGCGCACCATTGCCTCGTTCGGCGCGATGTAGACGCAATAAACCTTATCGGCAGTGACATAGCTTTGCAGCCACTGGATCCGCGGGCCCATGTCGCTGAGCACCCGCAGGACTTCTGCGATATGGCTTGCAACGCTTGCGCAGACAATTTTCCAGCGCCGGGGATTTCACGTTCGATGACGTACTTGGGCATTTCTGTCTCCATGCAAGGCGATGCCGGGATCGCAAAGAATCGCGCGGCCACCGGCGCTAGCGGTCGCGACTGCAATGCTTCACAACGCACTGAGAAATGCCACCAGATCACGTTTTTCCTGCGCGCTGAACCCCACATTGAAACGCGTATCGTAAAAATCCACGACGTCGCCGAGCGTTGCCGCCATGCCGTTATGAAAATACGGTGGCCGTGCCGCGAGTGCCCGCAGTACCGGGCCCTTGAACTTGCCGATGTCGGCCCACTTGCCGCTGAGCAGGGCTTTGCCCGGGTCGGTGGTCTGCACGACCGCGCCACTGGCATTGTTGCGCAACGTATACAAAGGCATGTCCGACGTACGCCGGGAAACATCCGCGGTGCCGATATCGATCGGCAGCGACACCGAGTGATCGCCCACGTTGGGCGCGTCGTGGCACGTCGTGCAGGTGCCGGCGATGACCGGCAGGCCGAGCGCGTCGTTGAGTCCACCGACGCCGGTAATCGCGATCGGCTTGGTGTTGAACAAGGCCTCGCCGCGTGCAATCGCGCCGCGCGGGCCACCATCGCCGCGCGCCGGTTTCCAGGCGTCGAACAGGGTCATTGCCGAGGCATTGAAGGCGCTGCCGGTCGGATCGGCGCCGAGCACATCGTTGATACCGACGTAGTTCTGCAAACTGGCCAGAATGCGCGGGCCGCCCATCGCGTCGTTGTCGTTGAGGTAGCCGGCACGAAAATCGAAGATCTGTGCGGTGGTCAGACCGAGCTCGAAATCGACGATCTGTCCCAATTGTGCATCGCTCGGTGGCGTGGCAGCCTGGGCATGACCCAACGTCGCGTCGAGCGCCTGATGCTTCAGGCTGGCAATCATGTCGGCTGCGGCGGCACCCGCATCCATCGGTGGCAGGAATGGTCCGCTGGTTTCACGTCCGTCCCACATTATCCCGGTAAGAAAGCGCAGGTTGGTCGCCGGCAGCGGCCGGCGGAACAGCGACAGCTCGCTTGTGCTGGCAAATCCATAGGGATCCTCGACGGAGATCAAGCTGAATTCAGCGTTGGCCGGAATGGGCAGGCCAATGCGCAGCAGGCCCTTGTTGAGCAGCATGCTGTAGGCGTTGCGTCGCGCATTCACGCTGGACACATCGGCCAGCGGTGAGGTGGCGCCATCGACGGGGCGAAAGACCGGGTCGGTTCCGTTGCTGGCAATGAAGCGCGCTTGCAGGTCGCTTGGCGTAATCGTCCAGCCGTCCTTGGCAACGTGGCAGGAGCCGCAACTGCGCCCATTCGAACCCAGCGCCTGGAAAAACGGGTTGGTCTTGTCGATGCCGCCGCTGGTGGTGAAGGTTTTTAGAAGGCCCGCGGAATTGAGGGTTGTCAATTCGTCGCCAAGGGATTTTCCTGCGGCAAAACCGCTGGAGCAGCAAAACAAAGCACTCGCAAGCACGCTAACGACCGATAAAAACTTTTTAATGGATTTCATGACGACACTCCTCCCCCCGTGCTCATTGCGGATCGACCACGCCGACGCATTCCGACGCAGTGACCTCCCCGATCCGATTCGACCTGGATCACTGGAGAAGAACGTCGTTTGGCGGAATATTGCGACATCGGTCGTTGCGCCGGGTATGCACGAGCGTAACGATGGCGTCCAAAAACCGATGCCCGCCGGGCGTGGCGGATCCCCGCGGCGTGTCATGGCATGGGCGATCGGGTTGATGGTGATGGATTTATCGCTTCCGGCAGCGCGTGCATGCCGGTTTGCAGCAATACGACATCGAACCCTATCGCGGAAACCGCTCAGGTAGATGTTGGGGTGATCAGTGTCCAGTCAGATCGAGCGTACCGGCATCCTTGGCGGATAGCAGGGAAGGCGCAACGTGCAGCGCCATCGCTTGCGCAATCGTCGCTGCGGCAGCGTCGGGTTGCCCCAGTGCGGTTTGCAATCGCGCGCGCAACGCGAGCAGTGCGACACGTTGCACGTGGGCTTCGGGATAAGCGGAGCCGAGCGATTGGATCGCCTTGTCCGCTTCCGCCAAGGCTTCTTTGCTCTGGCCTAGCGCGTCGAGCGACTGCGCACGCAGATAGTGGTTGAGCATCTGCAGCCGCGCATTCGTCACCGGCAGACCCTCAAGGATTTTGAGCGCGTGGGTGCTGGCATCGAGCGCGGAGTGCGCGTCGTGCCTGGCCAGCGCGATGCGACCGAAAACGTAAAGGCCGGCCGCTGTCAGATCGTTGTTTTCGCCGTGCAGGGATCGAAACGTCGCCAGTGCTTGTGCGTTCAAGTCGACCGCCGCATCGGGCTTGCCGAGTTCGACCAGGGTCAGCGCCAAGTGATTGCGCGTAATCGCCAGATCTTCACCCTGCCCGGATTCGCTGGCATGTGCGGCGTAGATCCTCACGGATTCGCGCAAGTCCTTTTCCGCTGCGGCAAATTGGCGACGCGAGTTTTCGAGCACTCCCAACGTATCGAGCGTGCTGGCCACTTCGTAGTTATCCGGACCGAGCACTTTTCGATTCATCGCCAGCGCTTGTTCGAGCAACGGTTGCGCTTCGTCGAAGCGTTCCTGCTTGGTCAGAAAGATCGCGAACTTCTCAAGCGCGGTCGCCAGTTCATCGCTGGGGCCGTCGTAGATGCGTCGCCGCAGGGCGATACCTTCGCGATACAGCGCTTCGGCGGCGGCGCGGTCGCCGATGCGTTCCTTGGCAACGGCGAGATTGTTCAGCGCCTGGGCGAAGTCGTCGTCGCGCGGCAAGTCCAGTTTGCGCCAGCGCTCGATGACCGGCTCCAGCAACGGTACGCTTTCCTTGTAATGCCTGACGACGACGCTGATCTGCCCAGCGAAGCTCGCTGCCTTGATCGCATCCAGCGAATCGGCTGGCAGCACGCGGGTCGCTTTCGTCGCCATCTCGTGCGCGACTGCCACTGCTTCATCGGCATGGCCGGCATACAGGCGCGTGGTGGCGTACAACATCAATCCGGAAACAGCGGCGGGCGAATCCTGTTGGCGCAACTCCGGCAGGATTCCGGTCATCAACAGGTCTGCTTGCGCATTGCGATTCGTGCGTTGCAGTAGATTGCCCTTCTGCACCAGCGTGTCGATCCATTCTGGTGACGCGGGCGCCAGTCCGAGTTTGCGCTCACGCGCGATCGCGTCATCGAGCAGGGACTCGGCCTGCTTGTAATCGGCCATGCTCAAGCTCACCGTGCCCAGGGTACGCAGCAAATCGGCACGTAGTGGCGCGTCGATGCCAGCATCGGTGCGTGCGCGCTTGGCGGCCAGTTGCACCAGCAATTCTGGTGTCGGACGCTGATCGCGCGGCAGGTTGGCGCGTGCAGTATCGAATAATCCGACCAGAAAATCGCGCACGTTGCTGGCGCGCGCCGCCTGTTGGCGTGCAACATGCGTTTGCCACAGCGCGAGCCCGAGCGATGCGATGATCGCCAGCAGAAACGCCGCCGTAATTGCCACGCCACCACGATGTCGCTGAATGAATTTTTGTGCACGGTATGCGCGCGAAGGTGGGTGTGCAGTGACCGGCTGACGATTGAGGAAGCGCTCGATGTCGTCGGCGAATGCGCCCGCTGAGGCATAGCGCCGCCCTGGTTCGGCTTCGAGCGATTTGAGCACAATGTTGTCGAGGTCGCCGCGCAACTGTTTACGCAATTGCGCGGGTGCAAAATGGCGGATGCTTTGGTCGGATGCCTTGCGCGGCATCTCGCTGGTGCGCAGGGAAGGGCGCCGCGTTGGCGTGCCGGTGGGACGCAAACCAACCAACAGCTCATGCAACAACACCCCCAGGCCAAATACGTCGGTGGCCGTGGTGATCGCACCGCCGTGGATCTGCTCCGGCGCGGCATAATCGGGCGTGTACACTCCAACAGTTACGCTTTGCGTGTCTTCTTCGAGCAGCTTGGCGATGCCGAAATCGAGCAGCTTCGGTGCCCCGTTCGTACCCACCAGGATATTCGAAGGCTTGATGTCGCGATGCACGATCAGACTGCGGTGCGCGGCTTCGACGGCGCGGCAAACTTCGACGAACAAACGCAGGCGCTGCGGCAGGTCAAGGCGCGCTTGTTCGGCATGCAGCGTAATTGGCAGTCCGTCGACGTACTCCATTACCAGATACGGAATTCCTGCTGCGGTCACGCCGCCGTCGATGAGGCGCGCAATGTTTGGATGTTCCAGGCTGGCCAGAACCTGGCGTTCGCGCGTGAACAGACGTTGCTCGAGTGGCGAATACAAGCCGCGGCGCAGCAACTTGACGGCAACGCGTTGGCTGAAGTCCGCGTCCACGCGTTCGCCGAGGAACACCGCCGCCATGCCGCCCTGGCCCAAGGGCCGCACGATGCGAAACGCGCCGATCTGCTGGCCGATCAACCCAACGAGCGAAACTTCCTCTGCACCCAGGCGTGCGACATGCTCAACCGCTGACGTGTCGAGAAATCCGCGCGCGTCATCGGCGCTGAGCAAGCCTTCCAGGGCCCGACGTTCATCCGAGTCGGTGACGTGTTGGTCCAGCCATGCGCAGCGCTCGACCGCCGGCAGTTCCAGCACCTGGTCAAACAAATCGCGCAGGCGATTGCGCGTGTTTTGCTGGGAGTAGGTCGTACGGGATGGGTCTTCGCTCATGGCAAGGTCGTACAACGCTGTTCGATGCGGGTTTGCGACATCCTTTGGGAAGACGATTGTGGGGTCAGTTGAGCTGGTCGTGCAGAAAGGCGCGCGCAAAACGCCAGTCGCGATCGATGGTGCGTCGCGTCAGGCCCAGCGTTTCGGCGACCTGCTCCAGCGACAGGCCGGCGAAGTAGCGCAGTTCGACCACGTTGGCCGCGCGCGTGTCGGTGAGTGCGAGCTGTTCAAGCGCCGCATCCAGCGCAAGCGCCTGCTCGGCGCTTGCCAGCGCGAACTGGCCATCATCGGACAAGGTGGTTCGAATCCAGTCGCCACCGGCGCGCTGACGCAGGCGGTCGCGCGCACGATCGCTCAGGTAATGGCGCATGGCACGTGCCGCGTAAGCGAAGAATTGCGCCGGATGGGAAAAGTGCAACTCGCGTTGGGAAGTCACGCGCAGGTACAACTCATGCACCAGCGCGGTGGTGTCCAGCGTACCGTGACCGCGCTGCGCAAGTTGGCGTCCTGCCATGGCTTTCAGGCGCGCATACACCGCGTCGAACAGGGCATCAGCCGACTGGGCTGCGGGCGCGACATTGATTGTTGGATCGGGCGCGAGGGTGGTCACGAGGTGATCCTCCTGAGTTGACGATTCTAGCGCCTCTGGGGCGAGGTCAGCGTGCCCTGTCGCGCAGCTTTCCTGCCTGAAACCCATTGGCGTGTTGCGGCGCGGCGTGGCAAATTGTTCGAAGTACGTTAAAAGGAGCACGAATTCAAAAAAGCGTCATACCGGGGAGGGTGGCCCGTCGCGAGCAATCGCGGCGGGTTTTTTGTTTTCGGGGGGAGCCGGGACTCGGGAAAAATTAGAGCTCGTCATTACGCGCACCGTTGCCCCCAATTCCCTTCCGCCACGCTTTCGTCGTCTAATGCGGGCATGACGTTAGCGCCGCCATTGAGTGAATTCGTCAACACGCGTTACGCGCGGTTGCTGGCGCGTTGCCGTGAGGCTGGCGTGGCCTTGCACGACGATGCCGGTGTGGCCGAGCGCATCCAGCGGGTGTTGCTGGCCAGCGATTTTGCCGGCGATTGTTTTCAGCGCGAACCGGAATTGCTTGGCGCCGAATCGATGGCGTTGCTGACCGATCCGCATTCGGCGCAGGCGCGGCCGCTGCGCTTGCCGCCCGACCTGGACGAAGTGCAGGCGATGAGCGTGGTGCGTCGTTATCGCCGGCGCGAAGCGTTGCGTTTGATCTGGCGTGATGTCAACGATCTGGATGCGATCGAAGATACGCTGGCCGGTTCCAGCGCGTTGGCTGAAGTATGCCTGGAAGCCGCGCTGGCATTTGCCGAAGCCCAGCTCACTCAGCGTCACGGCACCCCGCGCGACGAGACCGGGGTGGTACAGCGCATGGTGGTTTTCGCCCTCGGCAAACTTGGCGGTGGGGAGCTGAATTTCTCTTCGGATATCGATCTGATCCTGACGTATCCGGAAAATGGTCGCAGCAATGGCGCGCGCCCGCTGGAGAACGAAACCTGGTTCGCCCGCGCCGGCCAGTTGCTGGTCAAACTGCTCGCTGAAATCAGTGTCGATGGCCAGGCGTTTCGGGTTGATCTTCGCTTGCGCCCGTTCGGCACGGCCGGACGCGTGGCGCTGAGCTTCGCGGCGATGGAGCAGTACTACCAGCGCGAAGGCCGCGACTGGGAGCGTTATGCGTGGGTCAAGGCGCGTCCGGTCGCCGGTGATATCGCCGCGGGGAAAAAGCTCGTCGAAACCCTGCGCCCATTCGTGTACCGGCGCTATCTCGACTACACCGCGTTCGCAGGCTTGCGCGAAATGAAGACGTTGATCGATGCCGAGGTGGCGCGCAAGGACATGGCCGCGAACCTGAAGCTCGGCCCGGGTGGCATTCGCGAGATCGAGTTCGTGGTGCAACTGCTGCAATTGATTCGAGGGGGGCGTGAGCCGAGCTTGCGCGAACGGGGTTTGTTGCCGGCATTGGCCGCGTGTGAGCGCCTCGGTGCATTGCCGATCGCCAATGCGCGGCGCCTGCGCCAAGCCTACCGCTATTTGCGCCGGATCGAGAATCGCGTGCAGATGTTGCGCGACGAACAAACGCATCTGCTGCCCGATGCTGCGCTGGATCGCGCGCGCGTGGCTGCCGCATTGGGCCTCGCCGACTGGAGTGCGTTACAGACACAAGTTGGGCAGATTCGCGACGGCGTCATCGAGGAGTTCAATGCGCTGCTGGCACCAGAACCGGTGACGACATCCGTGCCACAGACTCATGCGGCGGCCGAATACTGGCAGCGTCTGCGTGAAGACGCCGCCACCGCAGCGGAATTGACCGCACTCGGATTTTCCGCTGCGGCCGCCGCTGCGCTGCACGAGCAGGCTGCGAGCTTGCGCAAAGGTGCGGCATCAAACTCGTGGTCGATCCGCGCACGCGCGCGGCGCGATCGCCTGGTGCCACGGTTGATTGAAGCCGCGGCCGCGAGCAACGCGCCCGACGCCTGCCTGGAGCGCCTGCTGCGCCTGCTGCATGCGGTGATGCGACGCTCGGCGTATCTTGCATTGCTTGAAGAACAAGTGCATGCGCGTGAGCGCGTGGTCGCGTTGTTCGCCGACAGCGCCTTGCTTGCCGAACGCGTCATCGCGCATCCGCTGCTGCTGGATGATTTGTTCGCCGCGCACGATCAGGTCATCGTGCCGGATCGGCGCGTGCTTAGCGCCGATATTGCGCGGCGCTGCGCGCAACTCGACGACGGCGATGCGGAAGCCGAAATTGAAATCGTGCAGGAGGAAAAGCACAGCGCCGCATTTCGCATTGGCCTGGCCTATCGCGATGGGCTTGCCGCGACGACGGCCGCGCGCATGCTCGGCGACACCGCGCAAGTCATCGTCGCGCGCAGCCAGGCCGCCGCCGAGCGCGATATCGAGCACCAACACGGGCGCCTGATCGGTGGCGGAATGGCCGCCATTGGCTACGGCAGCCTCGGCGGTGAGGAACTGGGTTTCAACTCTGACCTGGACCTGGTATTTGTATACGATGGTACTTTGTCGCAAGCCGGGAGCGACGGACCACGGCCGCTCGAAGGTGCGCGTTATTGTGCACGTATCGCCCAGCGCGTCGTGCATTGGCTGACCACGCAGACCCGCGCTGGCCAGCTCTACGAAGTCGATGTGCGGCTGCGTCCGGATGGTGGCAGCGGCCTGCTGGTCACCAGCCTGGATGCGTTCGTCGAGTATCACTGCGAACGCGCCTGGATTTGGGAAACCCAGGCATTGGTGCGCGCCCGCGCGATCTCCGGCAATGACGCCACGCGCAAGCGTTTCGGTGAAATCCGCGCCGGATTGCTGACGCGCCCCCGCGATGCGGCAACACTGCGCGAGCAGATTGGTGCTATGCGGGTGCGCTGGCGTGCCGAGCGCGATCGTTCGAATGCCGCAATGATTGATTTGAAACAAGGTGCAGGTGCGTTGCTGGATATCGAATTCATCCTGCAATTGCTGGTGTTGCTGCATGCGTCGCGCCACGAGAAATTGCTCGAAAGCGGCAATAGCGCTGCCTTGATTGAGCTTGCTGCCAGTGCTGGCGTTCTCGATGCAGACCAGACGCGGATTCTTGCGCAAGCGCATTCGACGCTGCTGGCGCGCGCACTCGATTGCACGCTGGATGCACGCCCGCGCGTCGTGCCGCTGGACGCGGAACTGGTGCTTCACACGGCTGCGGTGCTTGAGGTCGCTGCCGGGTTGGGATTGAATCTGGTTTAGACCCGAGCGCGGATCAGCCGGCCGACGCCGCCAGCGCGGTATTCGCCTGACTGGATTGCATGCGTGCGCGAATCTGCTTGACCACATCGTTCAGTTCACGCAACGGCGCAATCCGCGAAATAGTGGAAATATCCACATTATTGTCGAGTGTGTGCACTCTGCCTTCGCTGGCCAGTGCCGAATGGAACCGGGCAAGCTTGCTGCTGGTGCCGGGCGGCAGCAGGCTCAGTACCGGCTTGCCGGTGGCGCAAGCCTCGCTGAGCATGTTGACCGAATCGGGTGTGACCACGATGCGGTCGGCCGCAGCAAGATAGCCCTGGTAGGGATTGATGCCGTCGCGTTCATCGATCCAATAGTGCATGCAGCCTGCCGCGAGCAGGCCACGCACGCGTGCGCGCCAGGCATCGGGTGTGCGTCGCGAACAGGTCATCATCACGCTGCCGCCGTCGCGCGCGGTCATTTCCGCGACGCGAGCCAGCAGCGTCGCCAGCCATTGCTCATCCAGGCCCAGTCCGCGATGCGGACCGCCGAGCAATACGGCCGTGCGCGGCTGTGGCAACTGCTGCAACCGGGGAAATTGCGCCAGGCCCTCGGCCAACCACGCATCGTCGACGTGGTTGAGGGCACCCAACGTCTGGATCACGTTTTCGCCTTGTAGACCATCGTGGCGTGGCGCGACGACGACATCGAAGTGTGTGGCAGCGATGCGCGGATCGAGAATCTGCACGGTGAACGTGGCGCCCGCGCTTGCTCGACGCAGCCAGCGCGTCATCAGCGCCGACTCGCGCCCGCAACCGATCGCCAGTGCGGGCCACGGCGCATGCATGCGTTTGCGCGTTGTTGCGGAAAACGCCAGGCCTGCGGCAGCCGTCAGGCGAGGTGCAAACCATGACCACGGCGCGCGCACGTCGATGCGCAACACTTGCGGTTGGCTACCCAGCGCCTGCGCCAAGGCAAGCGCCTGACGCTCATTGCCGCTGGCGCCATTCGTGACCACCCATACGGCCGATGGCGCTATGGTGGGAGGCGCGAGATTGAGAGCAAAACCGGATTCGGACACAATGGATTCGATCGCAGGAGACAATGGACCGCAGCGGTGTAAGGCGTTGATGCGAAGTGCGGTCCTGATGGACAGCCGATCATACCGGCAAATTTTGCCGTCGAAGGCATTTCCGTGTCTGTCGAAGGCTTGTTTTTCGTCGCCACAGCCGTCACGTCAAGCTTCTCGACCCTTCCGGGTTGTTGCAATCCGGGCGCGACCGTCCTGTGCGCGGTGCGTGATGCCAACTATCCGGCGGGTTGCATGAAAAGGTTTTTCAACATTCTTCAAGGAGGTAAACCATGTTGCGCCGTATTGTTTTATCGAGTTTGCTGGTGGTCGCCAGTCTGCCGGCATTTGCCGCCACGCAAAAATACACGATCGACCCGAACCACACCCAGGTCAGAATCACCTGGAATCACTTCGGCTTTTCCAACCCCAGCGCCACGTTCGAGCACCCCAAGGGTTTTGTCATGCTCGATAGCGCGGACCTGACCAAATCATCGGTCAGCGTAAGCATGCCGCTGAGTGGCTTGCATACCGGCGTGGAAGAACTCGACGAACATCTGAAATCACCGGCATTCTTC
>CAJDUT010000075.1_pt1 | contig 15540 bp, 11 predicted proteins | sample 7390981 | NCBI WGS metagenome assembly CAJDUT01 (sample SAMEA7055681, study PRJEB34461) | soil metagenome | biome: terrestrial ecosystem; feature: Peninsula; material: soil | place: Antarctica | collected 2016 | reverse complement strand
GAACACCACCGGGAATTCCAGCCCCTTGGCCGAGTGCAGCGTCATCAGCTGCACGCAGTCGTCCCACGCTTCACCCTGGCTCTCACCGGCTTCCAGCGTGGCGTTGGACAGGAAGGCGTTGAGCTCGCTGATGCCGGCGTCGATGTCTTCGTTGCTGCGTTCGAAGCGACTGGCCACGTTGACCAGTTCGTCGAGGTTCTCCACCCGCGACTCGGCATTGCCGCGGCTGTCCTTCTCGTAGAAATCGCGCAGGCCGGTGTGGGTGATTGCGTGTTCGATCTGTTCGGCGAGGGTCAGGCCGGGAATCGGGAATGGGGAATCGGGAATGGGAAGAGCAGAAGCGGGAAGCGCGGTACCTGCTGCTCCGATTCCCGATTCCCCATTCCCGATTCCCGTGAAGCTTCGCGCCATTTCATCGATCAGCACAAGAAACGCCTTCGCCGCGTTCTTCGCCCGGCCGGCCAGTTCGCTGCCGCCGTTGAGTTCGCCCAGGGTGGCTTCCCACATGGAGATGTTCTCGCTGCGCGCGCGGCGACGCAGCACATCCAGCGTGCGGTCGCCGATGCCACGCGGCGGGGTGTTCACCGCGCGCTCGAACGCGGCGTCGTCGTGGCGGTTGGCGGTGAGGCGCAGATAGGCCAGCGCATCCTTCACTTCGGCACGCTCGAAGAAGCGTTGGCCGCCGTAGACACGGTAACCGATCCGCCGTTGCACGAGCTGTTCCTCGAAGTTGCGCGATTGCGCATTGGAGCGATACAGGATCGCGCAGTCGCGCGCATGGCCTTGCTCGTCGATGTACTCGCGGACGCGCTCGACCACGAAGCGGGCCTCGTCCTGTTCGTTGTAGGCGGCATACAGGGCGATGCGTTCGCCGTCCTCGCCGGCCGTCCAAAGCTGCTTGCCCAGCCGGCGGCCATTGCGCTCGATCACGCTGTTGGCCGCTTTCAGGATGGTCGAGGTGGAGCGGTAGTTCTGTTCCAGCTTGATCGTTTTCGCGCCAGGGAAGTCGCGCAGGAACTGCTGCACGTTCTCCACCTTGGCGCCGCGCCAGCCATAGATCGCCTGGTCGTCATCGCCGACCACGAAGACCTGTCCGGTGCTGCCGGCCAGCACGCGGATCCATGCGTACTGCAGCGTGTTGGTGTCCTGGAACTCGTCGATCAGCAGATAGCGCCAGCGTTGCTGGTAGTGCTCCAGCACGGCCGGGTTCTTCAGCCACAGTTCGTGTGCACGCAGCAGCAATTCGGCGAAGTCGACCAGGCTGCTACGGCGACAGGCATCTTCGTAGGCCGTGTAGATGCTGACGAAGGCGCGGGTGACCGGGTGATCGTGGTGTTCGATGCCGTCGGGCCGCTTGCCTTCGTCTTTCCACTGGTTGATCTGCCAGCAGGCCTGGCGGGGCGGGAATCTTGCATCGTCCAGGCCCAGTCCGGCGACCACGCGCTTGACCAGCCGCTGCTGGTCGTCGGCGTCGAGAATCTGGAAGGTCTCGGTCAGTCCGGCCTCGCGCCAGTGCCGGCGCAGCAAACGATGGGCGATGCCGTGGAAGGTGCCGACGGTGAGACCCGCCCAGGGCGGAACGCCTTCGGCCTGGGTCAGCCAGCCGATCCGATGGGTAAGTACCCGGGTCTTGCCGGATCCGGCCCCGGCCAGCACCAGATAGTGGCCGGGCGGAGCGCAGACCGCTTCGCGCTGGGCGGCATTGAGCGGATCGATCAGGTACGAGACATCCATCGTGCCCATTGTAGTGGGCGCACAAGAAAACCGCCGGAGATCGGCGGCTCTCGAACGGGTCAAGTGGTGGCTCAGCGCTTTTGCATGAAGCCGCCGATCGCCAGCAGGGCACCGACCACAATGCCGGCGATGCCGATCCATTGCGGGACACCCTTGTCGTGGGTCAACCGGCGAGCAATATCGTCAGTGTGTTCAAGGCCGATTTGTTGTTCGCAAACGGTTTCCAGTAAGCGAACCGGGGATAGACGACAGCTACAGAAATCACGGGATCGACTTGACGTGATCATTCAGCTTGAAGCGCGCGTCGACACCGTCTCGATCATGCGTATTTGCTCGCGCATAGACGCTCAGCCGAATCAAGTAGCTGGAGAGCGCCTGCTTCTGGGCAATTACTCTGGTAGTTCGAATGGCAGGTCCTGGCCGACAGTTGCCGGCCGATGACCCCTGTCAGCTGTTGATCACTCACTGACGGAACTGGTGATCCAGCTGTTGATCACTCACTGACGGAACTGGTGATCAACGCGATCGGAATGCGCACGCTTCTCGACCAGCAGAGCGCCAACAGCCGTGGATCTTCCCGCCAACCCTTAGCCAAGCAACTCCGCGTCCGAACAGCCTTCAATTGAGATCGACTCTGGCTGCTGGCTGCCGTTACCGACTTTATTGTCAATTACAGACTTTATTGTCTCCGATCAATCATAAATTCCGATTCCAAGCTCTCCAGTCTTGAAAATTACCTGCCTAGTCTATAATATACGGGCACATAATGACCCAGATACATAAACCCAGTTTTGGCTTTCTCGTCACCGATGTGACCCGGCTCATGCGCAAGCATTTCGACCGGCGCGCGGTGCGGTTCAACCTGACGCGCGCGCAGTGGCGGGCGCTCAAGCGCTTGTCGCGCGGCGAAGGCATGCGCCAGAACGAGTTGGCCGAGCAATTGGAGATGGAACCCATTGCGATCGGCCGGGTGATCGATCGGCTGCAGAAAGCCGGTTTCGTCGAACGCCGCGCCGATCCGATGCTGGCGCGAATGAAAGACAACCTCAACGCGCTCGATAGCGCGAACCAATAACGGAGAATCGGTCATGACCGACAAGCAATACGGCGCCCCGGATGTTGCCGAGCCTGAAACCAAACCCCCACGCAAGAAACGCAAGCTGGTGTTGTGGATCCTTGGACCTGCGATCGTGTTGATCATCGGTGGCTGGCTGTACATTACCTCGGGCCGCTATGTATCTACCGACAATGCCTATATCGGCGCGGACCAAGTCACCATTGCGCCGCAGGTCGGCGGTCGCGTGGTCGAAGTCGATGTGCGCGAAAATCAATTTGTACACAAAGGTGACGTGCTGTTCCGCATCGACCCTGAGCCCTTGCAATTGACGATTGACCAGCTCAACGCGCAGATGGATGCGATTGGCGATTTCCTGGCGTCATCCAAGGACAGCTTTCACGCGGCAATTGCCGACTTGGGTTCGTCGTCGGCGACCTTGCACTACGACCAGACCCAGCTTGAGCGCATGCGTCAATTGCGCGCCAAAGGTCTGGTGGCGCAAAAGCTGCTCGACGATGCGGCCAACGAGGTTGCCACCGCGCGCGGCAAACGCGACAGCGATGAGGCCACCGTATCGAAGAACAGGAACATGCTTGGCGGCGACGAAAAAGCCCCGGTGCAGACTCTGGCCGGCTACAAGATGATCAAGGCGCAACTGGACAAGGCCACGCTTGATCTGGATCACGCCAGCGTGCGTGCGCCGAGCGATGGCGTGATCGGCAAGACGGATCTGCGGCCGGGTGATTTTCTGCAGGTCGGCCAGGCGGCGATGCCGTTGGTCGCGACAGATGTTTGGGTGGATGCGAACTTCAAGGAAACCGATCTGACCCACGTCAAAGTGGGGCAACCGGTCAACATTGACGTGGATACCTATCCAGATCACCCGTGGACCGGGCATGTGGCCTCGATCAGTCCGGCATCCGGTGCGCGCTTTTCGATTTTGCCGGCGCAGAACGCCACCGGCAACTGGGTCAAGATCGTGCAACGCATTCCGGTGCGCATCACCATCGATGATCAGGGCAACGGTCCGATCCTGCGCGCGGGCATGAGCGCGAACGTGAAAATCGATACCGGCAAGCAGAACTCGCTGCTGGGTCGTATTGAAGGCGCGCGCGAGCCAGCTCCCTCAAGCATGGCTGTAGCGCGCCACTGAGCAACACATGAGTCAGGTTGCTGCCAGTCATCGCGAGGTAGAAAACCTGCCGCTGCTGATCTTCTCGATCATGCTGGCGACCTTGATGCAGGTAATCGACACGACGATTGCCAACGTGGCCCTGCCGCACATGCAGGGTTCGTTATCGGCTACCCAGGATCAGATCGCGTGGGTTTTGACCTCGTATATCGTGGCCGCGGCGATCGCCACGCCCGCGACCGGCTGGCTGGCCGCACGGCTAGGGCGAAAATATCTGCTGGTCATTGCGATTGCCGGTTTTATGGGTGCGTCGATCCTGTGCGCCATGGCCACCGGCATCGGCGAGATGGTGGGGTTTCGCGTGCTACAGGGCTTGTTCGGGGCAGCACTGGTACCGATTTCGCAATCCTCGTTGCTGGATTCGTTTCCACCGGAAAAGCACGGCGCGGCAATGGCGTTATGGGGTATGGGCATCATGGTCGGCCCGATTCTCGGACCACCACTCGGTGGCTGGCTGACCGAAAACTATTCCTGGCATTGGGTGTTCCTGATCAACGTGCCGGTCGGTGCGCTCGCGCTGTTTGGCGTGCTCGCCAGCGTGCCGCCGGACGAGCCACACGAAAGCCGCTTCGACTGGCGCGGATTCTTCTTCCTTTCCATGGGTATCGCCGCGCTGCAATTGATGCTTGATCGCGGCAACGAAAAGGATTGGTTCGGTTCGGTGGAAATCCAGATCGAGCTGGCGCTCGCGTTTTTGGGTTTCTATTTGTACTGGGTGCACTGGTATACGCGCGAGCGCGCGTTCGTGAACCTCGGCATGCTGCGCGATCGCAATTTCGGCGTGGCTACGCTTTTCATTTTCGTCGTCGGCGTGGTGCTGTATGCGACGATGGCCCTGTTGCCGCCGTACCTTCAGAACCTGATGAATTATCCGGTCATTACCACCGGCATCCTGCTGGCACCGCGTGGCGTTGGCACGCTGGTGGCGATGATGGTTGTCGGCCGCTTGATGGCCATGCGCATCGACCCACGCTTGCTCATTGGCATCGGTATCTGCATGACCACGTATTCGCTGTGGATGATGACCCACTTTTCCGCCGACGTACCGATGTGGCCGATCATCAACGCCGGTATCGTGCAAGGCGTCGGGCTGGGCCTGGTGTTCGTTCCAGTATCCACCATTGCCTATGCCACGCTGCCGATGCGCGCGCGCACCGAAGCGGCTGGCATCTACTCGCTGGTGCGCAACATCGGATCAAGCGTGGGCATTTCCATTGTGTTCGCACTGGTCGCGCGCTACACCCAGATCAATCATGCCGAACTGGTCGAACGCCTGACGCCATTCGGTACCCAACCGCTACCCGCATCGGTGCATAGCGCGCTGGGATTGGCCGCACTTAACGGTGAAGTGACGCGTCAGGCTGCCGCCATCGCCTACATCAATGATTTCTGGCTGATGGCCTGGATGACGCTGGCGACGTTGCCGCTGCTGTTGTTGTTCCGGGTGCCGCGTCGCGCAGCGAAGATCGCAAAGCAGTCGCCAATTGCGCAGGGCCCGGCTGTCGATAGCTGAGGCGACATTCATGAGGCAAAAAAAACGGGCGGCGACTCTACGTCGCCGCCCGTTATCGCAAACCTCAATCCACTTCGAACGACTGCAACGTCACGGGGAACGCCTGGATAACGGTCACGTCGTCCGCGCTGTCGTTGCTGGTATTGGCCTCGCCACCACCCGAAACGACGACAGTATTGGTCACCGTCGGTGCGGTGCTCATGGAAACATCGACGGTCAATGTGATGTCGGGGTAGCTTGCCCCGCCCGCGACGACATCGGTGCTGGTGCAGGTGGGCGTAGCGCCCAACGTGCATGTCCAACCGGTCCCGGACATTGCCGTAGCGGTAAGTCCAACGGGTAGGGTATCGGTGACGCTCACCTGACCGCTGGTCGCACCCATGCCGGAATTGGTTACCGTGATTGTGTAGTTGCGCCCGGTAGCGCCCTGCTTGAACTGATCGGTGTGCATCTTGGCAATGGTCAAGTCCGGCAGTGCGGTGATGTTGGTCGAGTCATCGACGCTGTCGTTGCTGGTATTGACCTCGCCACCGCCGGATACGCTGGCGCTGTTGGTCACTGGTGTTGCCGCACTTGCGGACACATTCACCGTCAACGTGATGGCCGGGTAGCTTGCGCCGCTTGCCAGTGCATCGCTGCGATTGCAGGTGAGTGTACCCAGCGTGCAGGTCCAGCCCGTGCCGGCTATTGCTGTCGCGGTCATGCCGCCCGGCAATGTGTCGACAACATTGACCGTGCCGGCAGTCGGGCCAACGCCTGCCGCATTGCTCACCGTGATTGTGTAGGTGTCGCCCATGTCGCCCTGGGTGAAGGGGTCGCTGTGCGTCTTGGCGATGGTCAGGTCGGCCAGTGCGGTGATGTTGGTCGGGTCATCGACGCTGTCGTTGCTCGTATTCACCTCACCGCCGCCGGAAACGGTCGCGGTATTCGTCACTGCTGCGGGTGCACTCGAGGACACGTCCACGGTCAGCGTGATCGGCGGGTAGCTGGAACTGGCTGCCAACGCATCGCTGCGGGTGCAGGTGAGCGTGCCCAGCATGCACGACCAACCGGTGCCGGTCATTGCCGTTGCCGTGAACGCGACGGGAAGGCTATCAATCAAGGTGACCGGACCGCTGGTCGAGTCGTTGCCGGAGTTGGTCACGGTGATCGTATAGGTATCGCCGCTGTCACCCTGCTTGAACGGATCGGCATGCGATTTTGTAATGGACAGATCGGCGATCCCGTCCGTTTCGAATGCACCAGCGTCGCAGGTAGATTTGCCTTGGGGGCGTGAATTCAATACAGCGTCCAGGTTGACGATCGGCGAGGCGGCACAGATTGCGGCGTCGCCGGCGCCAGAGGCCGCACTGCCGGGGTTGAGCTTCATGACGAAAACCAGCGCATTCGCGCCGCCAAACGGTGCCGCGCCTGCCAGTGCCGGATCGCCGCTATTGGCGATGCTCGCGCAACCGCTGGCCGGGTTGTGCTGCAGGTTGCCGGCGACATCCGTGAATGCGCCACCCGCACAATTTCCGCCCGTACCTGAATCGAAAATCGTATTGGCTATATTGACGTCACCGACGGTACTGCTGGCGTTGTACAACTCACCGCCGCCGCCGACCCCAGCGGAATCTCCGGACAACGTATTGTTGATAAGGGTCATCTTGCCGTTATTGATCAGATTGGCAACCGCGCCGCCACGGAATGCCGCGGAATTGCCATTGAAGGTAACGTTGGAAATGGCAATCGGTGAAAAGCCTGCGGTCTTGTCGTAGAACGCGATCGCACCACCGCTGGCATTCGTGCTGGTGTTGGCACCGACGAAACTGGAATCGATGATGGCCAAGTTGCCGCGGGCGAAAATCGCGCCGCCTGATCCGGCGCGCGGATCCACCGGCATGCCGTTCCAGGTGCCGCTGGCGATATTGGCGCTGAAATTGCTCGCGATGATGCCGCCAGGAACCTTGTTGGTCAAAATCGCGTTGCCATCGAACGATGCGCTGCCGTAGGTCAGGTTGCCGCCGGCCAACACGATCGCGCCTCCCGTACCATTGGGCGCCAGATTGCCGATAAACGAAGTATTGAAAATCAGAAAATCGCTGGCATTCAGTCCGCCGCTGCCGTCGTTGCCGCCAGTAGCGGTATTGCTAGCAAAGATTGCGCCGCCGCCCAGTTCCGCGTTGCCGCTATCGTGGGTGTTGCCGTTCGCGATATTGGCGGCGAAGTTGCTTGCACTGATCGAAATCGCATCGGTGCCATGCAGATAAATTGCTCCACCATTCTGACCTGCGATATTGCCCTGGAACGTAACACCTGAAATCGATGCAAAACTGGTGCCGCCGACAACGCCGATTGAAATGGCACCGCCTTCTCCATTGCCGCCGCCGGGAATCATGCCGCCGTCGTCGGTAATGCACCCGGTGAAACTACCGCCGAGAATGGTAAGACTGCCGCTACCGTGCGCAATACAACCACCGTCGCCCTGGTTGGTCGCATGGATATTGGTGAACGTAACACCGGTCAAGGTCAGGTTTCCGCTACCGGTGTTCGTGATCGCAATACCGGCCCCGCTCGCTGTGCAATTACTGAAGCTCACGCCGGCGAAAGTCGCATCACCATCATTGGTCTCATGGAATATGATGACGCCGTCGTTGCTTTGCGGGTCCTTAAAGCAAGAGACCGCGCCGGTAGTGATGGTCACCGCCCCGAATGTTGCCGCCGATCCAATGTAGGGCAGGGAGCCATAATATATTGGGGCAGTTCCGTTGACGCCAGGATCGTTCTCGAGCGCATTGACGACGATGGTGCCGCCGGCAGCCGCCAGGTTGATGGTGTTGGCCATGCCTGCATCAGCGCTGCCACATTCCGGATACGGCTGGGTTCCTCCCGCACTGCTGATATCCTGCAGCGCCTCGCGCAGCGAGCAACCGGTGGAGTTCGGATAATGCTCGCCCGACCCATTGGGCAGTGTCGAGCAGCCCGCTTCACTCCGGCAGTTGGCCTCGTCGTGAGTGGTGGTTACGTTCAACGTCGCCGCATGGCCCGGCACCGCGGCGCACAGCAATAGTGCGACGCCAAATAGCGTTATGAACCTTTGCATGGTGTTTCTCCTGGGTCATCGACTTGTCTGTGTACAAATGCGAAGCACAGGCAAAAACGAACGCGCCAGGAGAAATAAAAGTTGGGTAGGTACTGTGATCCGGCTGCACCGGGGCGCCGCCGCGCCCGGCACGTGAACGTCAGGGCGTCTTTTGCTGCTTTAGCAGGTCGCGAATTTCGGTCAGCAAGACCACGTCGGCGGCGGGCGCAGCGGGCGCGGCTTCCTGCTTTTTGACCATGCGATTCATAAACTTGATCACCAGGAAGATCGCCAGCGCGACGATGATGAACTGGATGATCGTGTTGAGGAACACGCCATACTTGATGATCGCGCCACCGGTCACCAAACCTTTCGCGTCGACAACCGGGTTGCCGATGTTCACGGCGAGGCTGGAAAAGTCGATACCGCCAATGAGTACGCCAATCGGCGGCATGATGACGTTCTCGACCAGCGACGCCACGATTTTGCCGAACGCCGCCCCGATCACGATACCCGTGGCCATGTCGACCACGTTGCCCTTCATGGCGAAAGTTTTGAATTCGCTGAAAAAACCCATGAGTTAATCTCCCGAATGTTGACAGGCCGCGCGATCACTACGCGGCGGTTCGGGCAATTTAGCGCAAATCGACAAGACGTGCGCCGGTCAATCAGGCAATGCAGCCATCGAGTTGGGCGATACCATGAAGGCAGGCATGGAAACGGTCGCCGCGAACCAGCGGACCGACTCCGGCCGGCGTGCCGGTGAAAATCAGGTCGCCGGGTTTCAGCTCGAACAATCCGGATAACGAAGCAATGATTTCAGGAACACTCCAGACCATTTGTGCGATATCGCTGCGTTGACGTGTCTGCTCGTTTACTTCCAGCGTCAATTCCACCTGTCGCGGATGGCCGACGTCATCCACACGATGGATCGCCGAGATCGGCGCGGAGTGATCGAAGGCCTTGGCAGTATCCCAGGGCATGCCCTTGGCCTTGGCTGCGGCCTGCAAATCACGCCGGGTAAGATCCAGTCCGACGCCATAGCCGAACACGCAGCCAAGCGCCTCGTCGACGCCGATGCCCATGCCGCCGGCATGCAGTGCCACGACCATTTCCACTTCGTGGTGCAATTCGGTGGTCGCCTGCGGATAACAGATTTCACCGCTACCGCTAACCACGGCGTCCGCCGGTTTGCAGAAAAACACCGGGTTTCCGCGATCCACCGTTGCGCCCATTTCCTTGGCATGGTCGGCGTAATTGCGGCCGATGCAGAAAATGCGCCGCACGGGAAACCGCGCGCCGCTACCCGCTACGGAAACCGATACGACGGGTGGCGGCGCGAAGACAAATTCCATTGGTATCAGGCGGCCTTGGGAAGGAATGAAGTATCAATCTGGTACTGCTTTGGATTGTCCATGTTGACCATCGCGTCGAGTGTGGTTCGATCCTTGACGTAATCGCTTGGGTCGTACCAGATCGGATCGCTGCGCATCTGATAGATGGTTTGCGTCACGGGATGCTGCCATTGCGCGTTGAGCCGCCACGGGCTGCGCCCGTTGACGCTATAGCTGGTATCGTAGATCGCACCCTCGAACTTCGCTTGCACGCGCATGCCGTTCTGCGACAACCAGGCACGCACCTTGCGCTGGTTCAGGCGCGACCAGATGATGCCGCCGCCGATCAGCGTGAACACCAGGCCCATGCCGCCCAGCATTAACGTGCCGAACCAGTTCGACATGAAGCTATCGATGCTGGCGTGCTCAGGATTTGCCCCCTCGTAAAGCACCTTCAAATGATCGCCACGAGAGTACCCAGCGGGATTGGAGCCCGAACTGCTGGTGAAGTGGATGGTCTTTCCGTCTTGTGCCGCGAACTCGACGACCGGGTGATAGGTGCCCTTGCCCTTGGAGCTGCGCTGATAATCCAGGTCCGTCACCGTGCCATCGGCATGCAGCGCATGGGCGACAAAATTCGCCTCTGAGCGCCACAGAAAAAAGCCGCCGGTGAGCATGCCTAGTCCGACAATCAACAAGATAATTCCCGCCACCCAGAGTGCTTTCATTGTTGTCTCCCCAGAAGCCGCTTCGTTGAGAAGTGCGGCCACGGATGGCCGCTCTTTGATCCTCGCAATCAGGGACGATTGCACTGGACGCGGGGCAAGCATGCTACGGATTACCTGCTGGAAGCAACTTCCCGGCCTGACACTTGTCATCCCGCAATTGTGACTATCAGCCCTGTTGCAGCGCATCAGTTGCTGCGAGTCTATGGCACACTTGGCAATCGGCAACGGACTGGAAAAAGGCACCGTGGAAACATCGGAATTGCTCAATCAATTGCGCATCGAAAAGCACCATCGCGAAGACAGCGGTGCTCCGAAACGCTGGCCGTGGGTGGTAGTGGCGATCGTCGCGGTGCTGGTATTGATAGCCGGCGGCGCGTGGTGGCTGTTTGGTGGCCAGCGCTTCGAGGTTGAGGCGGTCACAGCGGTTGCGCCGACTGCGGGCGGCGGCGATACGGCGGTGCTGCAGGCAACCGGTTATGTGACTGCGCGCCGCGAGGCGACGGTGTCGGCGCAGATTACCGGCACTTTGACCGACGTGCTGATCGAGGAAGGCGAGCACGTCGACAAGGGCCAGGTGCTGGCGCATCTGGAAGATACCGCGCAGAAGGCGGGCCTTGCACAGGCGCAGGCGCAACTGCATGCCGCACAAGCCACGTTGGTGCAGTATCAGGCGCAGCTTTCCCAGGCGCGTCGCGATGAATCACGCCAGCAAGATCTGGTTGGACGCCATCTCACGTCCACGCAGGCGCTAGAGACGGCACAAACCCAAGTCAAGACGCTGGCCGCGCAGACCAATGCGCAAGAAAAGCAAATCGAGGTGGCGCGCGCTGGCGTAGCCTACGCGCAGGTGCAAGTGGATTACACGACGGTGCGCGCGCCGTTTGCCGGCGTGATCATCGCCAAGGCCGCCCAAGTCGGCGAAATCGTGTCGCCGTTGTCCGCAGGTGGTGGGTTTACCCGCACTGGCGTGGGCACCATCGTCGACATGGATTCGCTGGAAATCGAAGTCGATGTGAACGAGGCTTACATCAATCGCGTGCAAGCCAGTCAACCTGCACAAGCGGTGCTTGATGCGTATCCGAACTGGACGATTCCGGCGCACGTAATTGCGATCATCCCGACTGCCGATCGCAGCAAGGCAACGGTGAAAGTGCGCATTGGTCTGGATCAGAAAGATCAGCGCATTCTCCCCGACATGGGCGTGCGCGTATCGTTTCTGGAAAAGACCAATTCCGCGAATGGCGCGCAGACCGAAGTGCCCAAGGGCGTGCTGGTACCGGGATCGGCGATCGTCAAACGCGATGGGCATGATGTGCTGTTTGCCATCGACGGCGCCCATGCTCGGCTGAAACCGGTGACGCCGGGTCAGGCCTTCAGCGATCTGCGCCTTGTGCAGGGCATTAGCGCGGGCACGAAGGTCGTCAAGCAACCGCCAGCGGCGATGAACGATGGCGCAAAAATTACCTTGTCGAACGAACAGAAATAGAGGATGCGACGATGACGACTCTCGTAGAAATCAACAATGTCAGCAAAGTGTACACACGCGGCAAACAGAAGGTTGAGGTGTTGCATCACATCGACCTGAACATCGCGCAGGGTGATTTTCTCGCGCTGATGGGGCCGTCCGGTTCCGGCAAGACAACCTTGCTCAATCTGATCGGAGGGCTGGATTCGCCCAGCGAAGGCAGCATCGTCGTTGCCGGTCAGCCTATCGACAAGCTTGGCCAGGGCGCGCTAGCGAAATGGCGCGCGTCCAACGTCGGGTTCATCTTCCAGTTCTACAACCTGTTGCCGATGCTTTCGGCGCAAAAGAACGTGGAGTTGCCATTGCTGTTGACCAAACTCTCCGCGGCGCAACGCAAGAAAAATGCGGCCGTGGCATTGCAACTGGTCGGTCTGGCCGATCGCACCACGCACAAGCCGGGCGAACTGTCCGGCGGGCAGCAACAGCGTGTGGCGATAGCGCGCGCGATCGTGTCCGATCCGGCACTGCTGGTTTGCGACGAACCGACCGGTGATTTGGATCGTCAATCCGCCGAGGAAGTGCTTGGGCTCTTGCAGACGCTCAATCGCGAACACGGCAAGACCATCGTCATGGTGACCCATGATCCGAAAGCCGCCGAGCACGCAACGCATACGCTGCATCTTGACAAGGGCACGCTGGTAGAACAAGCGCAGAACGCCTGACGGAGAACAGTCATGAAATATCTGCATCTGATCTGGGCGGCGCTGTTTCGGCGCAAGACCCGCACGATATTCACCATTATTTCGGTGTTGGCCGCATTTTTGTTGTTTGGTCTGCTCAATGCCGTACGCGTGGCCTTCACTAGCGGCAGCGAAAGTCTTGAGGGCGCTTCGCGTCTGGTCGTTGCGTCGCGTTTTTCGATCATGACCGGGTTGCCCTTGAGCCTGAAGCCGCGCATCGCTGCGATTCCGGGCGTGGCCGTCCTGGGCCACGAAAACTGGTTTGGTGGCGTGTACCAAGACCCGAAAAATTTCGTCTTCAGTTTCGCGGTGGACGATGATTATTTTCGAACCAACCCGGACATCCTGTTGACGCCCGCACAACGCGAAGCGTTCGCCAACACCCGTGACGGTGCGCTGGTGGGCGATGCGCTGGCCGAGCGTTACCACTGGAAGGTGGGCGACAAGGTTCCATTGATGTCGCAGATCTTTCCGCAGAAGAACGGCGACAAGACCTGGCCATTCGAGATCGTCGGCATCTACAAGATGACCAAGGATGCGCCGAATAACTTCGAGCAGATGTTTTTCCTGCACTGGAAGTATTTTGACGAAGCCAATATGTACAGTTCGCACGAGGTGGGTTGGTATGTAGTCAAACTCGACAGCGCTAAGCAAGCCGATCAGGTTGCGCAAGCGATTGATGCGCTGTCCGCCAATTCCGATCACGAGACCAAGACCCAGACCGCCAACGCCTTCAATGCTTCGTTTGCCAAGCAGATCGGCAATATCGGCTTGATCGTCGAGGCGATCATGGCGGCAGTGTTTTTCACCTTGATTCTGTTGACCGGCAACACCATGGCCCAAGCCGTGCGTGAGCGCATCCCGGAGTTGGCGATTCTCAAGACGTTGGGTTTTTCCAATCGCAGCGTGCTGGGACTGGTGCTGGCTGAGGCGATCGCGCTGTTGTTGATCGGCGGGCTCATCGGCATGGCTATTGCCAGCGCGCTTGCGCCCGCGCTGACCAAGGGCAGCGGTGGCATGATCCAGTTGCCGCCAATCGGCCTGGGCAACTGGATTGAGGGCATTGTATTGATGATCGTCATCGGCCTCGTTGTCGGCACGCTACCCGCCTTGCGCGGCATGCGACTGCGCATCGTTGACGCACTGGCAGGTCGCTGAGGAGTACATGGCATGAAGAAATTTCTATCAAATTTGGGCCTGGTCGCGATCATGATTGCCGGGGTAGCCGCGTGGACAGTGCTGCCGTGGTTCGTGATTCTGGCCCTCGCCGTATTGCTGGCATTGTGGCTGGTGTTGACCCGATCCGGCCGTCGCACCCTGTCGATCACCCGCGTCGGGGTGAGCACACTGGCGCAACGGCTCGGTTCCAGTGCCGTCATCGTGATCGGTATCGCTGGCGTGGTCGCTGTGCTGGTGGCGATGCTGGCAATGGGCGAAGGACTGCGCGCGACGCTGCAGCAAGCCGGCAGCGACGACACCGCAATTGTGTTGCGCGGTGGCTCGCAGGCAGAAACCAATTCAGTGCTCACGCACGACAACATCGCCATCATCGAACAGGCGCCGGGTATCGCCAAGGATGCGCAGGGCCAGCCGATTGCATCGGCCGAACTGGTGGTGGTCGCCAATGTGCCGAAGAAGACCGATCCGGCCAACGATGCCAACGTGCAAATCCGCGGTGTCGATCAGGCTGCCTGGCAGGTGCGGCCGGAGGTGAAGATCATTGCCGGCCGCAAATTCCAGCCGGGTCTGCGTGAACTGGATGTCGGTCAGGGCGCACAACGGCAGTTCGCGGGATTGGAGCTGGGCAATCATCTGAAACTGGCCGGGCAGGAATGGACCGTTGTCGGTGTATTTGCTTCGGGCGATTCTTTCGAATCGGAGTTGTGGGGTGACATGAAATCAGTGGCGACCGCCTACCGGCGCGGCAGCAGTGCCGAATCGGTGACCGTGCGTCTGACCTCGCCGACCGCATTCGACGCGTTCAACGCGGCGCTGATGAGCGACCCGACCCTGAAGGTGGATGTCTCCACCACGCGCGACTATTTCAACAAGCAGTCCGAAGGCTTGAGCAAGGTCATTAACATCATTGGCATCACCATTGGCATCATCATGGCGATCGGTGCGATTTTCGGTGCGCTCAACACCATGTACGCGGCGGTGGCCACGCGCTCGCGCGAAATCGCCACGTTGCGCGCAATTGGATTCCGCGGTTTGCCGGTGGTGATCTCGGTACTGCTGGAAACGATGCTGCTGGCCCTGCTCGGCGGAGTCATCGGCGCGGCGATTGTGTGGCTGATTTTCAACGGCTATACCGCGTCCACGCTGGGTGCCAACTTCAGTCAGGTGGTATTCCAGTTCAAGGTGTCGCCAAGCTTGCTATGGACCGGCATAAAATGGGCGTTGGCGATTGGTTTTGTCGGCGGCCTGTTCCCGGCCATGCGCGCAGCACGCTTGCCGGTAACGACTGCATTGCGCGAGTCCTAAGCAAGCGGATCGGCGATAGGCTTCGCTACAGCGTAGCCTATCGCGCAAGCTTCGACGCACCGGTTCCCGGCACCGCATTTTTCGCCAGGCTGATGGCGACTACGCCGGCAAGAATCACGGCCATGCCGAGCAGGTCCAGCGCATGCACTGATTCGCCGCCGAGGGCGACACCGAGCAACACTGCGATCGGCGGATTGATATACGCGTAACTGGTCGCCAGTGCCGGGCGCAC
>CAJDUT010000061.1_pt1 | contig 15889 bp, 11 predicted proteins | sample 7390981 | NCBI WGS metagenome assembly CAJDUT01 (sample SAMEA7055681, study PRJEB34461) | soil metagenome | biome: terrestrial ecosystem; feature: Peninsula; material: soil | place: Antarctica | collected 2016 | reverse complement strand
GGCGATTTCACTACGATCGCTGAGGCGCCCCGCAGCCGCCTTGCGCGATTGAATGCGGACGGAAGCCTGGATACGAGCTTTGCTGCGACCAATGCGAATGACATCGTCAACGCCATCGTGGTGCAAGCGGACGGACGCATCGTGATTGGAGGCGCCTTTACCCTGGTCGGCAACGTCGTGCGCAATCACATCGCACGACTGAATGCAGACGGCAGCGTGGACTTGGGCTTCGATCCGAATGCGAGCAACGGCGCCTCCGGAAGCCCCGTCTACGCGCTGGCGCTGCAGCCTGATGGCAAGCTCGTACTGGGCGGGGCGTTCACCACAATCGGTGGCGTTGCGCGCAATCACATCGCGCGGCTGAATACCGACGGCAGCCTCGACACGGCGTTCAATCCGAATGCGAGCAGCTATGTCACTGCGTTGGCGCTGCAGCCCGATGGCAAGCTGGTGGTGGGCGGTTATTTCAACATGATCGTTGGAACGGCGCGCAAGTACATTGCGCGGCTGAATGCCGACGGCAGCCTTGACGCCACGTTCAATCCCAACGCGGACAGCATCGTCTCCGCGCTGGCGGTGCAGCCCGATGGCAAGCTGGTGGTGGGCGGTGCGTTCACCACGATCGGTGGACAGACGCGCAATCACATCGCGCGGCTGAATGCCGATGGCAGCGTGGACATGGCGTTCGATCCGAATGCGGGCGCCGGCGTCTCCGCACTGGCGGTGCAGCCCGATGGAACGCTGGTGGTGGGCGGTGGGTTCACCTCAATCGGTGGACTCACGCGCAATCACATCGCGAAATTGAATACTGACGGCAGCGTGGACATGGCGTTCGATCCGAATGCGAGCGGCGGCCTAGGCACCGCCGGCGTTCTCGCGCTGGCGGTGCAGCCCGATGGCAAGCTGGTGGTGGGCGGTAACTTCACCACGATCGGTGGACAGGCGCGCAATTACATCGCGCGACTGAATGCCGACGGCAGTGTGGATGCGACGCTCAATCCCAGTCCGAACGGCGCCGTCTTTGCGTTGGCAGTGCAGCCCGATGGCAATCTGGTGGTGGGCGGTAATTTCACCACGATTGGTGGACAGGCGCGCAATTACATCGCGCGACTGAATACCGACGGCAGTGTGGATGCGACGCTTAATCCCAGTCCGAACGGCGCCGTCTTTGCGTTGGCAGTGCAGCCCGATGGCAATCTGGTGGTGGGTGGTGGGTTCACCTCAATCGGTGGACAACCGCGCAATTCCATCGTGCGGCTGAATGCCGATGGCAGCCTGGACACGACGTTCACTGCGGATACGAACAACACCGTCCTCGCGCTGGCTCTGCAGCCCGATGGCAAACTGCTGTTGGGCGGTTATTTCACCACGATCGGCATCCAGACGCGCAATCGCATTGCACGGCTGAATGCCGATGGAAGCCTCGACGCAACGTTCGATCCGGATGCGAACGACGGCGTCCCCGTCTTCGGCATCCCCACTACAGGCGTCACCGCGCTGGCGGCGCGGCCTGATGGCAAGCTGGTGATTGGTGGTAATTTCACCACGATTGGTGGACAGGTACGCAATTTCATTGCACTGCTGAATGCCGACGGCAGCTTGGACGCGACGTTCAACCCGAATCCAAACGACGTCGTCTACGCGCTGGCGCTGCAGCCCGATGGTAAGTTGGTGGTGGGCGGCGTTTTCACCAGAATCGGTGGACAAGCGCGCAACTCCATCGCTCGGCTGAATGCTGACGGCACTCTGGACATGGCATTTAATCCGAATGCGACCGACGGTGCCATCCTCGCGTTGGCGTTGCAGCCCGATGGCAAGCTGGTGGTGAGCGGCGATTTTGACAGTATCGGTGGAAAGGCGCGCAATGACATCGCGCGGCTAAATGCCGACGGCAGCGCGGACACTACATTCAATCCAAATGCGAACGACGAGGTCAGTGGGCTGGCATTGCAGCCCGACGGCAAGCTGGTGGCGGGCGGTGTGTTCACCACTATCGGAGGTCAGACACGCAATGGAATCGCGAGGTTCAGCGCATCACAACCGGCGCTACAGCCTCTGACGATTGGCGGCTACGCGAGTGGCGGCAGTGTGGTCACCTGGGCACGTTCTGGAGCGGGGCCTGAACTCGCCCTGCCGCCACAATTATCGTTTTCGGCGGATGGCATCGCCTATACGCCGCTTGGCACGATGCAACGCATCGACGGCGGCTGGCAGTATTCCGGCTTCGCTGCGCCGCTCGGCATGAACTTCTACCTGCGCACACGCGGACAGGTCAGTTCTGGTTACGGCAACGGATCGAGCGGCCTGATCGAAAGCACACGCCAGTTTTATCTCACCCGCGACGATCGCATTTTCGCCAATGGATTCGAGCCCTGATGCCTTGCGCGGCACAACGTTCATAGTGGAATGGCAGTTACCAAAGAAAGGATGACGTTCGCATGCTCGACGATTCGAAAATCGCCATGCACTTGCGCTCGCGACCCATGCAGCCGGCGGATGTCAGCGAATGCGTGGACATCGTCGCTGCCGATCCCGTGATTGGCCCGCGCTACGGCGCGGCAGTTGAGGAGTTGGGCAACACCTGGCGCCAACTGCTGGGCTCGGCCGCAACGACGACCGCCGTTTTTGAACAGCCGCAGCAGAAACGAAAGAAGATCGTGGCATTTGGCATCAGCGTGTTCGTCAGCGACGAATTCATCCACCAGATCAAGACTCCGCCGCTTCGGTGGTGCGGTCCCGAGTTGGCAAAACGGATCATGGGACCCGACTCGCCCATTCTGTCCGATACACAAGTACGCGACGCGAATTCAGGCGAAGGCCTCAACGCGCTGGTGTGGGAGTCCATGGCGACGCCGGAAATCGGGCACAGGCCAGAGGTCTACCACCTCTTGCTCAGTTCATTTATCGAGGCACATCGCGGTTTTTTCCTCAAGGAACTGATTACCTTGCAATCGGGTAGCACCGATCAGATGCAGTTTGCGGTGGATTCTGGAGGACTTTTTTGGTGCCCGGTGCGCCAACGCTATGACACTACGCCACCGACAGCAGCTGAATGTTTCGTGGCGCGACCGCACATCGTGGGCATCACGCGCGAGCATGCGTTCGTGCGTCCCGGATCGTGGTTGAGCACGCTCTTCGACTATCGTCCGCCAGGGTTCGGTCTCAGCCGTGGTGAACAGCAACTGCTGCTGACGGCGCTGGCCAGCTCAGGCGGAACGGATCAGGACGTGGCCGCCGTCTTGCGTTTGTCAGTTCCAACCGTGAAGAAGATGTGGGGCTCGGTCTACCGCCGTGTGAGCGCTTGCGATCCCGAGCTGGTTCCTGATTCGGCGCAGGCTGAATCGGGAACGCATGATCGGGGACGCGAAAAGAAGCGCAGCCTGCTCGCCTATGTCCGCGACCATCCCGAAGAGCTGCGCCTGCATTCGCCGAAGCTCTTGATCGAGAGTCTGCAGCAGGTGACGAGCGAGTGACGCGCACCCGCTCGCCAGTACACTGGTTACTGCACCGCCACGTTGCAGCTGCGCGATTGATCGCCCCAGAGTCCGTTACATTCGGCGACGACGCCATGGATCGGCAGCAGCCCAAAATGATTGGTGGCAGGCGATCCGGCCGCGAACGTCAACGTGAAATTCGCGAACTTGACCGACGCGGTGTCCGGCGCACCGGTGGTTCCACCGAGGATGCAGATCGTCACGGTTGACGGATTGCCGAATGGCGCGTTGACACCGTTACCCGTCACGTATGCAGAACCGGTGACCACAAAGCCGCCAGCGACCGGAGGACTGAAAGCCGTCGGGCACATGTCCATCCAGTCGGTCGGCCCGTTGTGAACGACACCATTCGCCACGCTGATGTGATGGGTATGGGCGTGAAGCGCCGCGGGATCATAAGGAGGCGCATTCACGACTTCAGATGTCTGCATTGATATTGCCGCCGAAAACGTCGCCGCGGTCGAACGTTGATTCAGGTCCAATGTCCATACGCCGTGCATTTCGTACGGCGCGCCCTTGATCGCAGTTCCATTGACGGTCGTAGGGGTGTAGTCATTGAGCAGCCCGCTGAAATGCGTTGGTGCCTGTGAGTAACCCCACGCCAGTGCGCGACTTGGTCCTCCAACACCCATTGCGAGCAGGGCCACGATGCTCGACACGAGTACCGTTGTATTGCGTACTTTCTGACTCGATTTATTGTTCTTCATGGAAAGCTCTCTCAGTTGGCGGTTAAAACCGTGCCTGGAGTCCCCCATTTCGGCGCTTTGAAATTCAACGCGCGAAACCCACCAGTCCCGACGCAGGAGTCTATTGGACGCATGCCGGGCTACAACCCTTCTAAAAGGACCAAGGCAAAAAGTGGTCGCCATGTCGCGGCCTGTGTCGACACAGGCGCGTTCGCCCATCCTCGCGTCCGTGCTCGGTCAGTCCATCGATCAACCAATACCCGATGCAGGTCGATTCAACCGCTACACCGCTCGACTCATCGCGGCAACGCTCAAGTTGTTTGAGAATCGTCGCCAGATCATTCGGTCAACGGCATTACCGCAAAGGCTGATCACTCTCGTCGATTACAGCCAATACATTGTTGGTGGAATGGCATGGCACAAACCACCGCCATCGCTCGTTCCTCATTGTTGCCAAGCCAACGGGAATCATCATGACAATGCACGCACGCCACTCGGTTTTTTGAGTGGGGTCTATCTGTTGCCGCTGGCATTGGCATGCGTGCCGGCGGTCAGCTTCGCGCAAGACGCCAACGACGGCTTCGACACAAATGCGAACGACACCGTCCTCGCGCTGGCCGTGCAAGCCGACGACAAGATCATCGTGGGCGGCGCTTTCACCACGATCGATGAGCAGACCCGCAACCATATTGGGCGATTGCATTCGGGCGGAAGCCTGGATACGAGCTTTGCTGCGACCGATGTGGACAACAACGTGACTGCCATAGGCGACGACCATTCAGTCGCCTTCTCCATCAGATTTCCCAATAGCGGTCATTGGCGCCGGCCGCGATCTGACTCTTCCAGTCAACGATCTGATTGGAATGCATATCATGCTGCTTGGCGAGTTCTTTCAGGGTTTTCTCGTCACGCTTGGCTTTGATCGCCACTTTGGCCTTGAAAGCTGGTGAGTGGGTACGGCGAGCTTTCTTTTCCATTTTCTGCTGCTCGCAAGGCGGGTAACATTGCCTGCGGGATGCAGAAATTCCACTTGGCGGCCCGTGCAGAATTCCTGGGCCAGTTCTGAGCTTCAGTTTAAAGTACAGTGAGATCTTCGCTTTCGGAAATCGCTGTGGCAAAGCAAGACGATGTTCCTGACATTCTGCGCGTCGCAACGACTGGCGGTCGCTCAGACCAGCGATATGCTGACTTGGTCCGCGCAATGGACGGCATCGAGTGGGAGGCCGACGCGCAGACGTTTCAGTTCGTCTTTGTCGGCGAGCAGGCAGAACGGCTTCTCGGCTATCCCTGCGAATTGTGGTTGAGCGAGGCGCATTTCTGGCACGACCACATTCATCCCGATGACCGTTCTGCGGCCGTCGCCGTTCGCCTGGAATGCGCCGTGAAGAAGGCGCCACGCGCATTTGAGTACAGGATGATCGCGCGGGATGGCCACGAGGTCTGGGTGCGTGACTTCGTCTCCATCCATGAATATGCCGGTCGGCCGGCGATGATGCGCGGCGTGATGGTTGATATCACCGCCGGCCGATCTCACGCCCAGATGGTCGTGCAGGTGGCCAATCTGTATGCGGCGCTCTGCCAAATTAACCACGCGATCGTGTTGGTGAAGACTCGGGAGGAACTGTTCGCGAGAATCTGCGAAGCACTGGTCGAGTTCGGCAAATTCAAGATGGTCTGGATCGGCTGGAACGATCCTTCCGATGCCACAGTGAGCGTGGTGAGCCAGCACGGCGACGCGGACAGTTATCTGCAGAGCATCACCGTGCGTAGCGATGATTCCCCCGAAGGTCGAGGCCCGGTGGGCCGGGCCATTCGGGAAGGCCGGCCATGTGTGATCAACAATTTCATGGAATCGCCCGATGCCCTGCCTTGGCATGTATCTGCGGCCCGATGCGATTTCAAAGCCTGCGCAGCCTTTCCCATCCGAATCGCGGGACAGGTCTGCGCAGCGCTTGCGGTATATGCCGCCGAGCGGGATTTCTTCGGGTTCCAGGAGATCGAGCTGCTCGTTGAAACTGCGGCGGATGTTTCTTTCGCACTGGATCACTATGAAGGAGAAAATCGTCGCGAGCAGGCGGAGCTCGCGCTGCATCAGAGTGAAAATCGCTTCCGCTTGATGTTTGAACGCACAGCCGACGCGCTGTTGCTGCTCGACGGCAAAACAGGCCAAGTCGTTGACTGCAACCAAGCGACCATCGACATGTTGCGCTGTACGGACAAGCAGGAGCTTGTTTCGCTGCATCCTGCTCAATTCTCGCCGGCATATCAGCCGGATGGCCGGCCTTCCGCTGAATCGGCTGAGGAATTGATCGCCGCTGCGCTATGCAACGGCAGTCATCGCTTCGAATGGGTCCATTGCAGCGCCCATCGCGACGATTTCCCCGTAGAGGTCCTGCTCACTTCGATCTTGATGGGAGAGCAGCAATTGCTCATTGCCACGTTGCGCGATATTACTCGGCGCAAGCGCGACGAGCACACGCAGGCCGCGTTGCACCATATTTCCGAAGCAGCCCAATCCGCCACAACCCTTCCAGACTTGTTTCAGCGAATTCACGCGATTATCGGCGCGTTGCTTCCGGCCAAGAATTTCTTCCTGGCGATGTACGATCCAAGCAAGGATGAATTGACCTTTCCTTACTTCGTGGACGAAGTTGACCTTGCTCCCGGGCCAATGAAGCTCAGTGATGCGACGCTCTCGGGTGAGGTCATTCGGACGGGACAGCCGCTACTGGTGACGCCGGAGGTCCAACAGAAGCGAACGCAACAAGGTGATGCCGTTGTCGGAGCCGAGTCGCTGGACTGGCTCGGAGTTCCCCTCAAATCACGGACGCGCACCTTTGGGGCGCTCGTCGTGCAGAGCTACTCCGGGGATGTGAGGTACACGAAAAAAGATCAGGTACTCCTCGAATTCGTATCCAGTCAGGTAGCGGCGGCCATCATTCGCAAGCAGGCAGAGCAAGCCCTTCGATTGAGCGAGTCCAGGTTGGAAGAGGCTCAGCGACTGGCTCATTTGGGAAGCTGGACCTGGGAGATTTCCAGCGGCACCTTAAGCTGGTCCGATGAACTGTGCCGAATCTACGGCGTGGATCCTGGTTCCCACGTTCCCACCTTCGCGGATTTTCTGCAGCGGGTTCATTCCGAAGACCGGGCCTGCGTAGAAGGATCGGTGGCGCAATCGCTGGCGGATCTGAAACCGCGTCACCTCGAGTTGCGAATTCTCCGTCCGGACGGTGAAGTGCGTACGCTCAGTGATCAAAGCGAGGTGCTCGTCGATGATCAGGGCCGCGCCGCAGGTCTGTCTGGGGCCTGCCTCGACATCACCGCGCGCAAGCTTGAGGGATTGCTGGAGCAAGATCGCAGCCTGGTGCTGGAACAAGTCGCCCAGAACAAGCCGTTGCGCGAGATCCTTTTGCGCATCGCCACCATGCTTGAGACCCAAATACCCGCAACGCGCAGCTCGATTATGCTGCTGAAGGATGGCCGCTTGCATACTGCGACTGCGCCCCATTTGCCAGCGGCCTATTGCCAGGCATTGGAGGGACTGCCCATCGGGCCGATGGCGGGCTCTTGCGGAACGGCTTGCTACACGGGCGAGACGGTCATCACCGAGGACGTCACAACGGATCCACGCTGGGATAGCTATCGGCATCTGGCCCTGCCTCACGGGCTGCGCGCTTGCTGGTCGATGCCCATCCCGTCGAACGAAGGCGGTGTGTTGGGTTCTTTCGCCATTTACTGCGATCGACCAGCGCGACCCAGCGCGCGCGATCTTGAGTTCATGGGCATGGCCACGTGGCTGGCGGCGGTGGCAATCAAGCACCATCGGCTCACCGATCAGTTGGAGCACCAGGCCCAGCACGACGCGCTGACCGGATTGCCCAACCGCTTGCTGTTCCAGGATCGCTTGAGCCAGGCGTTGGCGTATGCCGAGCGCAAGCAGCTTCAGGTGGCCGTCCTCTACATGGACCTGGATCGCTTCAAGAATATCAACGATACCTTGGGACATTTCTCCGGTGATGCGCTGCTTGTCCACGCGGGCGACCGCCTGCATGCGTGCATTCGCAAGAGCGATACTTTAGCTCGGCTGGGAGGTGACGAGTTCATCGTGGTGCTGACCGAGTTGAATGACCCTCAGGATGCCGAACGCGCGGCAACCAAACTTATCGAAGCTATTCGCGTCCCTTTCCATGTCGACGGACGCGAACTCTTCGTAAGTGTCTCCCTGGGTATCAGCATCTATCCCAACGATGGATCGGATGGTGAAACCTTGATGGCCAACGCGGACTCGGCCATGTACCGTGCAAAAGAGAAGGGACGTGACAACTTTCAGTGGTTCGCACCGGAGATGAACGCGCTGGCAAGAGAGCGCATGGACCTGGTCGGTCTGCTTCGCCATGCACTGACGCGGGGCGAATTGAGTCTGCACTATCAGCCCCAATGCGGGGCTGATGGTGAGATCCAGGGATTTGAAGCCCTCATGCGCTGGCGCCATCCGACGTTGGGGCTGGTCCCTCCGGCTCGCTTTATTCCACACGCCGAAGACAGCGGTCTGATTGTCCAAATGGGAGAGTGGGCATTGCGGGAGGCATGCGCGCAGATCGTGGCGTGGCGAAGGGATCATCCCGCTCTGCGCGTAGCAGTCAATGTTTCTGCGATTCAGTTCAAGCGCACCGACTGGGTGGACACCGTGCGACGTGTCCTGCGCGACACAGGCCTGGATCCCAAAGCGTTGGAATTGGAGATCACCGAGAGCTTGCTGCTGCAGAGCGTTACTGAAACCTCTGCGAACCTCTTCGAGTTGCGGGCTCTGGGTGTGGGTATCGCCATTGATGATTTCGGTACGGGCTACTCGTCATTGAGCTACCTGCACAAGCTGCCGGTGACCACACTGAAGATCGATCAATCGTTCGTCCGGGAGATTGGGGCCGGGTCCACCTCCGGCCAGGAAGAGGCACCCATCATTCGCACCATCATCGCTTTGGCCCACAACTTCGGCATGAGTGTGGTGGCCGAAGGCGTGGAGACCGAGGCCCAGCGGGAACTGTTGCTGCGCCTCGGGTGCGAGAGCCTTCAGGGATATCTGTTATACCGCCCGCTGACGGTCAAACAGACAGACGTTGTTCTGAAGGCAATTGCGGACAAGTCTCGTGTCTGTGTCAAAAGAGCCAGGACGAAGGCAGGTCTGCCCCGGAAATCCGTCGTCTTAAAACCTAAAAATGCAGAAACCAAAGCCTCCTCAGAGCCAGCGATCGGAAGAAAACCCAAACGTCGTGATGCCGACAAAGCGTGACGAATTCATCCGTGTTTTCGGCAGTCCTCGCGGGCGCTGTCGAGGGCGTGCAACGCCGCGTGGATCGGTTCTTGGATTGCTGGCATCGCGCCGGGCGTTGCTGCACTATTGAAAATGCGGTTGGCCGGTTCGCCGCTGTGCCGTCAAGATAGGCTTCTCTAAAGCTGACGCTCACCACAGACAGCTTAGGGTACATTTTCGACCAATATAATCCTGTCGGTCGTGATAATTAACGATCCTGCTTACGCCAGCAATTACATCTGCCGAAACAGATGCAGGTAGTTGCGGCTCACTGGCAACACTTCGCTGCGGCCTTTCAGGTGAATCTGTGCGGTTTCGTTTTCGCCGCGGGTGATGTGGCTGATGGCGCGAAGGTTCACTACGACCGCGCGATGCACTTGCGCGAAGTGGGTGGCATCGAGTTGTGCGATGAGTTCCTTGAGTGGCGTGCGGATCAACGCTTCGCCTGGCGCGCCCTGATCGCCGCGCCAGGCAATGCGGGTGTATTTCTCGTCGGAGCGCAGGTAGTCGATTTCGTCGGCCGCGATCATGCGCACGCTTTGGCCGACTGACGCGCGAATCCATTGCAGCGATGGCGCGGCTTTATTCTTTCGCAGGTGTGCGGCGAGTTGTTCGATTAGCGCTTCGGTGTCGGGTGCGGGTCGCGTGGCACCCAAGCGTTCTTGCAGACGCGCCACGGTATCGGCCAGCCGCGCGGGTTCGACGGGCTTGACCAAGTAGTCGAGCGCGCCTTGCTCGAACGCCTGCAGCGCGTAATGGTCGAACGCAGTGACGAACACGAGGTGGGCGCGGCGGCCGATAAAGCGGGCTGCTTCAACGCCGGATAATCCGGGCATGTGCACATCGAGAAAGCAGATGTCGGGCGCAAGCGCTTCAAACTGCTCGACGGCGTCGCGGCCATTGCGCGCTTGCGCAACCACTTCGAGTTGCGGCCAGGCTTGGGTGAGCAGACGCAACAACGATTTGCGCAGCAGCGGCTCGTCGTCGGCAATCAATGCGGTTGGATGCGTGGCTGTCATTGTGCGTTAGTCATGCTGACCCCTCGCGCGCTGGAAATTCCAGTTCGGCGCACACGCCGTGTGGCGTGATGGGTACGAGACGCAATTGTGCGTCGTCGCCGTAAAGCAATTGCAGGCGTTCGCGCAACGTCGCAAGCCCCGTGCCCAATCCATCGGTAGTTTCTCGCAGGCCGACACCGGAATCGATGACTTGCGCGTGGCAAAGGCCATTGCGCACGGTCACGCGCACTTCGATACGGCCGCCATCTTCGCTGGGATCGATGCCATGGCGCACGGCGTTCTCGACCAGCGTCAGTAGTGTCATCGGCGGGCAGCGGGCGGCGATTGCGACATCATCAGCGTGGATAAGGAATTGCAGTCTATCGGGCATGCGCATGTGCATGACTTCAAGGTACGCACGCACGAGTTCGAGTTCTTGTTGCATGGTCGTGCCTGCCTCATGCAGGCGTGGAACCGCAGCACGCAGATAGGCGATCAGACTGGCGAGTACGGCCGATGCCTGCGCCGAGCCGGAGTCCACCAGTTCACGAACATTGGCCAGCGTGTTGAACAGAAAGTGCGGTTCGACCTGCGCCTGCAGCACACGCATGCGCGCGTCGAGCGCCTGACGTTCGAGTTCGCTGCGTTCGAGTTCGAACGCCAGTGCCTGGCGTTGCGCTGCGCCGCTGATCTCACCAATCAACGCCGACACGGCCATCCACGGTGCGATCAGCAAACCCATGAAGGTCATGAAGCCGAATCCCATAAGATGTTCCTTGTCGTGCCAGAACGGGATAGGGTCGCCTTGCGTGGTCGCGACGTAAGCCAGCCACACCGCAAATGGAATCACGATTGCGACCGCGACGACCTGCAGCACCCAGCGTGCAACGCGTCGCGGCAGGCGCGCGGGCCAACGCTCGAACAGACCGAACGCAAGCGTCGCGATCAGCGCGATGAAAATCAGGCGCGAAAACAAGACCAGGTAGGGACCTTTCCATCCCGGCATCAGCAAAAGCCCGAACAGCAGCGCTGCTCCAAGCGGATAGCGCACTCGCAGCCAGCCCAACAGTCGTTGCATGCCTCGCATTTCGTTCGATGTGATTTCAGCGGCCATGATTGGTCGATGATACCGGTTGTGATTTGGAGGAGGGTGGATTCAGCTTGCCTCGGGGCACTTGGTGCTGGTCCGATGCAGTGGAATTGCAGACTCGAATTTTTTGGGAAAGTCACTGGATCCCCGCCTACGCGGAAATGACGAGTTTTATAGCCTCATCTTGGATTCCGTCACTCCCGCGACGGGGAAGCCCAGTGCCGTTGCTTTCCGTGGCTTGCAATCGATCTGTTGCCGTTGGAGTTACGCCGCGTACCAGCAACCAGATTCCTGTTGAGATTTCGGCAATGAAGATCGGTGCCCAGCCGAACTGGATTACGCTGGCGTATTCAGGCATCACCAGGTTACCTAGGCTGACGCATAGCACGACAACGGAAGCGAACATGCCGAATCCGGAAAGCATCCGTGGAATGCAGCGCGATTTGAAGAACAGATAAAAAAACAGTGTGGAGCCCACGGAGAAAAATGTGGTGGTGATGTTGAAGCTGGCGAAATCTGCGCTATGCGCCAAACCAAGCACCGCCTGCAACTTGTCCGCGCCGAGGATTTCCAGATACTTCGGATCGCTGCGCAGGCTTAAGCTGACGAAACTCAAGATCGATGCCGCACCGCCAATGAAGGCTTCACCCATGCGCCAATACATCGCCATCCGGGAAATATTTTCGTCCACTGATCGCAGCGTCGCGTACAGCGCGTAGGCCAACGCGACGGTGCACACACTGGTGAGCGTCTCAACTGATAATGCGGCGCGGAACAGCCGCTCGCCAGCCACGATATGGTTGAGTTTGTCGACAAAACCTCCCGACCCGACGATATGGGAAATGGTGAATTCCCCGCCCATGAACATCACGATCAGCAGCAGGTAAACAAATCCGGCGATTCTGGCGTAGCGCATTTGAATCTGAGCGGCATCGTTTTGCATTTCAGCTTTCCTCATGCTCGGGCAGGTTTCAGGTTGTACGGCGGCGCCGCAGGCGATCAAAAACTTGATGAGTTTCGCAGCTCATCTTTTACCCTTCGCTCGACGGGAGAAGGGGGCGCGATGCGACGGATGAGGGCCGGGCGGAGCGAATAGCCACGTGGTGCGGATTGTCGCCCGTCACGATGCTCCCGACCTTCACTCCAACCTCTCTCCCATTGGGAGCGAGAGGCTTTGCCCGGCGGCGCGTCCGCGCTTGTCAACATCAAAGGTGTGGCAACCACAGCAACATCGCTGCGGTGACGACTCCGGCTGCGGTCAGCAGCGTCAGTGCACCGAGGCTCGCGGCCATCGCGAAACGCAGCGGCGGCGAATGGCTTGCCTGCGCGCGAAAATACAACTCAAGCACGGCCAGCGGAATCACGTACTCGGCGAATACGATGAATGTGAGTGCCGGCCCCGTAAATGAGTGCGGATCGAATCCCACGGCACCGTGATTGGCGACAATCCAGAACGTCAGTGCAAGGCGGAAGAACCAGACGCCACTCACTACCAGGAACAGACGCAATGCCCATTGGCGATGCGTCGCAAATCGGCGCGCCATTGCGTGACGTAAAACCAACGCTGCGCAAACCAGAATCAACAGCGCATCAATACTGATTGCGATGTGCTGCGATAGATCGCCGACCCCGCTCCCCGTCCATACCATGACCAGTCCGCCTACGCTCATCACGCAAGCTGAAAGCAGATACACGCGACCGTTCCATCGATGGAATGTCGGAAATCGCCGGCGAACTCCTGAAATCACCTGGCCCGCGCCTGCGATCTGGATGAGTGCCGCGAAAGCCAGATGCATGGCGATGACTACGTTGTGCACCGTAGCACCGACAATAAAACCGTGCGGGATGACATCGTTCCATGCGGTCAATTGCCCTTGGATCGCCGCGCGCCCGTAAAAGCCGAACAGGTAGACGACAAACATCATTTGCCCGAGCACAGCCACGACGAACCAGGATGTAGCGCTCGCCTTGAGAGCCGAGTCGCTCCACTTGAGTAACGCGCAGTTGCGCGCCGCAACGCCAATGGATGTTTGGGCAGTTGCCGCATCGCGCGCCGCATGGATATCTGTCGTGCGCACGGACAAACCGATTGAATGTGCCATCGAAGCCTGCTCCTGAATTTAATCTCGAAGCAGTTTTGCCTGTGACGAATTGGCCGGGAAGGTGGTGTGCGACGAATGGCGCTTTCAAGGCATCGAATTACGCGGGGAGACGACGGACAGCGACAGCGCTGGAGTGTTGCGGTGCGTGAAGTCGCGTGCTGTCCGTGAATAATCAGGACCAGGAGCGTTGGCAGCAGAATTTTTCGGGTGGCGAGTGCGCTCCAATCCGCTGCGAAGTGCGGCGTAGCACAAAACTGATGAGGTCCGCGAAACACGCAAATGAGCAAAAAGAAAATCGCACGACATTGGTGTCGAGCAGAAACATCAGCGCCGGTCGACTGCACGACGGATGTTGTGGCGCAGACGGGGCGGATCAAATCGGACCGCCTCAGCACCCGGCATCACCAGCATTTCGACAATGCTGGCTTGATTGCTGGCGAGCTTCTCGTATGCCTCATTGCGCAGCAGCACAGGCGCTGGTCGGCCACGATCGGTGATGTACACCAGTCCGCGGTTGGCGGTCTTTTTTGCGCCGCTGGTGTCCTGATTGAATTCGCGGCTGGAAACATTCGTGGGCGGCGCCGCTAAATTTGGTCTTTCATTCCAGGCCCAGCAGTCAAGGATGACTGCCTTTGATCAATGTGCTCGAGCTTCAGAACCGCAGCGACAGGCAACTCAGTGCGCCATCCATCTTGCGGAATTCCGACATTTCGACGGTGATTATCTTGTAGTCGAGATCGCGCAGGCCGGCTTCCACCCGCGGATAGCCCGCTGACATGATCACGTGCTCGTTGATGTTCAGCAGGTTGGCCGCGTAGCTTTCTTCTTCGGGAATGCGCACGATTTCGTAGTCGGCAAATGCGGGATGCCCTAGCAACTCGTCGAGCAGGGTCAGACGGCGTCCGCCCAGGTACGACACGCCGCTTTTCAGATGCAGAATGCCGTCGATGTTGCGGATGTCGACGGTCGAGGCGGTGCATCCTTCGCGGGCCAGGAGGCCGGCGAGTTGCTTGGCGCCGTGCTCGTTGGTGCGCTCGGAGATGCCGATGAAATAGTGTTCGCCGGCAGCGCACACATCGCCGCCATCCAGAGTGCCCGGTGACTGGATGGAATTCACGCGGGAATAGAAGCGTCGCAGTGCAGGTTCGATGCCAACGACTTCGCCCATGCGACTGGATGCGCCGGGGCGGGTCAGAATCGCGGTTTTCGGGGTGACTACTGCGGTGTCTTCGACGAATGTAGAATCCGGAAAGTTGCTGTCGGCTTCGAGCCAGGTGAGCTCAAGGCCGCATTGGCGCAGCACGGCGCAGTAGCTTGCATGCTGCGCAGATGCTTTGGCGAAATCAGGCTTGCCCAGGTCGACACTGGTAAGGCCTTGCTCGAAATTTGTGGCGGGTGGACGGACGATGGCATGAGAGAGCATGTCGTTCCTGTGGGGACGATTGGTTTGAAACGGGAGGCTTGTACATTAACCGAAATGCCGTGAAAGTTGCGAGAGGTAATCTGCAAATTCTTGCTTTGCCGATGTGCGACCGATTCGCAGATTGCTTTTTGACATGTTTCGCGCGATTGTTTCGCTGAAATTTCTTCGGATCAGGTCAGTTATGAGTGTCGTCGAGCCTATTTCAATGGAAGGTGGATGCACCTGCGGTGGCGTGCGTTATCGCATGCTCGGTGTTCCGATGTTCGTTCACTGCTGCCATTGCACCTGGTGTCAGCGCGAGACGGGAAGTGCGTTCGCGCTGAACGCGATGATCGAGGCCGATTGCATCGAGTTGCTGCGCGGTAGCGTGGAGGTGCTCAATACTCCTTCCAACAGCGGGCAGGGGCAAAAAATATCCCGCTGCCCAACCTGCCGGGTTGCGGTGTGGAGCAATTATGCCGGCGCGGGCGAAGCGATTCGTTTTGTCCGGGTTGGCACGCTCGACGAAGCATTCCGGATCAAACCTGATATTCATATCTTCACGTCGACAAAGCAGCCGTGGCTGATTCTGCCTTTAGATACGCCGGCGGTACCCGAGTATTACGACAGCAAGAAATATTGGTCCGCGGAGAGTCTCGCGCGACGCGCGGCAGTGGCCAAGCGAAACTGACGTCCGATCCGAACGCTTATTTCAGCACACCGAGCTTCTTTCCGACTTTCACGAACGCGGCGACCGCGCGATCAATCTGGTCGTGCGTGTGTGCTGCACTCAACTGCGTGCGAAT
>CAJDUT010000085.1_pt1 | contig 16448 bp, 14 predicted proteins | sample 7390981 | NCBI WGS metagenome assembly CAJDUT01 (sample SAMEA7055681, study PRJEB34461) | soil metagenome | biome: terrestrial ecosystem; feature: Peninsula; material: soil | place: Antarctica | collected 2016 | reverse complement strand
GCCGTGGGCTGCGGTGATCTCGACCACGTTGTCGGCGCAGGCCTTGTCCGAAGCATATTCCGTCGCCGGCATTGCGCCGTTGTTGGAAACGCCTTGCTTAAAGGTTACGTGGTGACGAAAGCGACTGAACCATCATCCCAATGATCGGAGCGCGACCATCCGGCAACAGCCGGACATTTTCAGTCGGTCGCCATCGAAACTGGTTTCGCCAAACCTGCCGCTCGCCGAACCATGCGCTGGCCGTCTCAGTTCGGCAAGAGCAGGCGGTTGGAGACGAATGCTTGCAGCCGCCGAGCCGTCATTCGTCAATAGATGTTGGCGCTCGCTCTGACTAAACCTCGCTGTTCTTTTCGCTTTGATCACCGAACAACTCGGCGACTCAAACGCCGGCGCGGTTCTTCGATGGGCCGGGGCTGGTCAGGGCGTGAACGAGCAGCACGGTTAATCGAACGCGAGTAGCAACAGCCATGTGGGCACAATCACCTTGGACCTTCGTGCGGCCTGACACGCGAATTTTGGTCAGGGCAGTTCATCCCCGCTGTGCGGATCCTCGCTATATGGGTGCATGACCGGAAGGAAGCCGGGCTGGGCTTCCACGCGCGTGATCCAGCCACGAAAGTACGGATACGACTCCAGCGACAATCCCGCTTCTTGCGCACGGCTTCCATACGCGAACACGGCCATGTCGGCAATACTGTATTTGTCGTTGGCGAGAAATGATCGTGTTGCGAGTTCGCGCTCGAGTATAGCGAGCGTGCGCAGCGCGCCCTTTCGTTTCATTTCGATTAGTTCAGGCGGACGCCGTGCCAGCTTGTCCGTCAAGGTCCAGAACCGCAGCGAACCGATCACAGATTCCACGCGCTCCTGCTCGAAATGCAGCCATTGCTGCACCTTGCTGCGCTCGAACGGATCGGATGGAAGATAAGACGTACCGTTAGCGAGATACGCAAGAATTGCGTTGGACTCGGCCAGCGTGCGGCCATCGTCTAGCATTATTGCGGGCACGGTGCCTGTTGGGCTGATGTGCAGATATTCGCCGCTGCGCCCTTCTCCTTCGAAGATGCTCACGATTTCGGTGCGGTAGGGGCGCCCGAGGTGGTTAAGCAGCAGCCGCACCTTCCAGGCGTTTTGTGACGGCAGATAGTCATACAGGGTCAGCATTATTCGCCCCACGGTGGTTGGCACGCAGTATCCACGCATCCCCGCGCCGCGCGCTATCCGATTCTTGCACTCGTGTTCAATCGATCCTGTCGGCGAAACGCCGTGTAACGATCCTCGGTGACCGGTCTTCCCGAATGCGGGCCGTCGTCAGTGTCTCCTCATAAATGCACCCGCTGCGGATGGTTCGGAGCGTGGAAGACAGGGCGGCGCGGTTTTAGCGTTGACGATTACCACTGGAAGCTGATCACAAATCAACCGAATTGCCGATCGTTGCAAGTGGCGACCACGCCATTGCTCAAAGCTGTCGGTCATGTTGTTGTCAGTCGAATCCTTCAGGTAGAAATTTGGATCGACTGCTTCCCCATTGACGGATGGCGAATCGTCCTGCGCTGCGGATCATGCCGCAAGCGGTGCTCGCCGCAACGGGCTTCAGCGTTGGCGCAGGCGCGCGAGCATGCCGGTAGCCACGGCAATCCAGACCAGCAGGCTCACGTAAACACCAACTGCGGGAATCACGCGCAGGAAATCCAGCCCCAGCGCTTGCGCCAACTCGAAGGTACCAACCGTGTACATGCCGATCGGAAACACGATGTCCCAGTCGTCGGTTTCATAACGCAGCGGAACATGCTGCCAACCGTGTCGCCAGATTTCCAGAATGATCAACAACGGAATCCACCAGGTTGCGGTGGCCCAGAAAAACAGCGTGAAGCCTTTCACGAACGGCACCAAACCGGCCAGCGGCCCGGTCGCTGGTGCGTTGATGACGAACAGGCTTCCGGCCAAGGTGGTGATGGCCAGCGCGCCCATGTCGATCCAGTATGGCGGCGTGAACTCACGCGCACGCATCGGGAAAAACACCATGCGATAGACCACCAGGGTGATGATCAACAGATACAACGCAGCGCCCAGCATGTACAAACACAGTGCGGCGAACAGCAGTCCGGTATTTGCCGGTGCGATGGCAGTGGGTGCAGCAATCAATGTTGCCAGCACCGCAACGGCTTGCGTGGCCACCACGGCCACCAGCCAGCCGCCGTTGATGCTGCGCGTGAAGCCCGGCTTGATTCGGCGCGTGATCATCGCGGTGAAAAACACGTAGATCAATCCGAGCCACGCGACCACGCCCGCAACGGCGAGGATGTGCGCAAAAGGCGGCGCATCGACAACCATGATGCACTGGCTGCCGAGTACGCAGATCGCCGCGGCCAAGGTCAGAAAACCTGCGCCACGCGAGGGATCGGTCAGATCCTTCTTCAGCTCGCTGCGGAATCGCGCCACACGCAATGCACTGAGCGTAAGCAACCAGATGAAGACTGCGACATTGATCGCAAGCAACGCCCACGCTACCACCGGCATGCCGTGCTGGCTGGCATCGATCGACACGATGCCGGTCGCCATGACGGCAGCGAAGCAACCCGGATCAAGATTGCGCGCTCGCGTCAGCAAGTATTGGCCGATGTCCATCGCTACCTCCAATGCGGCTACGACGTGCGAATCATGGCCCTCGCACCGATGTGCTTGAGGGCGCCTGCAGGTATTCGTTCTTCAAGCGCACGTAGTGCTGTGCCGAATAATAGAGTTGTTCGATTTGTTCGACGCTGAGCTTGCGCACGCAGCGCGCCGGATTGCCCAGCCACAATTCGCCGACGCCCACGATCTTGCCCGGCGTGACCACCGCGCCGGCACCGATCATGGCGTGGGTGCAAATACGCACACCGTCGAGCACGGTTGCGTGCATGCCGATCAGGCATGCATCCTCGATTGTGCAGGCATGCAGGATCGCGCCGTGGCCAACGGTGACATCGGCTCCGATCAGAAGCGGAAAGCCGCCGGGCGTGTACGGACCGTCGTGGGTCACATGCAGCACCGCGCCATCCTGGATATTCGTGCGCGCGCCGATGCGGATATGGTTCACATCACCGCGCGTAACCGTGCCCGGCCACAGCGACGCATCGTCGCCGAGTTCAACGTCGCCGATGAGTACGGCAGCCGGATCCACGTAGACGTTCGCGCCAAGGCGTGGCAGTTGATCGCGGTAGGGTCGGATATTCACGAGAATCGCCGCTTTGAAATGCAGGCCGCGATGGTATCACCGTGACATCCGCGCACGCATAACCGCGCTACACTGGCCAGATGGATACCAACAACAAGCCTTCGGATCTGAACATGCTGCTCGCGCGTTTGCGCGCCGCGCATGCCAAGCACACGCCGGACTACGCGCAACGCGTCGCCGACCTGAAACGCCTGCGCGCGGCTTTCGCGCGCAGGCTCGATGATTTCGCCGCGGCGATGAGCGCGGATTTCGGTCGGCGCTCACGCCACGAATCGCTGCTGACCGACGGCATGACCGTGCTCGGGGCGATCGACCATCTGCTGGCTCACTTGCGCAGCTGGATGAAACCGAAGCGTGCGGCGGCCGATGGACTGTTCTTTCCGGCGCGCACGGAAATTCGCTATCAACCACTTGGCGTGATCGGCATTATTTCGCCGTGGAATTATCCGGTGAATCTGGCGCTGATCCCGTTGGCCACGGCCATTGCCGCCGGAAATAATGTGATGCTCAAGCCATCCGAGCACACGCCACGTACCGCGGAGTTGTTGCGTGAATTGATTAGCGAAGTGTTTTCGCCGGATCGTGTGGTGGTGGTCCTTGGCGAAGCCGACGTCGCCGCACAATTCGCCGCGTTGCCGCTGGATCATTTGTTCTTCACCGGATCGACCCAGGTCGGGCGCAAGGTGATGGCGGCCGCGGCGCCGAACCTGACTCCGGTGACGCTGGAACTTGGCGGCAAGTCGCCGGCCATCGTGGCACCCGATTACCCGCTGGTCACCGCTGTGGATCGCATCGCCGCAGGCAAGTTCCTCAATGCCGGGCAAACCTGCATCGCGCCGGATTACGTGCTGTTGCCCAAGGCGATGATCGCACCGTTTGTGGAAGAATTGAAAAAGTATATTTCGCGGCATTATCCCGACCTGGTCACGAATCCGGACTACACCAGCATCGTCAATCCCGCGCAGTACACGCGCCTGAAAAGCTATCTCGACCAGGCCCACGCGGCGGGTGCACAAATCATCGAACTGGCCGACGGCGATGCCGGCAAACGCATCCTGCCGCCAACTGTCGTGCTCAATGCGCGCGAAGATCTGGCTTTGATGCAGGATGAAATATTCGGGCCGATCCTGCCCTTGGTCGCAGTCGAATCCGTGGATGCGGCGATCGACTACGTCAATGCGCGGCCGCGTCCGTTGGCGCTGTATCACTTCGACAACGACAAGAAGCGAACGCAAACCGTGCTCGATCGCACTATCGCCGGCGGCGTCACCGTCAACGACACGATCATGCACATCGCGCAAAGCGGTCTGCCATTCGGTGGCGTCGGGCCGTCTGGAATGGGCCACTATCACGGCCACGAAGGAAAACTGATGCGTCCACCGTATCGCGGCTTGGCCGACCGATTGCTGAAGTTTTTGACGCGCTGAGGAAGTTCTGCCGCGTCTTGGCGATGTTGGGGTTCGCGTTCGCTCACCCGCAACCTACGCTTGGGGAGCGTCGATTGGGTGAGACAACATTCACGCGTGTGGGCGTCCGCACGAAAAGTTCGGGAAAAGCCAAGAGCGTGGTCCGCCAAGATCGCCAAGAACGCTAAGAACGCCAAGGGCACCACGGACACCAAGGACACCAAAAGGGCACAGCGAGCAATAGCAATGCATTCGCATCCATTCGCTTCGGCCCGTGTTGCGCGCTTTGCGACCCTGTGCTGTTTAATGCCTGACACTCCGCTTCCGCAGATTGAACGCTTTCCTGGCCCGTGTTGCGCGCTTTGCGACCCTGTGCTGTTTAATGCCTGACACTCCGCTTCCGCAGATTGAACGCTTTCCTTCTTCCGTGTAACGGGGGAAGGTGCCGAAGGCGGAAGGGGGCGCTCTTGATCCGCTTGTCGGAAAAGTTTCCGACGCGCTAACTACTTTAGTTCTCAGAGTTGGCGTTGAGCGCTTTCTCCACCGACGCGCGTGTCATCGGGTGATAGCCGGGTTTGGCGTGAGCGTAGATTTCCTGCGCCAGTTTGCGGCCATCCGCGGTTTTCGCCAGCGCCGCGTACAGCGGCACCACCAAAATGCGCCGGCCGATGCGCAGCATGTGTTCGCGCATCGGAGCGTATGCGGACTGGTAGTCGCTGCCGATCGCAAGCTTGTACCAGCGCAATGCAATTTCGGCATTGCGCGAGCCGCTCAGATGATAGGCACCATCCAGCGCCTGCATTTGCGCGACGCCGAGTTTATGTGGCAATTGGTCGAGAAAGTATAGCCATTCCTGCGTTGTCCACGGTTGCGCGTGCAATCCGGCAGCGTCGAGATTGCCGGCAACGAAGCGCTCGCGTGCAGCATCCTCCGCGACGAATCGCGGCGAAGTCAGCTTGGGCGCATCCGCGGGAATCCCTGGTTGATACAACCACGCATTGATCTGCTCGATGCTGACCTTGCCAGGATGCTTGTCGAGCAGATTGGCTTTCAGGTATTCGACGAAATCATTAGTCGTGATGCTTTGGAACGCGAAGTGGTCGAAATATCCGCGCACGAATGCATCGAAGGTTTCGCGGCCGAATTTGGATTCCAGCCATTGCAGAAGCCACGAACCCTTGATGTAGGCGATCTGGGTAAGGCCGTCGTCTGGATCGCGGCCATCCAGATCCGGCACGAGGCGCTGATCAGCAGGTGCGATGTCGTGTCTCATCTGCTCGCGCAGTTCATTTGCGTCGATGATGAATTCTTCGTCGGCCTGCTGCTTTCCGTAGACGGCCTCGACGATGCGACCCTGTACGTATGTTGTGAATCCTTCATTGAGCCAGATCTGGCGCCAGGTCGCATTGGTCACCAGGTTGCCGGACCACGAATGCGCCAGCTCGTGCGCGACCAGACTGACCAGACTCTTGTCGCCGACCAGCACGGTTGGTGTGGCGAAGGTCAGGCGTGGGTTCTCCATGCCGCCGAACGGGAAGCTAGGCGGCAGCACGAGGATGTCGTAACGACCCCAACGATACGCGCCATACAACTCCTCGGTGACATCGATCATCTTTTCGGTGTCGGCGAATTCGGTCGCGGCCAGCGCGACGGTTTCAGGCTCGGCATACACCGCGCTGCGTGGTCCGATTTCGCGCACATTCAGATCGCCCACGGCAAGCGCGAGCAGATACGACGGAATGGCTTGCGGCATGTCGAAGCGATAATCGCCATCCAGCGGATGCTTCGGATCGTTGTCCGCGCTCATCGCCGCGCGCAACGCCTTCGGCGTGCGGATGCGTGCGCGGTAAATGAAGCGCACACCCGGTGTGTCTTGCAGTGGAACCCAGGAACGTGCATTGATCGCCTGGGATTGCGAATACATGAAAGGATGCTTCTTGCCGGCAGTCTGCGTCGGATCGAGCCATTGCAGGCCGAATGCGTCCGCGCTGGTCTTGTACACAATGCGCACTTTGTGCGATTGGTCGGACAGGTGGATATGCAGTGCGCAGCCCAGGATCGGATTGGGTTTCGCCAGCTCGAATTTTGCCGACGTCCAGTGATCGTCGACGCCTTGCGCCTCAACCGAATCGATTGCCAAATCGCGCGTATCCAGCACCAGTTCGCGTGCCTGCCTATCGCGCCAGTCGAGCGACAATTCCGCGCTTCCGGATAGTTCGTGGCGCTCGAACGAAACACTCAAGTCCAGCGCAAGCGCGCTTACTCGAACCCTTTCAGGTTGCGCGTACGAATGTGGATCGGCTTCGGCGTGCAGGCTGTTCATGGCAAAGAACCCAAAACGAAAATAGAAATTGGATGGATGCGCCCTTTCCGGTCAACGTGGCGCCGCGCTGTCGTAGAACGAAGACAGATCGGTCTTGAACTGCTTCAAGGCATCCAGATTCAAATACACCATGTGACCGGCCGGGTAGTAATCGATGGTCACGTTCTTGCGCAGTTTTGCATCGATGCCCAAGTGCGCCAGATCGTATTCGGTGGCGAAGAACGGCGTGGCCAGATCGAAATAGCCGTTCGCCGACAGCACTTTCAAGTGCGGGTCTTCGCGCATCGCCGCGCCCAGGTCGTCGACCATGATCGGCAGCGGCACCGGGCGGTGTGAACCCGGAATCTTGTGTTCCCAATTCCAGGTGCGCGGCCCGGTGATCGAAACTTTATACGGGACATCGCTGACGTAATTCAGATCGCGCACCAGGTAATCGTTGAACGCAGCGATGAACGCGCCGCTGATCGCGGTGGAAGATGGATCGGTTTCCGGCTCCTCGCCGGCGGCATCGCTATCGACGCCCTCGAAGCGCGCATCGAAACGACCCATGGTCAGGCGCTCGCCACGCAACAACTCCTTGCGGAAGCGGCTCGGGTCGACGCGCAAATTCGCTTCCTTCAAATACGTCACACTCAAGCCCGTATAGGCGTGCAGCTTGATGGCGATCGCATCGCGCTCCTGGTCGCTGAGGGCCGCGCCCTTGCTCAGCGCGACGGAATATTCACCGCGCGAGAAATCGCGTACCTGGGTGAGGAATGGTTCGAGTGTAGCTGGCTTGTTCGGCAGCTTGTCGTGGTACCAGGCGATGGCTGCATACGAGGGCAGGTAGTTGACAAAATTGATGTCCATGCCAGGCAGGCGCACGGCATAGTTGAGGATCGACGACAACAGAATCACGCCGTTGCAGGCGATGCCCTTGTCGGCAAGATACTTCACCAAACCGGCCGAACGGGGCGTGCCATAGGATTCGCCGAACAGGAATTTTGGTGAGTTCCAGCGATGATTCACGCTGATGTAACGCTGCACGAAGCGGCCGAACGCGTCGATATCCTCGTCAGTACCCCAGAATCGCTTGTCCGGATTTTCGTCCTTGCCGTGGCCGTCCTTGTCGTCGTGCTTTGGCAGGCCTTTGGAAAAACCGGTACCGATTGCATCGACGAAAACCAGATCAGTCTTGTCGAGCAGGCTGTCGCTGTTGTTGACAAGTTTGTACGGCGGTGGTGCGGTGGCCTGCGGACTGTTGGTCAATACGCGCACCGGCCCGAACGATCCCATGTGCAGCCAGATGCTCGATGAGCCTGGCCCGCCGTTGTACAGAAACGTGACCGGTCGCGGATTCGCACCTTTGCCGGCATCGACGGTGTAGGCGACGTAAAAAAAACTTGCGTCAGGTTTGCCCTCGTCGTTGCGGATGATCAGCGTGCCGGCGGTCGCTTTGTAGGCAATCGCGCGGCCGTTGATCTGCACGCTGTGCGATGTTGTGACGGTTCGTTCGTGCGGTGTCGGCGCCTTGTCCTTGTCGGAGTGCTGCACGTCGACTTTCACCGATTCGTCCGGGCTGGCGTGCGATGCGGCGATGGCCGGCGCCAGAAAGACCAGCAAGCCGGTCGTCAATATTGCGGTTGCGAGAGTATTGCGCACGTGGGTTCTCCGCGAATCCTGAGAAGATGATGCAAAGCGTCGATTATGCGCCGCTGGCGTGCTCGCGCCTGTGTCAAAAGGCCTACAGATGTTACGAATTCGCCGACAACTGCGCTTCGCCATGTTGCCCCCTTCCGGCTGCCGCCACCTTCCCCCGCAAGCGGAGGAAGGGAAGCAGGCATGACCCCCGATTGTGCGGAAACGCACGTAGAATTGAACTTCGAGGGAAGGGAAATCACGCCATAAACGGCCCGGCTTTTCCTTCCCTGCACAGCGGAGGAAGGTGCCGGCGTCAATCAAACATGGGGCGGATGGGGGCGCTCTCGCTCGAAGTAATGATAATTGCTGGCGCCGTAGAACGTGAAACCGTAGCCTGTGGCGCTAAATCTTGTACCCGCGATGAATCGCGACGATGCCGGCGCTGAGATTGCGTACATCGACGTTGGCGAAGCCGGCGGCTTCCATCATCGCCTTGAGCGTGGCTTGATCCGGATGCTTGCGGATGGATTCGGCAAGATAGCGATAGCTGTCTTCATCGCCAGCAATAAATGCGCCCAGGCGCGGCAGCACCTTGAATGAGTGGAAATCGTACAGCGGCTTGAGCAATTCCGAGCGCAGCGTGGAAAATTCCAGGATTAACGCGCGTCCACCGGGGCGCAGCACGCGATGCATCTCGCGCAATGCGGCGTCCTTGTCGGTGACGTTACGCAGGCCAAAAGCAATGGTAACGGCGTCGAAACTGCGGTCCGGAAACGGCAGTGCCTGCGCATCGACTTGCGCGTAATCCAGATTGCGCACCAGGCCACGATCAAGCAATCGGTCCCTACCAGCGCGTAGCATTGCCGCATTGATATCGCCGATCACTACGCGCCCGCCTTCACCGACGCGCGGCAGCAGCAGCGCGGCAATGTCGCCGGTGCCGCCAGCCAGATCGAGCACCGCATCGCCCGTGCGCACACCGCTGGTCGCAGCGAACCAACGCTTCCACAACCGATGCACGCCGAAGGACATCAAATCGTTCATCACATCGTATTTCGAGGCGACCGACGTGAACACGCGCCCGACAAGCTTCTGCTTGTCTGCGGCCGGTACTTCGCGATATCCGAAATGGGTGGTGGGCTCGTCCATCGCGCTATGTTACTTCAGTGCCTCGAAATCGCCGACAAAAATCTCGTCGAGGATCTTGAACCCGGCAGAAAGTTTCCAGCCGGGATTGCCGGCCGGATTTGCCCGATACGCGCCAATATCCGCCTGAGTGCCGCGTGTACGCGCATAGAAATCGTCCAGTGGCAATTGCGCGAGGTTTGCTGCACCCGCCAGGCGTGATCCTTTCGGGATCAGGTTTTGCGGTGGTACGCCAGAAAGATTGGCGGCAAAGAAATCGGTAGCCAGATTACCGCTGGTATCGAAACCACTGGTCACGCCGGTCAATGCGCCCGTGCCCGCATTGGCAATCGAGGTGATCTGGTTCAAGCTACCGTTGGCCGCGATGGCGTACGCATTCGGCGCGTAGATTGCGTTGTTGGCGATGATCACTGTGCCACTGACGCTGTTGAGCTTGATGCCCGTGCCGGTTGCCATCAGCAGCGTGTTGTTGACGATGGTCAGATTCGCTGCCGTGCCTCCTTGCACGGCGTTCGACGCGATCGCGCTCGCGGTCGCGCCGAGCACGATATTGTTGCGCACGATCGCATCGGCGGTGACCTGGATTCCGTTGTCGCCCGAATTCCACACGATGTTGCGTTCAATGATGTTGACTGCACCGTTGCCATTGACGTCGTACAGCGTGATGCCCGGATAACTGGTGTCGTGAATTACGTTGTCGCGTACGACGTTCGCGTAGCTACCTTTCTTGATCTCGATGCCATCGCCCTGGCTGATAGCGGGGCTGTCGAGATCATGAATGTAATTGTTGGCGACGAGTGAATCGTGGATGCGGCAATCGTCGTTATTGCAGCCCAGGTAAAATGCTTCTCCCGTGTCGCCAGTGTGGTCGATCTCGTTGTGGACGAAACTGAAGCGCGCGTAGTCGTATCCATTGTCGTTTGCGGCAATCGCGTTCGCGGCGATGTCATGTATGTGGCAGTTGCTGACCGTATTGTCGCTGCCGCCGGTGAAGCGGATTGCGCGCGAGCCACCGGTGAATTCGATGCCGTCGAGCGTGAGAAACGTGGTGTTGTTGATGTTGACGATATTCTGCGAGGCGCCGACGTATTTGAGTACCGGGTGGGCACCGGTTTTGGCGCGAATCATGATCGGCTGCGAACTCGTGCCGTGCAGCGATATAGAAAAATAGCTGGAGAGCAGATACGTGCCGTCGTCCAGAATCAGCGTGTCGCCAGGTTGCAGGCCCTGCATCGCGCTGCGGAAATTATCCGTCGGCCCAACTTCGATGTCGGTAGCGCGAGCGGATATGCACACTGGCATCAACAAAATCAGGGCAAGCCGAAGCAAGCGATGCGGACTATTGTCTTGGATGAACTGTGAGTTCCACGGATACGACATGGCGTGTACCCCGCATTCGGCCAGGACCAGAATAAACGAACGCAGCATACGCCGAGCGATCTGCCTGCGCACCTTGATCGACGACTGATCAAGCGGCCCGGACGATGCCGTATCATCACGACGGCTGCGGCGTTGGAATATCCGCGTAATGTGGGGTCGCTTCGAGCATGAGCATGTGGTGGATTGCAGGCTTCGTATCGCTTGCCGTGATGGCGTTTGCGATCATCACGTTCAATGACCTGATCGCCGCGCGCAACCGCGTGCGCAAGGCGTGGAGCAATATCGACGTGCAATTGCAGCGCCGCTACGATCTGGTGCCGCAACTGGTCGCCATCGTGAAAGGCTATGCCGCACACGAACGCGCGACGTTCGAGGAGGTTGCGCAATTGCGCAATCGCGCCATCTCCACGGCCCCGGTTGCGCAACGCGGTGAAATCGAAACCCAGCTGCAAGTCCAGGTTACGCGACTGCTGGCGTTGCAGGAAAGCAATCCGGATCTGAAGGCCAGCGACAACTTCGCGCAATTGCAACGCGACCTCGTCGATGTGGAAGATCGCTTGCAGACAGCACGGCAGGAGTACAACGAAACCGTTCGCGAATTCAACACGCAGATCGAGAACTTCCCCGACTTGCTATTGGCGCGGCCATTCGGTTTTCGCCCGCTCGAATTCTTTCAGGCGCAGGATCGCGAAGCGATGCAGGTGTAGTGCCAGCATTTTGCCCCTACGCTTGGGGGAAGTCGCGATAGACGGGATGGAGCGTGCCCGATTCGTTCGGATTCATGGCGCTCTTTTCAGGCGCCAAAAAATGCCCACGCGAACACACTGCACCCGACCAAGCCAAGTAACGTCGAGCCGATCCACATCAGACGCTTGTGCGTGAGTGCGGCGACCGCGCCGAGCGCGATCGACACTTGCAGTAGCGCCACCGACTGCGCATAGAAATGGTGCTGGTGCATCAGCGCGTCGGCTCGTTTGCCATTCTCATCGCGTTGACGCTCAAGACCCTCGGCCTGATCTTTGCTGGTTTTCTGATCGGCAGCGTAGCGTTCGGCGTTTGCCGCCAGTTCCGGCGGTGGTGTTTTTTCGAGCGCGACCCAGGAATTCTTCTCGGCGTTGACTATGGCTGCCTTAAGTCCCTTGGCCTGGTAGTAAGCCCATTGATCCGAGGCCTCGGCCTGTAGGCGCGTCGCCTCGGTCTTGAGTGCCAGCGCCTCGTTGACCGTCCCACCGGCTTCGAGCGAAGCGATTGCAGCCATTGCCGCGAACAATGCCGTGGTCAGCGCGATCGTGCGCAGCAGACTGCCACCTTCTTTCTCGATTTCCGCGTCGATGGTTTCACGCAGTTTGTCGGTATCGATTTCAATTTCTTCGGGCATGGCCGCTTGGCTCGCAGGTTTGGAGCTCACGATTGTAGCCGGGAACGGTCGACAACCAACGCTCTCAGGCCGGTTCCCGCGCCAATCCTGCCGCCGCCAGCGCATTGAGATAACCCTGCCAGTTTGCGTGCATGTTGACGCCCAGATCGTGCAGCACGCTCCAGGAATAGATGCCGGTTTCGTGGCCGTCGTCGAATTTGAGCAGCACACCATAATGACCGACCGGCACGATCTCAGCGATGTTCACGTCGCGCTTGCCAAATTGCAGGATGCGTTCGCCGGGGCCGTGGCCTTGCACTTCGGCGCTGGGCGAATGCGTGCGCAGGTATTCGCAGGTCATGCGAAACACTTCGCCGCTGTCGAACGAGACTTCGAGCGTGTGCGACGCACGATGCAGGGTAATGTCGGAAACGTGTGGGCGCATGTCAAGCCAGGAATTCGCCGTCGGGTTGGGGCACTGGTGGGGTGCCGGCAACGCGCGCGAGCAGGTTCATATAAGCAGTACCGAAACCAATCGAACCGATGCTCGGAAACTCATAACCACCGGTGTCCGGATACCAGATGGCATTCGGATCGATTTCCTGCATGATCAAGCCATCGGATTGCGCGCCTACCAGGCGGCCGATGTAACTGACTTCGCCGTTGTCTTCATCGAGCATGTTGAGCGCGATCAACGGCTCGACAAGTGCGGCAGACTCCGCCACGCGTTGCCAGTCGTCGAGGTTAAAATCCGGCAATTCCGGAAATTTCTGCTCGTTCATTTGCAGCGCGCGTTCGACGAATTCGCGGCCTGGATCCTGTTCGACCGAGGTGACATCGCCAACGGCGACAACGAGGAATCCGTCGAAACACATGGTGTCGCTGACTTCTGCGATCAGGCAAAACTCAGACGACATGGCAATGGCATAACCATGCACCCAGCCCGGCGCGGTGCGCTCGCGCGCGATCTGCAACGGCACGCGTTCGTCCATGGCTTCGCGCAACTGTGCGCGTACACCGCGACCGCGAAACTGGACCACGTTGCCATCGCGGTGATGTTTGATACTAGCCATGTTGTTCCAACAAAAAAATCAATTCAACTTCTGCCTTTTGTCATAATAGAGGCCCGACCGGCTTGCATTAGTGCACAACGCCATGCGGACAACGCATCAGTACGCGCGAGAGGGCGAGCGTTCGCTGCTGCGGTTACTGCGATGCGGTCGCAAGTGCAAATCAAAGAATGTATCGGCTCAAATCCTGATCCTGCACAAGTGCGGCCAGGTGCGCATCGACATATTCCGGATCGATAGTATAGCGTTTGCCGTGCTGGTCCGGTGCCTCGTAGGAGATCGAATCGAGCAGGCGTTCGAGTACGGTATGCAGGCGTCGCGCGCCAATATTCTCGGTGCGTGCATTGACTTCATGCGCGATTTCGGCAAGACGTCGCACGCCGTCGGCAGTGAATTCCAGGGCCACATTTTCGGTGGCCAGCAATGCGACGTACTGCTTGGTTAATGCGTTACGCGGTTCGGTCAGGATGCGCTCAAAATCGTCGGCGGTGAGCGCAGACAACTCGACGCGGATTGGGAAGCGCCCTTGCAATTCCGGAATCAGGTCCGATGGCTTGGTCAACGAAAACGCGCCCGAAGCGATGAACAGGATGTGATCGGTCTTGACGATGCCATGCTTGGTCGACACGGTGGAGCCTTCAACCAAAGGCAACAGATCGCGCTGCACGCCTTCGCGACTCACGCCCGCGCCGCCCCATTCGCCGCGCTGACAGACTTTGTCGATTTCGTCGATGAACACGATGCCGTTTTGCTCGCACGATTCCAGCGCCTGCGCCTTGATCTCCTCATCGTTGATCATGTGCGCGGCTTCTTCGTCGATCAGCAGTGGTCGCGCGCTTTTGATCGGCAGTTTGCGCTGCTGGGTCTTCTGCCCAGCCATCGATGAAAACATGCCGCGCAGCTGTTGGGTCATTTCCTCCATGCCCGGCGGCGCCATGATTTCCACGCCGACGTTGACCGCGGTTTCGATTTCGATTTCGCGCTCATCGAGCGTGCCTTCGCGCAACTGCTTGCGCAGCTTCTGGCGCGTTGCCGACTCTTCTGTCTGCGCCGGTAGCGGCTCACCCTCGAAACCGAGATTCTGCCGCTTCGGCAGCAGCGCATCGAGGATGCGTTCCTCGGCGCGATCCTCGGCCTGGCTGCGCACGTGCGACTTCGCCTGCTCGCGCGCCATCTTCACCGCAACATCGGCCAGATCGCGAATGATCTGTTCAACATCCTTGCCCACGTAGCCAACTTCGGTGAACTTGGTCGCTTCGATCTTGATGAACGGCGCGTTGGCCAGGTTCGCCAGGCGGCGCGCGATTTCGGTCTTGCCGACGCCGGTCGGCCCGATCATCAGGATGTTCTTTGGCGTTACCTCGTCGCGCAACGACGGATCCAGTTGCATGCGCCGCCAACGGTTGCGCAGTGCAATGGCAACCGCACGCTTGGCCGCATTCTGGCCAATGATGTAGCGGTCAAGGGCGTTGACGATTTCACGGGGAGTGAGTTCGGACATTGTCAGGACGGGAATGGGGAATGGGGAGAGCCTGTCACTTTCAGGGTTGTCGCTGTGGTGATTGCCGATTCACAGCTCTTCAATCGTCACATTGTGATTTGTGTAAATGCAGATATCGCCAGCTATTTTCAGCGCGCGTTCCACGATCTCGCGTGAAGGCAGATCACTGTGTTGCAGCAGCGCCATGGCTGCTGCTTGTGCGAATGGACCGCCGGAACCGATGGCGATCAGGCCATTTTCGGGTTCGAGCACGTCGCCGTTGCCGGAAATGAGCAGGCTCGCTTCCTTGTCGGCCACCGCCAACATTGCTTCGAGCCGGCCCAGGCGCCGATCCGTGCGCCACTCCTTGGCCAGCTCAACAGCCGCGCGGGTGAGATTGTTGCCGTGCTTGTCGAGCTTGGCTTCGAACAATTCGAACAGCGTGAATGCATCGGCGGTGGCGCCAGCGAACCCGGCCAGTACATCATTGTTCTTGCCCAGCCGCCGCAGCTTGCGTGCATTGGCTTTGACGATGGTGTTGCCCAACGTGACCTGTCCGTCGCCGCCAATGACGACCTTGCCATCGCGGCGCACGGAAACGATGGTGGTGGCGTGGAAGGAATCGGACATGGGCAGGTTTTGCAACGGGGGACTGGCAATGATGGGGATGGATGGGGGGAATTCCAAGCGCGGAGCACGCAGGCCGCCGTTACCCGGTACGTTGGGGTGAGGCACGAATCCGAACATTCGCCAATTCCAAACGTCGTGGTGTCGGAGCTCGCGTGCGCTCACCCCAACCTACGATGGCGAGGATTTCTTGCGCCGCGCGCGCGGGTGCGCCGCATCGTAAACACGGGCGAGATGCTGGAAATCCAGGTGCGTGTAGATTTGCGTGGTGCCGATGTCGACGTGGCCAAGCAGTTCCTGCACAGCACGCAGGTTACCGGAAGATTCGAGTACGTGGCTGGCGCAGGAATGGCGCAGCAGATGCGGGTAGACGCGCTTCCACACGCCCTGGTCTTTCGCGCGACGTTTCAGACGCGCACGCACGCCATTGGGTGTGAGCGGTTTGCCGAGCCGGCCGTAGACTAGCGGTGCGTCGGAGCCGGGGCGGTCCTGCTCGCGCAACATTTTCAACGCGACGACGGCCTTGCGCCCAACCGGCACGATGCGGGTCTTGCTGCCTTTGCCGGTGACGCGCACCATGCCTTCGTCAAGATCCAGGTCGCCCCAGCGCACGCCGGTCAGTTCGGAGACGCGCAGCCCGCTGGAGTATAAAAGTTCAAAAAGTGCGCGATCGCGGATGGCTTCCGGATCGTCAACGGGAAAGTCGAGCAGCGCACCGACTTCATCGACGTCGAGCACCTGGGGCAGCTTGCGCGGCGATTTCGGCGAGCGCACGCCGAGCGCGGGATTGGTCGGCGCTTCACCTTCGCGGGCGAGGTAACGATA
>CAJDUT010000069.1_pt1 | contig 16767 bp, 14 predicted proteins | sample 7390981 | NCBI WGS metagenome assembly CAJDUT01 (sample SAMEA7055681, study PRJEB34461) | soil metagenome | biome: terrestrial ecosystem; feature: Peninsula; material: soil | place: Antarctica | collected 2016 | reverse complement strand
CATGCAGCATCGCCGGAGTCGGGTTTGCATTGTCGTCCTATCCGATCGCGGTGGAACGTGGCTGGATGACTCGTGGCGAAGCTGTCGAACGCAGCCTCGTCGCGTTGCGTTTTTTTCGCGACAGCGACCAGAGTGGCGATGCGGATGCGACCGGCTACAAGGGCTTCTATTACCACTTCCTCGACATGCACAGCGGCGCGCGCGTCTGGCGGTCCGAGCTGTCGATGATCGACACCGCATTGTTGCTGGCGGGTGCTCTCACCGTTGCCCAGTACTTCACTGAAAGCGTGAAAGAAGAAATCGAACTGCGCGACATCGTCGACCTGCTGTATCGACGCGTGGACTGGTGTTGGGCCCAGGATGGCAAGCCAACATTGCGCCAGGGCTGGAAGCCGGAGTGCGGGTTTCTCAACTATGGCTGGGACGGCTACAACGAGGGAATCGTCTTGTACGTGCTGGCGCTGGGATCACCAACCCATCCGATCCGGCACGATCACTACGCGGCGTGGACGGAAACCTACCAATGGGAAAACCTGTACGACATCGATTTCCTGTATGCGGGACCGTTGTTCATTCACCAGTTCTCGCACGCCTGGATCGACCTGCGTGGCATCCGCGACGAGTTCATGCGCGAAAAGAATTGCGACTATTTCGAAAACAGTCGGCGCGCAACCGAAGTTCAGCGGGCTTACGCGCATCGCAACCCGCTCAGCTTTCGCGGCTACGCCGATGATTGCTGGGGTTTGACCGCATGTGATGGTCCCAGCGTGTCGCCGCCCGCGCTTGCCAGCGAACATCGGCACTTGTTCGGTTACGCTGCCCGCGGTGTTCCATACGGGCCGGACGATGGCACGCTCAGCGGCTGGGCTGCGCTGGCTTCGCTGCCGTTCGCCCCGGAAGTCACCCTGCACGCGGTGCGTCGCATGCTGGAGCGCTACCCGGAAATGTTGCCTGCCGACCAGTACGCCAGCAGTTTCAATCCAAGTCTTGCCGTCGATGATGGCCCGGCGTGGATTTCACCGGGTCATTTCGCACTGGACCAGGGAATCGTGTTGATGATGATCGAGAACCATCGCAGTGAACTGATCTGGCGATTGCTGCGCGATTGTCCGGTGATACGCAGCGGCTTGCAGCGCGCCGGATTTCGCGGCGGGTGGTTGTAGCCCGTGCCCACGATTCAGACCAACGAGTCACTGCCCGAGCCCGGGCGCGCATCGGCAACCACGCCGGCCGACGCGGCCGAGCGCGAACGCCTGAGCCATTTGCGACCACCCGACTGGCGCAACCCGACACCCGCAACCTGCTATGACCTGGTCGTTGTCGGTGCTGGAACCACGGGCCTGGTTGCAGCACACGACGCCGCTGCAACTGGCGCGAAAGTGGCGTTGGTCGAGCACCGCCTGCTTGGCGGCAACTGCCTGAACATCGGTTGCGTGCCGTCCAAGGCGCTCATCCGTACGTCGCGCCTGTATGCAGAGATGCGCGACGCCGAGCGCTACGGCGCGCAAGTGCCGACAGACATCCGCGTAGACTTCGCCGCACTGATGAAGCGCATGCGCGAGATTCGCGCACGACTCAGTCGCACCAGCTCGGCGCCTGAACTGGCGGCCTCAGGTATCGACCTGTTCTTTGGGCCAGGACAGTTCGTCAATCCGGATGCATTGCAGGTAGGACAAGCCACACTACACTTTCGCAAGGCGATCATCGCAACGGGTGCGCGACCGGACACGCCACAGATTCCGGGGTTGGCCGCTGCTGGATATTCCACCAACGCCACGGTGTTCAATCTGACGCAACTGCCGCCGCGCTTGCTGGTAATTGGAGGCGGCCCGCTCGGTTGCGAAATGGCGCAGGCGTTCTGCCGCTTTGGCGCGCATACCACCATTGTGCAGCATTGGCCGTTGTTCCTGCCCCACGAGGAGCGCGATGCGGCGCAGACTTTGTCCGACGCTTTTGCACGCGACGGCATCCAAATGCGCTTGAACACCAATGTGCTGCGCGTGCGCATTGAAAATGCTGAGAAGCTTGTGGATCTGGTCAGTGACGACTACCACAGCACGATCGCTGTCGATGCGATCCTGACCGGTACCGGTCGCGTGCCAAACGTTGCGCGCCTCGGCCTGGAGGCGGCGGGTGTCGCCTATGATCGCGAGCGTGGCGTGCACGTGGATGACTTCCTGTGTACGACAAACCTCAACATCCATGCTGCCGGCGATGTCTGTCTGGAGCAAAAATTCAACAATGCTGCAGATGCCAGCGCGCGTATCGCTGTGCGCAATGCCTTGGGCGAAGGTCGCGAGCGGCTGAGTGGGCTGACCATACCGTGGTGCACCTACACCGATCCGGAGGTTGCCCACGTCGGCTTGTATGTGCGTCAGGCACGCAAGCAGAACATTCCGGTGAAGACCTTCACGATCCTGATGCACGATGTGGATCGTGCCGTGGCCGACAGTGAAGAAACCGGATTCGTGAAAATCCACGTGCGCGAAGGCAGTGACCAGATTCTTGGTGCAACCATCGTCGCGCGCCATGCCAGTGAGATGATCAACGAAATTACCCTGGCAATGGTTGCCGGCATCGGCTTGGGAACATTGAGCCGCGTCATGCACCCGTACCCCACTCAGGCCCAGGCCATCACGCGGGCTGCGGAGGCGTATTTGCGCTCCTGCAATGCACAACAATGATGTCCAGCCTGGCTTGCGCTCGGACGAACCTCGTGCTGCTGTTGTTGGTGAAACCGACTAAATGGTTGCCGTGAATGCGTCCAGGCCATCAGTGACGAGCGCATCGCCGAGCTTCGCGCCTGGCTCCAACAGTAACTGCTCGGAACACCAAGACTTCATGTCCTCATCGAAGTCATGCTGAGCCACCTCTATACCATTCAGCCCCGCGACCAGCTCAACAAGCCCGACAAATGACGCTGAACGGAATGGCTCTTGCTTAAGGCTGTCATCCCGACGAAAGCGCACTGCTGTCCGGAACAATTTGTTCAGCCATAAAGCAACGCCCAGGTTTGTCAGGCGTAGTGATGACGCACTGGAATTGCCGACTCAAATTTTTGAGGAAGTCATTGGATGGCGGGCACAGCGGCTGTTGCAGAGCCGCTCGGGTCGACGCACGAATAACGAAGTTTGGAGCGCCATCTCAGATTCCGTCACTCCCGCGAAAGCGTGAGTCCAGCTCGAAAAAGATGTCGACGGGCCGCAGCTCCGGCACCGTGGGTGTCTGGCAGGCGAAACGCCATGTTGTATCCGACGGCTCTTGCCACGTGTCGTACGTGTTGCCGAGCAGTGTGTCGCTGCCATGCACCACGGTGGCGCTTGCGAATGACGTTGTCATTGTCAGCGCGATCATCAGCAAAACGCTGGCAATGCGATGGGTGGTGCAAATCAGGTGAGGCAAGACGGCCATTTGAACGACTCCTTGATTAGATCGCAACGATGGGAATTTCGATACCTTGCTGGTTATGGATCGATACGCGAATACACAGCAGGATCGGAGATCACGCGCATAATTGCCCGGAGCCAGAGTCGATTTTTAACATGGCGTTGAAGAACACGTTGCGCGCGCGCGTGGTTGCATACAACGCGGGCGATACGCGAGTAACGTAACTTGGCATGCTCGCTGCCTTCGCGCTAAGCTCGCGCAGCGCCAGCGCGAGCACGCCTCAAAACCCTCGTCGCGCGTGCCAGTCAGGCGCTGGAAATCGCCGGGGTATTTTGCTCCAAACGAATATTTGTTCGGTCGCCTTTTCGTTCATTCAAACCCGTTGTGGAAGATCAGGTCGATTGAATCGTCAAACGTCGACGATGGATCGCTGACATTGCCGGCAAGATCGGTGTGGCTTGCCGGCAGGGTGTGAATGCCAGCGCTGGTGAACGACGGTTCACCCAACCAGTTTCCGGATACAAACGGACCGAGCGTCGTGCATACCGTTGTCGCCCCTTCCGAAACCGTGATCAGTCCAGTCGTCTCCGTCGCCGAACCGGTGACCGGAAAGGTATCGAAAGCCATGCGGTCGGTTATTCCTCCGTTGAAGTACATGCGGGGAATGACGGGGCAATTCGAGACATCGAACGCAGACCATGCAAAGCAGCATCCGCACTCCGAGGGCATGCGACAATCGCCGCCTATCGGCTGCGATGTTCAGGTAAATACCCCGCGTGGTGTCATAAATTTTTATTGACTCCTTTTTCCGTTATTCCGATATAAACTGCCGCAGGGCAACTGAGTGCTTTGGATGTCCATCTCCATCGCCAGTTCATATTTCGCACATTGAGAAAACATAATGAATCTGAAACATAGTCGTCTTGCAATGCTGGTAGTCGCGGCAACCGCTCTGGGTGGCCACACACCGGTTGTCGTAGCGCAATTGAGCGCCGGCAGTCCAATCTTTTCGAAGGCCGAAACGGCTAAAGTGAGCGGTGGCCTGCTCACCTTGCATCAGGAATTTCAGACGTATTCCGAGCAATCGCGGCAGCGTGGTGCCCCCGCGACCGGGTTCGAATCGCGAGATGCGCAGGCGCGCATCGTCGCAGATTCGGTCGTTGCGGAACCATCCTGTTCAACCCCGGTGGAGTGCGTCTCGCCTCATCGGAGACAAGATTGCAGCCAGCCATTACGGCACCGGATGGCGTTGACACGTCGTTCTTCGGCGGCAGCGATCCGGACGCTACCGGCTTCCCGAATTTCTTCGGAACTTCGGCTGCTGCTCCTCATGCCGCCGGGGTCGCCGCGCTAATGTTCCAGTTGAAACCGACCCTGTCCCCGGACTCCCTCTATGCGGCAATAAAAGCCAGCGCGATCGACATGGATGACCCAAGCACAGGCGGGTTCGATGTCGGTTTCGACTTTGCTACAGGCGCCGGATTGATTCAGGCAGATGCCGCGCTGACGCGTGTTGCCGACATCATCTTCACCAACGGCTTCGAATAGCGCGATACGAAGAACAGGGGAAAATGTCTCAGCCACAATTTGAGTGACACGTCGGTCTTCCGCCGGGGCGTACCGGCGCAGACTTGCCCGTTCGGGATGTCATCCATCACTGGAATCTTGCGACCCATATGCGAACTTTTGTACTGCGAGCGCGGGCGGCACCCACGGACAGCCAGAAGCTGTTGGCAAGTGTTGGTAAAGAAGCCCATACCGAAATTCTGGCGCACACGCTGATGAACGCGATCTTCGTCGCACAGTCGCATCGCGCGGATGTGACGGTCTATCTGGTTTTGGAAAGCACCCAGGATTTTTCCCGCACGATTCGATTCGATGTCATTGCCATGCACGAAATCACCGGCTTCGACGAGCAGGCTCTGATGGGCAAGGTCGCCAAGGCGCTGGACGCTTCCGCAGGCATGGGCAAAGAAGAAACGCGAGCGGTGGAATCGGGCGTGACGGTGCGCACGGTGAGCTTCGAGCGGTTGGTGCAGGAGTTGGCCGAAGACCATCAATTATTCGTGATGGATCCGAAAGGCACATCAATTCGTGAGCAGGCATTTCAAGCCGATCCGTGCTTCGTGTTGACCGACCATATCCCGATGCCGAAAAAAACCTTCCACACCCTCGAACGTCTGGGTGCGAAGAAAATCACGTTAGGGTCGAAGATGCTGTTTGCTTCGCAATGCGTTGTGTTGATCCACCACGAGCTTGATCAGCGATAGAAGAAAGCAGCATCGTCCCTGACACAAATGGCACTGACTTAAGGCTGTCACCCCGTGAAAACGTACCGCTATCCGGAACGTTTCCGAAGCCATGTTGGGGAGGCCCGTCATGGGTTCTTCGTCATTGCCGCGAACTTTCGCTGCTCGTCATTCCCGCATAGGAGGGAATCCAGTCAAGAGCGGCCGTTGGCACTGCTTTCCTGGCTTACGACATGGAAGAGTGACGCGAAAATGCTTGCCAAGAACCATGTTTCACTGGATTCCCGCTTGACCAGCCCTCCGGCTGTTGAAAAGCGCCTCGCGGGAATGACGAAATGGGAGGGCGATGCCTTAAGTCAGTGCCATTCGTCGCTGCCGCCTTTTTCTTTCAATTTTTCGCGCTGCCGGGCATTGATCGCACCCTCGTGAACAAAAAAAGCCGGCACGGTTTCCCGTGCCGGCGTCGTTGCATTGTGACTGGCGTTGACTACGCGGCCACGGCCCATTTGCGCTCGCGGATCGAATCGAACTGCTTGCGCATGGTCGGCAGGAAGTTGACGACCATGCTCTTCACCTTCGCTGGAACCTCGTGATCACGGGTCACGTTGTCGTAAGCCTTGAGCAGGCGGTCTTCGCTGGCCTGAACATCGCTGGTGAATGCAAGGCTCTTGTCGCCCAGTTTTCCGCGGATGTCCGTATACAGTTTGTGCCAGGTGCTGCGCACATCGGATGTCGGCACTGGTTTTGCCGATGCGGCCTGCAGTTCGTGTGACAGCGCATCGACGAAGTGCTTGCGGGTGTCGGTCATTTCGACAAAGATCGATTTCAACTGCGGATTGGAGATTTTGTTGGCGGCATCGCCGTAGAACGTGATGCCATCGCGGGTGATATCGACCAGTTCATTCAGGCTACCGATGTTTTCGGTACGTACAGATTCGAGAGTGTTCATGCGGATATTCTCCATTTTGGCGGGCACGCAATCGCGTCGCTGAAAGCGTCAATTGGTGATGCGCGAGAAGCGGAGTGCCGGAACAGACACTCGCATGGATTACTAGCGCGTAATGACGTGGCGACCCGGTGATCGGGCCCGGACATACGTTCCGGATTGCGTACACAATACTCCCGGCTGCCTGAAGCTGAAGTTAAGCGGGTTGCAGTAATTGTGTACTAGTATACTATTAGCCAATCGCGCGACTCGCAATCACCTCTCGATCCGATACTCGATTCCGGCCCGACTGGACAGGAATCACAAACCAATGAGGTGAGACTCGACTGAGTATATTGGTAGCTCGAACGACGATTTGAGGCTGTCCCTGATGCAATGTGCTAGTTGGCACTCAATAGCTTTCGCGCACGTCGTGCCGAACCCTGGCTACCATCACCTCAGTTTCCCTGTCCAAAGCACAGAAGTGTAATCGGCAGATCCAATTCCCGAATTCATTCGTGATGGTTCCACGGAGACTTCCATGATGCAGACTCGAGTCGGGCGTTCATTTTCGTTACTGTTTCTCTTTGCCGCGTCGTTGGCGCCGGCGCCTATGGCGTGGGCGAACACGATGTCGGTCAAACTGACCCTTTCAGGTCTTCCGAGCACGATAACGCTGTGCCGTGTTCCCAGCGCGATCGCCGTCTTTCAGGTCGACGAGCAGTGGTTGATTCCGATCAACGTCGACGCCAATGTCAGTACCGGTGACGCGAGCGGCATTGACGTCGAGTTGATCGTCGAAACGATGCAGCAATCCTCCGGCTGCACGCCGACCAGCGCCAGTACGATGTCGGCACTGGTTGCGGGCGTCATTGTCTGGGACCCATTGACCCAGAACTTTGTCAACAGCGAACAGGTGGCGATTTTGAGTCTCGACTTCGTAGCCAACACGCTTACGATCACGACCGACCTGTCCGGAGTGCTTGCCAGCCTGTCTCCACAATCGTTGATTTACGCAGGGTCATTCGCGACCTACACACCGACCTCCCAGCCAGCAACGTACGCGTTCGACAAGGCCGGACCGATCCATGTCGGCGATTCAATAGTGTCGTTGCCCAATAACGTCATGCAATGCACTTCTCCTTGCTCCCCCGCATCGAGTTACTACCCGTTGATCGACATTGTCGGCGTCGCGATCACCACGGGCGTGCCGTTGGATGCATTCGGATCGAAGACGTTGACAGTCGAATTCGAACTCGCAGCCCTGCCGGCGAATCTGAGCCTTTGTCGATACCCGGCATTGTTCGCCTACTCCGGAGGAAACGACTACCTCTGGCTCGCGTTATTCGACACCGATGGCAACGTCAACACAGGACAACCCGGAAACGGTTCCGACGCCCAGATAGTCGTGCACAGCACTGGCCAGACTCAAGGTTGTTCGACGAACAGCGCGCCCGTCGGGCAGGCGCTTAGCGCCGAGCTCGACCAATGGAACGACGCACAACAGAACTTCGTCTTCGTTGGCAACGTGCCAGTGACCGTGGACAGATCTAGAGGCAAGATCATCGTCCAGGCCGATCGCACCTTGGCCGGTCTGACCAGCCTTTCCGCACATAGCGTCCTGTTCGAGCTGACGGCCGGGCATTACAACTCTGGAAGCAGCCCGTACGCGCTCAATGCAAGTCAACCGTTTGTGCTTGGTACCTCATTCGCCGACGCGGAAGGCAACGTAAGCAACTGCAGCTTGCCGTGCGCGACGACGGTCGACTGGTATCCCCAGATCGATCTGGTCGGCGGCTCGATCTACCTCGCAGACGAGATATTCCACGCCGGTTTCGAGTAGTTATTCTTCAAACCAAAAAAATTGGCGGGTCAAATCTTTCGCGATTGCAACGCCCTCGCCAAGTAGCGCACGTTCGCCGACACTCGCGAGGAATGCGAGAAAAGGGGACGGAGGAATGACGCGTTTGAAATAGACAACTCCTGCGTCCTCGTTCCCATCGTGATCAGACTCAAAGGCAAACCGCAAGACCTGACCAGGCCGGTTTGACACTAGGCCGGTTGGACACCAGGCCGGTTGCTTTTTGACGTACCACACCATACTGAAAATCTGATTTGAATCGCCGACAAGGAAGGGATCATCGCATCTTCAGCCAATTTGCGGTTCCTTCCAAATGAAACCCGGTGCCACAGCATGAGGTTTCCGCACGACACTGTGGCGTGTTTTCCGTCTCGATCTGACGACCCTATATAATTGCGGAATATCCCTTCCCTCCGATCAGGCTCTCGCGATGCGTCGGTCGTACTTAACCGAGCCGCTGGTGATGCTGGCGACGGTGCTGCAATGGCTGGTGCTGTCGATCCTGACCGGCGCGATTATCGGTACCGGCTGTAGCCTGTTTCTGCGCATTCTTTTCAAGACAGCCGGCCACAATTACGCCGCACCGCTGTGGCTGCAAATGACCGTATTGCCGCTCGCGGGACTGGCCAATGGGCTGCTTCTGTATTACGGCAAACGACTCAATCGAACTGGCCTGAAAGATTCGGTGATCATTGCGGTCAACGACCAGGACGGCAGGATGCCGTGGAAAACAATGTGGATCAAACCGCTGGCCGCGCTGATCACGCTCAGTTGCGGCGGTTCGGCCGGCAAGGAAGGGCCCTGCTCCCATCTGGGTGGCAGCATTGCGTCGGCCGTTGGCGACCTGCTGCACCTGAATTCCGAGTTGCGTCGTCGCCTGGTGGCATGCGGCGTAAGCGCAGGTTTTGCCAGCGTGTTCGGCACGCCGATTGCCGGCGCCATCTATGGTGTGGAGATGCTGGCCATCGGTCGCATGCGCCACAATTTCCTTTTCCCCGCCATCGTTGCCGGGGTCACATCCTGGGAGGTTAGCCGCTTCTGGGGCGTGCCCTACCCGCATATCAATATTTCGTTTGCTGTCGACTTCACCGAACTGATGTTTCTGAAAACGGTGCTGATCGGCATTCTGTGTGGCGTGGTGGCGTGGGTTTTCATCGAATTGCTGCACACGAGCACGCGCCAGTTCAATCGTTTGCGCGTGCGCTTCGATATCTGGCCACCGCTGGTTCCATGCATCGGCGGTGTAATCCTGGCGCTGCTCATCGTGATTATCCCGAACGAATATATGGGCCTGAGCCTGCCATTGATGGATCGGGCACTGGAAGGTCAATCGATGCCTTACCTGGGATTCGCGTGCAAGGCACTGCTGGTCGCGATCACCTTGGGTTCCGGATTTTATGGTGGCCTGGTCACCGAACAATTCGTGATGGGCGCGGTGGCTGGCGGCGCCTTTGCCCACTTGTTTGGGGTGCAGCCAGCACTGGGTGCTGCGGTAGGACTGGTGTCGGTCGTCGCCGCGGCATCCAACACTCCGATTGCCGCCATCCTGATGGGCGTGGAACTGCTCGGCGGCCACAGCACACCTTACGTCGCCGGGGCCGCGATTGCCGCCTACCTGATCGTCGGTCACCGCAGCGTTTACCCGGAGCAGAAAATCGCCGCGACCAAAACATCCTGGATGACCTCGCGCGCCGACGAACTGGTCAGCCAGGAAAAGGTGCGCTTGTCACGCGGACTGGTGCGCTGGTGGCGTGATCGCCTTCATCCAACGGCTTCGCATCCTGGCAAAAAGACAAAAAAAAAGGGTGAGAGTCGAACGCTACTTAAGTAACGCCGTCATTCCCGCGGCTTTCAACAACCGGAGGGCTGGTCAGCCACCGCCTTTTGTATTTTCCGCCCCCTGAAGTCACTGAATGACCAGCCCTCCAGCTGTTGTAGAGCGTCTCACGCCTACGCAGGAAAGACGAAATTTGAGCGCGTGCCCTTGAGTAAGTGCCATTCGGCTGAGCGTCATTTTCCTAAAGACAAGTAATCTTTATCCATTTCTTGGGCCATGCACACGACAATCGCGCACGCTCACTCCAGACGACTATCGGCGCCAGCCGCACCCCTGACATCGGCCCACGACCCGCCGTGGTGTCAGAAATTTTCACTCCTACTTTTTTTCCAACGCAATCTGCGATCAGGCATGCCCTAGCGTGCGCAGCACGGCATGGATCAGGGCCGTCGGAAGCACGAGGAAAAGCGCGTTCAACGCGAGCGAGAGCCATGTTCCCAGCACGATGACGGTCCCGAGCAGACTGACCGCAAGCGCCACAATCGGTGCAAGCACCAGCCAGACCCAGAGCGGCATCGGTGCCTTCGCGGCGAGCGCGACATTCGCGCCCATCGCATCGAGGCGCGCAATTCGGTTTGCAATGCACGGATACGGTGAGCTGACGCGGAGATTCGAGCTCGCCCCGGCGTCGAGCACGAAAAGGTCGCCGAGCCAGCGTGCGCTCGAATCAAGCTTCGTGCCGACCTGCGAAAGCGCCGCATAAGCTTCGGCGAGCGCCTGCGGGTCGCGCGTGAACTGCACCGCGGTCGCGTCGGCGAGCAGACGCCTGCGGCGCCAGATCATGCCGTCGAGCGGCGCGACAAGCAGCATCACCGCAATCGGCACGATCAGGATTCCAATGAGCATCGAACCCATCAGCGGCATCAGTGCCCAGTCGCGCCACGAGTTTGACGCCGTTTGCTGTGCGCCACTGTCGTCCGAATCACTCGGTACGTTGCCGAGTACGCTACGCAGCGCGGCGAGATCGGCGCCGCTATCCCGCGCGCCGCGAATGCGCAACAACGGTTTGAGCTTGGCGCGCTTTCCCTGGTCGAGTGGCGACTGTGCAATCAGCATCAGCAGGCCAATCAGCATGCTCAGATGCAGCATGCGCTCAGCGAGTTTCCCGTCGCCGTTGCCGAAGGCGGCGATGACCTGTCCGACCAGCGCTTGCGTCTGTCCACGACCGAGCCGATCGACCAGTCCGCGCGTCACAATGATCGTCGCACGTTCGCCTTCTCCGAGAAGGCCCGTGTTGCAGGCCGCACTGTCGATCAGCGCGAGTCGCGGCGGCTGGCGTCCGGCAGCAATTGCCATTTCCGCGACGACGTTGACGAGTTGCTGCTCCTCGAAATCGCTGGTACGCGGATCGCGAAGCCCGATCGCGTCACGCAGGGCATCGGGGTTACGCTCGAACGCGACGCGGCCGAGCCGCATCCACACCGCGACCAGGATGATGAAGCCCGGGAGCGCGGCCATCACGCCCAGCTCGACCAGTCGCATCACTGGAACCGGCAGCTTTGAATCGATGATCGAATCCAGCAGATGTCCGACTTTGCCGAGCACGTCCGGCACCGGTATGGCGAGATTCACCACATCGGCGAGGAGTCCGAACAACGCCAGCGCCGCCGGCGCCAGCAGCAGGCTGATGACCAGCGTCACGGCGAAACCGGCGAAGGTCATCAGCAGCGACCAGCGGCGAGCGCTTGAGCGATAACGCGCCTGGGCGGCGAAAAACGATGCTCTCTCGGTCCCGCTCAGTACGCGCTGGCTAGCGGCCATCGGTGCTACTCATGCAAGGCAACGCAGGCACATGATGACAGCTCCCGTTCCTTTTTCCACCATCGCCGCCGACCGGTTTTTAGTCAATCAAACCAGCGACGATTTCCAGCGAATGCCTGCGCGCCGGATAGTCGTACATGTTCGTGGTCAGCATGAGTTCGTCGGGTTGCGTGCGCTCAATGAAAGCGCGGATAGCATCGACCACGGTGCCGGGCGAACCGATCGCCGTACACGCGAGCACGTGATCCAGCAGCTTGCGCGCCTGCGGCTCCAATGATTCCACATAGCCTTCGACGGGCGGCGGCAAACGTCCGGGGTGACCTGAACGCAAGGCTACGAATGCTTGCTGCCATGAAGTCACAAGGTAGTGGGCCTCGGCATCCGTGGCCGCAGCAAACACGTTGTAGCCCAGCATCAGATAGGGTTTCTCAAGATGGCGCGACGGACGAAACTGCGAGCGGTACACGTTGATCGCGTCAAACATCTGTGCGGGCGCAAAGTGCGAAGCAAACGCATAGGGTCGTCCCAGCGCCGCCGCAAGCTGCGCGCCGAACAGGCTGGAACCCAGAATCCAGATCGGCACGTCGTGCCCTTCCCCCGGCGTCGCATGCACTTGCGCACTACCTTCAAAATACGCCGCAAGCTCCTGTACGTCATAAGGAAACTCATCCGGGTCCGCGTTTAGGTTACGGCGCAGCGCGCGCATCGTGAGCTGATCGGAACCAGGCGCCCGTCCCAGGCCCAAATCGATGCGTCCCGGGTACAACGCATCCAGCGTGCCGAACTGTTCGGCAATCACCAGCGGCGAATGGTTCGGCAGCATCACGCCACCGGCACCCACGCGGATAGTCGACGTGGCCCCGGCAACGTGGCCGATCAGCACCGCCGTCGCGGCGCTGCCGATTCCCGGCATGCCGTGGTGCTCGGCCATCCAGTACCGCTTGAAACCCCAACGTTCGGCGTGCTGGGCGAGGTCAACCGTGTTGGCGAACGTCTTCGCGGCGGAACCGCCCTCGACGATCGGGCACAGGTCAAGAAAGGACAATGGGATCATGGGTATCGACCGCGCAACGCATTAAGCGAGGCTTGTCGATATCTGGGCGCATGGTCGGCAAGTCAACCCGCTGCCCAAGGACAAAGGGTGTCAGAGAGGAATGGTACTGACTTAAGGCTGTCATCCCCGCGGCTTTCAACAGCCGGAGGGCTGGTCAAACGCACTGCCGTCCGGAACGTTTCCGAAGCCACGGCGAGAAGGCCCGTCATGAGTCCTTCGTCATTGCCGCAAACCTCCGCTGCTCGTCATCCCCGCGAACCTCCGCTGCTCGTCATTCCCGCGTAGGCGGGAATCCAGTCAAGAGCCGCCTTGGCACTGCTTTCCTGGCATTACGACGTGGAAGAGTAACGCGAAGTTGCTTGCCAAGAACCATGTTTCACTGGATTTCCGCCTACGCGGGAATGACGAAATTTTAGGGAATTGGCCTTAAGTCAGTGCCATTCAGCACAGAATCGATTGACTATATCGTTAGCTCGAACGACGTAATAAGTCTGCGCTGGGCTGCGGCGACAGAAAATCTGTACGTCGCGAAACACTCTGTACAGATCAATCGACACTGACCCCATCGATTCGCATCAAACGATGTCGAACTCGGTTTGTGCGTCGAGCCCAGTCTGCCGAGCATGCCAATAGACACGATGTTGAAGCAGACTTTGAATACGTTGAGCAGCTGGAACTGCCCCTCCGACCAGGCCAATGCGAGCACGCCGCCCACCGGGAACAGGTGCCGCGCAACGATGCCAAGCGATTGCAGCGGCTTGAAAATGCTGCCGCGGAAACGGTGTTCCCAGTGGGGCTCGTTGGCCGCCGGCTTGCTCATGGCGCGCAGCCGTAACCCGTGCCACTGTCAAAACCATGGGCGAACAGCGTGTCATCAACAAAGCACGCCGACATCTCCGACGTATTGCCTTGTGCGTCGGTCGCGGTGGCACCAAGCCGGCATGCGCTATCGATGCCGCTGCCCGGCCCGCGCGCGATGCTCGCGGTGAAATTGACATTGCCACCACCGATCGGAGCAATCAACGCGCGCGCGCCGGAACTCAGCACCACCGCCGCATCGGCACGGCCGCTGTTGCCACAGGACGGTGCAGCAAATACTTCGATCCGGGTGCTGCTAGTGAGATACAGGCTGCCGCTGAGCAGACGCGCGCCATTGCTGTGATGGATCGCGGTCAAAACGGGAAAATTCTGCAGTAGGTTCGGCCCGGAATCACTGTCGGTGGGATCGTTGGGCGTCGGACCATTCGCACCGAGGTCGATCGCCAGCCCATAGTTCGCACTAATGACGTTGCCACTGATGCGGTTGCCATCGCCAGACTCGACCGACACGCCAGCGTCGCCATTGCTCGGTCCGCCGATGCCGTTCTCGCCATTGCGGACTATTACATTGCCGGCGATCTGACCCTGAGCGTCAACTCCGATCAGGTTGCCCTTTGCGTTCGCGGTGACGCGCACGCCGGCTCCGTAGTTCTGCGCCGAATCGGTGCCCTGCACTGCGGGCAGACCAATCAGGTTTCGCGTCAACGCGTTCAATTGCGGGTAGCCCTGAAAAATTGGATTGCCTTGCAGTTGCACGCCTTCGTAAAGACTCGCTCCGATAACATTGCCATCAAGCAGATTGTTGGCCGATCCGACGAGCACGCCGATGGCATTGCCTGCTGCATGACTGCCGTCTGGGGCCAGACCGATGTAGTTGTTACGCACTTCATGGCCGCCGACACTGCCGATCAGGCCGAGACCGTAGACACTCGATGCATCGAAGACATTGCGCTGCTGCGGATCAATGCCGCCGACGAACGAGTTGCTCGAATCTTGCTGCAGGCGCACGCCGCGTGCGTTCGCCGACAAGCCAAGCGATCCGCTCGCGCCCACCGCAATCGAGCCGCCGAACTGGTTGCCTTCGATGATGTGACTGTTGCCATCGCTGATGTCGATCGCGGCATCGCCGAAACTCGAGAACGCGAGTCCGCGCAAAACGAGGTGGCTGTTCGCATTGTTTGCCACCAGGCCAACGCTGCCCGGATAGTTTCCAAACAGGATCACGCACAGGCGCGCGTTGCTTCCGACCGCCAGAGTATTGGGGATGGCACCGGCCTGGGTGTAGCCGTCGATGGTCAGGGTATCGATGATCGGCGGCAGCGCCGAGGAGACATTGATGCCGCGCGGACAGCTCGACAACGCGAAGACAATGCGCTGCGCATTGGGAGCGGCGGCGGCCGCAGTCAGCGCGGCGCGTAACGACCCCGAACCGGAATCGGCGTTTGTTGTCACGGTGAGCGTGGCGGAGTCGTCCGCGATACTTTCGTAGGCACCACGATCTGGCGCCGAGCCAACTAATCGCGGCCCGCCACCAAGATCGGTAGCGCCGATGCCGCCCGGAAAATTGACCGTGCCACTGTTGATCACTGGCGAACCCGGAATGATCGGCTGGTAGTTCGCGTCGAATTTCGGATCCGCGCCGCTGTTCGCGCCCGAGCCGTTGACCAGGGCCACATTGTTGACATTGGTCAGGCTCTGCCAGTGGTTGTGCGTGGCAAGCAGTTCGGGTGAACTGTTGACACGGATACCGCCACCGGCATTTCCCCAGAACGCATTGTTGGCCAGAAAGATATGCAGGTTGTTGCCTGTACCGGGCTCGTTCAAATACAACCCGTAGCCCATCCGCACAAACTGATTGCTGGTGCCGATCGCTGCATTGAGAAACGTGCTGTTGCTAACCGTCCAGGTAATCGCAGATGCATCGGTGCCATCGAGACTCCTGATCTCGACGTTCCTGCGATCAAACACATCACTCTCGAAGACCACGGTACCGCTCGACGACTCGATCTGCATGACATCGGTGCCAATGGATCCGCTGAACATGCTGTGGCGAACCGTGGTCGCCTCGGAAGACATCTGCTGGATCGGAATGTGGTCGAAGCGGATGCCATCCACGCTCAGCGCGCTGCCCTTGGCGTAGAAGAATACGAACTGCGCGTTATTGCCATCGATCACCGTGTTCAAGGCGTTGACCGTACGTTGCGTGCAGGCGGCGTTCCAACCGCCTGTCAGCGCAAGCGATACACCGGTCGACTGATAGTTGATCTGACTACCGAGGACATAGCTGCCTGCCGCGAGCTGGATTTCGTTGCCCTCGCCATTGGCCTCGGCAGTCAGGATCGCGTTCCCGAGTTCGCCCACGTCATGCACGCAAACCGTCGCCCCTTTCGCCGTCGGGCCGCCAGCCAAAAGCAACCCAAGGGCGAGACCTGCGACCAGAAACTTCGGGAAATGGCGGTGCGTCATGGCGCGTCTCCGTTGCGACCCACAGGATTCCAGCGCACGGCGCGAACGTCGGATCGACGCTCTGATGGTGGTGGCCGAATACCCATGATTGGATTTCCCGTTAGTGCCCTGGTTTTGTATCGCGTGCCCGCGCTCGTCAAACGCAATGCCGACATGTCCATAACAGACGGAAATCGGCAAGCATTCGGATCATCGCGCACGCGCTCACGGAGCCGCTTCGAATCCATCGGCGAAGATTCGGTCGAGCAACACGTTCAAGTGGTATTCGCGGGAGGTATTGAGCCCTGCCAGGTACACCGAGAAGTCGTAGGCGCCGGCTTGCACCGGAACGCCGCTGAGCACGCCATTCGGCGCGTCCATGGCGAGGCCGCCGACCAGATCCTGATTCGGCGAGGCCACGCCCCAGGT
>CAJDUT010000056.1_pt1 | contig 17095 bp, 13 predicted proteins | sample 7390981 | NCBI WGS metagenome assembly CAJDUT01 (sample SAMEA7055681, study PRJEB34461) | soil metagenome | biome: terrestrial ecosystem; feature: Peninsula; material: soil | place: Antarctica | collected 2016 | reverse complement strand
TTGAGTCCGCGCCAGCCACCGCCGTAACGCGTGATGACAATCTTGCCGCGCACATCGATGCCGTGCCGCGCCAGCACTTTGTAATCGTCGGGCATGCCGTAGTTGGCGTAGACCAATTCGGCGGTGACGTCGCCATCGCCTCCGTAGACGTTGTACGGCGGCAACACGCCGGGCAAATCCGAGGTGGCGTCGCCAGCAACCGGCGGTTCGTGCAGTTTCGCCTTGAATGGATTTGATCCGAGCAGTTCGAGGGATTCGCGTTTCGGCGTCGGATACAGCACGTCGAACGTTTCGATGTGCGCATCCCAACCCCATTGCTTGAACTTGGCCAGCATGAATTCCGCGTTGGCCTTGTCGTGCGGCGAGCCAACCTGGTTCGGCTGCGACGACATCTGCTGCAACCATTCGCGCTGTTCGGCAGGATTCAATTGCGCGTCAAATCGCTGTTCGAGCGCGCGTTGGGCAGTCGCGCCGTCGCTGGTGAATCCGAGCATCGCGGCATCGTTTGAATTGGCGCCGGATTTTTCTGGGGTGTCCGCGGCAATTCCCACGCCGAACGTAGCCATGCAGCAGCCAAACAGCACTGCGGCGCGAAGGGTAATTCGAGTCATGTGTTTCTCCCAGGTCAGGCAACAAAAACGAATCACACAGCACTATCGGTGCAAACACGATGGCGCGGCGACAACCGCGCTTTTATACGCCAGCGTGGCGACGATTGCACACGACGATCGTCATGGTTGCAGCCGTGCGCACTTGGTCGCTTGCATTTGGAACCGCTTCCACCGAACAATGCGCAGCCACTCTGGGGACCCCAACTCATGCCGATTCGAATCCTTGCCTTGCTGCTGCTTGCTGCGTGCTGCGCCACGCCATTTTCCGTAGCGCCTGCGATCGCCGAGCCGTCCAGTGGACCATCGCCGCTATTGACCGGCGCAGATCTGTTCAATCTGGAAGCCGCCTCCGATCCGCAAATCGCCCCGGATGGCAAGACCATCGCCTACGTGCGCCGTTCCAACGACATCATGACGGATCGCACGCGCTCGACGATCTGGCTGATCGATGTGGCCAGCGGCACGCAAACGCCACTGGTTGCTGGTCCCGGTTCGCACGGGCAACCACGCTGGTCGCCGGATGGAACGCGCCTGGCATACATCTCCAGCGACGGCATCCATCCCGGCGCGCAATTGTATGTGCGCTGGATGCGCAGCGGCGCTGCCGCGCGCGTCACCGGATTGCCGGATTCGCCGCACGGCATCGCCTGGTCGCCCGATGGCACACGCATCGCGTACCTGATGTTCGTTCCCGACGCGCCGCCACAATTGGGCAAGGCGCCGGCCAAACCTGAGGGCGCGACCTGGGCCCCACCGTTGGAAGTCATCGACAGCGTTATCTATCGCACCGACGACGAGGGCTACACCAAGGCGGGCTTCGACCAGATTTTCTGGGTGGCAGCCGATGGCGGCGCGCCCACCCAGTTGACCTTCGGTGCACGCAATGCCGGCGGACACCTGGCCTGGTCGCCGGATGCCCGTTCGATATTTTTCAGCGCAAATCTTTCCGCCAACTGGCAACGCGATCTGGTCAATACCGAAGTGCATGAAGTCTCCATTTCCGATCATCAAGTTCGCACGCTGACGCACCGCAACGGCCCGGATAATTCGCCGGTGGTGTCGCCCGACGGCAAGTCGATTGCGTACCTGGGGTTCGACGATAAATACCTCGGTCAGCAAAACGCCCAGCTATCAGTCATGGATCGCGACGGCAACCACAGTCACACGCTCAACACCAAACTCGATCGCAACCTTGGCAATCCGATCTGGGCTGCCGATGGCCGTTCGATCTATGTCGATTTTGAAGATCATGGTCACGTGCGCATCGCACGCATCGCCCTGGATGGAAGCGTTCACGACGTTACCGATGCAGTCACCGGCGACGAATTCGATCGACCTTATAGTGGCGGTCAATTCAGCGTTGCGCGCGACGGCACGGTTGCGTTCACCGGCGGCACGACTAGCCGTCCGGCGGATGTACGCGTGGTTCGCGACGGCAAGGTACGGCGCTTGACGCATCTCAACGAAGCCCTGCTCGGCAGCAAAACTCTGGGCAACGTGAGCAAGCTTGCGGTGACTTCATTCGACAAGCGCAATATCGACGCGTGGATGGTTACGCCGCCAAATTTCGACGCGACGAAAAAGTATCCCTTGATCCTGGAAATCCACGGCGGCCCGTTCGCTTCCTACGGCCCGAGCTTCAGCAGTGACGATCAGCTATACGCGGCGGCCGGCTACGTCGTGCTGTACACCAATCCACGCGGATCGACCGGCTACGGCCAGGAATTTGCCAACCTGATCGACAAGGCCTATCCGGGCCACGATTACGACGACTTGATGAGCGCGGTGGATGCAGCGACCGCCAAGGGATTCGTGGACAAGGACAAATTGTTCGTCACCGGCGGCTCCGGTGGCGGCGTGCTCACGGCATGGATCGTCGGCAAGAATGATCGCTTCCGCGCCGCTGCCGTGCAGAAACCCGTCATCGACTGGGCCAGCTTCGTGCTGACATCGGACATGACCCCGTATTTTTCGCGCTACTGGTTCGGAAAATTTCCGTGGCAGGACCCGCAAGGCTATTGGGCGCGCTCGCCCTTGTCGCTGGTCGGCAACGTCAAAACGCCAACCCTCGTGGTGGTCGGATCACACGACTTCCGCACGCCCGACAGCGAAGCCGAACAGTTCTACACTGCCCTGCAACTGCGCGGCGTTCCAACTGCACTGATCAAGGTTCCCGATGCCAACCATCACGGCCTGGCGGCGCGGCCATCGCAATCCGCGGCGAAAACCGCGGCGATACTGGCGTGGTTCAAGCGCTATCAAGACACCCAGCCGACGATGCAATTCCAGCAGAATGCTGTGCCTGGCGGTTGATGATCTGATCGCACGGCTCGATACGCGAAGTTCGAGGAGAAGGATTTACCTCAAAGGACATGAAGGAGGACCAATTCTTATTGTCGGTGCTTGATGAAACTCAAAAGTAGCCGTTCGCGCCTACGCTCAGGGCGAACGGTCTTTTCATCGCTATCCGCAACAACTTTCCATTTGTGCCCTTTGTGTTCTTTGTGTCCTTCGTGATAACCCTTGCTCGTCTTGTAACCGATCCACCCGATCACGGAACGCCCCACGCCTGTGCCGCCGCATGCCCTGCCCCAATCCAAACAACCCGACCTCGCGCGCGGCTTTCTTGGCGTGTTTCGCTATAGCGAGCGCGCACTGGAACTGGTCTGGAGTACCAGCCACTCCCTGACGATCGCCCTTGCGATTTTGACGCTGGTCGCGGGCTTGCTGCCGGCCGGCGTGGCCTGGATCGGCGCGCAGATTGTCGATGCAGTGATCGCAGCCAGCCGCGAAAATTCCGGCGTGCCGTGGCGCGTGTTCGAACTGGTCGCGATGGAAGGTGGACTGGTGATTGCGATCGCCGGCGCGCAGCGTGGTATCACGATGTGCCAGTCGCTGTTGCGTGCGCAATTGGGTCAGCGCGTCAACGAGATGATTCTGGAAAAAGCGCTCACCCTGGAACTTGCCCAGTTCGAGGATTCGGATTTCTACGACAAGCTCACGCGCGCACGGCGCGAGGCATCGTCTCGCCCGCTGTCGCTGGTCAATCGCAGTTTCGGTTTGGCCCAGAACGCGATTTCGCTGCTGAGTTTCGGCGCACTGCTGGTGCGCTTTTCGCCGTGGGCAGTGGTGGTGCTTTTGTTGGCAGGTTTGCCGGCCTTCATGGCCGAGACCAAATTTTCCGGCGACGCATTCCGTTTGTTTCGCTGGCGCTCGCCGGAAACGCGCATGCAGCTGTATCTGGAAACCGTGCTGGCGCGTGAGGACAGCGCCAAGGAAGTCAAACTGTTCGGCCTCGGCCCGCTGTTGCTGGGTCGCTACCGCGACATCTTCCACAACCTGTACCGTGCCGATCGCGACTTGACCATTCGTCGCGAAAGCTGGGGCCTGGGTTTGGGTTTGATCGGCACGTTGGCCCTGTACGGTGCGTACGCGTGGATTGCATTCAGCGCGGTGCTCGTGCGCATCACCATCGGCCAGATGACGATGTACATGATGCTGTTTCGCCAAGGCCAATCGGCGGTCTCGGCGATCCTGTCCGCAGTTGGCGGCATGTACGAAGACAACCTGTATCTGTCGACCTTGTACGAATTCCTCGAAACGCCGGTGCCAACGGTTTCCGGTGTCGAGGTGCGTGGCCCGAATCCAAAAGACGGCGTGCGCTTCGAGAATGTCAGCTTTACCTACCCAGGTGCGGAAACGCCAGCCCTACGCGATATCGATCTGCATATCCGCCCCGGTGAATCGCTGGCGCTGGTCGGCCAGAACGGGTCGGGCAAGACCACGCTGATCAAGTTGCTGACGCGGCTGTATACGCCGAGCACTGGACGCATCCTGCTCGACGGCCGCGACCTGCGCGAATGGGACGAGGTTGCGCTGCGCCAGCGCATCGGCGTGATCTTCCAGGATTTCGCGCGCTACCAGATGCGCGTGGGCGAGAACGTCGGCGCCGGCGACGTCGACTATTTCGACGACGCACAACGCTGGCGCGATGCTGCCGACAAGGGCATGGCCACTCCGTTCATCGACACGCTGCCAAGCGGATTCGATACGCAACTCGGGCGCTGGTTCAGCGATGGTCGCGAACTGTCCGGTGGCCAGTGGCAGAAGATTGCACTGTCGCGCGCCTTCATGCGCTCGCGCGCCGACATACTAGTGCTCGACGAGCCGACCTCAGCAATGGATGCCGAAGCCGAAGCCGAGGTGTTTGCGCATTTTCGAGGCATGGCCGACAAGCGCATCGTAATCCTGATCTCGCACCGTTTTTCCACGGTGCGCATGGCCGATCAGATCATCGTCATCCAGGATGGCCGCATCATTGAACATGGCGACCATGAGGCCCTGATGCAGCGCCAAGGTCATTACGCGCATCTGTTTTCATTGCAGGCGCGCGGCTATCGCTGAATCGGTAAAGGCGTACCATGGACGGACTTCCCCGTGCGCCCGCAAATATGGCTAATGCTACCAACAGCAAGCTGTCGTCCAAAGAACCGATCAAGGTACGCCCCGCGAAAATCGAGGACGCCGCCGCAATGGCCACCGTTGCGCTGGCCGCCTACGCTGATTGGCCCGCAACAAATATTGCGGACAAGCGCAATTACTCGCTGCAGATCGCCGCGTTTCCAAGCGGTCAGGTAGTTGCCGTTGCCGATGGCCAGCTCATTGGTTATGCCACCAGCCTGATCGTGCAACTCGACGACGACAGCCCCTGGTACAACCATGCCGAACTGACCGGACACGGTACGTTCAGCACCCACGATCCAGCCGGCCAGACATTGTACGGTGCGGACATTGCCGTACATCCGGATTGGCAGGGCAAGGGTGTTTCCAAGCTGTTGTACAAGGCGCGTCGCACCTTGATGAAGCGGCACAATCTGAAACAGATGGTGGCCGGCGGCCGCATCCCCGGCTACGCGGTCTATCGCGGTCAGCTCACCGCACAGGAATATGTCGACAAGGTCACGGCCGGTGAATTGAGGGACTCCGCACTCAATGCGCATCTGCATGCAGGTTACGGGGTACACGGAGTGCATTACGGCTATCTCGACGATCAGGAAAGCCTGGGCTATGCCACGCACCTGGTCATGCCCAACATCGACTATCAACCACGCAAGCGCCTGATTGCCGGTGCCCCGGTTCGACGTACCGCGCGTCACGTTCGCGTTTGCGCGATGCAATACGATCAACGCCGCATTGGTACGTTCGAGGATTTCGCCGAGCAGGTCGAATACTTCGCCGACAGCGCCAACAGTTACGACAGCCATCTGCTGCTGTTTCCGGAATTCGTCAGCGCGCAATTGTTCTCGACGCTTCCACGCGGCACCGCGTTGCCGCAAGCGGTCGCACAACTGGTCGAGATGGCGCCACGAATCCACGCGTTGTTTACGGAAGTGGCAACGCGGCACAGGCTCTATGTGGTCGGCGGCACTACGCCCGAGCGCAGCGAGCGCGGGTTGCGCAACGTCGCGCGTTTGTATACGCCAAGCGGTGCCAGCTACACGCAGGAAAAACTGCACATCACGCCGGCCGAACGCGAGTATTGGGGCATCGGGCCCGGCGACGGCATCAAGGTATTCGAGACGGCGATCGGGCGCCTGGCCATCGTGGTCTGCTACGACATCGAGTTTCCCGAACTCACGCGCATGCTGGTCGAGCACGGTGTGGACATCATCCTCAATCCGTTCGCCACCGACGAGCGCAAGAGCTATTTGCGCGTGCGCTATTGCGCGCACGCACGCGCCGTCGAAAACATGGTCTACGTGGTAATGTCCGGCAACGTCGGTGGTCTCTCACGCAGCCCGTCGATGTTTTTGAACTACGGTCAAGCGGCAATCTGCACGCCGAGCGATTTTGCCTTTCCCATGGACGGCATCGCAGCGGAAGGCATCGTCAATACGCAAACCGTCGTGGTCGCTGATCTGGACCTTGGCGCGCTCGACATCCAGCGCCAGTCCGCATCGGTGCGACCGCTATTGGATCGCCGCCACGACTTGTACGAGTTGCATGCCAAGGTGCCGGTGGAACACGTCACCGTTGTATAGAAAAATCTAGGCCTGAAACGTGTCAGCGCTTTCGAGCGCCCACCCCAACAACGCGCCATCTCCACGCACGCAAGCCTGCGCATGAAGGTTTTGCTCCCATAGCTGGCCGATGCGTGTAGCTAGGTCATGCGCGCCTTTTTCGTCGACCGACGCTTCGACCATTGCATCCAGTCGCGTTGCATGGGCTTGGATCGAGCTATTCACTTCTGCGATCTTGTCGATGACCGTCTGCGTACCGACCTGAGCTTGTACCGACAGGGCGTGATTGAATACGTGGATGGTATTGGTAAACATGACGGGCTCGACACTGCTCGATGCCGCTTGAGCCACCTGTTGCGTCGCGTCTTGATAACGCTGCCGCACCACCTGAATCGCCTCAGGAGACGGCGTCGGGCTACCTTGCGCTTGTGCCAGCGCATGTGCTGCCGCAAAGATGTCGCTCCGCTGCAACTGGTCAACCTCGGTGAGTTGACTGCGCGCGTTGCCCACCACAATGCCTTCGCGAGCATGCGTCAAGAAGCGCAGTCGACGCGCGTTGCCGCTTACCCTCGCCATTTCCGCAAGGCTGCGAGTCAGATCGGTATACTCGATCGCATACTGACCGACGACCACGTCGAATGAGTCGGCAGGAAACGGCAACTTTTCTGCATCCACACGCGAATGGAAGCGGATCATGCCGCCAACATCAATTCCCGGCGGCACCAATTGCGCCGCATCGACGGCATCAATCGCAAAACGAAGGCCACGCGCATTGGCAATGTTCTCTGCCACACGGGCAATTGCACCGTTACCTGAGCACACATCGAGAATGCGGCTACCGGCTGGCAGGCCGCCGAAGAATGCGTGCCAACTACGGGCAATTGCCTCTTGATAGCCCACACCACCCTCACCGCCGCACGAGGCAAGGCGACCGTCGCGCCAATATTGATCCCAAGCCCAGGCGCGTGCCTGAGTGGTTTTTGCGTCTTGTATTGCCATGGTCGACGTCGTGCTACCCAATCAGATTCGATGCCGAGCAAACGGCATCAGTCCCACAATGGTGCACACCTTACTTTGTCAACGTCGGTAAGTGAACTGTCGCGACTTCGTCCGACGTTCTAAGGTCGAACTGCGGTCACTTCGATTTCAACCAGCATACCCGGGCCGGCCAGCGCGGCGACCTGCACGGCCGAACGTACTGGCAGTTTCGGTTGGTGCTTGGTGCCGAAGAACTGCGTGTAGCCTTTCATGAAGCCGGCAAAATCGAGTTTGCCGCCGTTGCCAGGATCGCCGACCAAAAACGCCTGCATTTTCACCACGTCACCCATCGAAAGATGCAGGCGTTCCAGCTGGGCCTGAATCCGTTTGAGCACCCCAACGGTTTGCGTTTCGGTGTTGCCGTAGGATTGGACGCTGCCCTTGGCCGCGGATTTGTCCGCGACCGGCGGCACCATGCCGCTGAGATAGACCACACTCTTGCCGGCGGGGATTTCAACCGCTGCGGAAATCGGGAAATCGCTGCCGGGAATCGGATGGCGCGTTACCTGCTGCGCCGGTGCACACCAGGCAGAAGTACCGATCAACAACGGAAACAATGCAATCATCAATCGCTTCATGGCGACTCCTTTTTCGACGCATGCATGGCTGCCACATCTGCGGCACTGAGCTTGTCGGTGTAATGGTTGCCGAAATGACTGCGCACGTAGTTGACTACATCGGCAATCTGCACGTCGTCGAGGCCAACTCGCACCATCGCCTCGAATCCGTGCAAGTCGTGGCGCACCACGAACGACGGCATGTCGCGCCGTCCATTCAACACCACCGCTGCCATGAACTGCGCCGAGGCGAGATTTGGATCATTCGCCAACGCCGGATAATTTCCGGCACCGGTGGAACCACGTGCGTCGGGCATGTGGCAACCCTGGCAGATGTGGCGAAAAATCTGTTCGCCGCTGGCATGGGCGAGTTGGTCGCCACTCAAAATGGACGGCTCGGCAGTCTGAGCCTGCACCGCGCCGAACATCAGCAATGCGGTCGCTGCGAACACCTGCACCCACATAGAAGCATAACGGCTGGTCTCGGTTTTCATGCTTTGCCTCCCGCAACAGCGCGCGCATGCACGCGCCCGATCGCATCCAACGCCGAAGTTACCGCGCCTTCCTGCCACGCCGGAAGATACGAGGCGTGCTCCCCAGCCAAAGCAATGCGGCCGTCTATCTGGCACAAGTTGTCGTAATGCTTGTCGCGTGAATCTTCCGTCCATTCGCCGAAGCACCCCATCGTGAAGGGCGAACGATGCCAAGCCACGGCAACGCCGTTCTGGAATTCCTTTTCGTACTGCGGATGAATCTGGTTGCCCAGACGCACCGCTTCCTTCACTCGTTGCGCGGGACTGAGCGCGGCAAACTGAAATGCCGCCGGCCCCCAGTTGTACGCACCAAGCAGCACGCCTGGGCCGCGATCGAAGAAACCCGATGACGGATAGCTGATATTGAAAATCGGCAAGTCGGTATAAGTGATGCCACCGTAGATATGCTCGTCCTGTTCCCAAAAGCGACGCTTGAATTGCAGACCGATCTTGGTCGATGCCGCATACGGCACCGCGGCAATTGCAGCGGTCATGGCATTGCCCACGTTCATCGGAATCTGGCTCAGGATCGACAACGGAATCGTGCAGATGCACCAGTCCGCACGCGCCTGCCGCGCCGTACCCGGATGCCGCGCATCTTCGTAGTGCGCAGTAACGCCGTGCTCGTCTTGCGCGATGCGCGTGACCTTGGCGTTGTACTGGATCAAGCCATCGAGCTTCTTGCCGAACGCTTCGCCAATGCGACCCATGCCTCCAACCGGCTGAAACAACGTCGTCTGGAATTCGTAAAGGTCGCTGATGAACAGCGTTTGCCACAGTTGCGAGCGCAACACGTCTTGCGGCGACAGCGGTTGCGATGGCACCGGTTTGCCGCTGAGACCGCCACCGGGGTCGCGGTCGTAGCCGCGCGTGGCACTGCTGCTCTCACCGCGCGCGTAGCGATACTTGTTGTCGAGGAAACCCCAACCCTGCAATGAAGTGAGCAGCTTGTCGCGATCTTCTGTAGTCAGCGGCGCATCGAGTCCGTGCTGTTCGATACTCTTGGCGAGCAATTCGGAAACCATGCCGCGATAGTCGGCGTTGTAGGCGCGGTAGCGTTGCGGTTTGCCACCGAACGCGTGCTCGCTGTGCAGGTACGCGTTGTAATTGACCTGCACGAAAGGCTCGAGTTGAATACCAAGCATCTGGCAGTAATGCAGCATGTTCTGGTGATGATGCGGTAACCGCCACGGACCCGGATTGATGTACAAGCCCTTGGCGAATTCACAGTGCTGGGTTGCGCCGCCCATTTCCGTGAACGTGTCGCCGCCACGTAGCGACCAGTTGCGGCCGCCGGGTCGATTGTTGTATTCGAGCACCTGCACCTTGTAGCCGGCGTTGCGCAACTCGTAGGCCGCTGTCATCCCGGCCATCCCCGCGCCGAGAATCAGCACCGATGCGCCCTTCGGCACGCCGCCAAGATCGACCGGGCCTTTGTATCTGGATTCTGCCGCGAAGCCCAGCGCCGTCATCGCCTGGTACATCGCCGCGCCACCGGCGCTAAGCCCGATCATGCGCAACACGTCGCGCCGGCTCGCTGAAAACCTCATCTGCTCGTCAGACATCGATCGCCTCCCCGTTTGATACGTCGCATACTAACCAGCACTAAAAATCTTCGCCGCAGCATACGCGCGTCGACAAACAGAATCACGCGATTACACAAAGGCCTCCCCTTCATGGGGAGGGTTGGTTGGAGGTGATGCTGGCTTTCGACAAGTCAAAGGTAATCAGACGCGAGCCCCCTCAATCCATACCCGCAAACGTCACCGCGTACACCGGCGGCAGTCGCGCATCCAGCATCTGCCAATGATCGCCTTGATCGTGTGTCGTCCAAAAGCCGCCCGTCGTCGAACCGAACGCGAGCCGCTGCCCGGACGCATCGATCGCCAGCGCATGTCGCAGCACCAGATCGTAGGCATCGCGTTGCGGCAAACCATCGCGCAACACGGTGAACGACTCGCCACCATCACGCGTCCGCGCTACGACCACCTGGCCATCGACCGGAATGCGTCGTTCATCCTTGATCGCCGGCACGAACCATGCCGTATCGCCATCCTGCGGATGCACGGCCACTGCGAATCCAAATACAGAGGGCTGCACGTTCGTGATTTCCTTCCAGTCGCCGCCCGCGGCAATGCTGCGGAATACGCCGTTGTGATGCTGCGCCCAAAAAACGTCGGGCTCGTCGCAACATTGCACGAGGCGATGTACGTCCTGAATATTGGGATCGAGTTTGCGGTCTTCCGGCATGTAGGCAGCCCTCATCCCTTGCGCCGTCTGCTTCCAGCTTGCGCCGTCGTCATCGCTGCGCCAGACGCCGCCGGTTGAAATCGCGATACACACCCGGGCTGCGTCGCGCGGATCGATGCAAATGCTGTGGATGCCGGGTTGATCGTATCCGCCACCAGCCCACTCGCGGCGTTCGGGCACATCCCACAGCGAACGCACCTGCTGCCAGCGCGCACCATAATCGTCGGAGCGGAACAAGCCGCCGGGAATCGTGCCCGCCCACAAGCGCCCGGGCTGATCGGAAGCCCCCGCTTCCAGCGCCCAGATCAATCGCAGCGCCGCCGTGCGCGGAGGTTTGCCATCGCCGGTGGTCACTTCGTCACCATCGGCGTACGCAGGCACGGTGCATTCGCTCCACGTGGCTCCGCGATCGATCGAGCGCTGCAACTTATTGCCAAAATGCCCCAGGTCCAGCACCGCGTACCAGTTGCCGTCGCGAGGATCGACCAGGCACAAGGCAATGTTGTCGCCGAGAAATGCGCGCTGTGCGATTTGCCAGGAATCTTTCTTTCGTTTGAGAATAAACAAACCTTTTCGCGTGGACACCAGCAACGTATCGGCCATCTCAGCCTCCGGAAAGCGCCTGCATCACATAGACTTCAGCACGCTCGCCGAGCGTCTGGTTGGGATTGCGTTTATCGGTTATCGCGGTGCCGTCGACGAAGAGCGCGACGTGATGCCGCACGGCCCCGTGTTCGTCGAGGACATAGCCGCGCAGATTCGGAAAGCGTTCGAACACGCCTTCCAGCACCTCACCCAGGTGCGCACCGGGAACATCCAGCGCGACGTCGCGCGCCAGCATACCAACCGAGGCCGGTAGCCAGCGGGCGAGCGCAGAGGCAAGAACCACTCGAGCCATGCGTGCATACCCCATGCGAGAATACGCAACTTACGTCCTTACGCACCCAATATCAAAATCTGTTGTATCAGTATGTTACAGAATGCATCTCGTTCTATTTCGACAGTCTGGTGGCGTGGCTGGCGGCAAGAAACCAGTGCCCCTCGCGGCGCACGTAGGTATCGGTGAACTGAAAATCCGCCGCGAACGCCTTGCCCTCGCTCAAGCCCTTGGTGACGGTCACGCCAGTCACGATGGCCGCATCGCCATACAGTCGGACCTTTTGGTCGCGATTGCGGAACACTTCATATCGCGGCTCGCGCTGGTTCACCTCAGCGAAATTCCGGCTCTTGCCCGTGACCTCACCGCGCGAATTGGTGAGGGTAAATGTTTCGTCGAAATCCCGGCTCAGCGTGGCTCCGTCGCCATCCTGGAATGCCTGACAGATTTCGGCATCCATGCGGCGGACTTCATGTTCATCCCGGCTGGCGTTCGGTACCTGCGCAGCAGCAGCAACCATGGCCAATCCGGCGATCGGCAAAATGCAAGCGCACAGCACCTGTTTCGAGATCATCGTTTTTTCATTCCATGCAAGCGGATTGGACGGTGACCATTATGGCGCATTCACAGTGATGGAATGATGCCGCAGCTACCAAATTTCAATTTTTGCGTCGGCTGATTGAAACGAATGACGATCGGGCGGCACGCGGCGTCAATGCGGTAGTCGACTCAGGACGCAACGCGACCGGCAATTTGCAGCAATGCCGCTTCGAATACCTCGGGTGGTTGGCCACCGGAAATCAGATGGCGCTCGTTGATGATGACTGCCGGCACGGCATTGATGCCATTGCCTTGATAGAAGCGCTCTTGTTTGCGTACGTCGGCCGCGTAGGTATCCGACGAAAGAATTTCACGCGCACGTTGCGCCGACAACCCCACTTCGCCGGCAAGCCGGATCAGTACCTCATGCGAGGCAACGTTCTCACCGTTGGTGAAATAAGCCGTGAACAAGGCATGCTTGAGTTGCGCCTGATGACCTTCCAATCCGGCCCAGTGCAGCAACCGGTGTGCGTCGAACGTATTGTAGACACGGCCACGCTTGTTCATATCGAACACAAATCCCAAGTCTTCACCACGTGCGCGAATATTTTCCCGATTGGCGGCGAATTGTTCTGGGGACGATCCGTATTTCTGCTGAATGTGTTCGGCGATGTCCTGCCCTTCGACCGGCATCTGCGGATTGAGCTCGAATGGTTGGAAATGGATATCCACCGTCAGCTGTCCAACCAACTTTGCCAGCGCTTGTTCAAGCGATTTCAAACCAATCACGCACCAGGGGCAGGAAACGTCGGACACGAAATCGATCTTGACGGTGGGAGCTTGGATTTGCGCTGATTTTTCCGCATTAGTCATGGGGCACCTTGCAGTGAATGCGCGACTCGAATCGAAAGCCGCAATGGGGAGGGCCAATAGATTGGGGCGTCGAAGTGGCATTCAATCGACCCTGCGACAAACGCGTTAGTCCATCGAGGTAGGCTTTTACCGGTGCATCCTCATTGTCGAAGCCACGCGAAGCGGTACTATCCACCCGACTGGAATGGAGAAATACGATGCGCGCACCGTCTGTTGAAAAATCATTGCTTGCCTCGTTGGCAACCTTGGCCCTGCTTGGCTTCGTCCATCACGTTGACGCACGCGCGACTGACGCAGCGCGCCTCAAAGCCGAAGCCCAATCGGTAACCATCACCCGCGACGACTGGGGCATAGCGCACGTACACGGCAAGACCGACGCAGACGCGGTTTTCGGCATGGTTTACGCGCAGGCCGAAGACGATTTCAATCGCGTCGAATCGAACTACCTGACAGCGTTGGGGCGCACCGCGGAGGCCGAAGGCAAGTCCGCAATCTGGGTCGACCTGCGCCAGAAACTCTATATCGATCCGGTGGAGTTGAACAAGCTCTACGCGAAAAGTCCCGGCTGGCTGAAAAAGCTGATGAATGCTTGGGCCGATGGCCTGAACTATTACCTGGCCACGCATCCGGAAGTGCATCCGAGAGTCATCCAGCATTTCGAACCGTGGATGGCGTTGTCGTTCAGCGAGGGCAGCATTGGCGGCGACATTGAGCATGTCGATCTGCAACAACTCGCCGCGTTTTATGGTGATGATTCCTTGCCACAGTCGGCCGCCGTGCTGCATCCAAGCTGGATGGAACCGACCGGCTCGAACGGCATCGCCATCGCACCGAAACTCACGGTCGATGGCCACGCGCTGTTGTGGATCAATCCACACACCTCGTTCTATTTCCGCTCCGAGTTACAGATGTCCAGCGACTCGGGGCTCGATGCTTACGGCGCGGTGACCTGGGGTCAGTTCTTCATCTATCAGGGATTCAACAAGCACATCGGCTGGATGCATACCTCGACCGGCGCCGATGTCGTCGATGAGTTTACGGAAACGATTGTGCACAAGGACGGCAAGTTGTTCTATCGCTACGGGAAGGAACTGCGCCCGATCAAGACACGCGAGATCGTCGTGGATTACATGGCTGCGGACGGCAAGCTGGCCTCACGAAAATTCACTGCCTATTTCACCCATCATGGCCCTATCGTGCGCAGGGCCGACGGCAAGTGGATTGCCATGGCGTTGATGAACACGCCAATCCCGGCGCTGGAGCAAAGTTGGTTGCGCACGACGGCCCACGACCTGGCCAGCTACATGAAAGTTGCAGAACTCAAAGCCAACTCATCCAACAACACGATCTTCGCCGACGACAAGGGCGAGATCGCTTATCTGCACCCGCAATTCGTGCCCAAGCGCGACGACCGCTTTGATTTCACCAAACCCGTTGATGGCAGCGACCCCGCGACCGATTGGAAAGGATTGACCCCGCTGAACCAGTTGCCGAATGTGATCAGTCCACCGAATGGATGGGTCTTCAACACGAACGACTGGCCTTACTCTGCCGCCGGAAAAAACAGCCCGAAGCGCGCCGATTTCCCCCGCTACATGGACACCTTCGGCGAAAATCCGCGCGGCATTCACGCCACGCGCCTGCTCACCGATGCCAGGGATTTCACGATACCGAAGCTGATTACCGACGGCTTCGACTCGTACCTTCCAGCGTTCGAGCGCCTGCTTCCGATCCTCGTTGCCGACTATGACGTCTTACCGGCAAACGATCCGCGGAAACAGAAGCTGCACGGTCCCATCGGCTTGTTGCGCCAGTGGAATTACCGCTGGGGAGTCGCCTCGATGCCGACGTCCCTCGCCGTGTTCTGGGGCGATACCTTGTGGGATGAAGCCAGTGCAGCGGCCGCTGCCAGTGACCTCGATCCACAGCAAGAGGTCACGCGCATCTACGACTACATGGCCGAAAGAGCCGGCAGCACGGTGCGGCTAAAAGCCTTGTCGGAAGCCACCGATCGTTTGCAAAAAGACTTCGGTAGTTGGGGCACGGCCTGGGGTGAGATCAATCGTTTTCAGCGCATAAACGACGACATCGAATCGAGTTTTGACGATGCAAAGCCGAGCATTCCGGTACCGTTCGTGTCTTCACGCTGGGGCTCTCTGGCTTCGTTCGGCGCACATCGCTGGCCCGGTACGAAACGCTATTACGGCACCGGCGGGAACAGCTTCATTGCCGCCGTCGAATTCGGCCCACGAGTCAGCGCACGCGCCATTACCGCCGGCGGCGAAAGCGGGCATCCGGATTCACCCCACTTCAACGACGAAGCCGAACGCTACACCACCGGCAACCTGCGCGAAGTGTACTTCTGGCCGGAGCAGTTGAAGCGGCATACCGAGCGGATTTACCAGCCCGGCTCTCATTGACAAGAGGCGGCGCGGATCCGAGCTTCGTTGAGGCAATCGCGGCTAATGGCAGAATTCGTGGGATATCTGTCGTTCCGGCTTGGCTGCGCGTCGTTATCATTCTCCGATCAGTCGCCGACCCGGAGAACTTGCTTTGAAATTCTTTGCACTAGTCGCAATGCTGGCACTCCTGCCTACCGCAAGCACATTCGCCGTAATGCCTGGAATGGCGACGCCGCCAAAAAACGGCATGATCAAGGTCGCGGTTGTGTTGAGCAAACATGCAACTGTGATCGACTTTGCCGGGCCGTGGGAAGTATTTCAGGACACTTCGATCAAGGACGGAGACGGCAACGACATCAGCCCATTCGAACTTTTTACCGTAGCCCCCGACAAAGCCGCGCTGCATACAACCGGTAGCAACCACTTCGGTCTGACCATCACGCCGGACTACAGTTTCGCCGACGCGCCGATGCCCGACATCGTGGTGGTCGGTGCGCAAATGGGCGGACCGGGATTGACCGATTGGCTGAAGAAAGTACACGCACAACACAAAGTGATCATGTCGGTGTGCACCGGTGCCTTCCAACTGGCGAAAGCCGGATTACTGGACGGCAAACAAGCCACGACCCACCACTGGTATTTCGGCAACTTTACCCGCGAATTCCCGGACGTGAAACTGGTCAAGCAAGTGCGTTACGTGAAGGCCGATCCCTTCACCTTCAGCGCCGGCGGTCTGACCTCGGGCGTGGATCTGTCGCTGCATATCGTCGCCGAATATTTCGGCGAGGAAGTGGCGCAGAACACGGCCGACTACATGGAATACCAAAGTACTGGCTGGAAATCCAACAAGGGAATTTCGGTATTGACCACGCCGGTCACTCACAAGAACTGGGCAGGCAACATCGGACCCGGCAACAGCGTTGTCTTGCACATGACGACCATCGGTGCGAGCCCATCGTTCACAACCGACATTCCGGCGGAAGAAATAACGGCCGCGCCCACAACGGTGCAGCAGAACAGCACGCAATTGAGCATCCATATCGATATCGCGGGCCATCCGGCCATGATCAGCGGCACGATGGATGAGGATGCAAAGTTGCTCCGCGGCACCTTCACCCAGAACGGCAAATCCTACCCGCTGATCCTCAAACCGGTGGCTACGCACTGACGCTGCGGGCGTGGGCGATAGGAACCCGGCCAACTGAAGTTTCAAGATTTGACGGGTCTTCGACGCGGCTCTCGATTTCCTTCCCCCGCAAGGCGGGGATCATTCTTTTCTTCCCTTCCCCCGCATGGCGGGGATCATTCTTTTCTTCCCTTCCCCCGCAAGGCGGGGATCATTCTTTTCTTCCCTTCCCCCGCAAGGCGGGGATCATTCTTTTCTTCCCTTCCCC
>CAJDUT010000073.1_pt1 | contig 17100 bp, 12 predicted proteins | sample 7390981 | NCBI WGS metagenome assembly CAJDUT01 (sample SAMEA7055681, study PRJEB34461) | soil metagenome | biome: terrestrial ecosystem; feature: Peninsula; material: soil | place: Antarctica | collected 2016 | reverse complement strand
GTCCTCGACGCAATCAAGCCGGCCGATAGCGGGCGATTCATCAACCACGATGGCGAGCGGATTGCGTGGTAGTTGCATAACGGTGCAAGGGTCGCAGGGAGATTGAATATGCGTAAGCGTTGGATTCTGGTTTTTGTAGCGGTTGCAGGATTGGTGGCTGTGATTGGTTGGGAATGGCCGCGTTTAGATGGTGCAATTGCTTCCAGCGCAACCACGACCTCGGCAACATCTAACGCAAATGCGAATACGTTGGTGTTGCGGGAGGCAACTGGCAACGAAAGCTCGCCAAAAAAAAATCCGTTGCAAAAAATTCGCAGACAATCAAATTCACAGGCCACTGTAACCCAAACCAATGCAACTGGTTCGGTCACTTCCAGTGCCAAAAACGTGCAGCGGCACAACATCAATCAGTTCGCGCCTGCACCTGCGTCGGCACAGGTATCGCTGCTCCCTATTGACCACGATCACGCCATGGACTTATTCGCCGACGAAATTACGCGTGATGAGAATGGTGAAGGCGATGAATCGTTTCGCAAACTCCTCAAGCAATTCCAGAAGTTGCCACGGACGCCTGATCGTGCCGACGAACTACGCGCAAATCTCGACGCATGGGCGACACAATTATCCACAAGCCAGCGCGAACACTTTGAAATTGTTGCCGTGGAGTGTCGCGCAAATATCTGCCGTATTTTGATGGCGGAAAATGGCTTAGGTGCCGTCAAGAATGTAGGTGTTCTATTGCCAGAATCCCTACAGGCGCAGGCCTGGTGGAGACAAATGGGAATTGTTGAACTCACATATGGAGGACATCTCGTTGGGCAGGATGGCTATGCGCTCAACACAATCTACATCGTGCTACCGGCAGGTTCGTAAATTTTGCGGTGTCGGCGATAGGTATCGTCTCGTCCAACCCATCTTACGAACCCCGCGCACCTTGCGCATCGGCAGCATCGAGAAATTCCAGCACCTTCGAATCTGGCATTGGGAAAATGCGCGGCTTCTGCGCGTTTTTCGTCTAGCGGCGAGTAGTCGAATTCGGCGGAAATGATTAGCGTCTTGCAGCGCAAGTCGGAAAGGCGTTCCAGCGAACTCCAGCCGATCAGGGCATGCACCGTGGCCAGATACGCGGCGCGAGGATTGGCCCCGACCACGTCGATGACACGCTGGCGTTTGGGTGCCTGATCCTCATGCGGAAACAAGCGATTGGCGATCAGCTTCGCAGTGCGGCGCAGGCCGAGGACCCGCACCATTGCCAGTTGTACATGCGCTTCGGTCCATTTGCGCCAGGTATCAGTGCGGTAATTGGCCAGCGCGTTGCACAACACCATTCGTCGCACGTGTGTTGGCCGTATCAGCGCCATTTCCTGCGCGACCGCGCCACCGAGGGAAAACCCAACGATGTCCACGTGCTCAATCGACAGGGCGTCGAGCAATGCCCACAGGTCACTGGCGAATTGTATGATCGTGTACGGGCCGTGCGGTTTGGCGCTGCGGCCCGATCCGCGCAGGTCGGGAAGTATCAAGGTGTGTTCGCGCGAAAAGTCGTCGAGCTGGAACGCCCAGTCGTCGCCGCTGGAGCCCAGGCCATGAATCAGCAGCAGCGGTGGGCCGCTTCCGGCGCATTCGTAGTACAGTTCGGTCGAATCGACTTCAATCTTCGGCATGGGAAAACTCTGGATGAATTTGAAAATTATAGTGGGTCTGGTCGCCGCGTTAGGCATGGGCGGTGCGATGGCAGCGGAAAACTACACCGGCGACGCCTACGCCCAGGATGGCGGCGAGTTGCTCTATCACGAATCCCATTTCCTGTTCGACGCCGACGGCATGCACCAGCGCGTGGTGCTCTACTTGTGTCCGGACGGCAAGGCGTTCGGTCGCAAGCTCATTCGCGACGATGGCGATCCGCAGGCACCAGACTTCGACATGTTTGATGCGCGCACGAATTACCGCGAAGGCGTTCGAGTCAAGGACGGCAAGCGCGAAGTCTATGTGAAACGCGGCGGCGATCAGGCGGAGAAGGTTGACCCGTTGCAGGTGCCTGCCGATGGCGTGATCGATGCGGGTTTCGATGTCTACGTGCGCAAGCATTGGGATGAGCTGGCCCAGGGAAAAACGCTGCAATTGCCATTTTTGGTGCCAAGCAAGCGCGCGTTCTACAACTTCAAACTGGCCAGCGTTGCCGACGCATCGACGCCGCAGAAGCTTGCCGTGCGTTTGTCGCTCGGTGCGTGGTACGCATTCCTGGCGCCGAGCATCGACGTGGCCTACGATCGCGCCACGCACCGCCTGCTGCAGTTCACCGGATTGTCGAACATCCGCGATACGGACTTGAAGAACTACATCGTGCGCATCGAATTTCCAAAGCCGGCGCATGCAATCACGCAAGCCGATGTCGACAACGCGAAGAACCTTGAGTTGGCCGGTACTTGCAAGGCGGCGCAGCCGGCCGTGAAATAGGGTTGCTCTCGCGACGCAGGGCGCTCGCAAGCAAGCAGCTCAAGAGCGCCCCCATCCGCCTTCGGCACCTTCCCCCGCTTGCGGGGAAAGGGAAAGCAGGAATGTACCCCGCTTGCGTGGGAAGGGAAAGCAGGAATGTACCCCGCTTGCGAGGGAAGGGAGAACAGGAATGCACGCCGCGCTCGCCGGACGCAAACACGAAGAGCGTTCAGTTCGGAATCCTTCCCCCGCACTCGCGAACAGGTAAACGAGCGTGGGCTCTGAAAGCGGGGGAAGGTGGCGGCAGCCGGAAGGGGGCAAGCTTGAGCATCGAAGATATCGACGTCAATGAAGCACTACACTTAGCCCATGTTGCACGTCGTATTGTATGAGCCGGAGATTCCGCCAAACACCGGCAATGTTATTCGATTGTGCGCGAACTCCGGCGCACGCCTGCACCTGATCCGCCCTCTGGGTTTCGACCTGGATCACGCCAAGTTACGGCGTGCGGGTCTGGATTATCACGAATTCGCCGATGTCGCCGTGCATGAAAACTTTGGTGCATTCGTCGCCGATATCCAGCCAAATCGGTTGTTTGCGCTGTCCACCCGATCAACGACAATGTATACGGACACACAATTTGCGGATGGCGATGCTGTGGTGTTCGGCCCGGAAACGCGCGGCCTGCCTCAATCACTGCTCGATTCGCTGCCGCCCGAACGATGCCTGCGCCTGCCGATGCGCCCGCACAACCGCAGCCTGAATTTGTCCAACGCGGTCGCGGTGGTCGTGTACGAGGCGTGGCGTCAGACAGGATTCGACGGCTCTGCCGGGTAGTTCTGCAGTCGTGTCAGACCTCCAGCCGATCGTTTGGTCGCGCCACTAAAGCATAGAGCGCCGGCATCAGGAAAATACTGATCAACAAGCGCGTCAGCAGTCCCCACACGATGACAATGGCGAACGGGCGTTGCGAATCGGTGCCCACGCCACTGGCCAATGCCGCAGGCAACAAACCCAGCGCGGCGACGAGTGCGGTCATCATGATCGGACGCAGGCGCAGGATCGCGCCCTGGCGAATCGCCTCGTCCAGCGGTGTGCCGCCGCGGCGCAGTTCGTTGACGTAGGAAATGTAGACGACGGCCGTCAACACCGAGACGCCGAACAGGGCGAGGAAGCCTATTCCTGATGAAACCGAAAATGGCGTGCCGGTGATCCACAGCGCCAAGATGCCGCCGATCGGCGCCGACAACAGCACGCCGAGCACAGTGATGAACGGGAATTTGAAATTGTTGTACAGCGCGAACAGGATCAGGAAGATCAGGAACAGGGTCAGCGGCAGAATGACATTCATCTGCGCGCGCGACGCGGTGTACTGCGTGTACTCGCCGCCCCAGTCCAGGCGATAGCCCTGTGGCATCGTCACCTTTTGTTTGACCTGTGCGATGGCGTCTTCGACGGCGCCGGCCAGATCACGCCCGGCAACCGAAAACTGCACACCGATGTAGCGTGAATTGTTTTCACGATAGATGAACGACGCGCCGTTGGTCACGGAGATATCCGCCAGTTGCTTGAGCGGAATCTGTTTTCCATCGGCCGTCGCCACCGGAATGTTTCCGATGGCTTGCGGGTTGTCGCGGTATTGGTGATCCAGGCGCACGACCAAGTCAAATTCCTTTTCACCCTGCACGACTTGCGTGGCCACATCGCCACCGACGGCGGTCTGGACAAGTCCGTTGATGTCGTCGACGTTCAAACCGTAGCGCGCAATCTTCGCGCGATCGATGGCGATGCTCAGGCTCGGCTGGCCAAGTTCCTGGACCAGAGTCACGTTGCCAATGCCACGCACGTGTTCGAGCACCTGCTTGATCGCTTTGCCCTTGCTCTGCAAGGTATTCAGATCCGCACCGAAGACCTTGACCGCGAGCGCGCTCTTCAATCCGGTCTCGGCTTCATCCACCGCATCTTCGGCGGGTTGGGTGTAATTGAAGGTGATCCCCGGAAACGCGTCGAGCTTTCGATTGATCGCGGCGATCAATTCGGGTTTGCTGCGATCCGCGCCCGTCCATTGCGCGTAAGGTTTCAGGCCGACGAAAAATTCCGCGTTGAAAAATCCGGTCGAATCCGTGCCATCGTCGGGTCGTCCCAATTCCGAGGTCACCGTGGTGACTTGCGGAAACGAGCGCAGGATGTCGCGAATCTGCGGCGTGACCTTCGCGGCTTCGTCGAATGAAATGGTGTAGGGCATCGTCGCGCGCACCCACAGCGCGCCTTCATCGAGTTGCGGCATGAATTCGGCGCCAATTCTTGGAATCAGCAACAGCGAACCGAGCAGCAGCACGGCCGCAGCGAACGTCGTCCCGCGCGGACTTTGCAAACACCGGTCCAGCCCTTTGACGTATGCGCGCTGGATCGCTTCGAACGCGCGATTCCTGCGCTCGCGCACACCGTTGCGCATGAACCACGAACACAATACGGGAAGCAGCGTCAGCGTCACGATCAATGAACCGACCAGTGCGAAGATCATGGTATCGGCCATCGGTTTGAACAGCGTGCCCGACGGCCCCGACAAGGCATAAATAGGAAGGAAGCTGGCGACGATGACGGCGACGGCATAGAACAACGGGCGATCCACTTCTGCCGCCGCATCGCGGATGATTTCCATCACGTTGAGCGCGCTGCCCCCGCGCGCGGCAATTTGGCGGAAAATATTCTCCACCATGAAAATCGCGCCATCGACAAGAATGCCGAAATCGACCGCACCGATGGAAAGCAGATTCGCCGATGCACCTTGCAGATCCAGGCAGAAGAACGCGAACAACAACGCCAGTGGAATGGTGACGGCAACGATCAGGCCGGCACGAAAATCGTAGAGGAAGAAAATCAGAACGACAACAACAAGCAGGACGCCGCGCAACAGGTTGCGTTCAACGACACCCGTGGTCTGCGCGATCAGGTCGCTCAAATCGTAGAACGGATGAATCTTGACGTCCTTGGGCAGTACCTGTGTGTTGAGCTCCGCAGTTTTCGCCTCGATGCGTTTCAGAACATCCTGGGTTTTCTCGCCCTTGCGCATCATGACGACGCCTTCGACAGCGTCGTCGTTTTTCTCGTAGCCGAATTCGCCCAGTCGCGGTGCGGCGCCGATAACCACGCGGCCCACATCCCTGACCAGCACCGGGGTGCCGTTGTGTACCGCGAGCACGACGTTGCCTATATCGTCGAGCGTTTTCATCCGCCCCAGGCCACGCACGTAATAGAACTGGCTGCCCTGTGTGTAGAACCCGCCACCGGCATTGCCGTTGTTTGCTGCCAGCGCCGATTCCACCTGTTGCGCCGACAATCCAGCGGAGGCCACTTTCAGCGGATCCAGCAACACCTGGTATTGCATGGTGCCGCCGCCAAAACCCGAATCGTCGGCAACACCGGGAATCGCGCGGTATTGCGGCGCAATCGTCCAGTCGTCGAGAGTCTTGAGTTCCATCGGCGAGCGGTCGGAACTTTGCAGCACGTAGCGATAGATCAAGCCGGACGGCGCGGTCAACGGCGATACCGATGGCGTGACGCCGCTGGGCAATGCCAGGTCGGACATGCGATTGAAAACTTGCTGGCGGGCGAAATAGTTGTCTGTCCCATCGTCAAACGTAAGCGTTACCTTGGACAAGCCGTACAGCGATACCGAACGCATCGTCGCCGTGCGAGGAATGCCGTTCATGCCGCGCTCGATCGGCACGCTGATCAGCCGCTCCACTTCCTCGGCGGCGTGGCCCGGCCATTGCGTGATGATCTCGACGATCGGTGGCGACAGGTCGGGATAGGCGTCCATCGGCAGACGCTTGAGCGACCAGACGCCCGCGCCGATCAGCATCAGTGTCAGTAAAACGATGATGAAGCGCTGCCCCAACGACGTGGCAACGACGCGGTTGATGACCGATGGCGTTACCGACGGCGGTGTCGACGCTGTCGGAGTTGATGATTCCTGTTCGCTCATTGGGTTTGCATGAATTGAACGAACAGGCCGCCATCGGCCACGATCTGGTCTCCGACCTTGAGGCCATCACTGATCGCGTACTGGTCTGCGCTGCGATAGCCGAGCGTCACTTGCCGCCGCGCGTAACCGCCATCGGTTTGCACGACGTAAACGAACGGCAGGTTTTCGTCGTCACGCAGAATTGCGGACACCGGCACCAGAAGCCCGCTGCTTTGCACATGCGAATGAATCACCACGCGGACATACATCTGTTTCTTCAAGACATCGTCCGGATTGTCGACAACTACGCGTGCCGTGACTGCGCGCGTATCGGCATCAACAATGGCCGAAACGTTCGTCACTTTGCCTGACAGGTTCTTCGAACCGGTTCCGGTTTCCACGTCGGCGATGTCGCCAGCGCTGACCGAGGCAACGTCGGAGCCGAAAACCTGCGCATTGACCCATACGCGAGAAAGATCGGCCACGGTGAAACACGGCGTGGTTCCGGCCTGCAACAGTTGTCCGGGCGTGATCGTTTTTTCCACCACCGTGCCGCTAATCGGCGCGCGTATCGTGCCGAGGATGTGTGCGATGGGTTTACCTTGCTCGATGTCCTTGATGGTGGCCGCTGGAATATTCAACGCGACAAGTGTCTGGCGCGCGCCATCGCGGTCGGCTTCGGCACTGACGGCATCAGTCGCCGCCTGCGCGGCCTCGCGCTGGGAAACACCGTGATGCTTGGCCAGGTCCGCATCAAGATCCGCAAGCCGACGCGACGTGTTTGCCGCGGACAACGCTTTGCGATACGCGCCGACGGCCGTGGTGAAATCGGGTGAATCGACTTCCGCCAGTGCCTGGCCTTTCCTGACGGTATCGCCGAGCGAGACGAGCAGACGCGATACCGGGCCCGAGATGGGCGCAAGCACGCTCGTGGCCTGATCGTTGTCGAAGTCGACGATGCCAGTGGTCTGGATGGTCTTGTGGTAGTCCGCCGAAGTCACGGTGAAGGTATGAATGCGCTGACGCTGCGTCGCCGTCAAGGTCACATCCTGCGGCGTTGGCGAGGCGGCCGGCTCAAGCTTGTCTGATGCCGACGAACAGCCGCTGAGGGTGAGGACGGCTGATGCCGTCAACACGCCAAGCATGGCCAGCAAGCTTTTGCTTCGGCTTTCAACAAGACGAATCGAGCACAGCATTTTATTGGTCATGGTCTCGTCACTTTGATTTCGCCTGATTCGATGCCGCATCGTTTGCGTCGTCGCGATGCCACCAGCCGCCGCCCAAGGCCTGGAACAGCGCGGCGGTGTCGGCGTAGCGCTCGGCCTGCGCCTGCACCAGGTTGATGCGCGCCTGCTGCCACGCCTGTTCGGCGTTCTGCAGCGTCAGATAATCGCTATAACCTGCGTGCCATTGCCGCTGCGCCAAATCCAGCGATTCCTTGGCGGCGCTATCCGCGGCCACCGCGGCTTTCAGCGCGGCGGCATCCTGTTCGAGCGCGCTCAGGGTGTCGGCGACATTCTGGAATGCCGTGAGTACGGTGCTGCGATAAAGCTCGGCGGCTTGCGTGTACGCAGCTTTTGCCGCGCGCTCCTGATGCAGCAAGGTTCCGCCCTGGAAAATGGGTGCAGTCAGATCGCCACCCACGCTCCAGAAACCCGTGCCCGATTTGAAGACCTGGGCAATTTTCAACGCGGTGCTTCCAACGTTTGCAGTTAATTCAATGTTTGGCAAACGGTTGGCAATGGCGACGCCGATCTGTGCGCTGGCGGCATGCAGGGTCGCCTGCGCCTGGCGCACGTCGGGGCGTTGCTGCACCAGTTTTGATGGAAGGCTCAGCGGCAAATCCTGCGGCAGGTGCAGACTCGACAGGGTGAATTTTTCTGCCGGAGCCTGACTCGGGAAACGCCCGGTCAAAATCGCCATCAGGTGTTGTTGCTGGGCGAGTTGCTTGAGCAGCGGCGGCAGGCTGGCCTGGACCTGGGCCAGTTGCGATTTCTGCGCAGCAAGATCCAGTCCGCTGGCATAGCCTTTGTCGAACTGATATTGAAGGATCTTCATCATCTTCGCGTTCGCGTCGACGACTTGCTGCGTTGCATCGATCTGAGCCTGCAACGCGGCCATCTGGATCGCAGTGACCACGACATTCGAGGTCACCGTATTGGCCGCGGCGATCGTCTGGAAGCGCACCGCTTGTTCCTGCGCTTTCAGCGATTCGACGGTACGCCGATTCAGGCCGAACACGTCCGGCACATACGAAACGCTGACTTGCGGCGTGTAGAGGTTGTACAAGAACGCGTTGTTGCTCGGTACCGGTGCGAGCGCGCCGGGTGGATCTTGTTCGCGACTGGCCGATGCGCTGGCGCTCACCGACGGGTAATACGCGCCGCGACCAGCACGCGTCGTTTCCCGCGCCGCGAGCAATGCCGCCTGCGCTGCTTTGAGATCCGGATTGTGGGCAAGCGCCTGCGCAATCAGCGCATTCAAGGCTGGGGAATGAAATAGCGTCCACCAATCGCCGCGAATATCGCGACCTTCGACAAAACGCTGCATGGATTCGCCGCCGCCATGTGTGCCCTCGGTCTGCGCAGGGATCGACTCCCTGGTGTAAGCGTTGACGTTGGGTGCAGCCGGCGGCTTGAAATCCGGCCCGACGGCACAACCCGACAACGACAATATCGTCAACGCCACGATGAGCGCGCGTGACCACGGTGGCAATGCGATGGCGACTGAGCGTGCTGACATTGCGGAAGGTAGTCTGTGGTCGTAGCGAAAAATGCAAAGGCCTGCGCGCCGGCGTAAACCGATCGCAATCGGGCCATCAAGAACGTGATGATATATCGTAACACTTCAGAATGTTAAGCCTGCCTGAAGTCACGGACGTTTTGGTTTGGCGGATCGGTAAGCAGATAGTCGCTATCACGCGGCAATCGGGGCATGAAACTCGGGCATAAAATGGCTATGCTTGGCTCACCGCTAGGCAATCACCGTTGTTTGGTGCTGAACCGATACCGCTGCTGTGGTTTTCGATGCCACACGCTGGCGCACTTTTTTCGTTGCTTGCTGGGATTAAAGACTGATGCGAAGTTTGACTCTGGCGCTTTGCGCCATCTGGGCCGTGTTGGCCTGCTCGCGTGTGGCGTTTGCCGACACGACGGTTTTCATCAACGAGATTCATTACGACAATGCTGGCGCCGATTTGAATGAAGGTGTCGAGATCGCCGGGCCTGCCGGAACGATTCTGACCGGATGGCAGGTCGTTCCTTATAACGGTAGCGGTGGAACCAGTTATTCGCCGCAAACATTGTCTGGCGCCATACCCAGTAATTGCGGTGGTTACGGCGTGGTCTCGGTGCCGATTTCCGGCTTGCAAAACGGCGCGCCGGATGGCATCGCACTGATCGACAACAACGGCCAAGTCATTCAGTTCCTCAGTTACGAAGGCACATTCGCAGCCACCGACGGTCCTGCCAACGGAATGACCAGCACGAACATCGGCGTATCGGAAGATGGCAACGGTGCTGCTACGAGTTCGCTACAACTTTCCGGCACCGGCACCCAGTACAGCGATTTCACCTGGCAAGCTGATGCCGCATCTACCTTCGGTTCCTGCAACAACAACCAGACGTTCGGCGCGGCGCCGGATATTGCACCGGCGGTCAGCACCACCGTACCGACGAACAATGCGACCGGCGTGGCCTTGAATGCCGTGATCGCGATTACATTTTCCGAACCCGTTACGGTCGGCAGCATCGTGCCCGACATCACCTGCACGAATAGCGGTTCGCACAGCGCGACAATCACTGGTAGCGGCAACAGCTACAGCATCGACCCCGATCCGGATTTCACCTACGGCGAATCGTGCACAGTGACGATTGCCGCCGATCAAGTGACCGATCTCGATGGCACGCCCGATCACATGGCGCAGGATTATTCCTTCAGCTTCGCCACGACTGCCGGCGATGTACCACCGACCGTTGCCAGTACCGCGCCCGCGGCCAGTGCAACGGGATTCCCCGACGGTGCGAATCTGCAAGTCACGTTTTCCGAACCGGTGACGCTGGACAACGGTTGGTTCACGCTGGTTTGCGACAATAGCGGAAGCCACACGGCGGTACTTGGCGGATCGGGTGACAGTTACTCGCTGAATCCGGATGTCGATTTCGATTCGCTCGAGCATTGCACCTGGACGATCATCGCCAATCATGTGCACGACATCGACGGCACGCCGGATGCGATGTCCGCCGATGTCGTGGTCACCTTCGACACCGCGGCCGATGCCGGCGACTACTACGCCGGCGTGGATACCAGCAGCGGCCCGGTGCTTGAAGCCTGGCTGCACAATCGCATCAAGGACCACATCGCGTATCCGTATTCCGGCAGTGGCACGGTGACGTGGACGATCCTGCACGCGGCCGACGAAGACCCGGCGAATCCAAACAACATCGTGACCATCTACAAGAACGCGTCGCATCCGAAATCTGATGGCAGCAGTATCGTCAATCGCGAACACACCTGGCCCAATTCGTACGGCTTCAACAACATCACTGATGTCAACAACCATCCGTACCCGCCGTACACCGACTGCCACATGTTGTTTCTCTCGGACGACCATTACAACAGCGATCGCGCCAACAAACCTTACGGCATGTGCAGCGGAACCTGTACCGAAGAAACGACCATGTTGACGAACGGATTCGGTGGCCCCACGCCACCACGTGGAAATTCGAGCTATACGTCAGCCACGATCTGGGAACCGTGGGATCATCGCAAGGGCGATCTTGCCCGCGCCATCCTGTACATGGCGGTTCGATACGACGGCGGCACAAACGCCCAAGGACAACCGGAACCCGACCTGCGTGTGACCGACGATGTGTCGCTGATCAAGACGACCACTTCGGGCCAGACCCAATCTGTCGCTTACATGGGCCTGGAAGCCGACCTGCTCAACTGGAACGATCAAGACCCGCCTGATGACGGCGAGCGCCTGCGCAACGAGGTTGTTTACTCGTATCAGGAAAACCGCAACCCGTTCGTCGATCACCCTGAATGGGTGCGCTGTGTGTTTACCAACACCAACTGCCCAACGCCCACCGACGAGATATTCAAGAACGGGTTCGAGCCCTGAGGCAATCCGCGGTTCGATCTGCAGTCGTTTTTATGCGGCTGCGGATCGTACCCGTAGTTGTCACCCAGAAGGCAGCTGCGTCGTCGAAGGAAAACGGCACAAAGTATCCGCGTCCGTCTCGCGTGTGCTTCGCGGCGCGCCTGAAATTCTGGACGTCGTCATACCTCGGGGAGATTCGTTTTGCTGATCATGCCGCTGCACCGTCGTATGACCTTGGCGAATGCGCCCGTGGTCACGCTGACGTTGGTTCTGCTCAATTGCTTCGTTTATTTCTTCTTGCAGTCGAGCGATGATCGGGTGCTGCACAATGCGCTGGATTATTACCAGCAGTCGCAGCTCGGGCGCATCGAATTTCCGGCGTATGACAATTGGCTGCACGATCATGATGAGAGTCGCGAGGGACAGCAGCGCCTCAAGGCCATGCAGTTGGCTCCTTCCGAACTGAAAGTCGCGCTGATCGAATCCGATGAAAAATTTCTCGCCGCGTTGCGCGCTGATCGCATCATCGAACCCGCGAGCAACGATTACGCCGACTGGCACGCCAAGCGCACCGAATTCGATCACATCCGCGACAGCGCGTTCACGGCGCGCCACGCGTTGCGGTTCTCGCACGTCGAACCAGGGCGCATGTTGTGGGCGATGTTCATGCATGGCGGTTTGGAACATTTGATCGGCAACATGATTTTCCTGCTGGTGTTGGGGTTGTTGGTCGAAGGGGCACTCGGGCCATGGTGGTTTCTCGGGCTTTATCTCACCGGTGGTTTTGGCGCGTCGTTCGCAACCGTCGCCTGGCACTGGGGCGATCAGGGTTTGGCGCTGGGCGCTTCAGGCGCAATTGCCGCATTGATGGGCGCGTATTGCGTGATCTGGGGGTTGCGCAAGGTTCGTGTGTTCTACTGGTTTTTCGTGGTATTCGACTACGTGCGCGTGCCGGCATTGGTGTTGTTGCCGTTCTGGTTTGGCTGGCAAATTTTGAACCTGTGGCTCAGCGGCGGCGCGCATGTCGGATTTGACGCGCATGCCGGCGGCATTTTGTGTGGCGCAGGATTGGCGCTGGCGTTGCGCCGCGCTGGCCGTGTGCGCGACGAATTCGTCGAAGAAGACGAGCGCCAGGAAATGCACGAAGGCAACGCGCAGGCATTCACGCAAGCACTCGAACATATCGGCAAACTGGAAATTGCGCAGGCGCGCATGTTGCTCGAACGCATCGACGCCGACGAGCCTGGGCAACTGCGGGTGCTGCTCGCACTGTACCGCTGCGCGCGCTATGGCGGCACGCCGGCGCAACTGGATGCCGCGGCCACACGCGTGCTTGCGTTCTCCGCGAAGACCGAAACGGAAGTTCGCGAACTGAAATGTACCTACGACGATTATCTGAAAGCCTGCGCCGGAACGCCGCGGCTTGAGCCCGGCGTATTGTTACGGCTAGTCAATCTACTGCTACGCATGGGTGCCGATGCAGATGTGCAAGCATTGCTGCACGCCGTCAGCAAAGCACATCCGAATCTGCCCGCCTTGGCCGCAGCATGGTTCGCATTTTCGATGCGTGCACCGGAAGCCTCGCCACAACGCCGCGAACGCCTAGAATATCTCGCGCAACACTTCGCCCACAGCGAGTTCGCACCGAAGGCACGGTTTCTTTTGCAGCAGGGTTAGCGCAGGCAAAGAACCCGATATTACGTACATTGTCTATTTACTCGCTTCCCCTGCGCAGTGGGGGAAGCTCTGATGAGGGCGCTTTTGATTGTGCCCAAGAAGTGCAAGAGCACCCCCTTCCGCCTTCGGCACTTTCCCCCGCACGCGGGGGAAGGAAAATAGGAATGCACCCCCGCACGCGGGGGAAGGAAAATAGGAATGCACCCCCGCACGCGGGGGAAGGAAAATAGGAATGTACCCCCGCACGCGGGGGAAGGAAAATAGGAATGCACCCCCGCACTCGGAGGATGGAAAGAATGGGAATGCACCCCGCTTGTGGGTGAAGGAAAATCGAAGCGTTACTCGCTCATTGGGTGGTACAGCAACCAATGCACGATGCTTGTTCGCTTCCCCTGCGCAGCGGGGGAAGCTGTCCGCAGGACTGATGGGGGCGCTTTTGATTGTGCCCAAGTCCGTAGCGGGCGCTGCGCGCACGAATTGGTGCCCTGCACGTGCGCAAACCGAAACAACGTGCGCGGAGCGCGCGCGCACGTGCCTTGTCGTCCTGATTCATGCGCTCGTGCATCAGCGTGGCGACAAGCAGGTAGTTTTGTGGAATGTCTTTGCTTTTCGGGAAGCGCTTGTGGAATCCCGACAGCAAGCGCAGCGCGAGTTGTGGTTGCCCACCTTGCGCGGCAAGCTTCGCTAGCTGCGTGATCTGCTCGGCATCGGTTGGGCCAAACGTCGGCTCGAGCGTCTGGCATTCGCGCAGCAAATCCAGGGCGAGACGATCCTTGCCCTGCGCCAATAGAATGTTCAGATAGTCGCTACCGTGGCGCAGCAATTCGTCGCGGTCGTTGGCCAGGCGCAGCAGTTTGCGGTATTGCGTGTGTACGGCGGGCGTACCGCCACGACCGCGCAAATGTCCGCGCAGTAATTCCGTGGCGTTTTCGGGTTTGCCGTCGCGCACGAAGGCGGCGACTTCATCGAGCAAATCCTGATCCGGATCGGGTTTCGCCAACGGTCGCGTCAGCTGCGGCGCGGCCGGCTCGAAGCCAACCGCATCGTGATACTGGTAAATCAGATAGCCCATAAGATGAAAGGTCACGACGAGGGCGTAATTGGCAATGATGCCAACCACAATCAACGCGACGAACAACGGTAGCACTCTAGCCGCCACGCCGGCGGCATAACTCTGGCTCATCGAAACGACCAGGCACAAGCCGACCACGGCAAGATACGGCCAGCCGATGCGCGTGAAGATCGAAATCCATTTGCCTGGATTCAGCGCGCTCGCCAGGCTTTCATCCATCGCCAGCGCCATCGTCGCGCCGGGCAGGCAAATGCCGAGGAATATCATCAGGGCCATGCCCACTTTCTTTCCAAACAACAGCACGCCGACAACCGCAACGATGAAAAAAATCACCATCAACCAGATTTGCAACCAGCCGAGACTGCTGTCCGTCGACTGCGCAATCTCCGGCGGTTCCATGTAACCGTTTGCGGTAGCACGCAGGCATTCGAATGCGTAGCGGTACATCGCCACGGTGACGAGCAGGTAAAGGATTCGCCCAAACGGCAGGAAGAGCAGCAGATTTCCGAGCGCCAGGATGACGATGGTGACCATCGCACTCATGTGCGCCGGGTAGCGCGTGATTTCGCTCAAACGATTCCAGAAAGGAACGATCGATGCGGACTCAGCCGCAGGCTGTGCAGACATTCAATTGACCCCTGTTGGCGACGGGCGCGTTTCCGGAACTGTGGGGATACGCCGGTGCAAACGCATTCCCGTTCCAACCGTCGACCCGTGGCCATTTTATTACACAAGCACCGTCTGATGCAGGCCCTGCCTGAGCCGGGCCGCAATCCAACCTGACGACTCCACTGCACGTTTGCGCATGCGACGCTACGCCCAGCACGAACGACTCTTCGGTGATGCCACGAATTCAGCGAATGGAACTGCTTGCACGCCAGCGACAACCTGCTAACTCTTTGGCTTCTTTGACGCTTCGAGCTCGGCGACGAGCGCGGTCACTGCATTCGCGACTGCCTGCGGCTGATCGATCTGGATGTCGTGCGAGGTGTTTTTCACGAAGATGCGCTTGCCGTTCGTGGATGTTGCGACGATGCGTGTCTGGGTAACGTCGCGAGCGACTTCGAGCTTTTTGCGCAGCTCCGTCGGCGCATCCGCATAGGTATTATCGGCCGTCAACACAACCAGCGGCGTCGATCCGTGTGTCTCGTGAGCAGATACCGGTTGAGCAAATACAACGTCGTTGTCGTGCAACTCCGATAACAGCGTACGCCAGAAAGCGGGTTTCAATTTGTACGCCACGGTAGCCGCGTTGACCTTCGCATTGGCGAGCGGATTGGCGCGGGATATACAGAGTTTCAAATTTTCCGGCGGCGAAGCCAGCAGCCCCTTTTCCGCACCCTTTTCGCACTGATGGATAAAAACGAATCGTTGCTTGCTCGTTGCCGTCTCTGCTTTCATCCACGCTGGCGCGAAGGCCACTGTGTCTTGCTGTGGTGGATCGATCAACACCAAACCCACGACGTCGCGTGGATATTTATCCGCGTAGTGCCTCACGATATTGCTACCCAGCGAATGCCCGACCAGCACCACCGGCGTGGTCAAGGGCGCCTTGAGGATCAGCCCATGCAGGTCGACAACATCCGCATCCAGATTGCGCGGCATCGGCCCTTCGTCGCTGAACCCATAGCCGGCGCGGTCGTAAGCACACACGCGCCGGGATTGCGCCAATAGCGGCTGTAGCCGAAACCAGGTGCTGGAGTCTGCGTGCGAACCCGCTTCCAGCACGATCGTCGGCTCGCCATGGCCGGCGCAACGCAGATTCAAGTGCCGCCCGTTGGCAACCGTCACCAATGTCGCCGGCTGCGCGTAGGCATCCGGGATACGCTCGGGGAATCCCGCGGCGTTTGCTGCTGCAAGCGTCAGAGCCGTGGTGAGCCAGACGAGCAGGCTCAAATTCTTGCCGTGGAAAGTTTGTGACAACGTAGCGTTCAAGGACACGGTCTCCGATTTCGGGTGAATGGACGGTTCGCCCCTGGTCGTTGCCAGTCGCAGGCTCAAAGCGTAACGCGAAGTCGTCCGTATACCTTACCTAAGGCAAACCAGAGAAAATTTTTCGTTAATGAAAAGCAGACCTGACCGGCGCCGACTATCGAGCCGTATACAAATATAGGTAGATGCTTTCGGCCAAATGAGGCTTGTCCAACGTCTGCCCTATATAACTTCGGCAGGCCTGGAACTTCAGTGCATGTGGACGGGCGTCGGGCACCCCGTAATAATTCCTGTCGTCCACACTACGCAATTCCCTGTCCAACGCGTTCATTCGCTGAACGGAGCTGCGCTGAGCGTGAAACTCTGGCCTTGCACTTTCCGAGGTCGGTTAAGCGTCATTCCAACGTTGTGGGAACAAGCGTACGAGAAAATTCAACTTCTGGGGTCAGCGAGTGGGTAGGAGATTGCCATGCGTATTCAGAGTGCACTTTCGGCGTGATAGTCGATTGAGCCAGGAATTCTTTATTCGATAATAGTGCTTTGACTCCGTTTTGGAACAATCCGCAAGGTCGCGGCGGAGCGCCTCCGGCGATCGCCGGCCGACGCCCCGACACCATTCGATTACTCAAACCCGTTGGCGAAAATCAGTTCTGTTTTCAAGCGCGTGACGACGAGATCGTAGTCGCTGTTGGCGCTGGTCGAAAAGGGCGCCTCCCCAGCAATCACTGGACGCCCGCCATCGAGGAACAAGCGTTTGAAGGTGGTGGTATACGAAGGCGAACTGCCAAAGGGGGCATCGTAAAAGCTGACATAGCCGCTGCTGAATGGTGCATCGAGGATTCCATTCGGCGTGAGGCGCTCGACGGTTCCACGGCTCGGCGATCCTGACGTCCCGACAAGAATGATTCTGCC
>CAJDUT010000058.1_pt1 | contig 17192 bp, 10 predicted proteins | sample 7390981 | NCBI WGS metagenome assembly CAJDUT01 (sample SAMEA7055681, study PRJEB34461) | soil metagenome | biome: terrestrial ecosystem; feature: Peninsula; material: soil | place: Antarctica | collected 2016 | reverse complement strand
CGAGCATGGCAACGCATGCGACATGGATCTCGCCGCATGGGTCACCCTGGTCAACCAGTCCGGCGGCAGCTATCCCGATGCGCAGCTCAAGCTTGTCGCGGGCGTGGTGCATCGCGCGCCCGTTGGCCAAGCTTCCGGCGCAATGCAATATGCGGCGCCAGCCATGCGCATGGCCAAAGACGAATCCAATGCCGGATTCAGCGAATCGAGCCTGTCCGAATACCATTTGTATACATTGGGACGGCACACCGATCTGCCGGACAATTCGACCAAGCAGCTCGAACTGTTTCCCGCAGCGCACAACATCGCCTGCCGCAAGCAACTGGTTTTCACCGCCGGTCCAGTGCCGTGGAGCTACTGGTCGAGTCCAATCGTTGATCAAGGTTACGCCGCGACGAGCAAGGGTACCGTGGGTTCTTATCTGGAATTCGACAACAAGAAAACCAATCATCTTGGCATGCCGATGCCGGGTGGCCGGGTGCGGGTGAACGAGGCGAATAGCTCCGATGGGGCACTGGAATTCATCGGCGAAGACGTGATCCAGCACACCCCGCGCAACGAGACCTTGCGGATCAAACTCGGTGAAGCCTTCGACGTCGTCGGCGAGCGCAAGCAAACCGCATTTCACGTTGACAGTGCCGGCAAGACGCTGGATGAAACGTTCGAGATCAGCGTACGCAACCGCAAGAAAGAAGCCGCCACGGTCGTCGTGCGCGAATACCTGTATCGCTGGAACAACTGGCAGATCACCGAAAAAAATCACGCCTTCAACAAGCAGGACGCGCAAACCATCGACTTCCCGCTGGATATCGCGGCCGATGGCGAGGCCAAGCTGACGTATACGGTGCGCTACAGCTGGTAGCTTCCGGAGGTACTACGCTTGGATTCACAGAGTTCGCATCTCCCTTGCACATTCAGATCAAGAGCGCCCCCATCCGCCTTTGGCACCTTCCCCCGCTTGCGGGGGAAGGGAAATAGGAATGCGCCCCGCTTGCGGGGGAAGGGAAATAGGAATGCGCCCCGCTTGCGGGGGAAGGGAAATTAAGAATGCTCCCCGCTTGCGGGGGCAATTTCTGCTTTCCTTCCCCCCGCAAGCGGGGGAAGGTGCCCGGAGGGCGGAAGGGGGGAAGGCCTCAGCCTTTGAAACTAAAAAATGTTTACAAAGAGTCCGCCGCGCGAATCGTGTGATAAGCACGCGCTCTCGGATCCATGATTCGCCGCCACACCGGAGGAATCAAGGCCAGCACGAACATCGTCGCGTAGCCCGCAGGCAACTGCGGGCTGTCTTCGTGATGCAACAGCGACTGGTAGCGGCGCTTGGCGACCGCATGATGGTCGGAATGCCGTTGCAGATTGAACAGTAGCCAATTCGTGTAACGTTGCGGGGCGTTCCATGAGTGATGATGGGTGACGCGTTCGTAACGGCCCGGCGAAATTTCGCGCCGCTGCAACCCGTAATGCTCGACGTAGTTGATGACTTCCAGCGTTGCTGCGGCAACCAGGCCTTGGGCGACAAAGAACAGCAAGCCGTAACTGCCCCAGATCGTCCAGGCGATGCCGGCCAGCAACAACCACAGCAGCGACCACGTCACCATTTCGTTGCGCCATGTCCATGCCGACCGACCTCGATCGCGCATGCGTCTGGCTTCCAATCGCCAGGCGTTGCGCATATTGCGCCACAGCGCGCGCGGCACGAACGCAAACGCCGACTCGCCCAACAGTGCCGACGAAGAATCCTGGGGCGTGGCCACATGTACGTGATGTCCACGCACGTGTTCGACCTTGAATCCGTGGTAGCCGACGCTGGTCAACAAAACGCCACCGCAAAAAGGTTCAAAACGCCCGGATTTATGGATCAGTTCATGCGCCGGATTGATTGCCAACACGCCACCGATGACGCCGGTCGAAACTATCCAGCCAACACTGCCGGCGAATCCAAAATCCAGCATAGCGAACTGCTGCGTGCACCAAACCAGCGTCACTAGCCACACCGGCAGTGCGAGTAGCACGAGCACGCGAAAGTATTTGCGTTCATCCAACGCTGCGGATTCTTCTGGCGTGATCCAGTTGCGTGTGTATTTGCCACATAGCAAATCGAACAACGGCACCACGCCGAAAATAAACACGAAGGGAAACCATGCGGCGAGTCCCAATGGCACGCCGACAGCCGCCAGCGCCACTGCCAACGGCGGTAAAAGCGCCTTCGAAAACGGCAGCAGAAACCCTAGATCGCGCAGTTGCATGCGGGCAGTTTACGCCAAGGACGTTGCACGAACTCCACTAATTAGCGGCAGGTGCCTTGATCCACAAACGCAGCATGCGGTAGGCGGGCCAGCTCAAACCCAGCAGCACCAGCGCAATCTCGCTGTGACGCAGGTCGCTCCAAATTGCCGCAGCCAAAAACACGAGCGACCCGATCAAGGCCAGTGCCGGAACAAACGGGTACCCTGGCACGCGGAACGGTCGTGGCACGTCCGGTTCACGGCGTCGCTTGACGAACAACGCGATGAAAGCGAGTGCGTAATTGGCCACGAAGAAAAATGCCAGCAACGCCAGAACCGTGTCGAACGTGCCGGTGAGAATGAATGCAAGCGCTACAGCAGTACCGGCCAGCAGCGCCGGCAGCGGAGTCCCGCCCTTGTTCACGTTCGCGAACCAGGGCGGAAGAAGGCCATCGCGGCTCAGCGCGTACGGCACCCGCGATCCCATCAACTGCAATGCATTCACCGATGCGAATAACGATATGACAGTCAGGATGCGCAGCACAGTATCGCCTGCAGGCCCGAACAAACGGCTGGCCATGGTTGCAGCGACAAACGGATCGCCGGCCATCGCGTCGATGCCGACCACGCGCAGGAACGCCAGATTCAAGCCGAGATAGATCAGCAACACCAGAATTACGCCACCGATCATCGAGCGCGGTATTTCGCGGCCGGGATTCTGGATTTCATCACCGAAATACAGAGGTCCTGTCCAGCCATCGTAGGTATAGATCGCCGACTGCAAACCGACTACCACGGCAGCAAACAGCGCGAGGCCGACAGGCGCCACGGCTGTCGCTGTGGGCACGTTCGTGGCTGGCGCAGATGGCACGACGAGCACCAGGGCCGCAACGGCCAACGCGATCAACGCCACGCCTTTGATCGAACTGGTAATCAACTGAGCAACGTTGCCAACGCGAATGCCTCGCCATTGCAACAACGCAAAACCGATCACGACAACGCATGCACTGGCGGCCGCGTGACCTTCGAGCCCCGGAATTAGCGGACCCGAATACTCGCCCAGCACGATGGCAACAGCCGCGATGCTGCCGGTCGTACCGATCCAATCGGTCCAGCCAGCTACGAAACCGGCAAATGGTCCCAACGCATCGTGCACCAGCGGATAGATTCCGCCCGAGCGTGGTTGCATTGCTCCTAGTTCCGCCAGGCTCAACGCGCCAAGCAAGGCATAGGTCGCGCCCAACACCCAGATCAGCAAAAACCATGGCGCCGAATGAACCTGCGCGGCGATCTCACCCGGCGTTCGCAGTATTCCCATGCCAATGGAATTACCGATCAGCGCGGCTAACCCGAAGGCGAGGCCGAGCACGCGCAACAGATGCCCGGAGGTTGAAACAGGCGGCGCCTGAAGCGTTGCTGACATCAGACTTTTCCTTCGGAATGGATGCAAGTCGTCGCTGTTTTGTCGCTCGCCAATTTCATACGCGTCATTTTCCTGTCCACGTCATTCGATCTGAAGCGCCCGTTTCAGCGGCCTCTTCAACGCGAACGCAAGCACTCCGCCGCAAGCCGCGATTGCAGCATGCATCGCCCAGAAACCTGCTGGTGTCATGTGTTCGTAGAAACTACCGAGCCAGCCAATGATCGTGTTGGAAATGAACAGGGTAAGAAACACCGCGCCCATCAGCGTCGCCTTGACGCGCGTGGGCGCCGCGCGCGAGACCAGCGCCAAAAGCGGCGGCCAGTAGTACAAAAAGCCGATACCAAGCAATGTGTCGTACACGATGGGAACGAGCACGGAAGTTCGCGTTCCGAGCAAGCACGCTGCCACGAGCAACAGGTTCGCAATCGCCGCCAGCCACGCACCGGTGCCAATCTTGCCGAGATCGTCAGGCTCGCTGCCACGCGCGCCCTGATATCGCCACAGCGCCAGCAGCAATGGCACGCCCACGATGCTTGCAAGCGGATCGATCGAATTGAACCATGCCACCGGTACGTGGAAGCCGAGAAAATCCAGATCGACGCTGCGATCGATCCAGACCAGCGCAAGATTGGTGTTCTGGTAATACGCGATGCTTTGGAAAATGGTGATTGCCGAAACCACCGCCAGTGCACCGACAATGCGCCATTGACTCGCCGTCATTGCAGATTTCGTTTGAGTCTTTGCAACCTGGGGCCGATCCGCCGGCAGATATCGAAAGCCAGCGATGTAGGTGAACAGGCCGATCAGCATCAGCACGCCGGCCAAGCCGAAACCCGCGTGCCAGCCGTACAGCTGCGCGAGCAAACCACATGCCAGTGGCCCCACCACGGCACCGACATTGATACCCATCGAAAAAATCGTGAACGCGCGCGTGCGACCTTCTCCATCGGATTCCGCGTACAACTCACCGACCTGGGTGGAGATGTTGCCCTTGAGCAATCCACAGCCTGTGATCAACAAGAACAGCGCGAGTAGAAACGAGGCATCAAACGCCATCGCAAGATGGCCGGCGCTCATCATCACAGCGCCAATCATCACGGCCAGCCGTCGTCCGATCCAGCGATCCGCAATCCAGCCGCCAAGTACCGGCGTGAAATACACCAGTCCGGTGTACAGGCCCATGATTTGCGACGCCAACCCCAGCGTCGACATCGGCCCGAATACCGATTCCAGCGTGGAACGAAACGCCGCGAATCCGACGATCTGTTCGACATGGCCCGGCAGCAGCAGCGCCTGAGTCATGTACAAAACGAGGATTGCGGTCATCCCGTAATAGGAAAACCGCTCCCACGCTTCGGTGAAAGAAAGATACGCCAAGGCCATCGGCTGGCCGAAGAATGTGCGTGTCCGATCGGACGTTTCTGGATTCTTCATTCAGGCTCCCCCCAATGCGCCGGCAGGTTATCCCAAATGCACATCCGCGCATACCGCTGCCGGATCGACGGCCGACAGCTCGCACCACGAAGGACACGAAGGAAGAACAATAACGCCGGCTTCCCTTTGTGTACTTTGTGTCCTTCGTGGTGAATCCAATCGCATCCATGCACGCACCACACTTAGTGTGGGCGGTTTGAAGACGTTCGCCACGACCCCGAATTTCTCCGGCGGGATTCGCTGCGCTGCTCCCGCCCTACGCGCTGAAAAATATGGGACCGGAGAAGCCGGGCAGCCCTATACCGGACCTCCAGACTGTAGCAACTGCGCCAGTCGGCGCACCGCAACCGAGACGATCGGGTAATCGGTTACCACCTGCGCGCGCATGTCGGTGAACATGTTCAATGTGAACTGCAACGTAGGATCGTCGCGCTTGATCCATGCATCCACCAGCTCGGCCCCGCGGCCCTTGCCAGCCTGCTCGATCACTTGCGCGGTGAGCGCGCGATGCTGGCTGTATAGCTCGTCGCGCAGGCTACCGCGGGCATGCGCGTGCCAGCGCGATTCGACCGGTTGTTCCTCGATTTTCCCCATCAGCCAGCTCAGGTTCAATGCCTCGCCGAGCGCAAAATAGACTTCGGCTGTGCGCTCGATCGGCAGCTTGTGCTGGGCGGCAACGTGGATGATGTCCAGTGCCGAACCCGGCGTCGGCAATGCCGCAAGCGTGCCGCTGATCGAATCGCCGAAACCAGCGCCGATCCAGTGTTGTTTGGAGGCGTCAAAACGTCCGCGTTCATACGGAGTGATGACCGCTTCGATGCATTTGAGCAAATCGCGCATGCCAGGATAGTAACGATCGACTGCCGCGGCGATGTTCAGCGTGGCATCGGAATGATTGAGCAGCCAGCGCGTCATATTGCGCAAGGTATTCCAGATCACCAACAGCGCGTCGATCTGGGCATTGCCATCGACTTTGCCGTCGAGTGCCTCGATCTGCCCCCACATCGCACGCGCATCCAGGGATTCGCGCGCAATGTTGTAAGCACGTGCGACTTGCGCGGGTGTTTTGCCGGTGTCCTCGCCCATGCGCATCACGAACGTGGCACCCATGCGATTGACCATGGAGTTGGTTACGGCAGTGGCAATGATTTCGCGCTTGAGGCGATGGCGCTGCATGTGGGCGGCATATTTCTCGTGCAACGGCTTGGGAAAGTAGCGGCGCAATTCCTTTGACAGGTACGGGTCCTCGGGTACGTCGGATTCCAGCAATTGCTGGAAAAGTACAATTTTGGAATACGATAAAAGTATCGCAAGTTCCGGACGCGTAAGACCCTCGCCGCGCGCCTTGAGTTTGGCGAATTCGGCATCCGACGGCAGGAATTCAATCTGGCGGTCAAGCAGCCCCTGAGTCTCCAACACACGGATGAAATGCTTCTTCGAGCCCAAACGCGATACTGACATGCGTTCCATCAGGCTGATTGCCTGGTTCTGGCGGTAGTTGTCGAGTAACACCAGACGCTCGACTTCGTCGGTCATTGCCGCGAGTTGCCGATTGCGCGCGTCGTAATCCAGCTCGTTGCGCTGCACGGCGTCGTTGAGCAGAATCTTGATGTTGACCTCATGATCAGAGGTATCCACGCCAGCGGAGTTGTCGATAAAATCGGTATTGAGCAGCACCCCGTTGCGCGCGGCGTCGATACGTCCGCGCTGGGTGAAGCCGAGGTTGCCGCCTTCGCCTACGAGCCTGCAGCGCAGGTCGCCGCCGTTGATTCGGATTGGGTTATTGGCGCGATCGCCGGCATCGGCATTGGATTCGGATTCAGCTTTGACGTACGTGCCGATTCCGCCGTTCCAGAGCAAATCCACCGGTGCCTTGAGGATCGCGCGCATCAACTCATTCGGCGCCATCGTTTCGGCGCTATCGTCGATACCCAACACTTGGCGCACTTCCGGCGCTAGCGCGATGGTTTTGGCATTACGTGGAAACACGCCACCACCTTTACTGATGAGCTTGTTGTTGTAGTCGGCCCACGACGAGCGCGGCAACTTGAACAACCGTTCGCGTTCAACGAACGAGCTGGCAGCATCCGGATCCGGGTCGAGGAAGATATGCCGGTGATCGAACGCAGCGACGACGCGCGTATGCTTCGACAGCAACATGCCATTGCCAAACACGTCGCCAGACATGTCGCCGATGCCCACGCACGTGAAGTCCTGGCTCTGGCAATCGCGACCCAGCGCGCGGAAATGCCGCTTGACCGATTCCCAACCGCCCTTGGCAGTGATGCCCATCGCCTTGTGGTCGTAACCGACCGAACCACCGGACGCGAATGCGTCGCCGAGCCAGTAGCCGTGTTCGGCACTGACTGCATTGGCGATGTCGGAGAACGTCGCCGTGCCTTTGTCGGCGGCGACAACCAGATATGTATCGTTGTCGTCGTGCCGCACGCAATCAACCGGATGCACGACCGAACCATCGACCAGGTTGTCGGTGAGGTCGAGCATTCCATTGATGAAAAGTCGGTAACATGCAACGCCTTCGGCCAGCACGGCATCGCGTTCACCGCTGGCAGGCGGGTGCTTGACAAAAAACCCACCTTTCGACCCAACCGGCACGATGACAGTGTTCTTGACCATCTGCGCCTTTACCAGACCGAGCACTTCGGTGCGGAAGTCCTCGCGACGATCCGACCAGCGCAGGCCGCCGCGGGCAACCGGGCCGAAGCGCAAATGCACGCCTTCCATGCGCGGCGCGTAAACGAAAATCTCGCGATACGGTTTCGGTTTTGGCAGATCCGGTACTTTCGACGGATCGAACTTGAAGCTGATGTATTCGCGCGCTTTTCCACCCGGCGTCTGGAAATAGCTGGTGCGCAGCATCGCGCCAATCGCGCCGAGCCACGCGCGCAGGATACGGTCTTCGTCCAGACTCGCGACACGGTCGAGCAGGATGCGCAGCGCTGCGACGATCGCCATGTATTGTGTTTCGCGGGATTCACTACGGGCTGCGACCAGATCGTCCACGAACCCCGGGTGTGCCTTGGCAATATCTTCCGGCAAAATCGGCTGCACTTCCCGGCGCAGGCGTTTCTTTGCGCCTTCGACCACGGTCTTTCCAGCGCTCTCGCGCTGCGGATCGAACTTGACCTCAAACAATTCCACCAGCAATCCAGCGATCAGCGGATAGTGGTTGAGTGTTTCTTCCATGTACGATTGCGAGTAAGACACGCCAGTCTGCAGCAAATACTTGCACAGCCCGCGCAGTACCGAAACCTGGCGCCAGTCGAGCATCGTGGCCAAGATCAGTTTGTTGAAGCCGTCGTTCTCGGCCTGCCCGCGCCAGATGCGCTCGAAGCTGGTCTGGAATGTTTCGCGAATCTGCTCGATGCTGAAATCCAGTTCCCGCTCCGGTTGCACTTCGAAATCCTGGATCACGATGCGCGACTCGCCAACATCAATCGCATACGGATGTTCGGAAAGAATCTTCAGGCCCATGTTCTCGAGCAGTGGCAGCGCTTCGGACAGGGTAATCGGCGCGTTGTAACGGAACAGTTTGAAGCGCAGGCTATCGTCCTTCTTGCGCGATCGGTACAGCATCAAGCGGATATCGTTCGCGTCTTTGAGGTTGCTTATCGCTTCCACATCGGTCGCGGCAACATTCGCACTGACCTCTTCGATGTATCCCGCCGGCAATGCCTTGCCGATGCTGTTGGCCAGTTTCAGGCCTATCAATTCTCCGTGCTTGGCAACCAGGATCTCGCGCAGCTCGTCGTGCCAATTGCGCACGATCTGGGCGATCTTGCGCTCCAGTTCGGCAGTATCGTAGGTTGGTTTTTCGCCCGGCTTCGGCCGGATCACCAGGTGCAGGCGAGCCAGCGCAGACTCGCCAACATGGATCGTGGAATCCAGCCGCTGGCCATGGAAGGTGCGCTTGAGAAGGGTTTCGATGCGTTCGCGCACGTCGCTGGTGAAGCGATCGCGGGCAACGAAAACCAGACATGAAAAGAAGCGCCCGTACTTGTCGCTGCGCACGAACAGCCGCGACCGGGTACGCCCTTGCATCTGCAAGATGCCGGTTGCTGCGGCAAACAGTTCATCCTCACTGGACTGGAACAACTCGTCGCGCGGCAGGGTCTCGAGCACGTGCCGCAAGACTTTGCCCGAATGCGAATCGCGGCGTAGGCCAGAGCGCTGCATTACCGCATCGAACTTCTGTCGCACCAGAGGAATTTCCCACGGCCGCTTGTTGTAGGCGCCGGACGCGAACAGGCCGAGGAAGCGCTGTTCGGCGATCGGAACGCGCTTGGAATCGAACTCCAGCACGCCGATATAATCCATGTGACCGGGCCGATGCACGACGGACCGCGCATTGGTCTTGGTCAGGATGATCGCATCCATGGAGCCTGATTGCGGCAGCTGCCGCGCGACCAGAGTCTTGAGAGATCGTGGTGCAATCGAGCGCTCGTTGCCACGCAGTATGCCCAAACCGGATTGCGCTGCGGCCACCAACACTTCATCGCCATCGACTTTGGCCACGCGGTATTCGCGATAACCGAGGAACGTGAAATTGTCGTCGGCGGCCCAGCGCAGGAATTCCTGCGCCTCGGCGACGCCCTCGTCGCTGATCGGAAGCTTTTGATTGGACAAATCTGCCGCGACGGCAAGCATCTTTTCGCGCATCGCTTTCCAGTCGCTGACGCTTGCCGCAACGTCAGCCAGCATGGCGCGGATCGTCTGTTCCATGCGCGCGCGCTCAGCGGGCTCGGCGATCGGATCGATCTCGATATGCATCAGCGATTCGGGGCGGCCCTTGCTACCTTCGGCGGCAAGGTTGAGCACGTGCCCACCCGGGTCGCGCTCAATGCCGTAAACCGGATGTACCACCATGTGCAGCAACAATCCGGCGTGCGCGATCGCAATTCCGGCCGAATCAACCAAAAACGGCGCGTCGTCGGCAAGAACGTCGATGGCGGTGTGGTTGGAATCCCAACCGTTGTCGGCGGCGTTCGGGTTGTACACGCGCACGCTGGGTGTGCCGGCCTGACGCTCGCGCACGAAATCGAGCAAGCTGACCATCAAGGCCACCCAATCTTCGGCAGAACGCGAGGCCAGATCGTCGGCGCTGACACGGCGAAAAAAATGAGTGGCGAAACCCACTGCCTGTGCGCTTTGTGCGCTGCCAATGCGCTGTTTCAATTGCTGCAGGACAAGATCAACGACAGGCGTTGCGGCATCGACTTGGGCGTTCATGGGGAATCCGGAGTGGGGTGCAAAAGCGCAGATGCCTAGGATACTGCTACGCCTGCACCCTTTGCCAGCCGCGCCACTTGGCCCGCAACTTGCTAATTCAAGCATCGCTGATCTTTTCCGAGCACGATGGGTCATGGGCGCCGCAACAGAAAGTACAAATGCAGAAAACCTCGACGCCGGACCTTACATGGTTCGGCTTTCGATCCTGTTTGCCGTCCTGGTCATGATCCTGATGACGATTGGCATCCTGGTATGGCGCACGAGCAATCGTTTCGTCGCCGAAGATGCCTGGGTCGCACATACGCTGGAAGTCAAAAGTGCAACACAGACGGTGTTGGCTCGACTCGGTGCCATCCAGGCCGCGGCTACCGTCTATGGGGCGACCGGCGCACCCTTGCGTGCGGCGGAGTTCATTGTTGAATCTCCGCTACTGGACGATGATCTCGCCGCCCTGGCGGCGTTGGTCAATGACAACCCGGAGCAGCAAAAACGCGTGCGCGATTTCCGTACCGCGGCGCAGGGGCGGCAGGACCTGTTGGCAAGCATCGTTGCCCAGCGCCGGGAAACGGGCAAGATTCCACCGTTGCCGGAAAATGCGCCGACCGGTGCCCGCCGTAGTGCTGCGCAGATCATCGCCGCCGAGGATGCGTTGCTCTCGACGCGCCGGCAGGAGGCGCGTTACACCGCCCGCCTGACGCGCGCCCTGACGGCCTCGGCCGTGCTACTGAGTATCGGTTTTTTGGCGCTGATGTTCTGGCTGATTCGCATTTCTAGTCGTCGCAATGCGATTGCCGCACGGGAGCTGCGCGCTGCCAATTCGCAACTCGCCGACATTTTGAAGCAAACCCAGCGCAGCAGCAGCGATCTGCAGCATCTGAATCAGTTTGGCGAGATGTTGCAGGCTTGCCGTACGCTGGATGAAGTGCGCGCAGGCATTCCCGATGCAATTGGCGACTTGCTGCCGGGAATCGGTGGCCGCGTAGCTTTGCTCAATCCTTCACAGAACCTGCTCGCCGTCGGTGTGCACTGGGGCGAACATGGCGTAATTGCCGAATCGATCTTTGCGCCAGAAGACTGCTGGGCGTTGCGCCGCGGCCAAACCTATCCGCTGGCCGGAGCCAGTGGCGGATTCGTTTGCCAACACGTGCATTGGCCGAATCCCGACCTGCCTGATGCGCGCTACTTGTGCGTACCGCTTGCCGCGCAAGGAGAGGTCATCGGCGTGATGACGTTTGATGCAAGCGGCCCCATCGACGCCCACTCGCGTCGACTGGCGATAACCGCCGCGGAGCAACTGGCGATGGCGCTGGCCAACCTGCGCCTGCAGGAAACGCTGCGCACTCAGTCGATCCGCGATCCACTGACGGGCCTGTTCAATCGCCGCTATCTGGAAGTATCGCTCGAACGCGAACTGGCGCGTGCCGCACGCCGCAACCATCCGCTGACCGTGTTGATGCTCGACCTGGATCATTTCAAGCGCTTCAACGACACCCACGGCCACGATGCCGGAGATACCTTGCTAATGGAATTCGCCGAGGTGCTCAAACGCAATACCCGTTCCGAAGACATCGCTTGTCGTTACGGTGGCGAAGAATTCACCATCCTTCTGCCCGAAGTCGACGACGCCAACGGCCGCAAGCGTGCCGAGCAAATACGCGCTGCCACCGCCGAGCTGGTCGCGTTACACCGCGGCCAGCCGCTTGAGCACGTCAGCGTTTCGATCGGCATGGCGTTATTCCCGGACAATGCGCGCATCGGCGCTGACTTGCTGCGCAGCGCCGACAGCGCGCTGTACCGAGCCAAACGTACAGGCCGCAATCGTGTGGTTGCCGCCAGCGACGACGAAACCGCCTGAAATAATGGTGTCCAAACGGCGGCGACAGCCGCCGCCCAATCGCGCTGTCAACGCAACCCGGTTTCGTTGCGCGCAATGACCAGGCGCTGGATTTCGCTGGTGCCCTCGTAGATCTCGGTGATCTTGGCATCGCGGAAGTATCGCTCCAACGGCATTTCCTTGGAATAACCCATGCCGCCGTGAACCTGCACGGCCTGGTGGGTGATCCACATTGCGGCTTCGGATGCAGTCAACTTGGCGACCGCAGCTTCGGTGGAAAAACGCCCGCCATTGATCTGGGTCTGCTGCTTGGCCCAGGCGGCGCGCAAGGTAAGAATATGCGCGGCATCGAGCTTGCATTTCATGTCGGCAATTTTCTGCTGGATCATCTGGAACGAGCCAATGGATTGCCCGAACGCTTTGCGATCACGCGCATAGACCAGCGTGGCCTCGTACGCTGAGCGGCTTAGTCCGACTGCCTGAGAGGCGATGCCGATACGTCCGGCATCGAGCACGCCCATGGCGATCTTGAAGCCATGGCCTTGCTCGCCGATCACTTCAGCGGCTGTCGCGCGATAGTCGGAAAATTCGATTTCACAGGTGGCCGAGGCGCGGATGCCGAGCTTGGGTTCGGTCTTGCCGCACTGGAAACCTTCACGCCCGGTGTCGATCATGAAGGCGGTGATGCCGCGCGCATGCTTGTCTGGATCGCTCATCGCAAACAGCAGGATGTACTTGGCTACCGGACCGGAGGTAATCCAGCTCTTCTTGCCGTTGATGACGAAACTGCCATCGGTCTGCTTGACCGCGCGACAGCGCATCGCCGTGGCGTCCGAACCGGACTGCGGCTCGGTCAGCGCGAACGCGCCGATGGCCTCGCCCGACGCGATCGGCGTAACGTACTTGTGCTTTTGTTCCTCATTGCCGAATTTCAGCAAGCCATTGCAATACAGCGTGTTGTTGACCGACATAATGGTCGAGTGCGCGCAATCGGCTGCGGCAATCTCGATCATTGCCAGCACATAGGCAATCGAATCCATGCCGGCACCGCCGTACTCGGCTGGCACTTCGATACCCATCAAACCCAGTTGGCCCATCTCGCGAATATTGTCGAGCGGAAACTGGCCGGACTTGTCGAAATCCGCGGCCACTGGTGCTATGCGCTTTTGCGCGAAATCACGCGCGATGGCCTGAATCTGCAGTTGTTCTTCAGTGAAATTGAAATCCATGTTTCGCTCCATCGTTTTAGCCCCTCTCCACCGGGAGACGGGTTGGGGTGAGAGTCGGGATGCAACTCAACCGTCGGTCAATGTCAAAATGCAAAATCTCCTGCACGGCAGCCGTTATCGGGCGCACCGCGTCGTCGTTTACGCATGAGGCTTGGAAAAACTTTTGCGCTTCGATGCCAATTCGGCAAGCGTTCATTTTACCGTTTTCGACGCTCACCTGCCGTAGCCAACGATCCGGGTGCCGGCAAATCATCAAAATCGCAGGCTGGGTGCGTCAGGCGCTGATCGAGCATCCACGGCAATAACTGGTCTGTGGCGTAAGCCTCATGCCAAATCACATGCATTTCGTTCGGGTACTCCGTGTAAACCGGCTTGCCGCCCAGCGTACGCAACTCGCGCACAATCGCGCGCGACCCAACCATGGCACCGCCGTAACCGGTTTCGACATCGGTATCGTTATCCTTGCCGCCGTGGAATATCCACTGCGGCACATCACGGATCGAGGCCAGGCCAGATAGTTCGGTCATTCCCGACATCGGCACACCGGCGGCGAAGCACGCGGGCCAGGTTTTGAGCGCATCCCAAACCCCGGTTCCACCATCGGAAATACCGGTCAGGTAAATTCGGCGTGGATCGATCGGGAAGCGTTTGAGCGCATCGCGCACCACGGCCGCCACGCGCCGCGGCGGCCAATAGCCCTTGGTCGTCTGCGCTGCGATGTATACCAGTGGAATTGCATCGTGGATGGCGCTGTCGACCAGTTCCAGTGAACCGTTACCGTATCCGGCCAATTGCGATTCGTTGTCCGTGCCATCCTGCCAGTCGCCGTGCAGGAATACGATCAAGGGCACGCGTTCAGCACCGATGCGACCCGGCGTCTGGATTGCGCGATACGGTACTTTCAACGCGTCGCGCGTCCAGTACTTGCCAAGTTGTGACTCGTCGATCGCAGCTGCCGATACCGGCAAAGCCAGCACAGCGATGGCACAAAGCCACCGCGCAACGCGCACGCGATTACGCAACAGACACTTTGCCAAACCAGAATTCGACATCGCCGCCAACAATCCGTTGCAACACTTCAACCCAAAACACCGAGCACAGCAGTGAACATCAGTCGTCGTGCGTGCCGACGGCAGCCAGCGCGCGCGCAACCGGAATCAGATAGTTCACGTTCAACGATGCACCGTCGCGATTGACCAGTCCGGATACGCTCAACGCCACCAGTTCGCCAGCGTTATTGAAAACCGGTCCACCGGAATTGCCCGGATTCACCGCGGCGTCAGTTTGGAACAATTCCATGCCATTGACCTGGCGCACCGCCGACAAAATGCCCTGTGTCACCGTCTTGCTAAGTTGCAGGTCCAGCGGTGTCCCGACCACGTACAGCACGTCACCAGGATGCGGCTCGGCCCGCGCAATGAGCGCCGCGTGATGTCCTTTTGGATCGAACTTGAGCAACGCAACATCGTTGCGTGGGTCGCTGCGAATGACCTGCGCATCGAGTACCTGATCGTCGAGAATCACCTGGACTTGCGTTTCCTTGCCGACGACATGGGCATCGGTCAGCGCCAGACCCGAAGCATCGATCAAAACGCCACTGCCATGCCCGCGCAGCGTCTTCACCGTCACCGTGCTGCCTAACGTGGCGTCGGAGTGATCACGAAAACTGCCGCGTCCATCGCCATAGACGACGTCGGGTTTGACATCGCTGTTCGCGGCGATGGCGCTGGTGTGACTACTGCCGCGTCCGCCCGTGAGATTAGCGACAAACGCCTTGTCGCCAAGCAGATTGTCGGTTGCCGCACGTATTGCCTTGAGCACCGTTCCCTTGGTCCCTGCGCCGGGCTTCCATGCATCAAACGAACCGGCGCTGATGCCGTGGTAAAGCACCTCGTCGCCCTTTTGCGGTCGCAGCGTCCAGCGTACTTTCACATAGGCGCGCGAGCCCGGCCCGAACACGCCGTTGGCGGCAATATCGTTGCAGACATCAAACTTGATGGCGAGCACTTCGGCATCCAGGCGCAAGTCGCCATATCCGGACGAGCCATCCCTATCCACTGCGGCGAAACGATAGCCAAAATTCCGAAACCGATCGGCGACCATTTCGGCGGAGACCTTGTCTTTCAGATCGAGCACGCCTTCGTTCCATTGCATATCCGAAATCAGCGCACAGTTCTTGCCGCCGAAAATGCGTCCGACAGTGACGTTGTTTCCGTTGGCGGAATCCAGACGCAGCTTGAAATCATCCAGCGCCACCGTCGCTCCGGAGTCGGGCGTCGGATTGGCGATCGGCAGCTTGTTTTCAACTTTCGCATCGGCAAAATCCGCGCTCAACGTAACCTGCTTGACCCCACCCTGGGATTTCGCCGCATCAGCGGCCGGAGGTGGCGTGTCGGAAAAATGCAGATTGCCGGCGGCGTCGCGCCACTGGTATACGCCGGCCTGAACGCCGCAGCTCAATCCCGAGAAAATCGCTGCCACAGCAACCAGGCTGAAAATCCGACCGATATGTAGCATGTCCAACTCCTTTGCGTGAAACCACCAGCGACACCGAGCCATCCGGTCGTTGCGGAAAGTATAACCGGGTGTCGCCAGAACCCACATCCATCGGTACAACGCAGGCAAAATCCGGCCCACAAACCAGGGACGATCGCGGCGAGCAAGCGGTTTCGCGTCGTTGACGCCAGCAGCATGTGGGATTAATCTAGCCATCTATCTTTTAATCAAGATGAAAGGATATTCGTGGATTTGTCTGCGACATCCGCATTGCTGCGCCTGCTCTCCGATTCGACTCGGGTGCGCCTGCTTGCGCTGCTGGAGTGCGAGGAATTGACCGTGGCCGAATTGTCCGGCGTATTGCGTCTGGCTCAGCCGCGCGTTTCCACGCATCTGGCCAAGCTCAAGGAAGCCAACCTGGTACGTGATCGGCGAGCTGGCGTGTCGGCATACTATCGTCGCAATTCGGAATTGGACGCCAGATCTTCCGCCCTGCTCGAGGCGTTGCAGGCGAACGTCACCGACGCATTGATCGCCGAGGATCTGCGCCGGCTTCCATCCGTACTCGCAAATCGCGCGCGCAGCGAAGGCTGGGCGGATACGGTCGCAGGCGACATGGAACGCCACTACTCGCCTGGCCGCACTTGGGAGACGCTGGCGCGCGCCCTCACCGGACTGATCGACTGCGGCGACGTGCTCGATATCGCCTCCGGCGACGGCGTGCTTGCCGAATTGCTGGCCCCGCACGCACGCTCGATTTTGTGCGTGGATGCGAGCGAACGCGTCGTTGCCGCCGCGCGGGTTCGGCTCAAGCGCTTCGACAACGTGGAAGTCCGGCAGGGCGACATGCATGCGTTGAACGTGGGCAAGCGCCGATTTGATCTGGTCTTGCTCATGCACGCGCTGACATATAGCATGCGTTGAACGTGGGCAAGCGCCGATTTGATCTGGTCTTGCTCATGCACGCGCTGACATATAGCGACCGGCCAGCACTGGTCATCGAACAGGCAGCCATGGTGCTCAAGCCGAACGGACGCCTGCTCGCGACAACGCTGGGCAAACATGCCCACCGCGCGGTCGTAGAACCCTTTGATCATCTCAACCTGGGCTTTCACGAAAAAGAATTACGCGGCTTCGCACTCAGAGCCGGGCTCGACGTGCTTAGTTGCGAGCGCGTGACACGCGAACGCCGCTCACCGCATTTCGAGGTACTGAGTTTGCTGGCACGCAAGAGCAACGGCAAATGAGTGCGGAAAGCAGCAGACACGGATCAACGCGGATGTGAGCATCAACAATGCAGTTCT
>CAJDUT010000079.1_pt1 | contig 17195 bp, 13 predicted proteins | sample 7390981 | NCBI WGS metagenome assembly CAJDUT01 (sample SAMEA7055681, study PRJEB34461) | soil metagenome | biome: terrestrial ecosystem; feature: Peninsula; material: soil | place: Antarctica | collected 2016 | reverse complement strand
GAGTCGGCCTGTGCGGGCGCGGCGAAGGCAACGCACGCGGCCAGGACTGCGGACGCGATCGTCATTGATACTGGCTTGCTCATATTCGCCTCTGGACTCCGGATGAATCCGTTGTGCTGATTCAAATGCGGCACAGGCAGCGAAACGAACATTTACCGCGATAGCCGGAATTGTCGAGTCGGCGTATCATTTTGCGCACCATGCCTGCGTCGAATACAGCCGCACGAAAATTTCCCTGGTTCGGCAGTCGCGCCGGCCGGCGCTACAAGCTGGAGCTGTGCGTGCTCGTGGTCGCCAAGCTCGCCGCGCTGACGCTGCTCTACTTTGCCTTCATCGCCCCGCAGCCACGTGCGGATATTTCGCCGGGTGCCGTGCAACATCATCTGCTCGACTCGGCGGCCGCCGCCCGCTCCGGCGCGGCGCGATGATCGATCCGGATGTCGTCACGCTTTCGCGCCTACAGTTCGCGCTGACCGCGCTTTACCACTTCCTGTTTGTGCCGCTGACGCTCGGATTGTGTTGGCTGCTCGCAATCATGGAAGCGGTCTACGTGATGACGGGGCGGGAAATCTGGAAGCGCATGACCCAATACTGGGGCGTGTTGTTCGGCATCAACTTCGCCATGGGTGTGGCCACCGGCATCACCATGGAATTTCAGTTCGGTACCAACTGGGCATATTTCTCGCATTACGTGGGCGATGTCTTCGGCACGCCGCTGGCGATTGAAGGCTTGATGGCGTTTTTCCTCGAAGCCACGTTCATTGGCTTGTTCTTCTTCGGCTGGGAACGGCTGAGCCGGGTGCAACACCTGGCCGTGACCTGGATATTGGCGCTGGGCACGAATTTGTCCGCATTGTGGATTTTGATCGCCAATGCGTGGATGCAGAATCCGGTCGGTGCACAGTTCGACCTGACCACGATGCGCATGGAGGTGACCTCGTTTTCCGCGGTGCTGTTCAATCCGGTCGCACAGGCGAAGTTCGTGCACACGGTCAGCGCAGGCTACGTGCTCGGCGCGATGTTCGTGCTCTCGATCAGCGCCTGGTACCTGCTGCAAGGGCGCAACGCGGAATTCGCCAAGCGTTCGATGACGGTTGCAGCGAGTTTTGGCTTGGCCGCCGCTTTGAGCGTGGTCGTACTCGGTGACCAATCCGGTTACGACTTGACCGATCATCAGAAAATGAAGATCGCTTCGATTGAATCGATGTGGGAAACCGAGCCGGCACCGGCCTCGTTCACGCTGTTCGGTTTGCCCGACGTGCATGATCGCACCACGCACTATGCAATCCGCATTCCGTGGGTAATGGGCCTCATCGGCACGCGCTCACTGGATACAGTGATGCCCGGTATCAACGAACTCGTCGCACGCACGCAAATCCGCATCGCCAGCGGCATCAAGGCGTACGCGGCGATGCGCAAGTTGCGCAGCAATGCCAACGATGCGGCGGCGCGCACCGAATTCCTGGCGCACAAGGACGATCTTGGCTATGCGCTGCTGCTCAAGCGCTTTATCGACGATCCGGCGCAGGCCTCGGCTGCGGACATCGACAAGGCTGCGGCCAGCACCATTCCAAATGTGCCGGTATTGTTCTGGTCGTTCCGGATCATGGTGGGTTGCGGTTTCTACTTCATTGCCTTGTTCGCGTTTTCTTTCTGGTTGGCATCCAAACGTCGGCTCGACCAGCATCGCTGGTATTTGAAAATGGCGTTGTGGAGCCTGCCGTTGCCGTGGTTGGCGATCGAACTGGGTTGGATCGTCGCCGAATATGGGCGTCAACCATGGGCGATCGAAGGCGTGCTACCGACTTCCCTTGGTGTCTCTTCGGTATCCTCCGGGCAGGTGCTTTTCAGCATTATTGGATTTGTGGTTTTTTATACCGTGCTTGCAATCATCGATGTGGTACTGATGTTGCGCTATGCGCGCAGTGGCCCGGATGGTTTGGGCATGTGGCCACAAACTGCCCACAGACATGCGGTCGAGTCGGGCGCGCCTGCGGCGGCCGATTGAATGCCGCGGCCTAATCGCCAGCCGACGTACACGTTTGCGCACGCGTCCCGTGGAGTACGCCATGTTTGATTACGAAATGCTTCGGCTGGTCTGGTGGCTGATCCTTGGCGTGCTCCTGATCGGTTTCGCCGTGATGGACGGGTTCGACTTCGGCGTCGCGGCCCTGGTGCGTTTGCTCGGTCGCGACGACACCGAGCGCCGTGCCGTGCTGGAAACGGTCGAGCCGGTATGGGAAGGCAACCAGGTCTGGTTCATTCTCGCTGGTGGCGCGACGTTCGCCGCGTGGCCGTTGCTATACGCGATCGCGTTTTCCGGCTTCTACACCGCGATGTTCGTGTTGTTGGCGGCATTCATTCTGCGCCCGGTCAGTTTCAGCTACCGCAACAAATCGTCCAATCCGCACTGGCGAAATGCCTGGGACTGGGTATCAACGGCGACCGGGATCGTCGCGCCGCTGATCTTCGGGGTTGCATTCGGCAATCTGTTTCTCGGCGCGCCATTCCGCTTCGATGACGACATGCGCATGATTTACAACGGTGGCTTTCTCGACTTGCTGCATCCGTTCGCATTGTTGTGCGGCGTAATCAGCGTGGTCATGCTGGCAATGCACGGTGCGGCCTACACCGCGATGAAAATTGACTTGCAACTTGCCGTGCGCGCGGGCCGCTACGCGCGCCGCGGTGCAGTCGCATTTATTGTGCTGTATGGGCTCGCCGGCATTTGGCTGGCCGTCGCGATTCCCGGCTACATCATCGTCTCGCCCGTCGACGCCGCAGGCGTATCCAACCCGTTGCTCAAACACGTGGTTGTACAAGGCAGTTGGTTCGCAGGATTCGTTACGCATCCGGCGTTCTGGCTGGCCCCGACTCTCGCGTGCCTGGCAGCGCTCGGCACGATCGCGTTTGCCGCCGGCCCACGTCACCGACTCGTATTCGCGTGCACTGCACTGACGGTCGCCGCCACAATTGCTTCCGCCGGCTTTGCCCTGTTTCCGTTTCTCATGCCGTCGAGCCTGGACCCGAACAGCAGCCTGACGATTTGGGATGCCTCATCAAGCAAAACCACGCTCGGCCTGATGCTGTTTTGTGTGGCTGTGCTGTTGCCCATCGTGCTGGCCTACACCGCCTGGGTATTTCGCGTGCTGCGCGGGCGCGTGAACCTGGAGCACGTGCGCCGATCGCACGGAATGTATTAGCGCTGGGATCGGGGATTCTAGGCAGCAAATGCGTTTGTTCTTTTGTCGAATCACCAATCCCGAATTTCCAATCTCGAAAACCGGAGGTTTCCCCCCATGTGGTATTTCAATTGGATACTCGGACTCGGCCTGGCTTGCGCTTTCGCGATCCTCAACGCCATGTGGTTCGAGCTGCATGCTGACGCGCAGGCGAAATTGCCTGCCCATGAAGATAATCCGAATCATTGAGTCGGCCGCATCGAAGTGGCCTTGCGGATCGATCCGCAGGACGTTGCACGTGCGATAATTGCCCCCTGCCGCAACCGCGGCGGGTTACCCCGAGACTACCGAGGAGCCGGCTTGCCGGCAGATTGCCTTGCCCACTTATCCTGCGTTTGCATTGCGGCCTTCGGCCATTTTTATCCTGTTGGGTTTATCGCTTGGCGCTGCAGCGATTGCAGCGCCTACGTTGTCTCCGGCAACGCCGGCCAAATCGCCAAACGCACCGACAAGCGCCAGCGCGCAGCCGCAGCAACCACAACACGAAACCAAGGCGCCGAAACGACATGTCGCCGCAAAAATCGCAAAACCCGATCCTTCAGCACACTACATTGATGTCGCCGGTTTCGGAGCGGTAGCCGTCTACGCGCCGAAAGATCGCCCACGCGCAATCGCCCTGTTCGCCTCGGGCGACGGTGGCTGGAATCTTGGCGTGCGCGAAATGGCTTCCACGGCGGCAAGCCTGGGTTACTGGGTTGCCGGTTTCGACACGCCGGCGCTGCTCAAGACGATGTCGGCGAGCAACGCTGCCTGCATCGACATGGCCGGCGCGCTGGCGAATCTCGGCGACAAGGTCAAGTCGTCGTTGAAGCTGCCTGCCGACTGGCGCCCCGTGTTGATCGGCTACTCCTCCGGTGCCACGATCGATTATGCGGCGCTGTCCCAGGCCGGCGATCGGCGTTTTTCCGCAGCGCTTTCGCTGGGCTTCTGTCCGGATCTGCTCGTGCACAAACCGTTTTGCCCCGGTGCCGGGTTGAGCGCGCACAAGCCGGGCGGGAAGAACCCCGGCATCGTCTTCGATACCGTACCCGAAGTCCCTGCGCCATGGATCGTACTGCAAGGCGATATCGACAAGGTCTGCAATCCGCCGGCAACAATTGAATTTGTACACAAAGTGAAAAATGCGTCTGTGGTCGAATTGCCACATGTCGGTCACGGATATGGCGTGCCCAAAAACTGGATGCCACAGTACCGGCGCGCGTTGATGCAATTGCGTGACGCCGGATCTCCCGCGGCGACGTCGGTCCCGAGCTCCAACTCGCCATGACCGATTCGCCTTCCGGTCAGGCAGCGCATGCCACCAGCCCGCTGGCGCGGTTGCGCTGGATATTACCGCTGACGTTTCTATGCCTGACCGGCTGGTTGTTGTGGCGCGAGCTCGGTGATTTGCCGATGCCCGACATCCAGCGCCTGGTCGATTTTTTCATCGCGCGCTGGCTCAAGCTCGGTTTGCATGCGCGCGATTGCCTGCGCCTGGCCTTCGTCGCAAACAGTCTGGCCAACACGATCAATCTTTCCGGCGCGATGGGAGCCAGCGTACGCTTGATGGGGTTGACGTCGCTGCGCGTGCCGCTACCGCGTGCCGCCGCCTTGATCGGCATGCAGGCCTTGTCGCTGATGTCCGGTTTGTCGCTATTGGTCATCATTACGCTCGCCACCAGCTCGTTGCCCCTAGCCAACACCGGCGTGCAACAGTGGCTGGCTGCTGGCGTGCTGGGAGCCGCCGCACTTTATCTGCCACTGTATTTTTTCCTCACCACGCGGCGTGCATTGATGCGCTGGCTACCGCGCGATCTCGGACTGCCCCCGTTGCGACTGAAACTCCAGTTGACGGCTGTATCCCTGCTCGACTGGATACTGGCGGCGGCCACGCTGTACGCCTGTATCTACCTTGCCGGCGAACATATTAAACCGGGTTTGTTGCTCGGCGCTTTCACCGGTGCCAGCGTACTTGGCCTGGTCAGCCAGATTCCGGGTGGGCTTGGCGTTTTCGATGGCTTGATCCTGCTCGTGCTCGGCCACGCCGGTTACGACAAGGCGTCGATCGTCGCCGGTTTGTTGCTGTTTCGCGTGGTCTATTACCTGCTGCCGCTGCTCGGTGCGATTTCTCTCGGCTCGGAAATGCTAAATGCACGAATGCCGCTGCTGGTACGACTGCGTGCGCGCCTGGCCGGACATCCGCTGTTCGGCGCCCTCGGCCTGCCCGCAACGCTATTGGCCGATCTGGGCACGCGCATTCTGGCCATTCTCACGTTCGGTGCCGGTGCCATGCAGCTGGCGTCGGCTGCAATTCCGTCAGTCAGCGAACACATTGCGGTAGTGCGCGCGCATTTGCCGATTCTGGCCGTGGAGGGGTCGAACTGGTTCAGCATCCTGTCCGGTGTTCTGCTGCTTGGGCTGGCGCGCGGCATCGACGGGCGCCTGCGTCTTGCATACCGGCTTGCGCAATGGCTATTGATCATCAGCGCTGGCCTCGCTGTCACCAAAGGACTGCATTTTGGTGAAGCCCTGTTCCTGCTTGCCGTGGCCTTGCTGCTACGCACGCGCAAGAACGCGTTCACCCGACGTGCGATGACGCTGACCTCAGCGACTACGCTGGGTTGGTACGCGGGACTGGTCGCGTGTGTTGCGATATTTTTCGCGATCGGCACGGCGCAAATACTCGGCAGCGATTCGTTCGATCTGTTCTACGTCGGTTTTGGCGAGCACACGTCGCGCATTGGCCGCGGATTGGCAGCAGCATCGTTGGGCCTGGCGTTGTACCTGATCTGGCAGGCATTCGCGGTCCAGCGGCCGAAACTGCTGTTGCCTGACCACGCCGAGCTGGAGCGCGCGCGAGCCGCCTACGCCGCCCACGGTGGCGGCGAATTTGCGCACCTGACGTTCGCCGCCGACAAACACCTGTTCTGGGCTGCCGATCATCAGGCCGTGATCGCCTACGGCAGCATCCGGGATCGATTGGTCGCCCTGGGTTCTCCTTGCGGCAGCGATGCGGGGATTGATCGCGCCATCCTGGACTTCCGTCGTTTTGCCGATGCGCAGGACCGTGTCCCGATATTTTACGAAGTGCTGGAGCCGGAGCTTTCGCGCTATCACGATCACGGCTTCGACCTGTTCAAGCTCGGCGAACTTGCCGTGGTGAAACTCGATGAGTTCTCGCTCGCTGGCAAACGCTGGGAAGATTTGCGTCAGGCCTGCAATCGTGCACAAAAAGAAAAGCTCGAATTCCGCCTTATCCATCCGCCATTCGACACGGCGTTGCTCAGCAATCTGGAAAGCGTGTCGGACGCGTGGCTGGCAGACAAGAGCGGCACCGAGAAAGGGTTTTCGCTCGGGCGTTTCGATATCGAGTATTTCAATTGGGGCCCGCTCGCACTGGTTTATCGCGACGACGAGTTGATTGCCTTCGCCAACGTGTTGCCCCCCTACGGCCCAGGCGGCCACGCCAGCGTGGACCTGATGCGTCATCGCGCCGACGCGCCACGCAGCACGATGGATTTCCTGTTTGCCAAGGTCATGTTGTGGGCGCAGGAACAAGGCTACGAGATTTTCAGCCTCGGAATGGCCCCGCTATCGCGCGTCGGTGACAACCCTTACGCGCGCGTCAACGAGCGCCTGGCCGCGCTGGCATTCCAGTACGGCAACCGCTTCTACAACTATCAGGGCGTGCGCATGTACAAGGACAAGTTCAAGCCGGAATGGGTGGGCTCGTACCTGGCCTATCCGCGCGGCTTGTGGGTTCCCGGATTGCTCATCGACATCGCCGCCTTGGTGTCCGGCGGTTATCGGCGGCTGCTGATCGGATAGCGATTCACTGCGCGCTTGCGGGTTTGCGCGCCGGCAACGCTGCGGCAATCCCGCCACCGAGTTTGGCGTAATCGCCGTTGTAATGGTGTCCGCCCGGCAGTACGAGTTCACTGACGTTGGGTTTGCCGATGAGCGTGTGGCAAAAGCTGTCGTCTTCGTCGGCACCATGCACGCAGATCACGGGAATCGTTGTTTTGGCGATCTCCGGTGCCAACGCAATGGCGCCGTTGTGTGCGGTGCCGCCGAACCAGTCGCCAACGTGAATCTCGAATACAGCTTCGGCATCGGGTGATATCAATACCTGCGCAGCAATGCGTTTCTGCGCGGCCGGTGGCATTCGGTTGATCAATACCGGCGCAAGGCCTGCACCGAACGAATAGCCGACGACGACAAAATCGGCCGTCGAATACTTTGCGCCATAGTGTCCGACAATGCGCGTGAGCGCGTCGGCCGCTTCCTCAGGCTGACGCGATTCCCAGAAATATTTAAGCGTATTCAGGCCAACCACTTCGATTCCGCGCCGGGAAAGCTGATCGGCGACGGCCACATCCAGCCCAGCCCAGCCACCATCACCGGTGAGGATGATCGCGACACGGTTGGCAAATGCGCCCTGCGCCGGTACCTCGACCAGAGGTAAATCGGCAACGCTTTGCGGTAACGGTGTTGCGACTTCGTTCGGTGCGGTCAGCCAGTTGATTGCCGCATTCAAGGCGGCGCCGGCTTGTGTCGCATTTCCACGCGGCGTAGCGAAGACGGCCTTGACCGCTGCGGGCAACATCCCGGATGCCGTGTTGAATCGCGCGCCGGGCGCAAATGGCTGCGGTAGCCATGCGTTCGGCAAGCGACTGACCGGAACGATGCGAAACGTGTCTTTGCCGGCTGTCGCTGTCATCTTTCCGGCGTCGCCGGCGCATAAGGGCTTGGGCAGGCGCAGGGAAGAATCGAACCCCAGGGTTATCAGGCCGGCAAACGTGCCTTGCGGTGCCTGCGCATCAACCGCGTAGGCGAATGTGGCACCTGCGCCATCGCCAATCAGAAGTGGATAAATAAACTTCTTCAGTTTCTGCTGGCGCTGCATCCAGTCGCTCATTTCCTCGACATGTCCGGCGGGAAATGAGCACTTGCCCTTGATCGATTCCAGTTGCGCCAGATACGCCGGCAAATCAATACCGAAAACCAGAGTGCCCTGGTCGGCAAGCGCCATGGCCAGAGACTCGGAACGCGCACTCCAGCCGTCGCGATCGGATATCAGCACGGCCGTGCGTTTGACTTCGCCGGCCGGCACCGCCGTATGCACGGAGCCGAACAGGCCGAAGTGCACCGCAACGGTAGCCGCGCGCGCAAATGGAACCAGCAAAAACAGCACGATGCAACCGCTCATGAGCTTGGCGCAGTTCCGGATGCGGCTTCCGGAATTGGGCAATGTAGCTTTCATCGCGATGGGATTCAGCGCTGGGATTTAGCCGCGGCCATCAGCGCTTCGATCTCATCCGGATCGCTCGGCACCGTCGAGGTGATGACTTCGGGCTCTGCGCTGGTGACGACAACATCGTCCTCGATCCGAATGCCGATGCCGCGCCACTTGGCAGCAACGCCTTTCGCATCCGGCGCGATATAGATGCCCGGCTCGACCGTGACCACCATGCCCGGTTCCAGTTCGCGATCCTCGCCATCGACGCGGTAATCGCCCACATCGTGCACATCCAGACCCAGCCAATGCCCCGTCTTGTGCATGTAAAACTTCCGATACGAATGTTCGCGAAGGTTCTTGTCGAGGCTGCCCTTGAGCAGACCGAGCTTGATCAGACCGGCGGTAATCACGCGCACGGCAGCGTCGTGATAGGCGCCAAAAGCCCGGCCCGGCCTGACCTGGTCGATGCCGGCACGCTGCGCGTCCAGGACAATGTCGTACAGCGCGCGTTGTGCTGGCGAGAACCGACCATTGACCGGAAACGTTCGCGTGATGTCCGATGCGTAGCACTGGAATTCGGCACCGGCGTCGATCAGCAACAGGTCGCCAGCGTTGAGTACCGAGTTGTTTGCGCGGTAATGCAGCACACAGCCATTGGCGCCCCCGCCGACGATCGGCTCGTACGACACCACGGCTCCATGTTTGCGGAAGTGGTGCAAAAGTTCGCCTTCGACTTCGTGCTCGTTCATTCCCGGGCGCGTCATTCGCATCGCCCGGATATGCGCTTCGGCGGCGATCTTTGCGGCCTTGCGCATGGCACGCAGTTCGTTGCGCGACTTGAACAGGCGCAGATCATGCAGGATATGCCCCAAGGCCACGAACTCGTGCGGCGCACGCGCGCCACGACGCACCTGTGCGCGCACTTGATTGACCCAGCCGATCAGTTGCGTATCGAATTCGGCGTCTCGGCCGAAGTGGTAATACACCCGCGAACGCCCTTCAATCATGCCCGGCAGGATGTCGTCGATATCGGCGATCGGAAACGCGTCGTCCATGCCGTAATCATTGATCGCACCTTCCTGGCCGGCGCGTGGACCATCCCAGGCTTCGCGCTCCGGATTGCGCTCGCGGCAAAAAAGAATCGCCTCGCCGTGTTCGCGGCCGGGAATCAGCGCCAGCACCGCTTCGGGTTCGGGAAACCCGGTCAGGTAATGGAAATCGCTGTCTTGCCGATACGGATAGTGATTGTCGTTGTTGCGGATGTGCTCTGGCGCTGCGGGGACGATGCAGATGGCGTCGTCACCAACGATGCGCATCAGTTGCTTGCGGCGACGTGCGAATTCTTTTTGTTCGATCATTGGAGGGCCGGGATTGGGGATTCGGGGTTGGGGATTGTGGAATCAAGGCAACGCCCGTCCGGTGAGCACGCATGCATGTTCTTGTAATGCCGCATTCTGCCCTCCGAATCAATGCAACGTCGGTTTGCCGTCTTCCAGGATCGATAATTCCGTATGCAGCAGCATGACGCCAACGCGGATGAATTCGATCACCTCGGTCAGCGCGTTTTCATCTTCTTCATTATCGGCATACTCAAAGCGCGAAGCGGCGATTGCGGCAAAGTCGCGCAGGATTTCCTGTGCATCGTCGGACAAACCGTCATGCGGCAAAATTCCCGCCAGGCCCAGACCGCCGAGGAATCCGCGGCACCATTCCACCAAGGCTTCGGCACGAACGGCGACCGGATTGTCCGACGTCGGCAGCAGTGGCTCGAAGCGCAATTGCGGGTCGCCAAGCCATGCTGCGCATTGTTCGCGCAAACTGCGCAACGTCGCGTTGGAAAGGTGCGTACCTGCTTGGGCTTCCAGTGCCAGCGCCGCCAGCCAGTCTTGCGCGTCCGCCCGGGCGCCAGCACACAGATAGCCCGTCAGCGATCCGTGCAGGTCGCTTGGCCCGACGCCCAGGCGCAAGCTGGCGATGGCTTCATCCAGTTGCGCGTAAGTGATCTGCGGTGTGGAATTCATTCGCTTCACGAATCAATCGGATACTGGCAATTCTAACAGGCTCTGTTGCCGCCGAGCCGGTACGACCCTATTATCGCTTATGGCCTGCTGGGTTCCGAGCCGCATGATGACGCTATTGTTTCCCGACCGGTTGTTGAAATTCTTTTTTCAACAGCCTGCCACGGCGAAGCAATGGTTCGACATACGTACAACCCGGGCGCAGGCGCTTGTATTGCGCAGCGAGTATCACGGAGTCGATGTGCGCAGACAGATTGAAACCTCCCGCAACTGCCACAGGCGAGATGCTACGGTTCACCGGCCAGGCACCCGGTGGCTGCTGCCATTATTCCTGGCGGCCTGCTCAAGTGTTGCAGCTAGCCAGAGAAACTATTATTTCAAACCGGTCGACAGTCAGAATACGCTTGCCTCTGCGAGCGTGACGGCGCTGTTTCAAGATCAAGTCGGTTATGTGTGGATCGCCACGCAAAGCGGCTTGCAGCGTTTCGATGGTTACCGCTACCTGCCATTGCGCCATGATCCGGATGATTCAAACTCGCTTCCAGCAAGCTTTGTTACTGCGCTGGCACAAGACAGCCACGAGCGTCTCTGGGTGGGCAGCTTGACTCATGGTTTAGCTGCGCTGGATCCAACTAGCGCCCGCGTGGTCACGCAATCGCGCATCGGCACGACCGACAGCCTGCCGCGCGATGCAATCGGTGCGCTGGCCTACGATCCGAAGCGTGGTCTGTGGATCGGTGACGCGGCGGGTATCGAACTGATGGATGTCGATACCGGCAAGCGTCGGCTCATATTCAAATTCACTGGCGCAGGCCATCACAACGTCTTGGCGCTCACACTTTCTACCGATGGCACCGTGTGGAGTGCAACGAGTAGCGGATTGTTTCGGATCGACGCGCAGAGCGACATCGCAAAGCATGTTGCGGCGCAGGAATTGCCACGCGCATTTTGCGTATTGATCGACAGTTCCGGCAATGTTTATGCGGGTGCGGCCGATGGCCTGTATCGCATCGACAAGCAGGGACAAACCGCGCAGCGGGTCTGGCCGGAATCCGATGGCCGCGTAGGCGAACGCCACGTAAACGCGATGGCACAAGATCGGCGCGGCCGCTTGTGGCTATCCGTACCGGGCGCAGGTATCACGATTTACGATCCTGCCAACGGCAGCGTTCATTCACTGCGCCAAGACCCCGCCATTCCCGGATCTTTGCCGGACGACAATGTCACGCATCTGTTGCTTGATCGTTCGGGCCTGCTTTGGGTCGGCGGCGATATCACCGGCATCGCTACGGTGGACCCCAATGGCGCACAATTTCGCTACATCCTGGATACAACTCCAGGCCGAGCGCAAAAAACCAACAGCATTCGCGCAATCGTTCAGGATGGCGACGGCAAGTTGTGGCTTGGTACCGAGGGTGATGGCGTCAAGAGCTACGACCTGGACCAGGACCGGTTTGAATATTTCGATGACATATTCAAGCTGAAACCCACTTCATTCGACGCCACTGCCCAATGGCAAGTCACCTCGCTCGCAGACGCTGGCGGCCAGCGCCTGTGGGTGGCAACCAATCATGGCGCGTTCCTGTTCGATCCCAAATCGCGCAAGGCCACGCCGGTCCCGGTTGCCAGCAACGGCGACAACGGATTGCCCAGCTCGCAAGTTCGCACGGTGCTCGCCGCACGCGACGGCAGCGTTTGGTTTGGCACATATGATTCGGGTCTGGCGCGCTGGTGGCCACAAATCGGCACGACTCCGGAGCGCTGGCAGATATTCCGGCATCAACTCGACGACGACAAGAGCCTGGCGAACAATGCGGTATTGGCGCTGTATGAGGATCGTACAAATCGAATCTGGATCGGCACGCTGAACGGATTGAGTGTCTACGAGCCGGAACGAAACGCCGTCCGCAGCTTTCGCCACCAGCCCGCAGATCACCAATCGCTGGGTGACAATCTGGTACGCATCCTGTTCCAAAGTGGCGATGGGGTGCTATGGGTGGGAACCCAGAGCGGCTTGGATCGTGTCGACAATCCCGACACAGCAAATCCTCGCTTCATCCACTACTCCACAAAAACCGGTCTTCCCGGAGCCACCGTCCTTGGTATCCAAGAGGACGCGGAGCACAACATTTGGGTGAGCAGCAATCAGGGGATCAGTGTTTACAATCGTTCGCTGGCAGCGTTCTTGAGCTTCACGATCAGAGATGGACTACAGGGCCGCGAATTCAATGCCGGGGCCAGCTATCGACTCGCCAACGGTGAATTGGTGTTTGGGGGTCAGCATGGACTGAATATTTTCAATCCTGATGCGATTCGACACGACATCTATACGCCCCCGATCGTGGTCACCGGCGCTGACGTTGGCAACACCAATCTGGACTCCGTGCCGGCCAGCGGGATTTCGATGAACCAATCGCAACGTATCCTGCGCTTCGAGTTTGCCGCGCTCGACTACGCAGACCCACAACGCAATCGCTTCTCCTATCGTTTGCGTGGCTTCGATCCAGACTGGATCAGCGCCTTCAATCAACATTCGGCGACCTATACCAACCTGCCGGCCGGCACATATGATTTTCAAGTGCGCGGCAGCAATGCCGATCACGTTTGGAACACCGAAGGAACCAGTGTTGCGGTGCGCATTGCTCCGCCATGGTGGGCGTCGCCGGGAATGAAATTGCTGTACTTGGTTGTCATCGCCGTAGCAGCCGGTTTGCTTGGGCTGACCTATCGGCGGCGGCGCCGGCGCGAACTGCACTACCATCACGAACTGCGTAATCGCGAGGATCGCCTGCGCTTGGCCCTGTGGGGGTCGGGTGATGAGTTCTGGGACTGGGATATGCGCGATGGCATCATCTATCGTGTCGGCGCAGATCAACTGGTCGGTGGTCGCCATGAGGACGCGTTGTCAGCCGAAGAGTGGAAACGCCACGCCGTCCATCCGGATGACCTGGCCGACGTCGAGCGACGCTTGTTCGACCACGTAGAGGGGCGCAAACGTTTTTTCGAATCCGAGCATCGCATCCGCACCCTGGATGGCGATTGGATCTGGGTATTGTCGCGCGGCAAGGTCGTGGAACTCGACGAAAACGGCAAGGCATTGCGCGTGTGTGGAACCGCCCGCAACATCACTGCCGCACGCAGTGCCGATCGCGACCGACGCATCGCCACGGAAGTCATCGACAGCATGAGCGAAGCGGTTGCCGTGACCAACCTGGATTTTAGTTTCGTTTCGGTGAATCGGTCATTCACCCGGATGTTTGGCTACGCGGAAGTTGAGATCGTCGGGCAGTCGGCTTCGCTGCTGGATTCCGTGCGACACGAACGCGAGCATTATCGGGCAATGCGCGATGCCTTCCTCGCCAGTGGTCATTGGCATGGCGAACTATGGCAGCGGCGCAACGACGGCGAGGAATTTCTGAGCTGGATCGAAATCAGCGAAGTGCGTGACGCAGCGGGCGAGCGCACCCATTACGTCGGGGTCATCAACGACATCACCCAGCGCAAACGTACCGAGCAGGAGCTTCGCTACCTTGCCAACTACGATACCTTGACCGGATTACCGAACCGAACGCTGCTCGGCGAGCGCCTCGCGCACGCGGTAATCCGCGCACGCCGTACTTCGCGCAAGGTCGCACTGCTGTTTCTCGATCTGGATCGATTCAAGCACGTCAACGATTCGATGGGTCACGCCATTGGCGACCGCGTGCTTAAAACGGTAGGCGAACGCCTGCGCGCCAGCGTCAGCGAAGCGGCCACCGTCGCGCGCCTCGGCGGCGACGAATTTACGGTCGTGCTAGAAGATGTGAAGAACGCCGATGAACCGCTGCTGGTTGCAAGACAATTGCTTGAAGTTTTTTCAACGCCGCTGGTCCTCGACAGCGGTCAGCAGATCATGATTTCGCCCTCGATCGGCATCAGCCTGTATCCAGACCACGCCCAGGTACCTACGGATCTTCTCAAGTGCGCCGATACGGCGATGTATCAGGCCAAGGAAGCTGGCCGCAACATGTATCAGGTTTACACCTTGGCGATGGATGTCAACGCACGCCAGCGCGCCGGCATGCTTGGTGCGTTGCGCCTGGCCATCGAGCACGACGAGTTTCGCCTGGTCTATCAACCCATGCTCGATCTCGACGGCGGCTACATCACGGGCGTTGAGGCGCTGCTGCGCTGGAACAGCGCCGAGTTCGGTGAGGTTGGCCCGGCAGTGTTCATCCCGTTGGCCGAAGAAGCCGGCTTGATCGAGCGGATCGGCGAATTCGTGCTGTATCGTGCCTGTACCCAGTTGCGCGAGTGGCTGAATCGTGGTTTGACCAATATCACCATGTCGGTCAACTTGTCGGCACTGCAACTGTTGCGCAATGAGCTTACCCAGCGGTTGTGCGAGATTCTCGCCGAATTGAATCTGGCGCCCGAATCGCTGGAACTGGAATTGACCGAAAGCGTGTTGATGGCCAACCCCGAACTGGCCATTCATACGCTGGACCGGCTGCACTCGCTTGGCGTAGCAATCGCCATCGACGACTTCGGCACCGGGTATTCCTCATTAAGTTACCTGAAACGCCTGCCCATCGATACGTTGAAAATAGATCGCAGCTTCGTGGGCGATATCACCACCGATCCTGACGACGAGGCCATCACCAAGACGATCATCAGCATGGCTCATTCGCTCGGCCTGGATGTTGTCGCCGAAGGCGTGGAAACGCTGGAGCAGCTCGAATACCTGCACGAGCAAGGCTGCGACGTGATCCAGGGCCATTGGCTGTCGCCACCGCTGGATGCGGCGGCGTGCTTCACTTTCATCCGCGAATTCGCCCGCAGCCGACCGCCGATTCAACCCCGTCGCAAACTTCGTTGACCGCCCGCAAGCGCCCGCCTATAGTCGCACCATGGCCGAAACCGAATTCTCTCTGGACGCATTGCATGACATCGGCGGTCGTATCGATCAGTTACTGGTGCTGTGCGCACGCCTAGCCGAGGAAAACCGCAGCCTGCGCACCAGCCAGGAACAACTTGCCAACGAGCGCTCGAACTTGCTTGCCAAGAACGAGCAGGCGCGCTCGCGCGTGGAAGCCATGATCGCGCGCCTGCGTTTACTGGAGAACGGCCAATGAGTTCGGACGCGCCGGTCGCCGTCAATATCCTCGATCGCGAATTTCTCATCGGCTGTAGTGTGGAAGAGCGCCCTGGCCTGATCGCGGCGGCCGACTATCTGGATGGGAAAATGCGCGAAGTGCGCAATTCCGCGCGCGCTAATGGAATGGATCGAATTGCGGTGATGGCAGCACTGAATATCGCGCATGAACTCATGCAACTCAAATTGCGCACCGATGCCGACGCCAATATGTTGGCACAACATCTGCACACCCTGCGCATCAAGCTTGATGGCGTGCTCCAAGCCCCGCTAAAATAGACATGCGTCCCCTGCGGTGCGCGACAACGCATCCAACCATATTGCCTTGTTCCTATACACGACCCCGGGATGGCAGTGCCTCAGTCCGTGCGCAAGTCCGCCACGAGCGGAAAGCCTGAAGACCGGCGAGCTTTCCCACCTGATCCTAGGGATCAAGGTCGTTCGGTGCGTACCGGTACCGCGGAGGACGTCTTACCTTTCACAAGTTTCAACGTGTGCGTTCTCCGCGTTGGCGCGAACGGCCGAACCGATCTACAAATGACGCCATGCGTGGCGCTCGCGCTTGGCGATTACCGCCGAGACGCACACCAGAAGTGCCACAACACAGTTGCCCTACAGGGGAAATAATTGGATAGCTACGCAGCATTGCGCCAGAGCATGCGAACCGCGCGTCTGAAGCTCGACGCCAACCAGCGTATTGCTGCCGCCGATGCCCTGGTCTCCAATCTTGAGCAATTGCCGGATTTTCTTGTCGATTCCCGTGTAGCCGGTTATTGGGCAGTTGCTGGAGAGTTGCCATTGCATGTTGCTTTCGCGCGCCTGCGTGCACGCAACCAAACGTATCACTTGCCGATCCTGGATCGCCGCAAGCATTTGCTTTTTGCCGCATGGCAACCGGGCATGTCACTAAAGACCAATCGGTTTGGCATTCCCGAGCCGGATGTTGAAGTGCAGGATCGGCTAGCTCCCAATGAACTGGAACTTGTGCTCGTGCCGTTGCTCGGCTTTGACCGCAAAGGCAATCGACTAGGCACTGGCGGTGGCTACTACGATCGCAGCTTCTCCTTCCTGAAGTCTGGCTCTCGCCCCGCGCAACCCTTACTGGTTGGTATCGGCTACCATTTCCAGGAGGTCGATGATCTAGCGCCGCGTCCTTGGGATGTTGCATTGGATTTCATTGCGACGGAGCGTGAACTTATTTCCTGTGCTGACATTGAAGATCCATGACATCGCCGCTTGACTGGCACATTTGCGTCCCATCTAGCCATATCGCTTGCCTTAAGTTCAATCTCAGGCAAACGGGTGATGGTGATCATTGATTGAGCCGGCCACTTTTGTGCATACACCCTCGAAACTTTGACCGAACAAGATATGAACTTCTGGCTAATGAAGTCCGAGCCCGACGATTTTTCAATCGACGACCTTGCGCAACGAAAATCCGAGCCCTGGAATGGCGTGCGCAACTACCAAGCGCGCAACTTTATGCGTGATGGCATGGCCGTCGGGGACGCTGCGTTTTTCTATCATTCCAACTGTCACCAACCTGGGATCGTCGGGGTCGCGGAGATCGCGCGAGCGGCATA
>CAJDUT010000063.1_pt1 | contig 17306 bp, 14 predicted proteins | sample 7390981 | NCBI WGS metagenome assembly CAJDUT01 (sample SAMEA7055681, study PRJEB34461) | soil metagenome | biome: terrestrial ecosystem; feature: Peninsula; material: soil | place: Antarctica | collected 2016 | reverse complement strand
TTTGGGACCAGAGGGCGGAGATCGCGGGGGGCAGATCATTGCTACCGGCACGCCCGAACGCATCGCTCGTGACAAGTCGTCGCACACCGGACGATTTCTGGCGCGCGTTCTCGGCAACGCCAAGAAGCGGCAGGCCGCATGAGCATGGACAACAATAGGCAATCACGCGACCTTGTCGACACCAGATCGATGCATCTGATCAATGTGTCCATGACCCTGCGCTGGCGCGACCTTGACGCCTACAACCACGTCAACAACTCCACGTTCCTGACCTATCTGGAAGAAGCGCGCCTCATCTGGCTTGCGCATTTGGATGGTGCGTGGCTCAGCGACGATTCTGCCCCGGTCGTCGCCGCGGCCCAATTGAATTACCGCGCCCAGCTCGGCTGGCCAGGCAAAATCGTGGTCGAACTGTTTTGCCAACGATTGGGCAAAACGTCGATCACGATTGGCCATCGCATCGTCGACGCGGCAAAGTCGGAAATGCTCTATTGCGATGGCACGGTAGTTTTGGTGTGGATCGATCCGCGCAGCGGAAAGCCTGTTGCGTTGCCGAAGTCGATTCGGCGCGGTTGTTCGCAGTAGCGGGCAACAAATGAATTCGTCATTCCAGCGCAAGCTGGAGGCGCTCTACAACAGCCGGAGAGCGGGTCATCCAGCCCTTGGCTTTTCTCAAATTGAGCTGGATCAAGAGCAAGAACCGGATTCCAGCTTGCGCTGGAATGAGAGGCTTTTGACATTCCCGATTCCCGATTCCCGATTCCCGATTCCCGATTCCCGATTCCCGATTCTCGATTCTCGATTCTCGATTCTCGATTCTCGACTCTCGACTCCCGACTCACATCTCACCATTCGAACCGAATCGGCTACCATCGCACCCAAGGCTGCCCCCGCTCAGGAGACTCGCATGCTCGAAATCATCCACCACGACAACATCGTCGAACTGCGCCTGGCGCGGCCGCCGGTCAATGCGCTGAATCCGGAACTGGTGCGCGCGTTGCGCAATGCCGTGGAATCGGCACCGGCTCAAGGCGCGCGCGGCATCATGCTGGCGGGCAGGCCGGGCCTGTTTTCTGCCGGGCTCGACGTGCCGACGTTACTGCAACTCAATCGCGCCGAATTGATTGCCTTCTGGCAGGAATTTTTCGGGCTTTGCTCGGCCTTGGCCGCGTCGCCAATTCCGGTGGTTGCGGCCATCGGCGGACACAGCCCTGCGGGCGGCGCGGTGCTGGCGATTTTCTGCGACTACCGGATCATGGCGCGCAGCACCGATCCGGAAAAACCGTTCCGCATCGGCCTGAACGAAGTACAGATTGGTCTGTCCGTGCCCGCTTGCATCCAATACGCCTTGCGTCGATTGGTCGGCGTGTATCGCGCGGAGCGCTTGCTGGTCGTCGGGGCGATGCTTGATTCCGAGCAGGCGTTGGCAGTGGGCATGGTCGACGAACTGGTTGCCGTCGACCAGGTCGATGCGCGCGCACTGCAATGGTTGCAGACACTGCTCAAACTCCCACCACAAGCCATGTCCACGACGCGCCTGCTTGCGCGTTCGGATCTGATCGAACTGTTTGCCGACCCGACCGCCTTGTCAGTGGAAGAATTCGCCGACGGCTGGTTCGGTGCCGAGTCGCAGGCGATGTTGAAGGAACTCGTGGCGAAGCTTAAAAAGTCGTGACGCTGACTTACCGGATCGTCTCCGGCCGACCGAGGCGTTGTTGAACCGGCACGAATTATTGATCAGTTTCCGTTCGCCCTGAGCGTAGTGCCTAAGGCACGAAGTCGAAGGGGGTGCTTCGACTTCTTTATTTGCCGGTTCGTCGGCTTCATCAGTGCTTGCTTTCACCCTGCCCGGGCATCGGCGGCAATACCGGCTTGAAATCCGGATACTTTGGCGTCGCGTATTGTTGCGGCGGATGCTCGGCGAGTTGCTTGAGCAGGTAAGCCACGGCATGTTCGAGTTGCGGATCGTGTCCTTCGCGCACGAGTTTGGGGTCTTGCCACACTTCGATATCCGGTGCGATACCGTGATTCTCGACTTCCCATTCTCCGTGCAGGCCTGCGATGGCCCAACGCGGTGCCGTGACGCTCCCGCCATCCAGCAATGGCGGATAGTCGCCGATGCCGACGAGGCCACCCCAGGTGCGCATGCCGATCAGCGGGCCGATGCCATCGCGTTTGAAATACCACGGCAAGGCGTCACCGCCGGAACCGGAGAATTGATTGATGAGCATGGCCTTCGGGCCGAAGATCGCTTGGGTTGGCTCGTTGTAGGCTTCGCCTTCGCGCGTGAAAACGCGCGACATGACCGGGCGTCGTAAATAGTCGACGATATAATCGGCAAGCTGGCCACCGTGGTTGTAACGCTCGTCGATGACTGCGCCCTGTTTATCGGTTTGTGCGAAGAAATAGCGATTGAAGCTGGTGAAACCGCCACCGCCCGTATCCGGCAAATGCACGTAGGCGAGTTTGCCACCGCTGAGCTTGTCGACCTTGGCGCGATTGCCTTCGATCCACGCCAGGTGACGCAAGCCCTTCTCCGACTTGATCGGTACGACTGTCACTTCGCGCGAGCCCGAACCGTCAGGATTCGACCCGACCCGCAGCACGGTTTGCTTGCCGACGGTTTCGGCGAACAAGGCATACGGATTTTCATTTGCGTTCAACGCGCGACCGTTGACGCCGAGCAGATACTCGCCCGCTTGCACGTCCACGCCAGGTTGGGTCAGCGGAGCATGCGTTCCGGGATTCCAGTTTTCGCCGTTGTAAATGCGCGCAAAGCGATAGTGGCCGTGATCAATGGCGTAATCCGCGCCGAGCAAACCGACTTCGATCTTCGGCATTTCTGGCTCGGTGCCGCCGCGCACGAACATGTGTCCGACCGAAATGTAGGCCAACATTTTGCGGAAAAGATAATTCAGGTCGGCGCGATCGCCGATGCCGGCAAGATAGGGTTTGAAGCGTTTCTCGGCGGCCGCAAGATCCAGGCCGTGGAAATTGGGATCGTAGAAGAAGTCGCGTTCGATGCGCCAGACTTCGCCGTACATCTGCGCCCATTCACGCTCTGGCACTACATATGCCTGCATGCCAGTAACGTCCAAACCACCTTCGCCGGGACTCTTGATCGGCGCTTCACTACCCGCTATGAACCATTGGTGCTCGCTTGAATACAGGTATTTGGTACCGTCAAATGACAACGCAAAACTTGAGACGCCATCGACAAGTTTTTCCTGTTTGCGTTTTTCAAGATCGAACTTGATCAGGGTACTAGGCTGCTCACCTTCACCGGCAACCTGCGGGCCCTCGAGCAAAAACAGTTCGCCACTCTTTCCCGCGACCATGCCGACGAAATTGGCTGGCTTGACCGGCAGCGCCAACGTGCGTTGCAACAGGTCGGTGAAATCGATGGCAACGTTCTTCCCATCGGTACCGGATTTATCATGTTTGTCCTTGCCGCCATCCTTGCCCGAGCCGGACTTATCGCTCTTTCCGGCGTCGCCATCGGATAGCTCTTTCGCGCCTTTGTCTTCATCGCTTTCCGGTGCCAGCGGCGAGGCCAGATGCTTGCGCAGCACCGCCACATAAACATGTCGGGTAACCGGGCGTTCCATGCTGGTCATGTCCAGCCAGCCGGCCGCAAGACCCGTATCAGTGCTCGCGGTGAAATACAGATATTTGCCGTTCTTGTCGAAATTGGGATACAGGCAATCGCTCAGGCCGTCGGTTACTTGAACAGCCTCTCGATTTTCCAGCGAATAGACGAAGACGCCGCGCAAATGATTCTGCAGCTGCTTGGTGTATGTCAGCCAACGGCTATCCGGCGACCAGGCCGGATCAAATTCATGCAGCGGGGTATCGAAGCGGTCGGTGTCAACCTTGACTGGCGTGCCTTTTTCGACATCGACATACCAAAGGTTCAAGCGCTTGTCGCTGTAGACGATGCGCTTGCTGTCCGGCGACCAGATCGGCGCGTAGAAAAATGACGGCGGGTTGCCAAGGCTGATGATACGTGGCTTGCCAAAACCGTTCTGGTCGCGGATATGCAGCGCGTATTCGCCGGACACGTCGGAAAAATACGCGATCGACTTGCCATCCGGCGACCATGCCGGAGAGCGCTCGGCGGCTCCGGGCGTGCGCGTGAGATCGCGGATGTCGCCCTTCTTCGCTGGCACCGTGAAGATTTCCCCGTGCGCCTCGAACGCGGCGCGTACGCCCGTTGGCGAAATGGCCGCATGTTCGATGTGCTTGGCGACTTTCTCGTAGTGTGGCAGGAGTTGCGGCAAATCCGCTGCGATCTGCACATCGACCGGATGCTGCTTGCCGCTACCCAGATCGAACAGATGCAACTGCCCCATCTGCGAATAGACGATGGCGTCAGGGCCCGCCGATGCATCAGCAATCGGGAACCCGGAATTGTCGATCAGTTGCGTGACCTTTTGCGACGCGACGTCATAGGCAAACAAGGTCCTTGGGCCGTTACGGTCGGACAGGAAATAGACTTTTCCACCAGCCCACATCGGATTGCCGTCATTGGAATTGTCGCGCGGAATCTTGACGACACTCGAATCGGAAAGCTGCGCGATCCAGATCGGCGTGGTTTGGCCACCGCGATAATTGCGCCAGTCCGGTTCCCACTGGAAATCCGGTTCGTAGGCGATATGGCTGGCATCCGCCGAGTAAGATCCGCCCTCTGCGCGCGGCAGCGGCAAGGCCGTTGGAAAACTTTCGTTCAAGCCGATCAGGTAGAGTCTTCCGGAATCGTTGGCGGCATCCCGATGCGATGCAAACAAAACCTGCTTGCCGTCCGGAGTCCAACCCGAGACAACGTCCGGACTGGGATGCCAGGTCAATCGCTTCGGTTGGCCTCCGTTGGCCGCGATGACATAGACATCCTCGTTGCCGGCAACGGTTGCGCTGTAGGCGAGCCAGCGTCCGTCCGGCGAAAACATCGGATGACTGGCCGTCACATCGCCATTGAGCAGGCTGCGTGCGGTGCCGCCAGCCTTCGGCACTACCCAGATGTTCCCGGCATAAGCGAACGCAATCTGGTTTGCCGACACGCTCGGGGTTTGCAGCAACAACGGTGATGCGTGTGCGCTGGCAGCAACCACCACGGCGGACAGGCAAAACAAGACAAGGCGGCGCATGGCAATCTCCGTGTATGCTTGGATCGATTTTGATTGGGCAACTTTGCAGGTTCAGTTTCCCACGTCCGCGGGCAACGTCTTGTCCCACAAGTCATGATTGAGCGCGCTAACCCATGGTGGATTCGCGTCAATCGAGGCTGCGTTTCGCGAAACTGCGCCAGCGCAATACCTATCCACCGCGCAGTGCGGAGATCGATTCAGGCAATGGTTTCGGTCGCTTGCTCGCGGTGCATCCATCCCTCCAGATCGGCTGCCTCCATGGGACGCGCGATCAGATAACCCTGGAATGCGTCGCAGCCCATGGCAGCCAAGGCATCGCGCTGGGATTCGGACTCCACGCCCTCGGCTACAACGTGGATATCCAGCGCGCGTGCCATGTTGACCATCGCCGCGACGAAGCGATCCGGTGGGTCAATGCGCATGTCACGCACAAAAATCTGGTCGATCTTCAACTCGCGCAGCGGCAGCGACTTCAGCGTGGCGATGCACGCATAGCCCGTTCCGAAATCGTCAATGGCCACGCGAATGCCAAGATTGTCCAAGGCCTTGATCTTCAGCGTGGCATCCACGACATCGTGCACAAAGGCGCTTTCGGTTATCTCCAAGGTCAAATGGCTTGGATCGATCCCGCTATCCGCTACGCATTCGCGAATGCCTTCGACGAAATTCGGCAGGAATAACTGCGATGGGCTAATGTTGACCGCCATGCGAAAAGACGCAGTTCTTGTCGGCAACGATGCCGCTACAGCACAAGCATGGCGCAACGCAAATTCACCCAGGCGATGAATCTGACCGCTTTCCTCTGCAATGCGGACGAATTCCTGTGGAGCGATTGGGCCAAACTCAGCATGGGTCCAGCGCAGCAGCGCCTCGGCACCCACCAGCCGCCCATGGCGATCGACTTGAGGTTGGAACTGGAGGCGCATCAGATTGCCATCAAGCGCCAGACGCAAATCATTTTCCAGCCTCAGACTGCGCTCGGCTTCCGCTTGCATGGGCGGGACAAACCCGACGACACGCCGCCGCCCACCTGCCTTCGCGGCATGCAGCGCCATGTGGGCCTGACGCAACAACACATCACTATCGGCGTTTCCAGCAGGATAAATCGTCAACCCGGTACTGACATCGGTCGAAAGATCGTGCGAATCCAGTTTCATCGGATGCGCCAAACCCTGGCGCAATAATTCAGCGGTAGCCAGCGCCCGCGCAGGTGCCGTTTCACGATCCTTGGAAACGCCACTTAGCAATACGGCAAACTCAACGCCATTCAAACGCGCCACATAGGCGCTGGCGGGACATATTTGCACCAGCCGCTGCGCTATTTCACGCACCAGGCGGTCGCCCAAGCGATGCCCGAGGGCATCGTTGATGATCTTGAAGCGCTCCACGTCGATGACCAGCAGCGCGCCAAACGCCGCGTCCTCGTTGGACAGCACCGCTTCGATCCTTTCCCGCAATGCTCTGGAATTTGGCAGGCCAGTGAGGGGATCGTGATTGGCGAGATGTTGCAGGCGCGACTGGCTTTCCGTGCGCGCAGCGTTTTCGGCTCGCAACGCCATGATGCTGCGATTGAGTTCGCCAGCGTAACTGTGCATTTCCAGGGTCAAGGTACGGCTCAACAAGACGACCAGAACCAAAAATGGAATCGCATCCCAGTCCAACGCTCGCTTGCCAGTGACGGTTACGTACTCGGCATACAGCACGGCTGCCAACTGCACGAAAAGATAAATCGCCAGCGGCACGGCGCGCGCGCGTTGCGCACCATGTCGCAATGCCCAACAGCAACGGAACGCGATTGCGGACCCTACTAGCGTGGCGGCATAGAAGTAGACGGCCAACGACGAAGGCGGGCCGCTGAATTGACTGATGGTTTCGCCCCACGGCAGCGTCAGCGGCGGTTGCCTGGAATAGCTGGCAAGCAACAAGCCGTCGGGTGCAGTGAAATTCAGCACCAGCAGGATTGCGAAGACCGCGCTTATCGTAATTAACCACGGCCGCGCTCCCTGCCAACCGGAATAGCGAGCCAGAAACCACACTGCGATCGGATAGATCACGCAAGCCAACCCAACGTGCAACCGTTCGAGTGTCGCGAAAGAAGCATGGGTTTGCGGTGTCTGCATCAGCGCCGACACGCCAATATATGCGCTGACGCCCAAGCACAGCGAGCCGAATGCGGGATATAACCAGTCGCTATCGCGCGAACGCCCGACATAGAGGAAGTGAGCGCCAGCGAAGGCGCAAACTCCCGCGGCCATCCACAACATCGGCAACCAAATAACCATCGCCTACCCCGAAGCGGTTGCGGTGAGTATATAACCGCTGTGGCGCAAGCCGGATACGCCTGTGATCTGGCGGCGCGGTTACTCAGGCGCCGGAAGTTGCCGGTAATTATTCTGAGCGCGCTACCGGCCGGCGAGAATCGGCAATCCAGCCACTCCAAGACGGTGCGTAAATACGGGCGCCATGCAATCCTGCGTGTTCCATTGCCAGCAGGTTGTGGCATGCGGTCACACCCGAACCGCACATGTGAACCGTGTCGTCGGCGTCATGCTTGCCGAGCAACGCGTCGAATTCCGCACGCAATTGCTGCGCGGGTTTGAAGTGTCCATCGGCGCGGAGATTTTCGGAGAACGGGCGATTGCGCGCGCCCGGAACATGGCCCGCAATTGGATCGATCGGTTCGACTTGCCCACGATAACGTTCTACAGCGCGCGCATCGATCAGCACTGTTTGTGGTTTTTGCAGCAGGCGTTCCAGTGCGGCGGAATCGACGATGCGATTCGGATCGAATTGCACTTTCACCAAAGTAGCCTGGCGATGCGTGGATTCAGCGGTCAATGCAAACCCTACATCCGTCCACGCCTTCAGACCACCATCAAGCACAGCAACGTCACGCACGCCGACTAGGCGCAACATCCACCACAAGCGCGCCGCCGCGATCGCGCCGTTGGCGACATCATAGGCAACGACCTGCATCCCTGGCTTCCAACCCCAGCGACCGAGCAGCGCTGAAAACGCAGCTGCATCCGGCAATGGATGACGCCCGAGCCCGGGCCTGGACAAATCGGACAAGTCGCGATTCAAATCAGCATAAACCGCACCAGGAATATGGCCTTGTGCGAAATCTCGCGCGCCACCGTTTGTGTCGGCCAGGGAAAAGCGGCAATCGACAATCAATACGTCGCTTGCGCGCACCAGTTTATCCATGTCTTGTGCATCGATCACGGTTTGCGGATTCATTTCAGTGCCTCCATTCGATGCACCAGACTCAGCATCATGGCTGCGGTTGCACCCCAGATACTACGACCGTTCGGCAGGAACTCAACGATTTCACGCGAGAGCCCGCGAAACACGATGCGTCGCCGGCACAAATTTTCCGGTTGCAGAAAATACGCCAGCGGTACTTCAAATACATCGGCCACTTCGTGCGGGTCGGGCACGGCTCGATAGGTGGCGTCCAGGTGGGCCACGACCGGCGTAACGCAATAGCCGCTGATCGTCTCAAGGCAATCGAGGTAGCCGAACGGGTGCATCAGTTCGCTGGCGATGCCCACTTCCTCACGCGTCTCGCGCAATGCCGTGGCTACGGCATCGACATCGTCGTGCTCCACGCCACCGCCCGGAAAACTGACTTGACCGGCATGATGCAAAAGGTGATCGGTGCGTTGCGTAAATAGCACCGTTGGCTGCTGTCCGCGTTCGATAACTGGTACCAGCACTGCTGCGGGTCGGCGGGGACCCGGTCCGAGCAAATCGCACAGCTCTGCGTGATTCCAGCCCGGCGCACACGGTGGATCATCCAGGCGACGAACCGCGCGGCACAGTTGCAGCGACAACTCGGACATTGCCGCTTTCATTGTCCCAGGCCGTTGTAGGCACGTTGTGGCAGAACCAGATTCATCAGCCGTTCGCGCTCGACATCACTCATCGACATCCAGCGAGCAATTTCCTCACCGGTGCGATGACAACCCGCACAATACCCTTCGATATCAAGCGTGCAAACGCCCGTGCATGGACTAAGCATGGGGTTCTGGGAATGGGAAATCGACATGGGAATTGATGAGAATTATCGACTACTATTGGCATCTTAGCCGTGATTGCTTAGGTAAACTCTTATTCATGTTCGCGCTTGCCACCAAGGTAGTCACCGATTATGGCAAGGTATTGGCTCAGGTCCAGCCTGGACTGCACGGATTGCCCGAATCCCTGTTGCCGCATTCAAAGGTGCAAATTCGCACGGCCATCTTCACGTTGCTGGAAAACCTCGAACCCGAACACACCGCGCTGAAAGAAAGCCTTGCACGCGGCTATGTGTACCTGGCCCAGTTCGTCCCTGATGCCGATGCCGCAGCGCTCGCGGCGTTACCCAGCAGCGCGGCGCCCGGTACCGACCTGGCCAATAGCAGCGAACCGGCGATGCGACTGATGAATCGAATCAAGCTGGACATGGAACGCGCCCTGGAAGAATTGCACGCGTTCGGCGGTTACGCTTCCACAAACTAAAACGCCGCGACGAGCGCGGCGTTTTGTTTAGGGTCGTTCATCGAAGCTGAAACTGGATCCCGTGTCATCGACCATGCATGGCCTGCACGGGATGAGTTCATCCTGAACTCACTTGATCTCGATGAGCTTCAGTTCGAAGATCAATGCTTCGTTCGGGCCGATGCGCGGCGGTTGACCACGTTCGCCGTAGGCAAGCGCCGGCGGAACGAAAATCTGCCAGTGGTCGCCCACGCGCATCATCGTCAGCACATCCTGCCAGCCCTTGATTACATCGCCGACCTTGAAATGCACCGGCTTGCCGCGCGCAAAGGAACTGTCGAACTCCAGGCCGTTCATCAGCGAACCGCGATAGTGCACGGTGACCTCACTTTCCTTGGTCGGATGGCGCGTGCCGCTACCATCTTCGATCACACGGTATTGCACACCGGAAGGCAACACGACAATGCCTTTCTTGCCCTTGTTGTCGGCAAGAAACTTGTTGCTCTTGGCCAGATTTTCCGACGCGATCTTGTCGAATTCTGTTTTCGCCTTGGTGTACAACTGATACTGCATGCGGCCAAGCAAGTCGTGCATGGTGTCTTCGGAAACGGTCGGCTTGCGCTTGGCGTAACCGTCCTGCATCGCACGAATCACCTGGTTGATGTCGATATCGAGTTTGCGCTCGACGAAATCGTTGCCGATCTGAAAACCGATCGCGTACGACAGATTGGGTTTGTCTGCGGCTGTCAGCGGTGCCGGCGGCGTTTGCTGCGCCTGCCCGGCTGCCGAGGCGGGGGCCGCGGTAGAGTCGCTACCCTGCGCGTACGCCGCGCCCGCGACGAGCAATCCCGCCGCAATCATTGACCAACGAAAAATCATGCAAACCTCCAAAAGTGATGGTGCCGAATATGCTGCGGCGAAAGGCGCTGTAACCAGACACGAAAGCGCGCCATCTTACCCGAGCTTGGCCACCGCAGCCAGCGCGCATATGAGCAGAACCAACCTGAACGCGGCCTGCCTGACTGTTATCATCCTCGCCATTCCCATTGACAGGAGCCACCATGGCATTCCGCAATCTGCTTGTTACCAATCGGGGTGCAGTTCGCCGTATCGAAATCAACCGCCCCGACAAGCTCAATGCACTCAATCGCGAGACCATCAACGAATTGCACATCGCCTTTGACCAAGCTCGGGTCGATGATGCCGCACGTGTCGTGGTCGTGGCCGGAAGCGGTGAGAAGGCCTTCATTGCCGGAGCCGATATCGCTGAACTGGCGAATTTGACACCACAACAGGCACAAACGTTCTCACGCGCCGGCCAGGCGCTGATGCTCAAGATCGAACGGCTTGGCAAACCGGTCATCGCACGCATCCAGGGATTCGCGCTGGGCGGCGGCATGGAACTGGCAATGAGTTGCCACCTGCGTATCGCCAGCGAAAAAGCAAAACTGGGTCAGCCGGAAATCAATCTGGGCGTGATTCCCGGATTTGGCGGCACGCAGCGCTTGTTGCGCCTTGCCGGCCGCAGTGCGGCGCTCGAACTGTGTCTGACGGGTACGCAGATCGATGCTGCACGCGCACTACAAATCGGCGTAGTGACCCGCGTTGTCGCTGCCGACCAGCTGGATCTGGAAATCGACGCGCTAGCCGATCAACTCGCAGCCTCAGCACCGCACGCCTTGGCCGGCGTGCTCGATGCCGTGTTGATCGGCGGCGAATGCGCTATCGATGCAGGCCTGGACTATGAAACCCAGGCCTTCGCCTTGTGCTGCGCGACCGCCGACATGCGCGAGGGGACCCGCGCATTTCTGGAACGGCGCAAGCCAGCGTTTAGTGGCGCGTAATTGAATCGTCTACAAGGCGCAGATTGCACACCTACTCCGCGTGCCCGCCGCGGTATTTCTTTTCGCCTGCGGTCACACGCACCTTCAGGCGATTCTGCGCGGTCGGTAGCGGGCAGGTGGCATACGGCGTGAACGCGCACGGCGGATTGTAGGCCTGATTGAAATCCAGGATCACCTTGCCGTCTTTCGGCGCATCAGCATACAAAAAGCGCGCGGCGCCGTAACTCTCCTTGCCGCTGGTTTTGTCGGCAAACACCAGGAAAAGATTCTTGTCTCCGGGCGTTTCGATGACCGGTTCGACGCGATAGGTTTTGCCGTCGCGCTCGAACACGGCTGCACCGGGAACGATCACCTTGTCGATTTGGCCGAGAATATTGGATTCCTCGACCTCATGCGGCGGATTGTAGGGTTCCCAGCGTGCCACGATGCGCCAGGATGGATCAATTGCGAAATAATCGATGCCGAGGAAATGTTTGCGCGTCGGTGCGTCGCTGTCCTTGATGCGAAGGCCGTATTTGTCGCCGCGATGCACCAGGTAGAAATCCACCGTGCCAAAGGCGACTGAAGTGGGTTTGTCATGGCTGTCATCAAGCATTTGCGCGCTACCTTGCGCTTTGCCGTCTATGGTCGCAGCGACTCCCTTTTCCAGCGTGATCGTCGCGATGTCATGGTCCAGCGCAATCGTGCCCAGGTGCGCGGGTCCTTTCGCAAGTACAACATCGTTGCCTTTGGCCGAACCGATTTTATTCGTGCCAGTTTTGAGCCAGTCCAACCCCACGAGACTCAGCCATCCGTGCGGCGTGGTCAAACGCTCGACTCGATGATGCCGCCACGCTTCAATCTGATTGGGATAAGCCACCGTATCGTCCGTCACGCCCGCGTGGCTCATGCCGACACCAGCCGCGAGCACTGCAAAAATTGCCATTCCTGCACTGTGAATCATGATTTTGGTCCCGTATTGGAAAACGCTTTAACCACGAAGGACACCAAGTCGTAAATTATCCAAAACATTTCCTGATTAGCCCCGTCTCTCATTTCGTCATTCCCGCGAAGGCGAGAATGACGCGCTAGGGCGGATTCCGCATCCCTAATAAGCTAAGACTCGCGACCGATCAGGAAGAATCTTTCCTTTGTGTCCTTCGTGTCCTTGGTAGTAAATATTCTCGCTTTGTAACTTTCAGCGCCCCCGCATGAACAACCGATCCAGCTCCGCAATCGACATTTGTATCCAGGTCGGACGGCCATGGTTGCATTGACCGGAACGTTCGGTGGCTTCCATCTCGCGCAAGAGTGCGTTCATTTCCGGCAAAGTCAAGCGTCGATTGGCGCGCACCGAACCGTGACATGCCATCGTCGACAGCAATTCGTTACTGGCTTCCTCGATGCGGCGCGAGCTGCCGTGGGCCAGCAGATCGGCAAGCACGTCGCTGACCAGGCGTCCAACATCCGCTCCCTCAAGCAATCCCGGATAACGCTTGACCGTGACGCTGCGTGGCCCGCTACGCACGATGTCAAAACCCAGTTCATCCAGTCGTGCTGCAAATTCCTCCGCGCACGCGGCCTCGCGTTCGCTCACCGCAAGCGTCAGCGGCACCAGCATCAGTTGCGCGCGGATACCGTCGCAAGCTTGTGCCGTTTTCAGTTTCTCGTAGGTGATGCGCTCGTGTGCAGCATGCATGTCGATCAACACCAGACCGTTCGCGTTTTCGGCAAGCACGAAGATGCCAGCCAGTTGCGCCAGCGCATAGCCCAGCGGCGGCACGTCGGAATCCGCAGCAATGGCGTCGACGTGGCCAGCATCGCTCGCGCCATCGCTATTGGCTGCAGCCTGACGCCCAAATAGCGCTGCGTAATCGCCAAGTGGCTCACTGACGCCGCGCCCAAAAGTGGTCTGCGCGCGCCATTGCAAACCAGCACTTATGGGCTGCATGGCAGATGTCGAACTCGGTGCGTGTATGGATGAAACCGATGTCGTTGCGGCACCGGCGCGCGTACCCGCCAACGCCTCATTCAAGCTGCGGAACAGGAAGTCATGCACCAGCCGGCTTTCCCGAAAACGCACCTCGGATTTCGCCGGATGTACATTCACATCCACGCTTTCCGGAGGGATTTCCAGAAACAACGCATACGCCGGGTGGCGCCCGTGGAACAACACGTCGGCATACGCCTGGCGCACCGCGTGGGTGACCACGCGATCACGCACCGGCCGACCGTTGACGTAAAAATATTGCCGATCGGCTTGCCCACGCGACGCTGTCGGCAAACCGACCCAACCGCTCAGGCGCAAACCGGCTCCGGCCTGATCGATGCGCAAACTCTGGGCGACGAAGTCATCGCCGAGAATGTCGGCCACGCGCGCGCCACGCGCGACCTCGTCGCGTGCCGGTCGCAGCAAGCGCACCGCTTTACCGTTGTGACTCAAACGAAATTCGACGTGCGGTTGAGCCAGTGCGATGGTTTTGAGCAAATCGTCAATATGGCCAAACTCGGTGCGTTCGGCACGCAGAAATTTCCGTCGTGCCGGTACGCTGTGGAAAATATCGCGAACTTCGATAGTGGTCCCGATCGGATGTTGCGCCGGGCGAGGCGCTGCGATTTTTACGGTCTCGTTGTCGATGCGCCATGCGCTATCGGCATCAGCACGCCGCGAAATCAATGCAAACCGCGAAATCGAAGCAATGGAAGCGAGTGCTTCGCCGCGGAAGCCCATGCTGCGCACGTGTTCGAGATCATCCAGTGTGGCGATCTTGCTCGTCGCATGGGCCGCCACGGCCAACAGCAATTCATCCGCGGCGATGCCACTGCCATCGTCACGCAGACGAATCAGGCGCGAACCACCGGCCTCAATTTCAATCTCGATTCGCGCAGCGCCTGCATCAAGGCTGTTCTCGACCAGTTCCTTGACCACCGACGCCGGGCGCTCGACGACTTCGCCGGCGGCAATCTGGTTGACCAGTTCGGAGGAAAGTTTCTGGATGTGCGACATGAACGAATACCGGTGCGTCGCACATCATATCGAATCCGCCTGCGCGGCGTTTCAGGATCGTGGCGCGCGTGCCACCGTAGTGTCGTCCACCAGCGCGTCGTTTTCAGCGCCGGTCGTCGTGGCAGGACGCGCCGCCAACTGCGTGCGCGCCTTGCGCGCATCTGCCGCAAACCAGCTTCCCGGCGGTGGCGTTGAACGAAAGTAATCGTTCACGCCATCAAGAATTGCACTGGCCAGGCGCTTGCGCTGGGTTGGATTCGTGAGGCGCTTTTCTTCGGTTGGGTTGGTGATGAATGCCGTTTCGACGAGAATCGATGGCACGTCCGGTGAACGCAGCACGACGAAATTGGCTTTTTCCACATAACCGCGATGGGTTGGCCCGATCTTGGCCAGCGACTGCAGCACGCGCTTGGCGACCGCGCCACTGGCTTCCAGCGTTGCGCTTTGGGAAAGATCCAGCAGCACCGCAGCCAGGGTGCTGTCCTTGTCGTCCAGCGAAACGCCACCGACCAGATCCACGCGATTCTCGCTATCGGCAAGCCAGCGCGCGGCTTCACTGCTGGCGCCACGCGTGGATAGCATCCACACCGACGATCCGCGCGCATCACTGCTGGCGTAGGCATCGGCATGGATCGAGACGAACAAGTCGGCCTTGGCCTTGCGCGCAATCTCGTAACGGCGCTTGAGCGGAATGAAATAATCGCCGGTGCGGGTCAACACCGCACGCATGCCAGGTTGCTTGTCGATCAACTGCTTGAGGTCGCGCGCAACCGCCAGCGTAATGACTTTCTCGCGGGTACCGTCGCGACCCTTTGCTCCGGGATCGACGCCACCATGGCCAGCGTCCACGGCGATGACGATGTCGCGTGGCTCGGCGGTGATGGCCTTCGCACTTTTCACTACCGGAGAGCGCGAGTCACCTTTTTTATACAAATCCACAACCAGCCGGTAACCGATACCATGCCTGGGCGGCAGCAGGAAACTCTTGGGTTGCACGGCGCTGGTCAGATCAAAAACTACACGCACGCCATCCTTGCCGTGATGACCGGTGCGCAGTGTCTTGAGAATTCCCGTATCCGTGGGTTCGGAAAAATTGGACGCAAGTGAAGCATTGCGCAAATCCAGGACAAGCCGATCCGGCTTCGCCAACTCGAACAGGCTGTAATCCAGCGATGAGGAAAGTTCAAAGGTGGCGCGAAGATGATCGTCGATCTGGGTCACACGCACAGAGCGAATTTCCCCAGCGTGCGCAAACGACACCAAGGCCAGCAGCATGATGCCGCTCGCGATCCGCAATAGTCGATTGGTCGCATCGCCTCTCATAGCGCCGTATTCAAGCGCAGTACGGCCAAAATTTCAAGCAGTTTCTCTTTATAAATCGAAGTTTTATACGGATTTACTGTATTTGAGGTCAGGAGTAATCGCTAACTGCCTGTGTAGAAGGGAGTCTACAAGCTGAACACCGAGTCGGATAACCAGCGTGCAGCGACCTCGGTCAAGGGCTCAAAGCCCAAATCGCGACCGTGTTCCGCATGCGCCAGATGCACGCCCAAATCCCCTTGGGGAATCGCCCTGCCCGCCCGCTCCGGCCATTCGATCAACCACAAAGTTCGGGCGCCATCGAGATCGCCCAAACCCAGCCATTCAACTTCATCGATTGCCGCAATGCGATACAAATCCAGATGTTGGATCGCCAGTGGCCCGACGTTGTACGACTCGATCAGGCTGTAGGTCGGGCTTTTCACCCGTGCGACCACGCCCAGCGCACGCAACAGCGCGCGTGCAAACGTGGTTTTGCCCGCTCCCAGCGCACCTGCCAGATAAATGACGCCGCCGCCGCCAAGGGCAGGTGCGAGCGCGTGCGCGATTTGCACAAGTCGTGCTTCATCGATCTGCCTGAACTCAATGGTAGACGAATCAACCATTGACGATTTGCGCGTTACGCAAGCGGCGCAAGGGCAAAAAGAGATCGCTGGCCACAAGCCCGGCTTCTCCGCCTTCCCCGGCAGCCGCATCGCCCGCCTGCGCGTGCAGCGCCACACCCAGTCTTGCGGCACGCCAGCAATTGAGGCCTTGCCCCATCAAACCCGCAATGACGCCCGTCAGCACGTCGCCCATGCCGCCGGAAGCCATCCCCGGATTGCCCCAAGGACATACCAGCACACCACCTTCCGGATGGGCCACGAGACTTCCAGCGCCCTTGAGTACGGCGACCGCGCGATAGCGCCGTGCCAACGCGATCACCGCGGCAAAACGATCGCGTTGGATGGTCGCGATATCGCAATCGAGCAAGCGCGCAGCTTCGCCAGGATGCGGGGTAATGATCGCGGGCTTGGGCAATCGACGTGGATTTCGTACCAAAAGATTCAGCCCGTCCGCATCGAGAACGGTGGACTTGCCTGCATCCAGCGCAGCCTGCCACAGCGTTTTCGACCATTCGCTGTCGCCCAATCCAGGGCCGAGCGCGACAACATCGGCGCGTTGCAGCATTAATTCCAGCTGCGCCGCATCGGCTACGCCTTTTGCCATCAATTCGGGACGCCCCGCATTGAGTGCGCCTACATTTTCTGCGCGCGTCGCCACGCTGACCAAGCCGGCACCAACCCGCAATGCGCCTTCGCCACACAGGCGAATCGCACCGCCCATGCCGATGTCGCTGCCAATAGCCAGAACGTGCCCGAACAGACCTTTATTCGCGTCGCGCTGGCGTGGCGGCAGCCAGCGCATCATGCGCCGCATCACCATGAGACGCGTATCGGCAATCGTGGATTTGAAGACGCTGTCGGGTAACCCCAAGGCATCCAAAAACAATTCGCCGCAATGGTCTGGCGCCGATCCGGTAAACAAGCC
>CAJDUT010000084.1_pt1 | contig 17896 bp, 16 predicted proteins | sample 7390981 | NCBI WGS metagenome assembly CAJDUT01 (sample SAMEA7055681, study PRJEB34461) | soil metagenome | biome: terrestrial ecosystem; feature: Peninsula; material: soil | place: Antarctica | collected 2016 | reverse complement strand
ACGGCTTGGTTCTTCGTCTTCAGCGACTTCCAGCGGCCGAGCTGGCTGAATACCTTTTCCTGTGCTTTCTCGCGAATCGAGCAGGTGTTGATGAGGATCACGTCAGCCAGCGACTCGTCATCGGTCAGATCCAGGTCGTGCGATGCCTTGAGCACGTCGGCCATGCGCGCCGAATCGTACTCGTTCATTTGGCAACCGTGGGTTTTGATATAGAGCTTGCCGGACATGGGGAAATCGAGCTGTGCGTGGGACTGCGTATTGTAGGCGGGTGGTGCGTTAGGTGCCATGTTTTGGGGGCGGGGAGCCGGGACTCGGGACTCGGGACTTGGGAAAAGCAAAAAAAGCTCGTCATTCCCGCTTGACCAGCCGCTGGCTTTTGAGAGCCGCTGGAATGACGAGCCTTTGATCCTACGATTCCCGGGTCCCGACCTTTACCCCCGGCACTTGCCAAAAACCCCATTTCTGTCAGAAACTTGGAAACCCTTGGTGCCACGAAACCTGAAGTTGCGACTATCACTGCTGCCAATGCTGCGTTTTCTCTGCCTCTGCGGGCTGACCGTCGGCACGCTAGTGCCGCTCACTGGGCATGCTGGCGTGGTCTATAAATGCACCGGGCCAGATGGCCAGATAGCTTTTACGAACACGGTCGGTACCTTTACCCATTGCATCAAGGTAGCGCAGTACGCCGATCAGCCGGTGCCCAAACCTGCCTCCGATACACCAGCCACGCCGCACCGCACGTCAGCTGCATCGGCCAAGGCGCATAGCGAATACCTTTCGCAGCCGCCAGCGGCCAATTCCGGCGCAAGCGCCAATGCAGGCGCGCCGCCTGCGAGTGCGAAGACGGAGGTTCATCGCGGCGCGGTGTACAAGATCGTCAAGGTCGACGGCATCACCGAATACACCAATGTTCGCCCGCACGGCGGCGCGTACAAGGTGTTGTTCACCTACATCTCGACCTGCTATGCCTGCAACGTGGAATCCAATGTCGATTGGCTCAACACGCCGCTGAATCTGACCGCCTATCACGACGAAATTGATGATGCGGCGCGACAGTACGCTGTCGATCCGGCGCTGTTGCGCGCGGTCATCCACGCCGAATCGGCATTCAATCCGAATGCACTCTCGGACAAGGGTGCCCAGGGCTTGATGCAACTGATGCCTGGGACGGCTTCAGATCTGGGCGTGGCCAATCCCTTCGATGCCGGACAGAACATTCGCGGCGGCGCCCAATACCTGGGCTCACTGCTCAAGCAATTCGGTGGCGACGAACGGCGCGCGACGGCTGCCTACAATGCCGGGCCGCAAAATGTGCAGAAGTATGGCGGCGTACCGCCGTTCGACGAAACACGCGTGTACGTGAAACGCGTGGCTACGCTGCACCAAAGATATCGTGACGCCAATCGCGCGACGCTGGCGGTAACTTCTCCGGACGCTCCACCGAAATCCTGACCGGGTTCCTGCTGGAATTCCAGCTCAGATATCCGTAGGCGATTTCGCGTTTTCGGGATCGGCCCGGTCATCGCTGGCGACGCAATTGCGCCCTGCGGCCTTCGCCCGGTAAAGGGCCTCGTCGGCACGTCGTTGGATGTCCTCGATGCCGTTGTCTTGCGCCCGCATGTGGGCGACCCCGAGGCTGATCGTGACGGGCGTTGCAGGCATCGCGTCGGTACCCGCTAATGCCTCCACGCGTACGCGCAGGCGCTCGGCGATTTCCATTGCCTGCTCCATATTGCTGCCCGGCAGGACGGCCAGAAATTCCTCGCCGCCGATGCGACCCAACATGTCGCCATCGCGCAGCGCCTCGACGCAGGCATGCGTAATGCGCATCAGCACGCGATCGCCGGCGGCGTGCCCGTGACTGTCGTTGATGGTCTTGAAGCGATCGATGTCGATGGCGAGCACCGCCAGGGGTTCGTGGCGGGCATGGGCATGGCGTATTGCCGCGGCGAGAAAATGCTCGATGCTGCGACGGTTCGCGATGCCGGTTAGCGAGTCAAGCGATGCCATGCGCTTCCAGCGCTTGAGCCTGCGCAATTGGCGGATTGCCAGCAAAATCAGCAAAGCAAGCAAAACGACCAGCAATCCCATGGCTATCTGTTGCCAGTAGCGCACACGCAGCAAGGTCTGTACTTGCCGATAATTGAGTGCTTTTTCGCTTTTCAGGCGGGTATTTTCGAGGTTGCTGCGTTGGGTGTCGAATTGTTCGCGCAGCATTTGCGCCTGCTGGTTGGCGCGCTGTTCCTCAACATCATCGTGGGCTTGCAGGTAACGCTTGTATTCGGCCAGTGCCTGCGCCGTATGTCCGCTGGCTTCCAGGCTCTCGGCTTTGGCCCGGTAAAGCAACTGCTGGTAGCGTCGATTGCCGCTGGCGCTAAATATCGTTTCTGCATCCTTGTAGGCGTCCAGCGCTTTGCGCTGCTGGCCCAGCCCGGCGAAGGAGCGTCCGCGTTCGTAGTTGAGCATGCCGGTGCTTGCGACATCGCCCGCCGCGCTGAAATCCGCTTGTGCCTTATTCAGCGATTGTATGGCTTCATCGTATTTCTTCAAATCGTTGAGAACCGAGGCTATGCCAATGCGGGTTGCGCCAATCAATGTCCGGTCGCGCGACCCGGCAGCAAGATCATGCGCGCGGCGCAAGGTATCCAGTGCGGCGGTGTAATGCCCGGCTTCCTCATCGGTGTAGCCGAGCTGGACCAGGCTGACGATCAATGACTCCTGGTCGCCGACGCGCTTTTCATGGTCGATACTCTGGTTCAGGTATTCGCGCGCCTTGTCCGAATAACCCAGGCGCCTATAGGCAATGCCGATAGCCTGCAGGTTTTGGCTGGCGGCCTCGGGTAATTCCTGCTGCACGAACATCTGCTGTGCTTCAAGCAGGTCCGCCAACGCCTTGCCGTAGATACCGAGCAAGGAATAGATACCGCCGCGTTGGGCCAGGCCGACTGCCAGCAGCGCTGTGCTATCGCTGCTACGCGCCAAATCTATTCCGCGTTCGTAGTCAGCCAGCGAATCTCGCGGCGTTGCGATACTTTCCTGATACGCGCCACGGCAGTAGTAAAAGCGTATCGAGGCATCCGTGTCCTTGGCGAGTAGCGCTTCGCTCAGTTTGGCGTTGGCGAATTCGTATCCGCGTTTGGCTGCGTTGTCGAAATCCAGGCCGCAATGAAGCGTATCGAGCAGACGTTTGCGATGTGCGTCGTTGCCCGGCAGCAAAGCCTGCAATTGTTGGACGAGCTTGCGCTGCGCTGCGGCATCCAGTGCACTGAAATCGCCCAAATCCAGACGTTTGAACAGGGCATCGAAGGCTGTTGCCGACGGCAGGGGCGACAAATCGACCGGAGCTGGCGTCGTACCGAGTGCCGCCACCGTGAAACCACAGCCCAAGACCAGCACCAGCAACCAGCGCGACAAAACCTGAAGCATGAAATCTCCGGACCACGACAACACGTGCAGTTTACTCGCCGGTGCGGCGTTGCGGGCGCTCCTGTAACGTGGCTACGACTTTGAACGCAGTGCCATTGCGCGTTCCGGACAGGTTTACCTTGGTGCCCGGGCTCATGCTGGCTTCACGGTTGCGCAAGGCCAACTGGTTGGTGATGGGCTGATCGTCGAAGGTCAAAAGCACATCGCCTTGGCGCAATCCGGCTTGCGCGGCCGGACCGTCGGCGTAAACGCCCACGATAGCAACACCGTGCGTTTCGGTCGGATTCTGCAAAGAAGCCACGTCGGAGTATTCGGCGCCGAGCCAGCCGCGAATCACGCGACCATGCGCGACGATCTGATCGAGCACGGCCTTGGCGGTGGTGACGGGAATGGCGAAACCGATGCCGATATTGCCACCGGACGGCGAATAGATGTCGGAATTGATGCCGACGAGTTCGCCATACGCATTGACCAGCGCGCCCCCGGAATTGCCCTGGTTGATGGCCGCATCGGTCTGAATGAAATCCTCGTACGTGGACAAATTCAACTGGCGCCCGGTAGCGCTGACGATGCCCATGGTTACCGTGCGGCTCAGGCCGAACGGATTGCCGATCGCCAGAACCACGTCGCCGACGTTGAGCGGCGACTTGTCGGCGATGCCGATGCTGGGCAGGTTGGTCGCATCGATCTTGAGTACCGCCAGATCCGTTTCCGCGTCGGTGCCGATCACGCGCGCTCGGGTGGCACGGCCGTCGTAGAGCTGAACCTGGATTTCTTCGGCGCCGCGGATAACGTGGTTGTTGGTCAGCACGTAGCCATCGGCGCGCACAATCACCCCGGAGCCAAGACTTTGCATGCGCCGTTGTTGCGGCGAAACGATGGCAATGCCAGGAAACATGCGCTGCAACACGGGATTTGTCGGCACCAGTACCTGGCGCGTGCTGACGACTTTGTCGGCGCTGATGCTGACCACGGCCGGTGCCGCGCGCACGACGGCGCTTGCATAAGAAGCCACGACCTCGTTGCTGCGTTCGGCTGGCATCGTCACGTTGTCATGGCGATTTTCCGTGGCCTCAGTCGGACCACCGGATATGCCGGGTGCGACAGCGTGGCGCACGCGTTGCACCAATTGCGGAGAAATTACGCTGACGACAAAAGCCACGGCCAGTCCCAAGGTGATGAACTGCGCGATGAATATGCAGGATCGATACAGGTTGCTCATGCGCTGAATATAGCAGGGGCCGATTGCGTGCCGGCAAATACCGGACTTTCGGCCTTGTGGGGTGCTCTCCGGGTAACTGGATCGAGTCAGTGACTGGATGCCGAGACGTTGCTCGCGATGGTGCTGCAAGCGGCCCCACAATGTGTGTGGGAAGGATTTTCCGCCACCAATCAGGGCTCGTTGGAAGCCTTCATGGTCAGCTCGATTGTCTGGAGGCGGGGGCTTGGTTAAACTAAGGAGGTTGTGGGGGGAGCGGTCGCATGGCTCCCGTCGCGGGAGGCGATCGGAAAATCATTCGGTGTGCCCACCGCCCAGACTTATCGGCTGCGATACCGGTCGGCTCATCCCCGGGGGTGACTCGATGGCTTCACGGCATGTGGTTTGAAGCCATGGCAGGAGCCCGGTTGCAAACTTTCCAACAATTTGCTGGACCTTTCTGGAGTGCCGGATGGCGAATGAGAGTGTGGATCAGGGACGCCGACGCTTCCTGACAGCGACGACAGCGGTGGTGGGTGGTGCGGGCGTGCTCTGCGCGGCGGTACCTTTCATCAAGACCTGGCAACCCAGCGCGCGCGCGCGCAGTGCCGGTGCGCCGGTCATGGCCGATTACAGCAAGATCGACAAAGGCCAGAAGGTCACGTTCGGCTGGCGCGGTCTGCCGGTGTTCATCGTCAATCGCACCGATTCGCAGTTGGCGACGTTGAAAGGACTGGATTCGCGCCTGAAGGATCCCAACAGCGACAACTCCGATCAGCAGCCGGCGTTTGCCAAGAACGAAACGCGCTCGCTCAAGCCCGAATGGCTGGTTGTCGTTGGCATCTGCACCCACCTGGGCTGCGTGCCGGACTTCTTCGGTGAGATCAAACCTGAGCCATTCGATCCAGACTGGAAGGGCGGATTCTTCTGCCCCTGCCATAAATCGCGCTACGACCTTGCCGGGCGTGTGTTTGACGGCGTACCGGCACCGGCGAACCTGCAGGTACCACCTTACAAGTTCATGCCCGATGGCAAGCACATCAACATCGGGGTGAGCCCGGAAGGAGCCGCGTGATGGCCACTGTACCGATTCGCATCCAGCCGAAAAACCGCGTCCTCGCCTGGGTTGAGGAACGCCTGCCGATACTGACGTTTCTTTCCTCGCATACGTCCGGTTACTACGCACCGAAGAATTTCAACCTGTGGTACTACTTTGGTTCGCTGGCACTGGTGATTCTGGTCAGCCAGATCCTCACCGGTATCTTCCTGACCATGTTTTACAACCCCAGCGCGGCCGGCGCATTTGCCTCGGTCGAGTACATCATGCGCGATGTCGAGTGGGGCTGGCTGATCCGTTACATGCACGAGGTCGGCGCGTCGATGTTCTTCATCGTCGTCTACCTGCACATGTTCCGTGGTCTGATGTACGGCTCGTACAAGAAGCCGCGCGAGTTGGTCTGGCTGCTCGGCATGCTGATCTTCCTCGCGCTCATGGCGGAAGCGTTCATGGGCTACGTGTTGCCGTGGGGCAATATGTCGTTCTGGGGCGCCAAGGTGATCATCACCCTGCACCCTGAACCGTTTCTTCGCGTTGCATGTGATCGCGTTGCCGCTGGTGTTGCTACTGCTGGTAGTGCTGCATCTGGCAGCGTTGCACGAAGTGGGATCGAACAACCCCGAGGGGGTCGAGATCAAGAAGCACAAGGATGCCGATGGCAGGCCGCTTGATGGCATCCCGTTCCATCCTTACTACACAGTCAAGGATTTGTTCGGCGTTGGTTTCTTCTTGATCATCTGCGCGTTCATCATCTTTTTCCAACCGGGCGTAGGTGGTTGGTTCCTCGAACCCGACAACTTCATCCCGGCAAACAATCTGGTCACTCCGGCAGCGATCAAGCCGGTGTGGTACTTCACGCCGTTCTACGCGATCCTGCGCATGATCCCAAGCAAGGGTTTTGGTGTGCTGGCCTTGCTGATGTCAATCGTAGCGTTGTTCCTGGTGCCGTGGCTGGATCGCGGCCAGGTCAAATCGGTGCGCTATCGCGGTCGTGGCTTCAAGATTGCGTTGGGCGTATTCGCGGTGGTGTTTGTATTGTTGGGCACGATCGGATCGGACAAGACGGCTGAGTGGATTCCGCAGCTATTTGGCGCCCACGCCGACATAACTTTCATCGAAAACCTGTTCGGCCGAACGCTCACCTTCCTGTACTTCGGCTTCTTCATATTCTTGTGGATTTACACCTTCTTCGGTTTCGAGAAAACCAAGCCGGTACCTGAGCGGGTGACCAGCCATGACTGAGTCGACCATGAAGCATTACTCAAGATTTGTGTCTTGCATCGCCGTTGTTTTCGGCATGCTGTTTGCGGCAAGCGCCATCGCCGAAGGACCGGAAATGGCCGCGGCAAATGTGCACGTCGGCAACATCGCCTCGCTGCAACGTGGTGCCCGCATGTATTTCAATTATTGTTCGGGATGCCATTCGCTCAAGTACATGCGCTATTCGCGCATCGGTGAGGATTTGAAGCTCAGCGACGACGAGGTCAAGCAGAACTTCATATTCACCGACGCCAAAATCGGCGATCACGCCGAGTCCAACATGCCGGCAGGCAAGGCAGTGAAATTCTTCGGCAAGGACCCGCCGGATTTGTCGTTGGAAGCGCGCGCCAAGGGTACCGACTGGATCTACAACTACCTCAAGTCGTTCTACCTGGACCCGTCCCGCCCGACCGGTTGGAACAATACCGTGTTCGCCAATGCATCCATGCCCGACCCTCTGTGGGAATTGCAAGGCGTGCAGCGCGCCGACATGAGCCCGGCCAAACCCGGCGAGGAAGCGCAAATCGAGAAGCTCGAACTGATCAGTCCCGGCAAGCTGTCGCCGGCGCAATTCGACGATTCGGTGCGTGATCTAGTCGCGTTTCTCGCCTATGTCGGCGAGCCGGCCGCGCTCAAGCGCGAGTCAATGGGCGTGTGGGTGATTTTGTACCTGGCCTTTTTCACCTTCCTTGCCTGGTTGTTGAAGCATGAGTACTGGAAGGACGTGCATTAGCCGGCGCGATCTTCCCTGATCGCACAAGTCAAAAAGCGGCCATACTTAGCCGCACTTTTGATGTATTTGTGCGACCTTCCATTGTCGCGAAAATCAAGAAGCGGTCATCCGTGGCCGCACTTTTCATGAATGCGCCTAGTCAGTTTTGCACTTCGGGTGTACATTCGGTGCGGCGCACGGACGGCAGGGGCCGTCCGGCGGGAATGCCTGGTGACGGGCGGGGGGAGAGCCAGTATGGCCTTGAGTCAACGATCACGTACGATCCTTACCCTTTATTCGGCCGCCGATTGTGTTCAGTGCCATCGAGTGCGCCTCGTGCTGGCGGCCAAAGGTGTGATTTATGATCTGGTCGAAGTCAACCCGCGCTCACCGCCGGAAGATTTGCTCGATCTGAATCCGTACAATTCCATACCAACCTTGGTCGATCGCGATCTGGTGCTTTACGACACCAGCGTGATCTGCGAATACCTTGATGAACGTTACCCACATCCGCCGTTGATGCCGGTTGATCCGCTATCGCGCGCGCGTCTGCGCCTGGCGGCAGTACGCATCGAGCGCGACTGGTTGCCGTTCGTGGCTCAGATTGCCGCCGGCGGACGGCCCGGGGAGACAGCGCGCAAGCGCTTGCGCGAGGCTTTGTTGTCGAGCCTGCCGTTGTTCAAGGCGGCGAAGTTTTTTCTCAATCCAGAGTTGAGCCTGGCCGACTGTGCGCTGGCACCGTTGATCTGGCGCTTGCCGAGTTTGAACGTTTCGTTGCCGCGGGAAGCACATGTCATCGAGGAATATGGCGATCGTATCTTCCGCAACCCCGGATTTACGCGCAGCCTCACCCCAGAGGAAAAGGCGCTGCGGGAATGATCGATCCATGAATGGCGTTAGTATGACTTCCAATCGCCCGTACCTGTTGCGGGCCATGTATGACTGGATCAGCGATAACGGCTTGACCCCGTATATCCTGGTCGATGCGGCCGCCCCCGGCGTGCAAGTACCCAAGTCGGCCGTCAAGGATGGCCGTGTCGTGCTCAACGTGGCTGCGCGCGCCGTGGCGCAACTGGAACTTGGCAAGGAATACGTGCGCTTCACCGCACGCTTTTCGGGTGTAAGCCAAGTGGTGGAAGTGCGGATTTCCGCGCTGCTTGCCATCTACGCCCATGAAAACGGGCAGGGCATGATGTTTCCGGCCGAAAACGAACCGCCTCCCAATGCCGGACCTGTCTCCGAGGAAGCCGCTGCGTCGAAGAAGGGTTCGCACCTACGCGTGATCAAGTAGATATTCCGGATTCGCCCGGAATCTGTGAGCCGCTGTAGTCACCCGGTCAACGAAAGAGTCCGTTCGTTCAATGCAGGCGAGGCGGTAACCGGTAAGGTTGCATCGGGTCGTCCGGCAGGGCGCCCGAAGCAGGTTCGAGCTGCGGCATGGTGTAGCTGACCACCGCGCCGGCGAGTATGTCGAGGCTGCCGCAATGCCGGTCCGTACCATCCGTGCTCAACTCGAAACGGTAGCGACGCAACAGTCGCAACCAACCATCTCGGCCCCGCTCAATGCGCATGCGTTGCAGGGCGACTGTATCATCGAGTAACTGCACGTTTGCGCGCTGGCACAAAGCTCGGCCAAGCGCACGTGCCTGTTCGCGAGAGCGCAGTGCGGCTTGCCAAAAGTACGCGGCCAGTAAAATCAGAATCAGAGGCAACAAAGTGTCGGGCATGAGCCAAGTGTGCGGCCGCACCGGGGCGTTTACAACACGGATAGATATTGAATGCCCGGCAGCGTTATGTGAATTGTGTGTTGCGTTTCCACGCTTTCCGCGCCGAATTCGCTACAATGCACGGCGGAAAACCGTTGCGACATGGCGCTGTGGCCATGATCGCGGATGGCGCCCGAGGAGCTTGTATCGCGGCGGCATCGACAGATTCTGTCCGGGAACAGCCCAGTATCATTCCTGGCTTGAACGCAACGCGGAGACAGCCGTTTCGTGATCGACATCCCCGGCTATGTAATCAAGCGCGAGATTGGCGTGGGCGGCATGGCCAGCGTGCACCTGGCTGTGCAAACTTCGCTCGAACGCGAGGTTGCGCTCAAGATCATGACGACGGCGCTGGCCGCCGATCCGACATTCTCCAAGCGCTTCCTTCAAGAAGCCCGAATGCTCGCATCCCTGGCGCATCCGAATATCGTCGCCGTCTACGATGTCGGCGTCACCCCCGCGCAGCAGCACTATTTTTCCATGCAGTACCTGCCCAGCGGCGATTTCGCCGCGCGCGTACAGCGCGGCCTTGACGAACGCGAGTTGACCCTCACGCTGGCCGGCGTAGCCAATGCGCTGGGATACGCACATCAGCGTGGCTACGTACATCGCGATGTCGCGCCGGGCAACATTCTTTACGACGCCAACAACAATCCGGTCCTGACCGATTTCGGCATTGCCCTGGCGGCGAGCGGCGGCCCGCGAATCACCAGCAGCGGATTTTCCGTCGGTACCAGCCACTACATGAGCCCGGAACAGGCGCGTGGTGGTGATGTCGACGCGCGTTCGGATATCTATAGCCTGGGTGTGCTGTGTTATTTCGGTTTGACCGGCAAGCCGCCGTTTGATGGTGCCGATGGTTTCGCTGTCGCCTATGCCCATGTGTTCGAACCGGTCCCTCGCCTGCCGGCAGAGCGCGAACATTGGCAACCGCTGATTGATTGCGCCATGGCCAAGGACCCCAAGGATCGCTATCCGGATATCGACGCGTTCCTCAATGCGCTGGCCGGGGTGGTGCCGCAATACGCAGCCTTGTTCCGCGAGGAATCCGCCGCGGCCGCGGCCGCGCCGACCCGGGATGCAGCCGAGGCAGTTACCCGGAGCATGCCGCGAGCAGCAGCCGATGCCACGACGCGCATTCCGGCGCAACGCCAGTCCAGTGAAACGCCAACCGTGGTGCACGCATCCTTGCCGAAAACGCGGCCAGGCACGACAGTTGCTTCGGTCGTAACTACCTCGTCACCGATCGTGCCGGCACTAATGCCATCGAGCTTGGTCGCAGGTTTGTTGCGCCGCGGTTGGCCAATCCTCGTCGCCATTCTGGGACTGGCCCTGATCGGGTACGCGTTGTTCGCACGCACGGGAAAACATGCGCCAACACCATCGTCAACAATCGTACCGGCGACAGTCGAAGCGGCGCACGTCACGCCAGCGCAGGTTCTCCCACAAAATACTCAACCGCTGCCCGTTGCCGGCAGCACAAGCGCGCCCGAGGCGGCAATCCCAACAGCCGCATTGCCCGATGTAGCCACCGCAGCAGGCGCAGACGCGCAAGCCGACGCGGCCGATCTGAACAATCCAGAAAATTTTCCAACTGTCGTCGACCCGGTCAAAGATGCGTTGCGCTTGGCGCGCGGCGATCTTGCAGCGCAGCGGTTGACGCTACCGGCCAACAACAATGCCTTCGATCGTTTTCAGTTTGTACTACGCATGGATTCGCGCAACAAGACGGCCAAGCAAGGGATTGCGGAAGTCGCCAAAAAATATGTGGAGCTAGCTCAAACCAGCTTGGGTACTGGCGACCTGATTCAGTTCGATCAATACCTCAAGCACGCTGATGAAGTGATCAAGGTTGTGCCGGACAACTCTGAATTGCCCAAAGCCATTGCTGCGGCACGCAAGACTGCGGCGACGCCGTTCATCGACAAGGCGCGCATCGCTGCGAAGGCGTGGGACAAGGCCAGCGCCACCGATGCCTACAACAAGGCACTGCAGGTTGATCCGGACAATGCGCTCGCTCGTGATGGATTGAAGGCCACAGCGCGCATCGGAATGCCCGGCTTTGTTTTCGCTGATTCGATGGCCAATGTGGGGAATGGCCCGTCGATGCTGATCGTCGACTCACACACGGCGATTGGCCGTTACGAAATCACTCGCACGCAGTTCCGCCAATTCTGGAATGCCGCGGGCCGAAAGACGTTTGCCGGACAGAAGATGTCGTGTCGTTCGCGTGAGTCGATTTTTCGTTCCTCACGCGATCACGACTGGCAAAATCCCGGCATCACACAAGGCGATAATCAACCAGTGGTCTGCGTGACGTGGCCACAAGCCGCCGCCTTTACCAAGTGGTTGAGTCAGAGCACGGGCAAACATTATCGATTGGTTACCCCAGCCGAATTTGATCGAATGGCGCGACAGGCATCCACGGCGGCTTGTTCTTCCAACCTTGCCGACATTCAATACAAACGAAAATTCGACAGCCGTGACGGCAGCGACTGCGACGACGGCTTTGCGACTACGGCCCCTGTCGGCCATTATCCACCGGTTGCCGGCATTTACGATATCGACGGCAACGTGCGCGAGTGGGTTGGCGCATGCAATGGCGGCCAGGCCGCGCAGGCCGGAAGCAGTTGCCGCTCATTTCTGGTCAAGGGTCGTGGCTGGATGTCGGTTTCAACCAAGGAATCGTCGACCTTCAGCGACAACTATGGCGACGATGTAGGCTTGGACACCGTGGGCTTTCGCATTGCGCGTGACCTTGATCGCTGAACTGCAGAAAATTGATTTCGTTGCTCGATGAAAGTGCGCACGTCGCCATGATGCGGCTGCTAATCGTCAACGGGCGTGGTTATCGCCAGGAAATTCGAGGCCTACTGCCGCGGCGGCGCTCAGGTCTGTATACTTGTCAACGTATCGATTTTCGTGAAAATGTGCTTGGGATGATTTGATGAAGTTACTCTTTCCGAACGGTGAGCACGAACCGCTTGAGCTCGGCGATGGCACCGTTGTGGTGGGGACCGGGTCCGATTGCCAACTCCTGTTGACTGCGCCCGGTATTGCACTGCGTCATTGCGAATTGCAGACCCATGACGGCCAAACGGTTGTTGTGCCGACGGACAATTCGGCGACGACAGTGCTCAACGGACGCCAGATCGTCGGCGAGAGCCCCCTCAAACCGGGCGATCTATTGCTGTTCGCGCGCGTCGGCTGCCGTGTCGTTGCCGGTGAAAAGGCCACCGTACCCGTACGCCGACCGCCGCCGAGCGCCGGCGGCGACGATGGGCGTACGCGGGTAAGAATGGCGCTTCCCAAATTTCTGTTGCGCGGAGTGTCCGGACCAACATTTGGCAAGACGTACGCTGTCGTCGGAACGCTGATCGTCGGACGCAGCAGCGAATGCGATATTTCGATTCCGAGCGACGAAATCTCGCGCCACCACGCCAAACTTCAGGTGACCCCGAATGGCGTTGTGATTGAAGACATGGGTTCGGCCAACGGCAGCTTTGTGAACAATCAGCGCATCCACGTACCCACCGTGCTCAAGGCTGGCGATGAATTGCGTCTGGATACGATTCGATTCCTGCTGATGTCCCCGGGAATGGATGTGACTCCTGCGGCCACTGCGCGCCCTGAACCGGCTGCCGCACCGGTGGCAAAGAAATCCAGTAGTGTCGCTTGGATCGTGCTTGCCGTGGTCGTGGTCGGCGCCGTGGCGTTTGCCGCCTTGCGTTATCTGGGCAAGATTTGATTCTGGCAGATTGCTGAAAAGTTCTTTGTGGACTTTTCAGTCGTCTAAACGCAAGAAAGTCCCACGAATCACGCCGCGAGAATCAATCTCTTGCGTAAGCGCTGCTTGCCCGCATCGCACTGGCACGGTGCTTTCAATGCTGCGCTAACCGGCGTCGGCAAGCTCGATACGCATGGAAAGATCGATCGCGCGGACATGCTTGGTCAGCGCGCCAATCGAAATGTAATCCACACCAGTCGCGGCAAGCGCCGGTAACTCGGCCAGGCCGACGCCGCCTGAAACCTCCAGCGGTACGCGACCGTCCACCTGTGCTACCGCCAGGTGTATGTCGGCGAGGCTAAACTCATCAAGCATGATGCGATCCACGCCGGCGGCAATGGCCGCATCGAGCTCGGCGAATCCCTCGACTTCCACTTCGAGCAGCAAATTCGGGTGGCGTAAACGCGCGGCGCGAACTGCGGCTTGCAGCGAACCGGCTGCGGCAATGTGGTTTTCCTTGATCAGCATGGCATCGAACAAACCAATGCGATGATTGCTGCCGCCGCCGCAGCGTACAGCGTATTTCTGCGCCATGCGTAAACCGGGTAACGTCTTGCGTGTATCCAGGATCGTGGCACGGCTGCCGCGCACTGCTGCGACATGGGCAGCGGTCGTAGTGGCCGTGGCCGACAAGGTTTGCAGGAAATTCAATGCGCAGCGCTCGGCGCTTACCAACGGGCGAGCGCGGCCGCGCAAGACGCAGAGCGTATCGCCGGCCGAAACGTGCGCGCCGTCGTCGACCGACCAGGCAATTTCGATGGTTGAATCCAGGGCGAGAAAACAGGCGTCGAACCAGGGGCGGCCTGCGATTACCGCACTTTCCCGGGTGATGACTCTGGCGCGGGCCTGCGCATCGGCAGGCAATAGATCGGCGGTGACATCGCCGCTACCAAGGTCTTCGGCCAGCGCGCGCCGAACATCGTCGACGACAACTTGCGGTTCGGGCGGTACACGCTGCGTGATGGGCAAATTCATTGGGTCATCGTTTGCAGGCAGAATTGCAGACGCGAGTGTAATGTCACGCGATGCGCGAACGAACAATTGCAGCAATTCCCCCCGAGCGGCGGGCCTGCCGCGCCATTCAGACTGCTTTTGCGCCGCCGTCGGCTGGGGGAGCTTCCGGGGCGTGGGTTGCCTTGAGACGTTCGACGATCGCGTCCAATGCGCGGTCAAACAGTGGCACTTCCTCCAGAATCGCCGCATGCCCGCGCCGGATTTCTGCAGCCAGTGCAAATATCGTCTTGTCCGCAACCTTGAGGCCCTTGCGGTTGACGAACAGGTACTTGGAACTGATCGGGCTAATCCAGGAGAGCTTGGCGCGCTGTTTGGTGGCGTTTTCCGGATCAGTGAATTCAACCCAGCAACCTACTTTCATTTGTCGCGCCTGCTGCAGGCATTCATCATCGTCGGCGTAATTGCTTTCCGCAGGCGCACGTTCGTCCTCGGCGCGCAGGACGATTTCCTCGGTGACTGGGCTTTCCACTTCTGCGGCCGTTGCTGCAGCCTTGCTGACAATCTCGAACGAAATACCATCTTCTGCGTCTGCCGCTGCTGCTGCCTCAGGGGTCGTGCCTTGCAGAATATTGCGGTAGAACCCATTCAACTCGTGCATCAGTTGCTTGACGTCGTTTTCGTGGTACGCAACGGTCGCCAAGCCATGCCGCAGGCCTTTTTCCAGGGTAGGCAGCAGACCGCGCAGACGCGTCTTGTCCGCATCGTTCATCTTGGGCGTTGCGCTCCAGGCGAATTCGTCGGCAAATCGCAATGCCTGACGCCATTCGTTAGACTCCTCACCCTGACGCAGCAAGGTGAGCACGAGATAGTTGGCCCACGGGCGGGTAAGCACGTTATGCACGATATCTGGCAGATTCTTGCCTTCGACACGCTGTAGCATTTCGCGCGCAGCGGTGCGTCGCGCCAGATGCAATTTCTCACGTCCGCGCGTGGCCTCGGCAACGCGCTGCTCGGCCAATTCCGCGCGCTTCTTGTTGTCTTCAAGAAAGATTTCGAACTCCGAGCGCGTGCGCTCGAAAATGGCCAGGTCGTCGTCAAAATCCTTGAGCAGCGATTCGACGATCAGTTTGACTTTGTCGTACAGGCGGTGGTCGCGGTCGGATTCTTCGGACCAGCCCATGCACGCCTGCGCCATGGTATCGAGCAATTGCCGCGCCGGATGCGATTTCTGCGCGAACAGGTGCTTGTCCAGAATGGCGACTTTCAGGAACGGGATCTGCAAACGGCCCAGCTGCGCCTGCATTTGCGCAGGCAGGTTGCGATCCTGCAGGATGAATTCGAACAACATGCCGACCAGATCGATGGTGTCTTCGTCGGCACCAGTGACATGCGCTTTTTCGTCGCCGTGGAACTTGCCGGCCTGGTCAAGCAAGGCTTGCTTGATCTGTTGTACCAGATCTGCTGCATCCGCATTGGCGTGTGCTGTGGCCTGCGATTGCGCCGACATAGCCTGGTTTTGCAACAAGGTCAATGCGGAAAGCAACTCGGTCGATGCGATCGTCGGTGCCGGCGGGCCGTTCGGAATGTAGCCGGCCGGTTCTTCGGTGTGACGGCGGTTCGCCAGCAAACTGCGCACGGTGTTGTAGATTTCCGCCTGCAATTGTACGGCGGCTGCGTCATAGTGCTCCGAGTAGCCGGGGTACCCGCTTTGCGCCGGGTGATCGTTCGAATCATCGTTGGGACCGATGGGCAAGCCAGCAGCGGGATGCGATCCACCTGGTGCCGTAGGCGTCCCGCGTTTGCCGCTGCCCGCAAAGCTGTGCCGAATTTGCGGCAGTACCCCGGCGTGAATCAGCTGCGTATTGATTTCTTCGTACAGTCCGTCCAGTCCGCTCATCACGTACCGGTCGAATAGTTTGTAAATGATCAGCTGTGTTTGCAGGTTCAAATCCATGTCACGCATGGCGGCGCGGAATGCCTGGCACAGCGGTGCCGGCGCGATGGGGTTCGTCGCGTCCTCGACCTTGTTGCCGCCGCGGATTACGGACAAACGCTGATTGAGCGCAAACAATGGACGCGCCACGCGTCCTTCTGTCTTGGCAACCATGCTGGCGATGGCCAGCGATTCTTCCAACTCGCTGTCTTCAACCAGTGTCAGATCGCCACTTTCGGATTTTGCCGCATCGGGTTTTGCCGGCTGGAGTTTTCCGGCGACGAAATCGTTGAATATGCGACCGATCTGTTCCTGGAAAATCCGCTCGACCAACTGCCGCTTGCGGCGGACTTCACGCATTCCGTCGAAGTATTGCGTCTGCACCGCGTTGTTTTCGGCCTTTTCGGCCAGGTCGAACAGGGCGTCGTCGATATTCTCGAACAAGGTGGCAACCAGACCCTGCAAACGCTTCAGGGAAGTGCCGCGTACGGATTCGAGCAGATCGCCCAAGCGTCCGGCATTGCCGGCCTGGGTAGTCTGGCGTTGTTTCAGATCGACAATCTTGTTGTTGTCGCTAGGATTGTTCATCGACCCTGTCCCGATGATGTCACGTGCTGGGCGTGCGCATAGGCGTGCGGACCAGAATAAACTCTAAAGATGAATGAAACGTGATGCGGGTCACATTATTATCGCTGGGTATCTCAAGCGCAGCATCGCGCCGATAAGCGGATCCTGTCGGCAAGCTGTTATGAGCCAAGCGGAAAATTTTCGATATTTGTCGTGGCAATCGCCTCATCGACAAGCATCACGGGAATGTCGTCTTCGATCCGGTAAATGCGTTTTCCATCAAGAGTCAGCAAACCTGCCTGAAGTGGCCCGGTCACGGCGGATGCGGTCACGGTTTGTAGTTGGCCTTTTTCAATTGCCGCATTCACGGCGGTCAATTGCGACTTTGTCAGCAGCGCAACTGGCGTCTTCGTCGCCGGGCAGCACAGGATGTCGAGTAATCGTTTATCCATGGGTGGGATTGCTCTTCAGTTGCGCCTAGAATAATGCCTTTGAGGGGCTATGACCATGAATAACGACCGCGCCACGCGCGCGCTGATTGGCGTGGTGATGGGTTCGCGTTCTGATTGGGACACGATGCAGCATGCGGCAAGCACGCTGCAACGATTGGATATCGCCCATGAGGTGCGTGTGGTATCCGCGCATCGAACGCCGGACTTGTTGTTCGACTATGCCCGCACTGCCTGTGAGCGTGGCTTGCGCGCGATCATCGCCGGCGCCGGTGGGGCCGCGCATCTGCCGGGAATGCTGGCCGCAAAGACCCGCGTGCCGATTCTTGGCGTGCCGATTCGTTCACAAGCTCTAAGCGGCATGGATTCGCTGCTATCGATCGTGCAAATGCCCGCGGGCGTGCCGGTCGCGACTTTTGCCATCGGCAACGCGGGCGCAATCAACGCCGCCTTGTTCGCGGCGGCGTTGATTGCAAGCGACGATGCCGATGTGGCTGCGAAGCTCGATGCCTGGCGCACCGAACAGACGACGCAGGTATTGGCGCAACCGGACCCACGGCAGCCGTGAGAGTCGATATCGAGTCAGTGCAAGCCAAGACATCCATGCCTACTGTCGGCGTATTGGGCGGCGGCCAACTGGCGCGCATGCTCGCATTGGCAGGCGCATCGCTAGGAGTGCGATTCCTGATCGTGGACAACGCGGCCGATGCGTGTGCCAGCCAGGTCGCGCCTTTGCTCGCGGCGGACTGGCGCGATTTTACGGCGTTGGAAAAATTCGCCGCGGCAA
>CAJDUT010000055.1_pt1 | contig 17898 bp, 15 predicted proteins | sample 7390981 | NCBI WGS metagenome assembly CAJDUT01 (sample SAMEA7055681, study PRJEB34461) | soil metagenome | biome: terrestrial ecosystem; feature: Peninsula; material: soil | place: Antarctica | collected 2016 | reverse complement strand
GAGCACGCCGAGCGCGAACGCGTGCCTTCGTAATCCACGCCGAGGCCGCCGCCGACATCGACGTAACGAATCGGCAAACCGGCTTTGCACAATTCCACGAAGTAGCACGTCGCCTCGCGCATGCCGGCGGCGATATCGCGCACGTTGGAAATCTGCGAGCCCATGAACACGTGCAGCAGTTGCAGTGACGAAGTGAGATTCGCGGCCTTGAGCGTATCGATCAAGGTCAGCAACTGGCGTGGGGTCAAACCGAACTTGGACTTCTCGCCGCCCGTGTTCTGCCACTTGCCCGCGCCGAGGCTGGTCAGGCGCATGCGCACGCCGAACAAGGGTTCGACGCCGAGCGCGGCGGCTTCTTCCAGCGCAGGTTTCAACTCGGACGGTTTTTCGATGACGATGAATACGCGCAGGCCGAGCTTGCGTCCGATCAGCGCCAGACGCAGGTATTCGCGATCCTTGTAGCCGTTGCAGATGACGATGCTGCCGGGTTTAGCCAACGCCAGTACCGCCATCAATTCGGGTTTCGAGCCGGCTTCCAGACCGAATCCGCCGGACGTGCCCTTCGCAAGTTCACCGGCCACGCCGCTGTGCTGATTGACCTTGATCGGATACACCGCGGTGTATCCGCCAGGATAATCGCCAGCACGCATGGCGTCGGCAAATGCGGTCTGCAGACGCGCCAGACGGTGATGCAGAATGTCGGAGAAACGCACCAGCAACGGCAAGCGTGAGCCGCGCGCATTCGCAGCGTTGACGATTTCCGGCAATGCCAGCGCGGGGCCATCAGTGCCACGCGGGCGCACGAGCAGTCGACCTTGTTCGTCGACATCGAAATAGCCTTCGCCCCAATGCGCGATGGCGTACTGCGCGCGGGCGGCGTCTGCGTTCCACTTGGACATGTCATTGCTCCTGGATCATGGCAGTGAAACGTCGCAGCGGCAGGCCTTGACGCGATGACTCCAGCGGTCGGAAGCCCCGAATGCCGCGGGACCGTCTGGATCGACAACGATAGGCAGGATCGAACCTGCGTGCCTATTGTAACTGCGTGTCTGCGTCAGCAGGAACCGGTACAATCGCACCCCGATTGCGCTTGCATGGACGTGACATGGCCGACACCCAAGAAACCTGGTTCAGCGAGCAGCACGAATATTCGGGCTCATCCATCGGCTTCCGCGTGACCGAGCGCCTGCACGCCGAGCGCACGCCGTTTCAGTCCATCGAAATCTACAACAGCACCGATTGGGGCAAGTTGATGGTGATCGACGGCTGCATGATGGTCACCACGCGCGACAATTTCTTCTATCACGAGATGATGGCGCACCCGGCGCTGTTCACGCATCCGCGCGCCAAGCGCGTCGTCATCATCGGCGGTGGGGATTGCGGCACGCTGCGCGAAGTATTGCGTCACGAAGAAGTCGAGCAGGCGATTCAGGTCGAGATCGACGAGCGAGTCACGCGTCTGGCAGAAAAATATTTTCCCGAACTGTGCGAATCCAACAACGATCCACGCGCACAACTGGTGTTCGCCGACGGCATCAAGTGGATGGCCGATTGCGAGCCGGAATCCCTGGACATCGTCATCGTGGATTCCACCGATCCGATCGGTCCGGCCGAAGGCCTGTTCAACGAAGCGTTCTACCAGACCTGCCTCGACGCGTTGCGTCCCGGCGGCATTCTGGTGCAACAAAGCGAATCCGCACTGGTGCATCTGCCACTGCTGAAGTCGATTCGCAAAGCTTTGAAAAGCGCCGGCTTCCACTCGCTGCGTACTCTGACGTTTCCGCAACCGTGTTATCCCAGCGGCTGGTGGAGCGCGACGATGGCGCGCAAGGCACTGGATCTTTCCGGTTTCCGCGAACGTGGTGCGGCGACGAAGTCGTTCGCCACCCAGTACTACAACGCCGAAACCCACAAGGCCGCGTTGGCCTTGCCGGAGTTCTTGAAGGCGGCGCTGGCCGAATAAACCCGCAAGCGCAGCAAAGTTGTTGAGGCGGCCGCTCGACGCCTTACTTGCGCCACCGCGCCCAGGCACGAGTCAGGCAAAAATCGGCGCGATCCAGCCAGCGCGCGACCATCAGCGATTCCTCGGCGATCAGCGCAAGCCCGATCGCGGCGGTCAGCAGGCCCGGGCCAGGCAGGAACAGCAGCACGAAACCCACGGCGATCAGCACTAGGCCAAAACCGATGACGACGACGGTGTGCATGACCCGCGGGCGCACCTGCTGGCGGCGATGATGCGCCTGAAACCGCGTGCCGCTGCGTGCGCTCATGAAATTGCGCATGTGACGTTTGATATTTTCGAACACGAAACATATTCCCTGGAATAGCCGAACTTCTATCGACAATCGGCGTGCGCGAACCTGCGATCAGTATTGCGGATTGTGCCCGATACGGTGTTTGTTGGATGTATGCTGGAATGCATTTCGGGTGAAGGAATAGATCATGAAACGCATTGGGTTGGCGCTGATTTCCGCTGCCTTGACCTGCATCACGGCCCATGCCGGCGACCGCATCACGGGCTTGCCGCTGGCTACGCGCTCGCAAGTATTGGCCACGCATGGGATGGTGGCGACGTCGGTGCCGCTGGCCACGCAGATCGGGTTGGATGTACTCAAGAAAGGCGGCACCGCGATGGATGCGGCGATTGCCGCAAACGCTGCATTGGGCTTGATGGAGCCGGTGTCCAATGGCGTCGGCGGCGATCTGTTCGCCATCGTGTGGGATGCGAAGACGCAGAAACTTTACGGTTACAACGGGTCGGGACGCTCGCCGAAAGCGCTTACGTTGAAATGGTTTCAGGATCACGGCTACAAGGCGATCCCGCCATACGGGCCGTTGCCGGTCAGCGTGCCGGGTACGGTCGATGGGTGGTTCGCATTGCATGGCAAATTCGGCAAACTGCCGATGAAAGACGACCTCGCGCCGGCCATCGCCTATGCGCGCGAAGGTTTTCCGGTCAGCCAGCTGATCGCGTATTACTGGAATCTTTCCGTACCGCGACTGAGCAAATTCCCGGGATTCACTGAGCAATTCACGCTCGACGGGCATGCGCCCGCGGAAGGTCAAATCTGGAAAAATCCGCATCTGGCCAACACCCTTGAAGCCATTGCCAAGGGCGGCCGCGACGCGTTCTACAAAGGCAAGATCGCGCACACCATCGCCGATTACGTCAAGGCGCAGGGTGGATTCCTGAGCTATGACGATCTGGCCAGGCACCATGGCGAATGGGTGCAACCGGTGGCGACGAATTACCGCGGCGTGGATGTCTGGGAATTGCCGCCCAACGGTCAGGGCATAGCGGCCTTGCAGATGCTCAATATTCTGGAAGGCTACGATTTCTCGAAGATCCCGTTCGACAGTGCCGAACACGTGCATTTGTTCGTCGAAGCCAAAAAGCTCGCGTATGAGGATCGCGCACACTTCTATGCCGATCCGGATTTCTACAAAGTGCCGCTGCAGTGGTTGATCTCAAAAGATTACGCGGCACAACGACGCAAGCTGATCTCGCCCGATCACGCAATGAAATCGGTGCGAGCCGGCGAACCAAAACTGCACGGCGACACGATCTACCTGACTACGGCGGACCGCTGGGGCAACATGGTGTCACTGATCCAGTCGAACTACCGTGGCATGGGTTCGGGCATGTCGCCGCCGGGCTTGGGATTCATTTTGCAGGATCGCGGCGAACTCTTCGTGCTCAAGGACGGTTACGCCAACACCTACGCGCCGGGTAAGCGGCCGTTCCATACGATCATCCCGAGTTTCATCACCCGCGATGGCAAGCCGTGGATCAGCTTCGGCGTCATGGGCGGCGACATGCAGCCGCAAGGGCACGTGGAGATTGTGCAGAACCTGATCGATTACCACATGAACCTGCAGGAAGCCGGGGATGCGCCGCGCATCCAGCACGAAGGCTCGACTTCGCCGGAAGCTCAGGCCGATGAAATGACCGATGGTGGCTGGGTCGATCTGGAATCCGGGTTTTCCTACGCGACCGTTCGCGGTCTGATGGAAAAAGGCCATAGCGTGCGCTTCGCCCATGGCCCCTACGGCGGCTATCAGGCGATCGAATGGGACGCAAAAAACGGTGTTTACATCGGCGCATCCGAAAGCCGCAAGGATGGGCAAGCGGCGGGCTATTGAAGCGTTGGTGCGGCGCGGACGCTGCGCGGCCGCGTTGTGAGGTGCGCTGCGCGCACGAAATTGCAGCCGCGACGCGTGCGAAAGAAAACAATCCTGCGCGCAGCGCGCGCTACCCGAATAATTTTTGAACGCTCGATCCGCGATAATGCGTGTCGATTCGTGTCAAAAATGCCCTTGTTCCGAGGAAATCGCCACCCATGAAAGCTCGCTTCCTATTGTTGCTCGCTGCGTTACCATTTGCCGCCCTCGCGCAACCCTATTTGCCCGATGCCGGTCCGACAGCCGAACAACCCACGAAGTCCCAGCTCACCCCCAAGCAACAATTGACCCAGTACCGACACGACCAGATCAATCTGCTGGCCTTGCATGCGGATCCACCGTCCTTGCTGGCCGCTGCCTTGTTGGCAGAACCCGATGCCAATGACAAAACCCGGCCGGACGTGCTGAAAACCCCAAAGTTGCTTGAGCGCGCCCAGCGCTTTGGTGCCGATTCCGCGTTGGTGTGGTGGGTCACAGCGGCGATCGAATGCAAGGCCAAACTCAAGGACTGCCCAAGCAGCGATACCTTGCAAAAGCTCGAACAACTCGACGCACAGAATGGCGCGGTCTGGGCCTTGGCGCTGTGGCGTGCACAACAGGCCGGTGATGACATCACCGCACGTGCCACGCTGACCAGTGCCGCGCAGGCGAAAAGCTATGACGACTATTTCGGCGCACTCATCCTGACCATCTATCGCGCCGAAGGCATCTTGCCGATGAGCTCCGAATTGCTCAATGCGACCGGGCAGGACGCCAGCGTCGACGGCTACCGATTGACCACGGCTGCAGCCATTGCAGCGGCCCTGGTGCAGCCGGAAAACTCGGCGATCATGAAAGCTTGCAAGCACGCCGATAGTGCGGATTCGTCGCTGGTCGAGGATTGCATCCAGGTGGCCAGGACGATGGCTGCCGCTGGCAGCATGTTTACGCGGCAAATTGGCCTGGCCGTTGAGGAATCGATGCTCTCAGGTGGTCCGGCGCACGATGCGGCAGTGACACAAGTGCGCACGCATGCGTGGCGCATGCAGCAAATTGCTCGCTTGGGCGGCCGCCTGGCCACCGATACGCGGGTCACGCGCACCTACCTGCAGGCGTTGCAGGCATCCGCCAACGAAAGCGACGCGGTCGATGCGGTTTTGCGCAGCCAGGGTGTGGCGCTGGAACCACCCGGCGACTGGCAGCCTGCAACCTCCGAGTCGCCCCCAAAACCCTGACAGCTTCCGCCAGCCGCGGCCCCGTTGTACTCTTGCCGACACGTTGTCGACACGGAGATGCGCTCATGCAGAAGATTCTGGTGGCCAGTTCCAAGGGTGGTTGCGGCAAGACTACGATAGCGACGAATCTCGCCGCGCACTTTGCCCAAGCGGGAAAGAACACTGTTCTGGTCGATACCGATCGCCAGGGTTCGAGCCAGCACTGGGCGGAAAAGCGTGCCGGTTTGCCAGCTCCGGTTCTGGCCTTGTCGGGATTGCACCCGGATTGGGCGCAACGCATTCCGGCCGATGCCGATGTCGTGCTCGTTGATGCGCCGGCCGCCATTCATGGCAAGGAACTGACCGATTTGTTGAACGATGTCGATGTGCTGCTGATTCCGGTGCTGCCGTCGCGTATCGACTTGGAAGCCAGCGCAGCGTTTCTGGCCGAGGTTTCCAAACAAGCTCGGGTCAAGCGCGGCAAGGTCGCGGTCGGCCTGGTCGGCAACCGCCTCAAGCCGTGGACGACCGCGTCGCAACAAGCCGTGGATGAGTTCAAAAATCTGCCGTTTCCGCTGGTTGCGCAACTGCGCGATACGCAAGGTTATGTGCTGATGGCCGGATTGGGGAAAAGCGTCTTCGACTACAACTCAGAACTGATTCGTTCGCATCAGGAGGATTGGGGCAAACTGTTGCGCTGGTTGCGCAAACAGGCATAACCCGTACAAGCCACCGCATTTCAAGCATTGCCGTCAAGAACAGGGGTACGACCATGAAACGAGAAATCATCCTGCTGCGCCATGCTCACGCAGAATCCGGTGGTACTGTGGCCGAAGACAGCGCACGCGATTTGAGTCCGCGCGGGATCGCCGAAGCCCAGGCCGCCGGCGAATGGCTGCGTGCGCAAGCCGCGTTGCCGGCCCGCGTACTGTGTTCACCCGCGGTGCGTGCGCAGCAGACTCTGGAACACGCATTGGGCAAACTCGATATCAAGGTCGAGCCGAGAATCTACGATGCCACGGCCGGCGAGCTGGACGCCTTGATCGACGAAAATTCCGACGCACAGCGTCTGTTGCTGGTCGGGCACAATCCAGGATTTGAAACCCTGGTGGCGCTACTGGCTACCGGGCAATCCGGTGATTTTCGCGGCATGCCGCCAGCCGGGATCGCCTGGTTCGAACTTGACGGCGAAGCCGAGCCGGGCAGCGGTCGACTCAAGGCATTCTGGTCGCCCTGAGCAGCGGTGAACGCTGGGTTACGTGGAATACGACGATGGTTGCTGTGTCTGACCTTGATTTCGGTCGGCGCAGTTTCAGCGCCATCACCACAAACTGAAATTCTCGAACTGGACCCGACCCACTCGCAAGCCGGATTCGAAGTGAAAGTGCTATGGCTGCTCGGATTGCACGGTCAATTCGGTGCCGTGCGTGGCAGTGTGTCCGTGGATCGGTTCCATGGCACGGCGGTCGTTGATGCGCGCATCAACGCCAACGACCTGCGCATGCGCAGCAGCAATTACGCCGACTGGGCGCGCTCCGTGGAATTCTTCGATGCGCAGCATTATCCGCAAATCCGTTTCGTATCCGAATCGTTTCCGTTGGCCCGAATGCAGCATGGCGGCGAAGTTTACGGAATTCTCACCATTCGCGGGATTACCAAACGGGTGCGTTTTACGTTGCGGCCTTCCGCATGCGCGCATCCGCTGAAAGCCAGCTGTGCCGTGCGCGCCGACGGGAAAATCCAGCGCAGCGATTTCGGCATGCATTCGCGCCGCGGCACGCTCGCCGACAAAGTCGGCCTGCAGTTGTCGATTTTCGTCAACCCGGCACCCGCTTCGACACCATGATTCGCGCGCGCACCATCGGCGTTGTGCTGATCGTCGCGAGCGCGTTGCTCAGCGGCTGTGCCGTCAATCCTGTGCGCGCCCGCCACGCCTTGGCGACGGCAGATGCGGCGCAGGATCGAACGATGACCTGCCGCAAGTTCGATGCCTGTGCCATCGCCTCGCCGTATCATGCATTGGCCGCGCGTGCCATCAGCGAATCCAAACCCGGCAAGCCGGTACATTACGTCAATCTGCTCGACATAGGCGAGGACGCCTTGTTGCTGCGTGTGCACCTGATTCGTGCCGCACACAAGAGCATCGACCTGCAGACTTTCATCTTCGCCGAGGATGACGTCGGCTACTTGATGCTCAACGAGCTGGTCAAGGCGGCGCGGCGCGGGGTTCATGTGCGCGTCCTCGTCGATCAACTATTTTCGCTTGACGACGTTGAACTGCTCGCGCAACTCGCGCGAGCGCACGTCAATTTCGAATTGCGTGTCTACAATCCGACGTTTCATCGAGCGACCACGCCGCCGCTGGAATTTGCCGCCGGCATCGTGTGTTGCTTCTTCAGCTTCAACCAACGCATGCACAACAAGTTGTTGCTGATCGATAACGAAATCGGGATCGCCGGTGGGCGCAATTACGAAAACCGCTATTTCGACTGGGACGACGACTTCGATTACCTCGACCGCGACCTGCTGGTGACCGGTCCAGCTGCCAACGCAATGCGCGATTCCTTCGAGCTGTTCTGGCGGCATCCGCGCAGCGTGCCGCTGAGCCGTTTGCGCGATGTGTCCACGCGCATTCTGGGTGATGGCATCAATGCGCCGGGCTACCAGGCGCACGCCTACAAAAACCCCGTGCGTGTGCGGGCCTTGCTGCGCCATGCCGACAGCAGCGACTACATCCAACGGCATTTTGCCGACAAGACCATGCGCGTGGGCGAGGTGGAGTACTTTTCCGACAGGCCCGAGAAATTCGACGACCCGAACAAGCGGCAGGATAACGAGCTTAGTCATCATATCGTCGAGTTGCTGAGCAGCGCGCGATCGGAAATAGTCCTGCAAACCCCATACCTGGTGCTCAGCCGCACTGCACGGCGCGTGTTCAAGCACCAGCACCGCAATTATCCGCAATTGCGCGTGCGCGTATCGACAAATTCGCTGGCGGCGACCGATGCGTTCTACGTGTATGCCTTGTCGTACAAGTACAAAAAGCGCTATTTGAAGCTCGGTTTCGAGATCCACGAGTTCAAACCATTTCCCGCCGAGGCCGTCGATCTGATCGCAGATTACGATGAACTGGGAGATGGCCCGAACACGGATCGCCGCTACCACAAGTACGGCCGCGCGCCGTTGACGCAACACGGTGTGCGCCTGGGACTGCATGCCAAGTCCATCGTCATTGACGGCAAAATCGGCATGATCGGCTCGCACAATTTCGATCCGCGCTCAGATCATTACAATACCGAATCCGGCTTCGTCGTTCACGACCGCACGTTTGCCCAACGCTTGCGCGCGGTAATTCTGCGCGATACCGAACCGCAAAACGCCTGGACCATCGCCCGCCGTCAAGGCAACAGCTGGCTGAGCAAACTCAATCGCAAGATCGGCGATGTGTCGGCCTCCCTGCCGCTGTTCGATTTGTGGCCTTATCGCTATGCGTCGAGTTTCGAGATCGAGCCCGGCTGCAAACCCATGCGCGCGGACACCCCAGGATTTTATTCGTGCTATCGCGATGTCGGCGATTTTCCGGATGTCGACCTGCCGTTGAAAACCATCTACACGCGAATTGTCACTGCGTTTGGAGCAGGGTTGCATTCGATTCTTTGACGGGCGCTTGCACGTTGATTTGTCGTGGTTTCACCAACCCGAAGAACCGATGACCTGGGTTGGCGAGCCCGGCAAACGTTCCGGCCGACGCTGGTGCCCGCAATGCTCAGCCCGTCCTGCGGGCTGCGTTGCTCGGCGGCGCCTTGAATGCCATTCATCGCCCCCCATTCGCGTATGTGCTGCCGATTGACGTCAATCGCCGTAGCGGGTTAACAAAAAAGATCAAAACAGCTGACGCAAACAACGAAAGCGCGGCTGCTTGTGTTTCTGCCGCACACGCTCATAGGATGCACAATTGTCTTCAGCACAGGTTTTGCGGATGTCCAAGCTCAGCGTTGTCGTGCCTGCCTGCAATGAAGGTGAAAGCCTGCGTCAGTTTCACGCGCGCCTGGTTGCCGTGTTCGATCAACTGGATATGACCTGTAGCGTGTTGTATGTCGATGATGGAAGCCATGACGATACCTGGGCCATAGCCAGTGCGCTGCGCGAATCCGATGAGCGCGTAGCCACGCTCAAACTTAGCCGTAATTTCGGCAAGGAATTGGCGCTTACCGCCGGGCTCGATCATGTCGACGCGGATGCCGTGATCGTCATCGATGCGGATTTGCAAGACCCACCCGAGCTGATTCCGGAATTCGTGCGTTGCTGGCGCGAAGGCTACGATGTGGTCTATGGCACGCGTTCGACGCGTGCCGGGGAGAGCCGCCTGAAGAAGCTGACATCCGCGGCCTTCTATCGCGTGATGCAACGCCTCAGCGCCACGCCCGTACCACGCGACACCGGGGATTTCCGTTTGCTCAATCGGCGTGCCGTGGACGCAATGAAACGTTTGCGCGAACGTCAGCGTTTCATGAAAGGCCTGTTCGCCTGGGTCGGATTCAGACAGAAAGCGGTGGTCTATGAACGGGATCCGCGCTTCGCCGGGAAAAGCAAATTCAACTATTGGCGACTCTGGAATTTTGCCCTGGAAGGCATTACTTCGTTCTCCGGCACGCCACTCAAGCTGGCCACCTATGTTGGCGTGTTGACGGCATTGCTGGCATTCGGTTTTGGCGTATTCGTGCTGATCAAGGCGGTATTGTACGGCGATCCGGTTCGCGGCTATCCGAGCTTGATGCTGGTGGTCCTTTTCCTCGGCGGCGTGCAGTTGATGGCTCTGGGCATGATCGGCGAATATCTGGGGCGGTTGTACATGGAAGCCAAACAGCGGCCGCTGTATCTGGTCGACGAGCACCACACCGCACGCAGCGACCCCGCCGCGTCGCTGCAACCCCCAGATGTGCCCCACCATTGACGTGCTGGCGCTGGCTGGATAGTCTGCGCATCCGGCATTCTTATACAGGCAGAAGCGTTATGGCGCTCGAATTCAACATCGAAATTTCCGATCAGGACCTGCCGTATTTTATGGACGCCATGAAACGTGCGGAAGAGCGCGCCTCCGGCAAGAGCGCCCAGCAGATTCTCGACGAGGCGTCGAAAACCTTTGTCGATGCGAACAAGCAGCAGATGCCGGAGTTCGTACGCTCGCGCCTGGCCTGCGTCGAAAACCTTATTGCAATGGCCGGCGACGAAGGTTGGGCGTTGTCTGATGAAGATCGCAATCGCGTGGTCGGCGCGATGACCTATTTCGCCGATCCTGAAGATTTGATTCCGGACAATATCCCCGTGCTTGGTTTTCTCGACGACGCGATCATGATCGAAGTCGTGCAGGAGGTGCTACAGCCGGAAATCCAGGCCTATGCCGAATTCTGCGACTACCGCGCCGAGGAAGCTGCGCATCGTGGTGCCGATGGAGCAAAAGTCGGACGCGAAGATTGGCTGGAAGACCGCCGCGCCGAACTGCACGCGCGCATGCGCGCCCGCCGCACCTCCTACGCGCCCGCTGCTGCCTGGTCGTCGCACTTCAAGTTTTCCTGATCCGACGCACCAGCGCCAGCCAGTCGCAGCACCACTTTCCGATCAGGGAGTGGCCGAAGGCAACCCGTTGCGTACGCGCTGCGCATTGATCCACGCTTCCACTTCATCGGCCTCGGGTGGGCGCACTGGCCCCATCCAGCCGCTTGCGTCGCCGTTTTCAAGGTAGCTTGCGACGCTCGCGTCGAAATACACATCGACCCGGTTGCGATTGTCGCCGCGCGCCTGCACGACGTAAGTGGGTGGCTCGGGGTTCGCCGCGAGGAAAATTCCGCTGAATGGCGTGCGACAGTAATCGACTCCCATGACATAGGCCAGCGAGGTGGGAAAGTCGGATTGCTGGAATGACGCATCGACGACTTTCGGCATGTCGATTGCGCCGGCCACGATCAGCGGGATCCGCGCAAAGGCGCGCTCGCGGTAGCGTTTGTATTCGTCCGGCAGTATCGGCGTCATCGCGTGATGGTCGCCGGTAATCAGCAGGATGCCGTTGGCGAAGAAGCCGCGCTTGTCCAGCGCGTCGTAGAAATCCGCGAGCTGCTCGTCGACATACCCAAACGAGTTGGGCGGATCGATCTTGCCCGTGCGTGGGTCGACGAATGGTGGGTGCGAGCTGACGGTGAGCAGGATCGACAGGAACGGTTGCGTATCGCGACGCTGGTCGAGCCATTGTTCGTAGCGCTTGAACAATTCCCGGTCAGGCGCCGCACCAAATTGGCCGCGTGCAACGCCCTTGTAGAACGGGCTTTCGTTGCCTTCCACGGTATCGAAATCAAGCCGGCGCAACCAATTACCTGTATCCAGAAATTTCAGGCTCTCCGTGGTGAAATGTTGCGTCGTGTAGCCGGCTTGGCGTGCGATACCCGGCAATGTGTTCGGGTCCGGTCCGAAGGCATCAAGGGAATACCAGTCGCGTCCCGGTGGTATCAGTGGCGGCCGGCCGGTGATGATCGCCGTTTCGCCGCCATCGGTGGTGAAACCGTTGGCGTAGAAATGCGTGAAGTAGTGGTTGGCTTTCGCAATGGCATCCAGACGCGGCAGCCAGTCGTGCGGGCCGCCGAGCAACTTGCTTTGGTACGCCGACAGCGACTCGGTGATCACGATCACGATGTTGCGACCTTGCGCGGTGCCCCGCGAGCAGGTGCGTGGCAACTGATCGGCCTTGTGTTGTTCGTGGCTGGCAAATGCAGTGCTCAGCAGTTTGGCCCGACCCGACGGGAGGTTGGCGCCCACAACATTCCAGACATATTGGTCGGCCACGTAGCGTAGTGGCTGGTACAACATGGCGGCACCAAAAACGCAGGCACCAAGCGCGCAGGCAACCAGCGTGACGCCGAGTTTGCGTGAGCGCTGCCCCTGCAAGAGCAGTCCGAGCAGGACGATGATGACCGCCAGCGCGAATGCGAGATACCACGCACCATTCGCGGAAAAAAATTGCGCGCGCGCAACGCTCCATGCTGCGGAAGCGTCACCGGAAAACCGCAACAGGTCGGCGAAGTAAAGGCGCTGAGTGAACAGGCGCAGCAACGCCAGGTCGATCGCCTGCGCAGCGATCAGCGCGACGGCGAGCAGGCGCAACCCGAACCGCAACAATCGCCCGGGTGCCACCACGGCCAAACCAAGCACCACATAGATTCCGGCAACCAGCCAGGCGTCGTGGCCCAGCGTCGGCATGAGAAAGCAACCGTGGCACGAGGTATACGCCCCGGCGTAGTCGTCAAGATAGGTAGCGCGTAGCGCGCTCAGTACCAGCGCGAGCAACGCCGCCGCAACAACCCAGGGGACGCGAAAGCGAATTTTAGGCATGCGGCGAAGCGGCAGTTATGGCCGCTCCACGATCGCCGTTACGCCCATCCCGCCGGCGGTGCAGATCGAAATCAGGCCGCGCCCCGAACCCTTCTCTTCCAGCAGCTTGGCCAGCGTGGCAAGGATGCGAGTGCCGGTGGCGGCGAAAGGATGGCCGAGTGCAAGGCTTGAGCCGTTGACGTTGAATTTGCTCATGTCGATGCTGCCCAGCGGTTTGTCGCGATCGAGGCGATTCTTGCAGTAGTCCGCGCTTTCCCACGCGCGCAGCGTGCACAACACCTGGGCGGCGAACGCTTCGTGGATTTCGTAGAAGTCGAAGTCCTGAAGGGTCAAGCCAGCGGCATCGAGCATGCGCGGGACCGCGATGGTCGGCGCCATCAGCAAGCCTTCGCCGTGGACGAAATCCACGGCGGCGACTTTGGCGTGGGTGAGGTATGCCTGCGGTTTGAGATTGCGTGCGGCGGCCCACGCTTCGCTGGCCAGTAGCAGCGATGAAGCGCCGTCGGAAAGGCCGGTGGAATTGCCTGCGGTGAGCGTGCCTTTACCCGAGGTCTTGTCGAATGCGGGTTTCAGCGCGGCGAGTTTTTCCATCGTCGTGTCCGGACGCAGAAAACCGTCGCGCTCCAGTCCGCGGAACGGCACGACCAGATCCTTGAAGAAACCGCGATCGTAAGCAGCAGCGGCTTTCATGTGGCTCGACAATGCCAGTGCGTCTTGGTCTTCGCGCGAAATGTGCCACTGCTTGGCCATCAACTCGCAGTGATCGCCCATCGACATATTGGTACGCGGTTCGGCCACGCCGGGGAAACTGGGCTTGAGTTCGGCGAACGAGAATCCATGCACCGCGGTCTTGAGTTTTTCCAGCGCGCCGCGCGCGCGATTCATGCGCAGCAAGCGTTGCTGCACGGCCCGTCCGTAAACGATCGGCACGTCGCTGGTGGTATCCGCACCGCCCGCGATGCCGACATCGATCTGGCCGGCAGCGATCTTGTTGGCGATGATGATGGCGTTGTCCAGCGACGTACCGCAGGCCCGCGCGGTGGTGATACCCGGCGTGGTTGGCGCCAGTCCCGATGAAAGCGTTGCCTCGCGCGCGAGGTTCCAGTCCGAAACGTGTTTGATGACCGCACCAAATGCCACTTCGCCCAGTTCCACGCCATGCAGGTCGAAACGCTCGACCAGCGAACCCAATGCCTTGACCGCCATGCCGAAATTGCCAACATCGGCGTACGCGGTGTTGTTGCGACAAAACGGAATGCGCACGCCGCCGAGGATGGCAACACGTTGGGTTGTGGTCATGGGGCATCCTTCGCAAGCGGTGGTCGGGAACGGCGGCGTCCGCGCCGTGAACGAATGGCGTGGCTATTGTATGCCTTGCGATAACTATCCTGAAACTGGTGCGGCCACGAACATTGCCGTCGCCTCGCGCCAGATCTGCCAGGCTTCGGGAGCCTCGCGCAAACGTGCGTCGAGATGATTGGCGTAAAGCTGCATGACCGCATCAATCGATTCATTGCCCGGCAGCACCGTTATACGCAGCGTGCGCATGCCGCTGTCGAAATCCAGACCCACGCTGAAAAGCACGAGCGGCACGCCGGTTTCCAGCGCCAGGCGAGCCAGTCCGAGCGGAAACCGGACTTCCCGATCAAGCAGCGCCAATTGGGTGAAACGCTGCTGCGGCTGCACCGGCAGATCGAGCATGCCAACAATGCTTCGCCCGGCACTCAACGCGTCGCGCGCTGCCGCGGAACTGCCGCCGGTAAATAGCGCGCCGGCACTGCCGATCTGGCGCAACGCCCAACCGCGGAATCGCCCAAACCAGTGGGATGCGCGGGTCAGGCCCAATGCTTGCCCCTGCGCGCGACGTGCGAGAAAGTGCGCGGATATTCCGTGATCACGCAGGCTCGGCCAGACCCAGTTACCTGCTCCCCAGTGATAGGTGAGAAGCACGCATGCTGCAGCTTTTGGCCATTCGCCGATCTGCGCGACATGGCGTTGGCGCCAGCGCTTGCCACGCAGCAAGGTCAGGTAAACGTCAGCATGATCGACCAGGCGTAGCAGGCGAAATCGGGTTTTCCAGATGTATTCGTCGCTGTTCGCACAGTGTGGCCGCGCAGCCGCCCATGCTGGTTCAACGGCCTCGCGATACAGCTTCTCGCTGCGTGCCACGCGTTTGAGAAGCGCAAAGCCCCAACGCCACGGCAGAATGGCCACGAATGCGGGAAGCAGAAACAGGGTCAGCGCGTCGCTGCTGCCGCGGCGGATGCGGGCCAGCACGATCAACTCACCCGCGTGGCGCGGATCAACGTCATGCGCCGTTGCCGCCAAGGTCGCGCCGCAGCGGTTTGCCGTACATTCGATAGTGTTCTTCGCGCATGCCCAGCATGGCGTAGGTCTTTTGCGCGCGCAGATTCTCGTTCTCGACGTACAGACGAATGCCGACCACTGCGCTGCGGGTGCTGGCATCGCGTTCGACATGTTGATACAGCGCCCGGAATACGCCGAGACGACGATGTGGCGGGCGCACGTAAACACTTTGCAGCCACCACCAATCGCCGTTGCGCCAATCGCTCCATTCGTAGGTCACCATCAGGCAACCCACGACCTCACCGCTCGCTTCTGCGACCCGATAAAAGCCGCGCCGCGATTCGGCCAATATCGCCTGCACACCAGCGCGTAACACGGTGCGATCCAGTTGCTTGTCTTCGGTTTCCCGTGCCATGGCGATATTGAATTCCACTAGAACGTCGAGATCGGCGTGGCTGGCCGCGCGCACCAGCAAGTCTGAAGATGGGGGCGTCATTTTTTATCCGCTTTGCGTTTGCGTCGGCGCGACGCACCGACTTTGCGCGTGAGTGTATTGCGTCCGAGGCCGAGTTGTTCGGCCGCGTGGCTGCGGTGATTATCGTGTTGTGCCAATGCCGCGGCGAGTACGGTTTGTTCGAATTGCTCGCGCAACGGCGCATAGATGTCGCGATCGCCGTTGCCGAGACGCGCACGCACGTGGCGCAGCAGCGGCGTGCGCCAATCGTCGATAGTGTCGCTATCGGTGTGCGGCCGCGTATCGGGCAAATCCTGCACGCGGATCTCGCGGCCGGGGGCCATCACCGCCAGGCGTCGGCAGAGGTTTTCCAGTTGGCGGACATTGCCTGGCCACGGCAGTTGCGCCAGCGCTCCGAGTGCGGCCGGCGAGAAGCGCTTGGGCTGTAGACGCATATCGGCAGCCGCACGCGCCAGGAACCGCGATGCCAGCAACGGGATGTCTTCGCGACGTTGTTCCAGGTTCGGAAGGTGCAGGCGCACGACATCGAGCCGGTGCAGCAGGTCGGCGCGGAATTCGCCACGCGCCACCTTGCCTTCGAGGTCTTGATGCGTTGCGGCGATCACGCGTACGTTGGCGTGGATCAACTCACGACCGCCGACGCGGTAAAACTCGTTCTCTGCCAGCACTCGTAGCAAGCGGGTTTGCAGCGGCACGGGCATGTCGCCGATTTCGTCAAGGAACAGCGTGCCGCCTTCGGCCTGCTCGAAACGTCCCGGATGTCGCTTGGTCGCACCGGTAAACGCGCCGGACTCGTGGCCGAACAATTCGGACTCGAGCAAATCGGCGGGAATCGCCGCGGTGTTCATCGCCACAAATGCGCGCGTTGCGCGACCGCTGTGCCGATGTAGCGCGCGCGCCACCAGTTCCTTGCCGGTACCGGTGGCGCCGGTCACGAGCACGTTCAGATCGGTTGCAGCGATGCGCCCGATGATGCGGAACATCTCGCGCATGGCGGGCGCCTGGCCGATCAGCTCCTGCTCCGGTTCAATCACGGGTAGTGGCGGCGGCGGTCGGGTTTCGGCGAGGGCGCGCTCGACAGCGGCAACCATCTGGTCCAGATCGAAGGGTTTGGGCAGGTAATCGAACGCGCCGTTGCGATACGCCGCCGCAGTGGATGCGACGTCGGTGAACGCGCTGATGATGATGACGGGCGCAGCGACCGATCGGGCCTTGAGCGTTTCCAGCAACTTCAGCCCGCTTGACCCTGGCATACGTACGTCGCTGATCACAACATCTGGCGTGCCATCATCGATTGCGGCTAGCAAGGATTCGGCATCAACGAATTCGCGGATGCGCACGTCGATTTCCGCCAGCGCCTGAGTCAGCACGAAGCGGATTGCGGTGTCGTCGTCGGCAATCCAGACCTCAGCCATGGGCTGACTCCAATGGCAGCGTCAAGCTGAATACCGTATCGCCCGGTGCGCTGCGAAAACTCAAATGTCCGGCATGTTCCTGTGCGATCTCGTGGGCGACAGCCAGGCCGATACCGGAGCCGCCATGTTGGCCGGACACCAGCGGGAGGAACAACGTATTGCGCAAATCGTCCGGAATACCGCAACCGTCGTCGGCAACGTCGATCCGAACCGCAAGCCGGGTTCGCTCAATGCCGATCACTACGCCGTGCTCAGCGCGCGTACGCACGGTCAAATGTTTCGCTGAAGCCTGTACGGCGTTGCGCATGAGATTGAGCATCAGTTGCAGCAATCGGTCGGCATCACCGAGCAACGCCGGCAGGCTTGGATCGTAATCTCGATCGATGTGCACGTGGGCGCCGAATTCGGCGGTCGTCAGGACGCACGCACGCTCGACCATCTCGTGCAGGTTGATGACGCTCAGATGGGGTTTACCACCGGGATGCAGCAACCGATCGGTCAAGGCGGCCAAACGATCGGCTTCGCTGATGATCAATTGCGCCAGTTGCTTTTGCTCCGGCGCGTTGCTGCGCCGTTCCAGCAACTGCGCCGCACCGCGCAGTCCGGCCAGCGGATTCTTGACCTCGTGCGCCAACCCACGCAGCGTATGCGAAATCTTCGCGGTGGATTCGCGATCAAGCACGCCGCGCTTGTGCACCTCGATCAGTGTGCTGCCACGATCCCACGCGCTCAGTGACACGTCGACGTGTGACGCGCCGCTCGGCAGCATCAGATCGCGCAGCGTCACGTTGCTGCCGAGATTACGCGAGCGCTCGATGGCGCAACTCACCCATTCGGCAACCGGGCCGAGTCGACTCAACGGACAGTCGCGCCAGCGCGTCAAACCGGTGATTTCGATGAATGCCGCATTGACATGGATAAAGCACAAATCGGCATCGAGTAACCC
>CAJDUT010000053.1_pt1 | contig 18140 bp, 15 predicted proteins | sample 7390981 | NCBI WGS metagenome assembly CAJDUT01 (sample SAMEA7055681, study PRJEB34461) | soil metagenome | biome: terrestrial ecosystem; feature: Peninsula; material: soil | place: Antarctica | collected 2016 | reverse complement strand
ATCGAGATAAGAGGTGGCCAGGAAGGATCCGGCGAGAAGGAAAATGGGACCGAGGAAAATGGGACGGAGGCAATTAAATGCAAACCGGGGGTCAGAGTCGAATGGCACTGACTTAAGGCCAATCCCTTAAAATTTCGTCATTCCCGCGTAGGCGGGAATCCAGTGAAACATGGCTCTTGGCAAGCATCTTCGCGTTACTCTTCCACGTCGTAATGTCAGGAAAGCAGTGCCAACGGCCGCTCTTGACTGGATTCCCGCCTACGCGGGAATGACGACCAGCGCAGGTTCGCGGCAATGACGAAGGACTGATGACGGGCCTTCTCGCCGTGGCTTCGGAAGCGTTCCGGGCAGCAGTGCGTTTGACCAGCCCTCCGGCTGTTGAAAGCCGCGGGGATGACAACCTTAAGTCAGTGCCATTCGTCTCTGACACCATTTGCCAAGGCGGAGACTCGCGATGCACCGTTTTTGGGAGAGCACGACGTCGGAAAGCAACTGGGCACAATCAGCTCAAAAGACGAGTGAAACCGGGTCGCCAAAACTTCCTGCGAATATCCGGTCGGTAATTGGCTGCATTTCGTATGCGCCCAAGTCGCGGGTACCAAATTTATTGGCGATCGAAACGACATCCTTGTCGCGCGGACGGCCCGCGATATCCTGACCTCCCGCAGCCTGAGCGAAGTCAATCGCCGGCGAGGAGGACGCGGTTGTCGCAGTTAGACGATAGTCGCCGTGCGGCATATCGAAGAACAGCGGATCTCCAAACACGATGCTCGGATCGCTCGGGAGGTCTATCAGGTACGTGGTCATTACATTATTGACGTGCAGTGCGGTTGGCACGCCCGTGAAGAGCAGATCCCTTTCAAGAAACGGCTCGTCGAAGATGGTGTCGTAAATTTGCACGTTGTCGTCGTTGCTGATCGCATAAGTCCCGTTGAAAAGGTCGTTGGCGAAGGTGCAATTTTGTACCAGTAGCGGTGAGCCGCTCATCAGCACCAGGTTGTTGGTGACGTAATTTTCAGCGAAGAGGGTATTGTTCAGAACAACATTGCCGCCATTCACTCGCAAAACATAGGCGCCGTAGTTTGCGCGAATCATCTGTTTGTCTGCGATCAGATAACTCCCGCTATCCCCGAATAGGGTTGCTCCAGCAGTAGCCTGATCATTGTTGCCATCGATCAAATTGCAGTTTGAGCCCGCAACGCAGGTGACGGCGCCCAATGCTGATGGCGGTTCCGGATCGCAGCCATGGTTGGCAGTTTGGGTGGATGCGGCTTCAAGAAGCATTGCGCCGCCGCTCGCGGAATTGTTGCTCGCAGCCGCGTAAATTGCTGATCCTTCGATGGCCTCATTGCCATCCATGCGAAAGTCATGCGCACACAGGGTTGCCTCGCCGGCCAGCGACTGTGCCGTATAGGAGGGCTTCAGATAAATGCCACCCCCGTTGTTGGAAGCGGTATTGCTGCCGAGGCGTGCCGGATGTGTGGGATCTGTGCTAAACAGGCGCAGCAGGGCTTGACCGAGATTCTGGCTCGAATCCACCGAAATAGCGCCACCGTTGACAGCTTCGTTGCCGAAGAACGTTGCAGAGCCGATATCTGCACGTGCCGGTCCTACGATCTGCAATCCCCCGCCATTGCCGAAACTTTGGTTTGCATAGATTGTGACCCCAGCATCGAGGATCAACAGGCGCGTACCTCCTTCAATATAGATTCCAGCGCCGTCGGCATGCGTTTTGTTGCCCTCGAACGAGGTTGCGGGACCCTGAATCCGCAATTGACCTAGCCCTGTCGACCAGATACCTCCGCCAATATTGGCTATGTTGCCGTTGATCGACGAACCCGCGACGATTGTCGTCATGGCGTTCGTTGAGTCGATGGCAATACCGCCGCCGCGGGACGCTGTGTTTCCCTCGAAGTTGGATCCGTTCAGCGTCAGTGCGCCGCTTTGGACAAAGATGCCACCACCGTCGAACAGAGCGTCATTGTGATCGATGACGGAATTGGCGTTAATGAGCACGCTGAGCGAACCGCCTGACTCGTGCATGTAAATGCCGGCTCCGTAGCCTGCTTTGTTGCCTGTGATCGTCGACGCAGCCACGGTCAAAGTCCCGCTGCCATCGAACGAAATGCCGCCGCCATTCAAGGAGCCGCGCTGGACACCGGCAATGAACAGGTTCGACAGCAAAACATGGCTGCTGCCGACGATGGTGAAAATGCTGTTGCCACCATTGCCTGTACCGATGATCTTGGTAGTTGATGCAGGCGGGCTGGGATCGCCGCAGCTTTGATAGCCGCCGACGATGGTCAGGTCCTGGGTATTGATGACAAGTGCCTGTTCGGTGTATGTCGTACCTTGCTGCTCCGCGACAATGTTGATGCTATCGGCTCCCGGATTGGCCGCGGCCGCCGTGATCGCTTCCGTGATCGTGTGGAAATTGCAGCCTGGGTCGGGTCCAACGGTATAGACACTGGCAAAGACAGGCATCGTGTTGCCCGACAATATTCCGGCGACCATTACGAACAGGACTCGAAGGCTTGAACGTGACATGTGATGCTCCTTGGATGCCATTCTCGGTACGGCTAAATCCGTGGAACGCCTTCTGGCACCAAATTGCGACACTGACGTCGCCAACAGTCACTTTTTCTGCATCCCCTGGCGGCATGCCACCGCGCTGCATGGGGCCTGAAACGCATTCGCAGATTCACATTCTGGCCCGGCGCAAGTGAACCTGAGCATGCTCTTGCTTTGGCATTTCTGGTGGCAGGTTTTCAAAACGATCGGCGGTCCTGTCATTCGAAGCCGCCAGTGAAAACCGCATCCAGTGTCGCGACGAAAATGTCGCGCAAGCCGTTGTCGTCGCCATCGACCAGGTTGCTTGCATCCGAGGCAAACAGCACACGCCCGCCGGGGGCAATCAATGGTGAATAGCTGGGGCCATTCGCCGCTTCGCCGTTATCGGCGCGCTGGCTGATGCGAAACGTGCGTGCGGCTGCAAAGTCATGCAGGAATACGTCGCTGTAGTTGTCGCTATCGCCGGCGACGATATTCGTCGTTTGCGTCCAGGCGACTGCATGGCGACCGCTGTTGGTGATGCTTGGATAGGCGCCGGAACCCAAGGCATAGCCGCCGGGCGCGCCGCTGTCGTTGATCCTGAAAGGTTTGGTAATACCCAAAAACAGATCGCGTACGAACACATGGTCGAGTGGGTCCTGGCCCACGGCCAAGTCGGTGCAATACGATTCGAACATGGCGAACCGGCCGTTGCCCGACAAATTGTAGGTTCCGGATTGGCCAGTATAAAACGGGCACAGCCCAGGCAGTGAGAGATACGGGGTCAGCGACTCGGTGACGCCAGCCAGCATGTCGCGCACATACAAATGGGTGGTGAGGTAGGGGTTGGCATCGGGCAGGATGTCGTTGCTTCCCGATTCGAACATGACGAAGCGACCGTCAGCGGAAATCGATCCGCCAGGACCGCTGTCGTTGTCGGCGGCGACAGCGCCGGGATTGACGTCGACCAGCACGGTCGTGTTGGCCACCAGATCACGGCGATAGATGTGCCGATGGAGGTTGGAGTTGTTGGCGGTCAATTTCGCCGAACTGCTGAAGATGACATAGCGGCCGTTGGCCGACATCCAGCTTGATACCTGGTTGTCCGTCGTGCCGCCGCCGGCGGTGTCCGGCCCATCACCGGGCAGGCTCACGCGCGCCGTCGTACCAAGCAGGCGATCGCGCACGAACACATCGCTGAGGCCGTTGGTATCGCCCGACACCAGATTGCTGGCCGTTGAACTGAATCCCACATAGCGCCCGTCAGCGCTGATCGCCGGACTCCTGCTGAAGCTGTTCGGCGCGACGCCATTGAGGCCGATACTGACGAGCTCCAGCGTTCCCGCAGTGCGATCGCGCAGATACACGTTGATAGGATAGTCGCCCGCCGATGCGGGGCGTCTCGCGCCCGGTACAAGATCAGTCGCCGCACTGTCGAACGCAACGAAACGCCCATCCGCGGAAATCGCTGCGTAGAAACTGTCGTTGTTGAGCGACGCTCCGCTGCTGGTGATGCTGATTCGTTCCAGCGCAATCACCGGACCGACAGCGTGTGCCGCCGGCACTGCCGTCAGTGCCACGGTGAGAATGAGCAGGTGTATTGCGCCGAGATAGCGGGGGAAAATTGCGCCTGATAAGTGGGGTTGCGATCTGGCCATTTTCGAAGACCTCGTGTTGATGGGTGTCGGCCGACGGCATGGGGTTCGCATAGCCAATCGCACTGTTTAACTCAGATTAGTCCGACGTCGAGTTGCCGGCTTTGCAAGCGGCAACCATGAGATGGCTCATTACGAAAACAAGCCACGCGCGCCGTATGCTGGTTTTCCACTGACGGATATCGATCCCTTCAGATACTAACAGCGTGTGGGGCGAAATCCGGCCAACAACGCAGTCGTGTTCCCTTTGTGGCCTTCCGCAGGTAATCGTGTCGCGTTCGTCCCGCAACCGGCTGGCTTGCACACTGACACAGGTAGATACTCCCCCTTCACCTCCATTGACCGAGAACGCTTCCATGTCGATACGCCACTGCCTGCTGAGCGTCTGTTTTGTGCTGATGTTCGCCCCCACACCCAGGGCCGCCGCCGAAACCACAGCGCAGTTGATGCCGGAAACCATGGACATGCTGCGCCATGCCATTGCCACACAAACTGAAGAAGGCAAGGACAAGGTTCCCGAGCTGGCCGCCTATATTGCCGCCAAACTGGAATCGGTGGGCTTCGCCAAGTCGGATATCGAGATCATCCCGGTAGGCCACACCGCCGCGCTGGTTGCGCACTATCGCGGCAGCGGCAAGGGCAAGCCGATCCTGCTTTCGGCACACATGGACGTGGTCACCGCCAACCCGAAGGACTGGACCCGCGATCCATTCAAGCTGATCGAGGAGAACGGTTATATCTACGGTCGCGGCTCGGCCGACATGAAGACCAACCTGATCACGCTGGTCGCCACGATGATTCGCTTCAAGCGCGAAGGCTTCGTGCCCGGGCATGAAATGATCCTGGTGTTTTCCGGCGACGAAGAGACGGATATGGCGTCCACGCGCGAACTCGCCAGGCGCTATCACGACGCCGAGTTTCTGCTCAACGCGGATGCTGGCGGCGGCACCTTCGACGACAAGCTCAAACCGGTGGATTACGAAATACAGGCGGCCGAAAAAACCTACGCGGATTTTCTGCTGACGGTTACGTCTCCTGGCGGCCATTCCAGCGAACCGACGCCGGACAACGCCATCTATCGGCTGGCCAAGGCGCTCGACCATGTCGCTGCCTATGCGTTCCCGGTGCAGCATAACGAGATCACACTTGCCTCCTTGAAAGCGGTCGGCGAGCACAGCAGCGGACCGCTCGCACAGGCCATGCTGAAATTCACCGCAAATCCGAACGATGCCAAGGCCGCCGCCGTGATCTCGGCAGATCCCGCCTACGTCGGCCAACTGCGCACGACGTGCGTGGCGACCATGCTGGATGGCGGGCACGCGCTCAACGCGCTGCCGCAACGGGCCACGGCCAACATCAATTGTCGCATCTTCCCCGGCGTGAACATCGACGCGGTCGAGGCCGCGCTCAACAAGGCGGTGGCAGACCCAACCGTGAACATTACTGTGCAGCCGCCGCCGCCCGTGCAAAGCCCGCCCTCACCATTGCGCGCGGACATCGTTGCTGCAGTCGCCGCCACCGTGCACGAGCGTTACCCCGGACTGGAAGTAGTGCCTGGCATGTCCGCCGGCGCAACCGACAGCATGTATTTTCGCAATGCCGGCGTGCCCAGCTACGGGGTGTCGCCCAATTTTGGCAAACCCGGCGACAGTTTCGCCCACGGCCTCAACGAAAAATTGCTGGCGTCGGAAGTACCGGCAGCGCTCGATTTCTGGCACAGCTTGCTGACGCGGTTGGCGAAGTAGATTCGTCCGGTTTGATCGTTGCGACCAAAGGCAGACAGCTACTTTTTGGCGGCTCCGACCTGGGCACTGACAATTTTTGTAGTGAAATGCAGTGGCTCGGTCTCGTGCAGAGCGCAGCGAACGAGCATTGCAAAATAAAACCCCAGCCCGGTCGGCTAAACTACGCGCTTTCCGCTGCAATAATTCCCTGATGTCCTGGCCGTTCTGCATTGCCCCTATGATGGATTGGACCGACCGGCATTGCCGGTTTTTCCATCGCCTGCTCGCGCCGCATGCGCGCTTGTATACCGAGATGGTGACGACCGGTGCGGTGCTGCATGGCGATCGCGCGCGGTTGCTGGGATTCGATCCGGCGGAACATCCGGTAGTGCTTCAGCTGGGTGGTCATGACCCAGTTGAATTGGCGGCGGCGGCACGCATCGGTGCGGACCTGGGCTATGACGAAATCAATCTCAACATCGGCTGTCCGTCGGATCGGGTGCAGAACGGGCGCTTCGGCGCGTGCCTGATGCGCGAACCGGCGTTGGTTGCCGATGGCGTGGCGGCGATGCGCGCGGCGGTGTCCATTCCGGTCACGGTGAAATGCCGGATCGGTGTCGATGATCAGGACGAATACGCCGATTTGCAGCACTTTACCGAAACGCTCGTGTCGGCCGGTTTGGAAACCTTGATGGTGCATGCGCGCAAGGCGTTGCTGCAAGGGTTGAGTCCGAAACAAAACCGCGAAATCCCACCGCTAGATTATTCGCGCGTGTATCGCCTCAAGCGCGAGTTTCCACAATTGCGGATCATCATCAATGGCGGCATCGTCGATACTTCGGCGGTCGCCGAACATTTGCGATACGTCGATGGTGTGATGATCGGACGTGCCGCCTACCACGATCCATACGTGCTGGCCCAGATTGAGTTGGAATTGTTCGGCACCGCGATGCCGCAGCGCGATGAGGTGTTGATGCAATTACAGGCGTACATTGCCCAACACGTGGATGCCGGCGAAGCGTTGCATCACATCACTCGACACGTGCTCGGCCTGTATCACGGCGAACCGGGCGCACGCGTGTTTCGTCGCTACCTGAGCCAGAACATGCATCGCGCCAGCGCCGGTTTCGAGGTGATCGCCGCTGCGATCGCCGCCATGCAGCCGCATGCACGCGCTGCGTAAATATGAGAAGGCACTGCTACCCATGATTGTCACTTCGTCCGCTGAATTCCTTGCCGCCTGGTCGCCTGAGCGATATCCCGTCTTCGGCCCCGCAACGGCCCGCGCGGCGTTTCTGGTCACGCCCGTCGACTTTGCGCTGGCATCCGAATCGGCCAGCGACAACGCGTACATGGCCATGCAGGAACGCGTCGATTCGGCGCGTGCCTTGACGCAACACGCGGCGTTAGCATCGGCGCTGCGCGAATGCCTGCCAACCATCGTGTTTCCCGGTGATGCAAAAACTCCGGATGCGTTGTTTCCGAACAACGTGTTCGCGACTGTGCCGGGGCGATTGATCGTCGGCGCAATGCGTCACGAGGTACGCCGGCGCGAAACCGCGCGCAGTGATATTCGTGATTTCTTCGGCGACTTGCTCAAATATGATTGTGTGGATTTGTCCACGCAACCAATTGTTGCCGAGTTGACCGGATCGCTGGTCATCGACCGCGCGCGCGGCATCGGCTACTGCGGCCTGTCCGAGCGTTGCGACTTGGCTGGCGCGCGCGCGATGCATGACGCGTTCGGGCTCAAACTGATGTTCTGTTTCGAGCTGGCGCGCGGCGAGTATCACACCAATGTGGTACTGGCGATCCTGGCGTCGCGCGCAGCGATCATCGCGCCGGATGGCTTCGCCGATTCGGCGGTGGTCGACGCCATCGCGAGCCTGTACACCCCGCATGTGGTGCAACTGACTATCGAGCAAAAGACCGCTTTCGCGGCGAATGCCATTTCCCTTTCTCCTGAAACCGTATGGATGAGTTCGCGCGGTGCGGCTAGTCTCGACGCGTCTCAAATCGCGATATTGAAGGCAGCAGATTTCGATATTCGCAGCGTCGAACTGTACGAAATCGAGAAGGCAGGCGGCAGCTTGCGTTGTTGTGTTGGCGAAATTTTTTAGCGTAGCGCTTCGCGCAGTTTGATCGGCAGACCAGGCTTGAAGCCCTCTCCGTCAAGGGCATGGTTGGGTGGGCGGGGGTGTTGCTTCGGACGCAACGCTCGATCAACGTAAATCCCGATCAGCGCGCCTCCACACCATCCCGCACCCAGCCTCCCCGTTGAATGGGGAGGGGTAAGGGCCACGGCGGAATCGCAGTGGTTCAGCCGCAATTTATTCGCATGCGGCATAGTGGGAGCACTCGCGACCGCACCAATGGTGGTCGCGCGTTATCATGATGCCAATGAAAACGACAATTTCCGCAATTTTTCTTTGCTTCGCGATCCTGGTTGCGCCTGGCGCGGCGATGGCGAAGCATTTGACCCTGCACGATGCGATCGTCCAGGTTGAACACGATACCCAAGGCAAGGTGCTTTCGGCGGAAACCAAACACAGCGGCAAGCGCACGATATATCGTATAAAGGTGTTGACCAAAGAAGGTCAGGTGCGAGTCATTGAAGTCCCGGCAGAAAGCGACAAGAATTGATAATTTGCTATTTTGTTAGTTTGAAAGTGCGGTCAGGACGACCGCTTTGTGATCTTCGCATTCAGGGATGAATGCACAAGCTTTTCGTAGCGGTCAGGACGATCGCCTCGTGATCTTCGCATTCACGGATGAATGCACAAGCTTTTCAAAGCAGCCAGGACGGTACCCTGGTGATTCACCAATCGAATGCAAAACAACAGGACAAAAACATGCGCGTACTACTGGTCGAAGACGAAGCCCCATTGCGCGAAACGCTGGCGGCGCGACTCAAACGCGACGGATTTGCCGTGGACACGGCGGTCGATGGCGAAGAAGGTTTGTATCTGGGCCGTGAGGTACCGTTCGATGTGGCGATCATCGACCTGGGCTTGCCGAAAATGTCCGGCATGGAACTGATTGCGGAATTGCGCGCAGCCGGACAGCGTTGCCCGATTCTCATTCTGACTGCGCGTGGCAGTTGGCAGGACAAGGTTCAGGGACTCAAGCAGGGGGCCGACGATTACCTGGTCAAGCCGTTCCATGTTGAGGAATTGCTCGCACGGCTGAACGCGCTGGTGCGCCGCGCCAGCGGATGGACCACGCCCACCCTCGAGTGCGGCCCGATCGTGCTCGATACCACCGCGCAGATTGTCACGGTAAATGATCAACCAGCCGATTTGACCAGCTACGAATACAAGGTTCTGGAATACCTGATGCTGCATGCTGGCGAGCTGGTATCCAAAGCCGACCTGACCGAACACATCTACCAGCAGGATTTCGATCGCGATTCCAACGTGCTGGAAGTGTTCATTGGTCGCCTGCGCCGAAAACTCGATCCGGAAAACACGCTCAAGCCCATCGAAACCGTGCGCGGGAGGGGCTATCGCTTTGCGATTCCGCGCAACGAATCTTCGGCGGATGCGCCGCCGCCAGCGCAAGGCTGAGTAACTTCGTTCGATGGCCGCGCGCCCGCTGTCGCTGCAAACGCGGTCATTGCTGGCGGCCGGATTCGCACTGGCCGCGTTTCTCGGCCTGACTGGCATCGCGCTCGACGCGGCCATCTACGAAACCCTGAGCAGTGCACTGCGCGATCGACTGCAGAGTTACGTTTACGCCATCATCGCCACGTCCGACGTCGCGCGCTCACGGCATTGGTTGCCGCCAGAGGTTTATCCGGATCCGCGCTTCAATCAACCCGGAGGTACGCTGTTTGCCGGTGTGGTCGGGCCCGTCGACACGAACAATGGGGAAGCGAAAAGCTGGCGCTCAACGTCGGCGCTTGGTGCCCAATTGCCGTTCGACGCTATGGTGTCGCCCGGAGAAGCCCGCTTCGTCGGCCCGGTCGATGGTGCAGGTGGAAAAATATACATGCTCAGTCAGGGCGTCTCCTGGATCGTGCCGCACCGCGATCCGGTGAACCTGACCATTCACGTCGCCGAAGACGCGCGCCTGCTGGATGCGCAGCGCGATGTATTTCGGCGCACGCTGTGGACGTATCTGGGTGGACTCGGGGTCGTGCTGCTGGCATTGCTGTTGTTCACCTTGCGCTGGAGCCTGCGCCCGCTGCGTCGTGTTGCCGACGATCTGGCCCGGGTCGAGCGCGGCGAACGGGAGCGATTGGCCGGCGCCTATCCAAGCGAACTGGCAGGATTTGCGAGCAACCTCAATGATTTCATCGACAGCGAACGCGAACATTTGCAGCGCTATCGCAATACCTTGTCCGACCTTGCGCATAGCCTAAAAACCCCGCTGGCGGTGATACGAAGCGAGCTGGAATCGGGTAGCGAAGGCGAAAAATTGCGCTGGAGCGTGCTCGAACAAGCCGGGCGCATGGATCAGATCGTCGCATACCAGTTGTCGCGTGCGGCGACCTCCGGGCACACCACGTTCGCCGCGCCGATCCGTATTGGGCTGCATGCGGAGGAAGTCGTTGCCAGCCTGGAAAAAGTATACGCCTCAAGAAATATACTTTGCGAATTCGAAATCGATGAGCACGCACGCTTCTATGGCGAGCAGGGCGATTTGCTTGAAATACTAGGCAACCTGCTCGAAAACGCGTTCAAATGGGCGCAACATCGCGTGTTGCTCAGCGCCCACGCATTGCCGCACGTGGGCTTGCGTCGCGCCGGCTTGATGCTGATTGTCGAAGACGATGGCCCGGGCATCCAGGCCGAAAAAGTTGAACACCTGCTGCAACGCGGTGCGCGCGGTGACGAGCGCGTGCAAGGCCATGGCATCGGCTTGGCCATCGTGCAGGAGTTGCTCAAGGCCTATCGCGGCACGCTTGAAGTGTCCCGATCCGAGGCGCTCGGTGGCGCGGCATTCACCCTGCGGTTGGGAGCGGGGTAGGCGTTGATTCCACCCGCGGCTATCGGCTGGATACCAAAGCCACGCGCTGCGGCAATGTCGATTACGGCGTAGTCAGGGCGGTGTTGCCCATCGAGTTTGGCGGCAACGCGTGCATGATGCTCGCGGCCGGCTGCCAATGCGGCGACGAATCCGGCGAGGTTCACGCGCTGTTGCCGGTCCAGATCGATGTCGGCCGCAAACGTCGGTTTCGGGTCACTTGAGCGCACGTGCGCACCGAGTAGCGTAGTTTCCAGATAGGCTGCATGGCGGCTGTCGGCGTCGGTGTAGTAACCGAGGAAAGCGTGTCCGGGAACCAGCACGAGGAAGCTGCGTACGCCAATGCGTTGCAGCACCGAGGCGATAAGTACGCTGCCGTCGACGCAGTTGGCGGAGCGATCCGCCCAGGTATCGGCCAGAAACCGCACGCGCTGGCTGAACACATGCGGGCCGCGCTCGATGGCCGGATCGGCGCCGGAATAGCGAATGCCGTGCGCACTCAAAGCCTGCCAGATCGCCCAGACCTGACGCTGCACGACGCGCGCATCAGCCTGCGCATAGCCGTCGAATTTGGCGACGATTCCGCTGCGTTGTGCCGAATCGAGAATCTGGTCGACAACGGCGGAACGCTCATCCACGTACGCGGCAAAAATCCAGGACAGGTCCACGCTATCGGTTCCGTCTCGCACGAAGTACAAGGCTTCATCGAGCGGGCGCATGCTGATACCGACGACGCGCATGCCGGCATCCACGCCGTCGCGGCTCAGGTTGACAGTCAGCCGCGTGCTGACCGCCGACGTCGTGGCACGCAGTTGTGCCATGTCCCAGTTCAACGGCGGATGCAATTCGTAGAGCGTATTGGTCTCAGGCAATATCGCGGTGAAGCGTTGCGGCGCGTCGACTACAGGAATATCCAGGCGCAGAGTCACGCGCTCGCCGGCGTGGCGCGAACGAACATGCACGGCGATCAGGCCACTGCCCGCACCCAGCACGTGATCGGTTGCCGGTGTGGTCTCACTGCGACGCGCCTGCGACAATTCAAGCGCGGGGAACACCTGGTCGAATGGCGCCACGCGCACGCTCCAGTCGGTTGCCGCCAACGCCGGCGTCGCGGTGAACACAAACATGGCAATGGCGAGGCAAATTCGGCGCATCGTTGCATTGTCGCCTATGCGCCACGTGGAAAGTCAATCGCGCGTCGCGATTGCGCCTTTGCTGCGCTGCGGCTATCGTTCGCCTGCGCGTTTGCGCGCCGTTGTCCCCAATCGGAGTCGCCCGTGTCGCTGAATCGAGTCTTGCCGGTGTTTGCGTTGGCCGTGTCGTGCTTTTTCTTTGCTGCGCCCGTGGCTGCGGCGTCAAAGCCCACGTCAGCAAACACGCCCGGTGCCTGCGGCAGCCAGAGCAAACTACCGGCCGCACAGCGTGCGTTGAATACCGCGCACTGGACCACCGCCAGCGAAGAAGAGAATTTCGGCTACGACGTGTATCGCGGCAACAGCGAAAAAGGTCCGTTCGTCAAGTTGACCAAGCAACCGATCCTCGGGCATGGCACCACCGAACAAACGCACAATTACAAATTCGTCGACGATGCCATCGATCCTTGCAAGGACTATTGGTATTACGTCGAGTCCATCGCCACCGACGGCACCCGCGAAAAATTCACGCCCATATTCCGCGCGCCGGCAAAAAGACATCCAGTCGCACCGGTCGCAAGCCCGGCCAATCCAAAATCCAAATCGTGATCGCGGCGATCGCTCGTAGCTCGCAAGCCGTTCCGCGACCTGGCATGACCGGGGCCTGACGCGCGCATGCGTTTGCATTATCTCGAGCTGATTGCGTTTTCCACGTATGCGGAATTGCGTGCCGAGCGTGCGCGCTCGTACCTGGGCCTGCTGTGGTGGATCATCGAACCAGCCATGAACATGGCCACGTACTACTTCGTTTTTGCGATTGTGCTGCGCACATCGCAAAAGGACTACGTGCCGTTCCTGCTGGTTGGTTTGACGTTCTGGCAATGGTTCAAATCCTGCGTCAGTCACGGCGGATATGCAATCTGGCAGCAACTGCCATTGATTCGCCAGGTCAAGTTGCCGGCACAGCTTTTCCCGACCGTGCAGATTCTCGCCGACACGGTGAAATTTCTGTTCATTCTCGCGCTGCTGCTGGTCATTCTCTGGTTCGCCGGTTACCCACCCAATCGCATGTATGTGGCATTGCCGGTCGTGTTGTTGATTGAGTTCATATTCGCTTCGGCTGCGGCCTATCTGGTCGCGGCCGCGATGCCGTTCCTGCCGGACCTGCGTTTCGTGATTGAACAGATACTACAAGTCATGCTGTTTCTCTCCGGCGTGGTGTTTTCACTGGATGCGACCCCGGCATCGTTGCGCGTCTGGCTGGAACTGAACCCGATGGTCGATCTGATTGACGCTGGGCGCGACATTTTGATGTATGCGCGTTGGCCGGATTGGTTCGCGCTCGGCCGCGTAACGCTGGTGTCGCTTGCGTTCTATGTATTCGGCGCGTGGCTGATCGCGCGCTTGACGCCGCGCTACGTGAAGCTGCCGACGTGAGCGACACGCTGATTACGCTGGATGGCGTCGGTGTCGCGTTCAACGCGCAGCTGCGTATGGGCAGCCCCCAATTCTGGGCGCTGGAAGATGTCAGCATGACCTTGACACGCGGCGAGCGCCTCGGCGTGATCGGCCGCAACGGTGCCGGAAAAAGTACGCTCCTGCGCACCCTGGCGGGTATCATCACGCCGGACCGGGGACACGTGAAGCGCGCCCCGGTCACGTGTCAGTTGCTGTCGCTGGCGCTGGGTTTCATGCCGCATTTGTCCGGGCGCGACAACGCCATCCTGTCAGGTTTGATGCTGGGTTTGAGGCGCCGCGAGATCGTTTCGCGATTGCCGGCAATCCTCGAATTCTCCGAGCTCGGCGATTTTTTCGAGCAGCCGATTTCAAGCTATTCCACCGGCATGTCGATGCGCCTGGGATTTTCCGTGGCCATGCAGGTCAATCCGGATGTGTTGTTGATCGACGAAGTGCTGGCGGTCGGTGATTCGGCGTTCCAGGAAAAATCCGGCACGGCCCTGCGTGAACGTATCCACGGCGGCACCACCGTAGTTTTCGTGTCGCACGGTGATTCGCAAATTCGCGATGTCTGCAATCGCGCGTTATGGATCGAACATGGCCGCAGCGTGATGCAGGGTAATGTGGACGAGGTGCTTCGCGCTTATCATGCCGCCGCTCCGGTTGCGGCCTGATCCATGCGCGGCGCGAGTTGGCAGTCGTGGGATGGGTGGCATCTGCGTTGGTGGCTGACGCCGGAAACGCTGACTTGTAAACAAGTGGAATTGTGGCTGGACGGCGTGATGTTCATGCGCGTGCCTGCAACATTGACCGGCGAGTACACATTTGACCTCGCCCCAGCCGGCCATGCGCAGATGGAATTTGCGCTGCGCAGTGCTGATGGTGTGGCGCTGTCGGCGCCTTGGCGCGTGCTCTATGGGCAAGCGGCCGTACCAAATGTGGATCAATGGTATGGCGACTGCGCGCCGTTGCAGCCGATGCCGGATTCCCCATTGCCCAGTATCCAGGCGTACGCGGAGATTCCGCGCTTGTCGATCGTCGTGCCGATCCACAACGGCGCGCAGATCGTGCAGCGCTGCATCGAGTCGGTACTGCGTTGGAGTGCCGGCGACACGCGGCTGATCCTGATCGACGATGCCAGCGACGATCCGGCAATTGCGCCATTGCTGGGTCGTTACGAGTCGCGATCGCGAATCCAGATCACGCGCAATGCGCAAAACCTCGGTTACACGCGCACCTGCAACCTGGGCATCGCTGCGGCGGGCGACGACGATGTATTGCTGCTCAACGCCGATACCGAAGTTGGTCCAGGTTGGTTGCGGCGCTTGCGATTGACGGCGTATGCCTCCGATGACATTGGAACGGCGACTGCGGTTTCGGACAATGCGGGCGCCTTCAGCGTTCCGGAACTGGAGCTCTATTGCCCGATCCCCTCACGCTGGACTCTGGAACACACGCAACGCGCGTTGTTGCAGCAAACCCGGGGATGCCTGCCGCAACTGCCGACCGGAAACGGGTTTTGCATGTACATCAAACGCGCGATGCTTGATCGTGTTGGTGTGCTCGACGTCGATGCGTTTCCGTTTGGCTACGGCGAGGAAAACGATCTATGCCAGCGCGGCGAGCAAGCCGGATTTCGTCACGTCATCGCAGGCGACGTGCTCGTGCGTCATGTTCGCAGTGCAAGTTTCGGGGAGGTGCGCCGCCTGGCGCTTGGTACGCAGGGCATGGCGGTGCTGCGCCAGCGTTATCCTGATTACGAAGAAAAAGTTGGCGCGACCTTATGGAGTTTCTCCCGGCGCGTACTCGACTACCGCGTGCGCCGCGTCTATGCCGAAGCGCAAAGCGAGCAAGCCATGGCTCCATCGCGTCCGCGTATATTGATCGTTGCGAACTCGACCGACGCGATTTTGCCGATTGCGACCCGCGTTCAGAATGACTACGAACTATTCGTCATGTGTGACGATGGGAATGGCTTGCGGCTGTATCAGCACACGCCATCGACATGGGTTGAACTGGATGCGACCGCCTCAGGCGATGATGGTCAGCAACAATTGCGCAAATGGCTGGTGCGCTATGCCATCGAGTTGGTGCATGCGCTGATCGAAACGGATACCCACGTACGCGTTGCTGCCGCATCGGTTGGTGTCGCCATGGTCGATGCGTCGAACGATGCTGATTTTCAACGCCTGTATCGCGAAGCGATGGCGGCAGCGCTTGCGTTCGGCGACTGAGGCGCGAATTCGTAGAACCGCGGGTTCGTGGGCTGGGCTGCAATGCTCAGCGGCCACGCGCACATCGATAATTGGAAGACGCTGGGCTTTGTAGCCCAGCCTGCGGAAATTGTCGCGTTTGCTTTTGCTTTACCAATGCCGCCCGCCACGGCCACGGTCGTTGAAATTTCCTCGCCCGACGCTGATGGAAAGGCCGATGCCGCCGGTGGGGTGGTCGCAACTGCCGGTCGCCTTGGTGATGTTGAGCGTGCCGGTCTGGTAGTTGCCGCTGACGTGGCTGCCGGCAACGACACCCATGCCGATGTCGCCGTGAACCTGGGGCTTGCCGTAGCTGCTGTCGTCGCATGCGGGCTTGTGCGAGTCGGCCGCATCGACGATTGCATTGGCGGCCGCATCATAGTGCAGGCTTACAGGTGCCCGACTCGACGTCGCCGATGCGATCGACGTGGCTGCCTGCGTGGTGATGGCCTTGGGTGCAAGCTCGCTTGTGCCTGTCACCGGCGTTGTGTTTGTGTTTTCGGCAGTCAGGTGGGCAGGCGGCAGACTCAGATTCAATATTCTCGGCGCAGGATCAGCCCACGCCGAAGCAGCCAGAACGCTGGCGATTGACGCGATGAGATATCGTTTGATCTTCATGCCAGCTCCGGATTGAAAGCGTTGGTCGCCCAAACTATCGCATGCGTTTTGTTCGAGATTGCGCCGCCAACGAATTCTACGCCAGGCATAGTTAACAAAGTCATGCGAGGATTGCATGACCCATCAATGACCATCATGGCAAGCGCTTTTGAGCACAGGTTGCAAACCTTGTATTGTGACCCGGTTCGCTTGCTGATCCCTGCAATGAATTTGCCCGCCGACAAAGCCGATACCACCGCGATCAACCGCCGCATGACGCGCTTCGACGAGCATGCGCAGGTCTGGCTATTCGGCTACGGATCGCTGATCTACAAAGCCGACTTCGCCTTCATCGAGCGACGCCCGGCCAGCATCCGTGGTTGGGTGCGGCGATTCTGGCAGGGCTCGCACGATCACCGCGGCACGCCGCAGGCGCCCGGGCGCGTCGTCACACTTATCGCAGCGGAAGAGGCGACCTGTGTCGGCATGGCCTACCTGGTAACGCCGGAAACCTTCGCTTCGCTCGACGTGCGTGAGAAGAACGGATACTTGCGTCTGGCGACCGAACTGACGCTTGACGATGGTCGCCACGTCGAAGGTCTGGTGTATATCGCCGCGCCCGACAACGCGGCCTTCCTCGGCCCTGCCAGCGCACAGAAAATCGCCCGTCACATCGCCGCCGCACACGGACCCAGCGGTTCAAATCGCGATTACCTGATCCACCTAGCCGACGCCCTGCGCACACTGCATGCGGATGATCCACACGTGTTCGAGATCGAGCGCGAGTTGCTTGATCTGGATGCCAGTGCTACGCGCTGAACGCCGGAGGATCGATATCGAAGGCGTCGCGTGGTGACTTCATCGTGGTTGACGCAGATCAAGGCGAAGGCTTGGGGTCGAGTACAAACTCGTTCGCATGCCGAACCCTATCACTGCCCCAGAATTCGACGCCGCACTGATCGCGCGTTACGACACGACCGGTCCGCGCTATACCAGTTATCCGGCGGCGACGAGCTTTCACACCGGATTCGGTGAGTCGCAATTGCGCGATTGTGCAACCGATTCCAACGACGAACCGATCCCGCGGCCGTTGTCGCTGTACGTGCACGTACCGTTTTGCATGAGCCCGTGTTTCTACTGCGGCTGCAATCGCGTGATCACGCGCGACCTGCGCCGCGCCGAGCGTTACCTGGCCAGCCTGTACCGCGAAATCGAGATGGTCGCGGGCATGTTCGATCGCGATCGCCAGGTGGTGCAGCTGCACTTCGGCGGCGGTACGCCGAATTTTCTCGACGCGCGTCAAATGTCCGAACTGATGGATTCGCTGGAACGGCATTTCGCATTCTCGCGAACATCGTCACGCGAGTTCGGCATCGAGATCGACCCGCGTTTCGCCGATGCCGCCTACATGCATGCCCTTGGCGGCATGGGTTTCAATCGCTTGTCGGTCGGCATCCAGGATTTCGATCCCGAGGTGCAGCAAGCCGTGAATCGCGTCCAGAGCATCGACGAGACGCGCGCGGTGATCGACGCGGCACGTGAATCGGGTTTCCGATCGGTCAGTGTCGATCTGATTTACGGTTTGCCCAAGCAGACTGTCGACGGTTTTTCACGCACGCTCGAGCAGGTCGCCGGATTGTGTCCGGATCGCATCGCAGTCTACGGCTACGCGCATTTGCCGCAATTGTTCAAGGCGCAGAAGCAACTCGACGCGCACTTCCTGCCCGATCCGGCGACGCGCCTGCAATTGTTTGGCCGCGCGCTACAGATGCTCAGTGCGGCGGGCTATGTTTACATCGGCAT
>CAJDUT010000112.1_pt1 | contig 18608 bp, 21 predicted proteins | sample 7390981 | NCBI WGS metagenome assembly CAJDUT01 (sample SAMEA7055681, study PRJEB34461) | soil metagenome | biome: terrestrial ecosystem; feature: Peninsula; material: soil | place: Antarctica | collected 2016 | reverse complement strand
CGCCGAGCATGCCGTAGAAAAACCGCTGGCTGCGGATGTGGTGCCGTTCCGCCAGGGTCGCACTCGCCAGCGAGGTGGCCACGGCGGTGATGTGGAGGCCGTCGGCGACGCGGGCTCCGACCGCCTCGATGAACCATCGCGCGAAGCAATTGAACGCGTGCTTGCGACCAATTCTGGTGTGATCAGCCGCGCAGCACAATCGCTGGGGCTTTCGCGTCAAGCGTTATATCGGCGCATGCAGCGGTATGGGATTGGGGAGTGAGTGAGGCCGGGAATCGGGATTCGGGAAATGGGAATCGAAAAATGCTAAAAGTAAGTAGCCCGTCATTCCCGCCTGCGCGGGAATGACGGAATTTTGCGATCGTTCGCGCTTCCCCGCTTCCCCGCTTCCCGATTCTCGCGAAGCAGGCACACTGTCACAATAGCCCCATGAACCCCACCCAAAGCAACGCCCACACTCAATCATGCGCGTAATCACCCTGCAAGGTCGCGTGGCTGCGCTGTTGGGTGGCGTCGCAGTGTCCGGGGTGTTGGTGTATGTCGGCGTGACGCGCTGGCCGTTGCCACAATTCCTGAAAGGTCTCGCCGATTTGCTCGGCTTGAGCATCGACACAACCTGGCTGCACACACCGTTTGGCGGAATCCTGGTTACGGTCGTGTTGCTGGTGCCGCTGGTGGCGTGGATTGGCCATCGGGCGACAATGCCATTGTCGCGCGTATTGCGTGCGCTTGAAGGTGCGGTGGCTAGCTATCGGGATGGCGATTTCAGTTTTTCCATCGCCACTCGACGTCGCGATGAATTAGGCGATCTCGTCGGCATGCACAATGCGTTGGGCCAGACCTTGCGTAATCAGCGCCAGCATCTGGCCGAACGCGAACTGTTGCTGGATACGGTCGTGCAGAACACGCCGGTGGCGCTGGTGTTGGCCGATGCCAACCAACGCGTGACCTATGCGAATATCGCCGCACGGCATTTGTTCAACGAGGGTCGCTCGCTGCTCGGCCTGGATTTCAGCGAATTGCTTGCCGACGCTCCCGACGCGATGCGTGCCGCGATCGACGCCGGCGAGGACGCGTTGTTTTCCGTCGACATGGACGGCAGCGAAGAAACTTTCCACATTTCGCGACGTCAATTCCGTTTGCAGGGACGGCCACAGCGCTTGTTCCTGTTCCGGCGCATGACCCGGGAGCTGTCGCGCCAGGAAGTGCAGACGTGGAAAAAAGTGATTCGCGTGATCAGCCACGAACTGAACAATTCGCTGGCGCCAATCTCATCTCTGGCGCATTCCGGCGCCGAGCTTTCCCGGCGCGGCGAGAACGAGCGCGTGACCGGTGTGTTCGGTACCATTGGCGATCGTGCACGGCATTTGCATGCGTTCATTGATGGCTATGCCAGCTTCGCCAAACTACCGGCACCGCAGCTTAAACCGGTTGCATGGCGTGCATTTCTTGACGACTTGGCATTGCATTGCCGCTTCCGCATCGAAGGTGATATCCCTGCGGCGGCGGCTCAATTCGATGCAGCTCAAATCGAACAGGTACTCATCAACCTGATCAAGAATGCGCACGAATCCGGCAGCGCCGAAGCCGAAGTTGCGCTTCGCATAACGCAACTGGGCTCGGAATGGCGCATCGACGTTTCCGATCGCGGGCCGGGCATGAGCGAGGCGGTACTCGCGCAAGCGTTGCTGCCTTTCTATTCCACCAAACGCGCAGGCACCGGCTTGGGCCTTGCGTTGGCGCGGGAAATCATCGAGGCCCACGACGGACGCATCGCCTTGGCCAATCGTGAGGGTGGTGGACTGCGCGTTAGTTTGCGGTTACCGATGCCGGGGTAGAGGGGCCGGGCCTGGGGATGGGGAATCCAGAACTTGGAAGCGGCAAATCAAATGCGCGTCATTCCCGCCTTCGCAGGAATGACAAACTGTAGGGTCAAGTCTTTTCAATTCGCGAGTCCGGAGTCCCGATTCCCTATTCCCGGCCCTTAACCCCCACCGCCTCAATCGCATCGATTTGCAGCCGTCCCAACGTATCCATGCCGTTGAAAAAGCGCCACGGATCGCCGTCGCCGTACGACAAGGCGATGTGTCCGGCATCGAATCCGGGTAGGGCCGCATCAAAACTCTGCCAGCGACCGTCGACCCACGCCTGCGTCCACGCGTGCGGCACGAATACGTGCTCGGCACCGGCGTAATGATCGGTGTAGGCGAGGCCGTCGACAACGCGCGTGGGAATGCCGACCGCGCGACCCAGCGCGGCGAGCAGCACCGCGTGTTCGGTGCAATCGCCTTCGGGTTTGTTTGCCACTTCCAGTGCCGATGCGTAGCCGACGCTCAAGTTCTTGTTGCGGATGTAGCGGCGCACGAATTCCTGCAGGTTATACATTTGCGCGGCTGATGTTTTCGCGTTGCCAATCGCTTTTTTGCCCAGCTTGCGAATTATCGGCGCATCGCTTTGCAACCAGTCGTTGGCTTGCGAATCGGCGGGTTGGGGCGGTGCTTCGCGACCCGGCTTGCTGTTCGCGCTCAGTGGCACGATACGCAATTTCACCCGATTGCCGTCGACGCTGACGCTTTGTTCGTCGGTCTGAGCAAACTGCGGAGCGCTGCCGCCGTCGTTTGCGCTGACGGTGATGACCAGGCCGTGCTGGAGTTCGTCGGGATTCAATGCCGATGGCGCGTGCGCCAAGGCATGATTGAGGATATCCGCCGACTGGTTAGGTGCCTGTGCGCAGGTTTGCGAGCAGGCGAGCATGGTCAGTTCGTAGCCCATCAGCGGCAAAGTCAGCTTTTGCACGTTCAGATCGTCATCGACCCATACTGCGCTTTTGGTCGGCGACCCAGGCAGCTGGATGACCTGGTCGATATGCGTCAATAGTCGCGCGCCGTCAGGAAGCTCGACGCGTTCGCGCTTGCCAATCGTCGATTCGATTTCAACTGCATCAAGACTGTCGACCTGAAATGCCGCTTCCTTGAAGTGGGTGCCGGCAACCAATCCGTTGCGTTGTTCGGCAAGACGCAACCCTTCCGAGAGCAGGGCATCTTTTGGCCAGTCCACGACGCGTGTGTGTTTTGCGCCGCCGACTTCGCTGGTTACGTCGAACTTGCCGTCAGGTCGGCGCGTTCCGCTAACCACGCTGGCAATGCCCGAGATTGACGTACGCGAGGCGAACGCGAACGGCTCACCCGCGAGCGTCTCGGTATCGGTTTCACTGGTTCCCAGCGCGACTTTGATCCCGACTCGATCCAGTTCAACGCTCATCGTCTGCGTGGTGATGACGTGATCGTCTTTCACGATGCGCTCAATATGCATGCTGCCGATCTTGCGGCCATCGAGCAGGACACTCAGCCACGTGTCTTTTGCCGGTGCGGCAATCGCCGTCAGGCTGGGCAGGAGCATGGCAAGCAGGCACAGGAATTTGCGCATGAGCAATCCGGTAGTGAAATGTCGGGGTCGAGTGTATCGCTTCGTGTTCAATGAGGCTGAACAACCGCGCGGCTGGTTTGCATCCTTGCAGACTGGATTCCGGCAATTCATGCCGGAATGACGGAATTTTTGCTGGTTGCTACCGGCTCAGTGCGCCATTGCCCGTTCCGAAGGCCGATCCAACTGCGGCATTCTTTATAGCTCGCGCCAACCTTCGTTGCCCAACAGTTGCAGCGGGCGAAAGCGCGACTTGTAGTTCATCTTCGCATGGCCTTCGATCCAGAATCCGAGGTAGACGTAGGGCACGTTGTGTTCGCGTGCCAGTGCGATCTGGCGCAGGATTGCATAGGTGCCAAGGCTTCGCGCCGACTCGTCCGGGTCGAAAAATGTATACACCGCCGATAATCCGCTGCGCGTGCAATCGGTAACGGCGACGCCAAGCAGGCGATCGTCCAGGCGCAGTTCAAGAAAATACGTTGGACTCCACGGTGTGAACAGGAATTGCGAAAAATCCTCCGGGTCCGGGTCGTCCATGCCACCGCCGAAATGGCGGGTGTCCAGATAGCGTCGATACAGCTGAAAGTATTCGTCGCTGAAGTGCGCCTTGACCACGTTCATGCGCAAGTCGGCATTGCGTTGCAGGCACCGACGCTGGCTGCGATCGGGCTGGAACGCATCAACTGCTACGCGCGCCGGCACACAGGCGCGACATCCGTTGCAGTTGGGCCGATAGACGTGGCCGCCGCCGCGACGATAGCCCCTTGTCATCGCCACCTCGTAAAGTTTCGGCAGTTGCGGCGCGGCTGGGTCGATCACCAGGTTTTGCGCCGTGCGCTGCGCGAAGTAACCGCACGCGTGCGGCAAGGTCTGGAACAGGCGGACGACCTCGGATTTCATGCGCCCATTCTAGCGCCGCAAGGCGTGAATCAAAACACGCCGTACCAGCGCAACAGCACGACAATCAGAACCACGGCGATCAAGCCAAGGCGAAGATACACGGCCAACGCCCCACGTGGGTTTTGCGTTGCGGGTGCGCGCGATTTGGCGAGGTCTTCGGCGAATCGCGTGGCTGGCTCGATTCCAGCCTCGCGCAGCAGCGCGCGCGCACGCGGCTGGTCTTCGGCCTTGACGATCCACACTTGCGGCCAATCATTGCGATCGCCGCGGTCGCTGTAGCTGGGGCGCTTGTAATCGCGACTGGCCCACGGACGCAGGTTGGTCAGTCGTGTCTCGATACCGGCTTCGTTGAACATGGCAACGACCCGCTCGACATTTTCCACACGTGCAGAAGTATAAACTTGTCTCATGGCGTGCCTGGCGTGTTCGATTCAGGCAGCAGGCGCAGCAAGCCTTCCTGTGCGGTCGATGCAACCAGGCGCCCGTCGCGAGTGAAGATCATGCCACGCGTCAGGCCGCGCGCACCCTGAGCGCTGGGACTGTCGCAGGCATAGAGCAGCCATTCGTCCACGCGAAATGGCCGATGAAACCAAATCGCGTGGTCCAGGCTCGCCATTTGCACATTGTGCTGGAGGTACGAGATGCCGTGTGGCAACGTGGCCGTGCCGATCAGGTGGAAATCCGATGCGTAGGCGAGCATGGCGCGATGCAAGGCCGGATCGTCCGGCGCGCGATCGATCAGCCGAAACCAGATTTGCTGGAAGGGTGGGCGCTTGACCGGGTTGAGTTCATTGCGCGGCTGGACATGCCGAAATTCGAACGGGCCTTTCTTGGCCAACCAGCGTTGCAGCTTGGGCGGCAGATTTGCCAACTCGGAGGCTGGCACCGGCGGGAGTGGCGCAATTTCTTCCGGCGGCGGCACGTCGGGCATTGGCATCTGATGCTCGACGCCGGCTTCGTCGACCTGAAACGAGGCGGAGAAATTGAAGATCTGTTGTCCGTGCTGGATCGCAACGAGGCGACGCACTGAAAAACTCTTGCCGTCGCGTGCCCGGTCGACTTCGTAGACGATTGGAGCTTCGATGTCCCCGGCGCGCAGGAAATACGCGTGCAGCGAATGCACCGAGCGCGATGGATCCACCGTACGTTGTGCCGCAGAAAGCGCCTGGCCTACGACCTGGCCACCGAATACATAGCGCGTGCCGATATCTCGGCTCTGGCCACGGAACAGGTTTTCTTCGATGCGCTCGAGCTGCAGCAGATCGATTAGTTCGCCGACGATGGGGCTGGACAAAGCGCTTCTCCGTTTCCGCCAATCTTGCAATCAAAGCGGGATTGTAAAGTCATTGCGCGCAAAACGCTTGGTGCTGATTCGTCGCGCGCGAGCGATGCGGAAAGTACACGATCAATATCGCTACTCCGGCGCCGCAAAACGCTGCAAGCCGCTCGTCGGCACAATCTGATCCCATGGAAATAATGGTCCGGGGTCCTGGCGGCGACGCAGCATGATGGCCGGATCGTCTTTCGCCGATTCGAGGCGGCGATCCAGATCTTCGTGGCCTGCGATGTATTTCAGATTCGGCAAGTCGTGGCGCAACTGTCGCAGCAAGGCGAGCAGCGAATCGATTTGTGCCTTCGTGTACGGCGTGGTCCAATTCTGGTGCCGGCTGTCGCCCCAATGCGGATATCGGCCAATGTTCGACAACTCAATTCCAACCGAGCGCGGGTTGTAGCCATAAGTGTGATTGGCCACGCGATCGTTGGCGACGAAACGATATACCGTGCCGTCGGTGTCGACGTAGTAGTGACCGCTGTTGCCGGTCTGCGAGGTGGCGTAATGAATGCGCTCGCCGAATTCGCGCGCTGTTTTCATGTCCGGCAATTCGGTGCAATGGATTACGACCAGGTCGACCCTTGAGATTTCTCGTCGGTCCAGTCGCGATTCATACGGCAGCGGCCAGTTGTGGATGGGCAGATCGATAGGCATGCCGCAGTGTCGCATGCACGCCACCCCATGCCAACGCACTTGATCACTGACACGATGGATATTGCGCAAGTGCATTAAGAGCGCCCCCATCCGCCTTCGGCACCTTCCCTCGCTCGCGGGGGAAGGGAAGTAAGAATGTGCCCCGCTCGGGAGGGAAAGAAAAATGGGAGTGTGCCGTGCTCGCGGGGGAAGGGAAAATGGGAGTGCGCCGCGTTCGCGAGGGAAGGGAAACTAAAAATGAGCCTTTGCGGCTCGAGGGAAATGGCAGCAAGAAGCCGCCTAGTCCGGAATCCTTCCCCCGCCTGCGGGGGAAGGTGGCGGCAGCCGGAAGGGGGGGCGCTCTTGATTCACAAGATTCGTCGGCGTTTCAAACAATATGAAGCAGCACTCGCGTGTCTGCGATAATGCGCCGATGAAACCACTCATTATTCTTTCCCACGGTCTGGAAAGTGGCCCGGATGCGACCAAGGTCAGTGCGCTAGCGGCTATTGCAAATCCGTTGGGTTTCGACAGCGTGCGTCCTGACTATCGCGATCTTGACGCACTGCGTGACGTACGGCGCATCGACCATCGAATCGCGCGCCTGATCCAGCAGGTGCCGGCGGATGCTCCGGTGATCCTCGCCGGATCGAGCATGGGCGCATTCATTTCCGCGTTGGCCTCATTACAGGTCAACTGCATCGGGCTGTTCCTGATTGCGCTGCCCGTGGCGATTCCCGGGTTCGACGTGCGCTTCGATGCCAGACGCGTGCCGACGACCCTCGTGCATGGCTGGGACGATGAGCTGTGCCCCGTCGATGAGGCCATCGCGTTTGCGCGAGCGCGCGGCGACGCCATCACCCTGCTACGCGATGATCATCGCCTGAGCGCGCACGTGGATTTCGTGGCGCAGCAGTTCGCCCTGTTTCTTGGACAATTCGCCTGATGCGTGATTTCTTCGCCAGTTGTCCCAAGGGTCTGGAATATCTGTTGGTCGACGAGCTCAAGGCGCTCGCTGCACTCGATGTGCACGAAGGCCTGGCCGGTGTGTATTTTCGTGGCGAGCTTGAAGCCGGCTATCGCGCGTGCCTGTGGTCTCGACTGGCCAGTCGGGTGCTGCTGCCAATTGCCGAATTCGGTGCAGAAGATGGCGACGCGCTGTATGCGGGCGCGCTGGCGATCGACTGGGCGCAACACCTCGATGTGCAAACAAGTTTTGCGGTTGCTGCGGTCGGCAAAACGCACGGGGTGAACCACAGTCAGTACGCCGCCTTGCGCGTGAAAGATGCCATCGTCGATCAATTTCGCAGCAACGGCGGTGAACGGCCCAACGTGGATACGGAAAATCCCGCGTTGCGAGTGCATGTCGCGTTGCGCCGTGGCAAGGCTATTGTCAGCATCGATTTGTCCGGCGCGCCGCTGCACCAACGCGGCTATCGACAAGGCAAAGGTGTCGCGCCACTGAAGGAAAATCTGGCGGCAGCCATGTTGCTACGCGCCGGATGGCCGGCAGTGCACGCCGAGGGCGGCGGCATCGTCGATCCAATGTGCGGCTCGGGCACGTTGTTGATCGAAGCGGCGTTGATGGTTGCCGACGTTGCGCCGGGATTGCGCCGCGAACGGACGCGGGTGTGCTTAACGAGGCCAAGCGCAACGCACAATTTGCGCAGTTGTCCGGCTTCATTCATTTCGGGCGACAATCGCTGGAACACCTGCATCGCCCGCACGAACTGGATCGCCCGGGTTTGGTCATCTGCAATCCGCCCTACGGCGAGCGCATGGGGGCGGATGACAACGTGGCCGCGCTCTATCGTCTGCTCGGCGAAAAATTGAAAGGTGAATTTCCGGATTGGCGCGCCAGCGTCATTACCTCCGATGAAAATCTCGGGCGCGCGATTGGATTGCATGCCGACAAGAAGTATCGTCTCTACAACGGCGCGCTCGAATGTGTGCTGCTGAATTTTGACCTCGCCCCACGCATTGTCGAGCCGCGCGAACCCAAACCCTTGTCCGCTGGCGCGCAGATGGTCCGCAATCGCATCGAGAAAAATTACAAGCACCTGCGCAAGCGCGCCGAGCGCGAAGGTATCGAATGCTGGCGTGTATACGATGCGGATCTTCCCGAATATTCCGCGGCAATCGACCTGTATCGCGATCACCTGCATATCCAGGAATACAAGGCACCGGCGAGCGTGGACGAAAACGTCGCGAGCACCCGAATCCGCGAGCTGGCACGCGTGGCGGGAGAAGTGCTCGGCATTCCCCGCGATCGTATTGCGGTAAAAACACGCCGACGCGGAAAAGGTGGCGAGAAGTACGGCCGCATGGACGAACGCGGCGAATTTCTCGAAGTGGGCGAGGGCGGCCTCAAATTCCTGGTCAACCTGCACGACTATCTGGATACCGGCCTGTTCCTCGATCATCGCCCCATGCGGGCGCGCGTACGCGAGATGAGTCGCGGCAAGCGCGTGTTGAACCTGTTTTGCTACACCGGCAGCGTCAGCGTTTATGCGGCCGATGGCGGCGCCGTAGAAACTGTCAGCGTGGACTTGTCGCAGACGTATCTGGAGTGGGCGCAACGCAATCTCGCCTTGAATGGATTCGGTGAACCACAGCACAAGTTGGTGCGGGCCGACGCGCTGAGCTACCTGCAATCACATTCGGCGATGTACGACTTGATCTTCGTCGATCCGCCGACGTTTTCCAATTCCAAACGCGCCGACGATTTCGATGTGCAGCGCGATCATGTGAGCCTGCTCAACCAGTGCGCGGATCGCCTGATGCCCGGTGGAATCATCCTGTTCTCGAATAACTTTCGACGCTTCAAACTCGACGAGGCCGCGCTGGCGCAGTTTGCGATCAGCAACATTGGCGCCGCCACGATCCCGTTCGACTTCGAGCGCGACGCACGCATCCACCATGCGTGGGAGTTGTGCAAACGCTGAGGACTTGTCGCGCCATTTTCCTGTTCGAATCGGGCGATGACATGGTTTCCAAAAGCAGGTTTGCGATCTGTTGTTCAGTTTCGTCCGAGCGAAGCTGAACGACGCGCGCATCGCTTGCGCCATTTCAGTTTCAATTCAGTCTGAAAGCCGCAGCATACGGTTGCGGCATAGTGAGCCGCGACGCTTCGGGAGATTCGCCATGACAATCCGCAAGAATGGTTTTCGCACGCTGGCCTTCGGGCTGCTGGCACTGGCTGGCATGGCGATGACGTCGGTTGCGTTCGCGCGCAGCCATTTGAGCATCGGCATCAATTTGCCGGGGGTTAGTTTGGGCTACTACGGCGGCAATCATTGGCATAACCGCGGTTATGTCGGCATTGGTTATGGTGGCGGCTACGGTTACGGCGGCGGCTACGGTGGTGGCTATTACGGCAGCAGTAATTACGGCGGGTACTATGCGCCGGCCCCTGTGTACTACGACGATTACTACTACAACTACGCGCGGGTTATCGCGGCGGCTATGGCGATAGGGGCTACTACAATCGCGGCGGTGGCCATAGCTACTATGGGGGAAATCACAACCGTGAAAACTACAACCGTGACAGCTCCAATCGTGGGAACTACAACCGTGGACACGACAACTACGGTCGCGGCTCACGAGGTGGTGGCTATTACGGCTCGCATTGAGTCAAGCTGATTCTGGATACCCAACCCCCGCCGCGTGCCAAGCGCGGCGGGGGTTATGTTTATCTGGCGGTTTAGTTACTACAACAGTGCACTTGGGCGTGCGGAGCACTATCATAGCGGGCTCAAATGGGGACCACCGCATGACAACGCCGAATCGGCCTGAAAACACCCCGCCTGCCGATTCAGATACACCGCTGGCATGGACGTTCTTCCGCCAGTGGCTCAAGAATCCCCTCGCCGTCGCCGCATTTTCGCCATCCGGGCGCCAACTGGCGCGCCAGATGATTGCCGAACTGCCACATGGTGTCCGTCGCGTTATTGAGCTGGGCGGCGGCACCGGGGTATTTACACGTGCGCTGATCGGGCACGGCATTCTCCCCGCCGACCTGCTGGTGCTGGAGCTCAACGAGGCGTTGTATCGCCATTTGCAGGTGCGATTCCGCGGTTCACATGTCGTGTGTGGCGATGCGCGCAAGCTGCACGAGTTGGCCACTTCAGACGGGTTTCTCGCCGCCGGCCCGGCCGACGCCGTTATCAGCGGCCTTGGCCTGTTGTCCATGCCGCGGCGTTTGCAGGCGGAAATTCTTGAGGCAGGGTTCAGCACGCTCACGCCTGAGGGTCGCTTCATCCAGTTCACCTACGGACCCAAATCCCCTGTATCGCGCGAACTGCTCGCCGAACTTGGCTTGTCCGTGCGCCGCGGCGGCTTCGCCTGGTGGAACATGCCGCCCGCGACGGTTTACGTGTTTACGCGTAACCGTTCGCGCGGGATTCATGCGAAGCGCGGGACAGTGATGCCTGGTGCCGAACAGTAAGCAGCGGATCGAGCGTGGATTCTACATTCCCTGAACGGGGGCGATAACGGTTTGGCGGAGAGGGTGGGATGTACTCGGCACATCCTGTGCCTCGCCCTTCGGGCAGCTGCGCTGCACAAATCGTCAATCCTGACGATTTGTCGAACCTGACATTCCTGATTCGTGGGTTCGACTCCCACTTTGAGATTCGGGCGATAACCGATTGGCGGAGAGGGTGGGATTCGAACCCACGTTACGGCGAAACCGTAAACCGGATTTCGAATCCGGCGCATTCGACCACTCTGCCACCTCTCCGGGGGTATTGCGTCGAAGGGCGCGAATGATACGGGGCGCACGAGCGATAAACAACTGTTCGTCGCTTTGCGACGCACGCGCGACCTACTACAATCCCAAGTTTCCTCGACTTGGCGGTGCCATGAGTCTGATTTCCGTTCCTGTTTCCTTCGGCGAGTTGATCGACAAGATCACGATCCTGGAGATCAAATCTGCGCAGATTCGCGATGCTGCCAAGCTTGCCAACGTTCGCGACGAACTCGAATTGCTCAACACGACCTGGGCGCAGAATCCAGCCTCAACGCCCGACATTTCCGATGAACGCGCGCGACTCAAGGCGGTCAACGAGTCGCTGTGGGATATCGAAGACCATATTCGCGTCAAGGAAAAGGCGCAGGAGTTCGATGCGAAGTTCGTCGAGCTGGCGCGCTCGGTTTATGTGCGTAACGATGAGCGTGCGGCGGTGAAGCGCGAGATCAATCTCAAGCTCGGCTCGCGTCTGGTTGAGGAAAAGTCGTATCAGGATTATCGGTAATTGCTGATTCGTTGGAGCGGCGATATCGCGATGCTCCACGACGACACGGATTTTGCTGGGCATGAATGCCCAGCCTACGGTCCTGGCTGTCCTACGATGCTCGATGGGTCGCGGCCAACGCGTCCAATCGTTCAATCACCGCTTCGGTTTCGATTAGATCCATCGCGCCGGGATATTCCAACTTCGTGCCCCAGGGTAATTCCGTAGCAGGTTTGCCGCGAAATTTACGTGCGGCAGTGTCGTAGCGATCCACGCACCAGCGGCGGTCGGAGTAGGGGCCGGATCGATTCGGATTGCTGGCCGCGTGCAGGCCAATCACGGGAGTACCGACAGCGTTGGCCATGTGCATAGGGCCTGAGTCCGGCGTCAGTACCGCCGTGGCGCGGCTTGCCAGCGCGAGAAACTGCTTGAGCGTGTCCTGGCCGATCAGATCGATGGGTTTATTTGTGGCTTTTTCCACAATGGCATCGCCGAACGCGCGTTCATAGGCGCTCGGTCCGCCACACAGCGCGACGCGCCAGCCGAGTCTTGTCGCCGCGTGATCGATGACGGCGGCATAGCCGGGGGCGTTCCAGTTGCGCAAGGCGTGGCTGGAACACGCACTGACCAGCAGCGTGGGTGCGTCGCCGGGCAGGTGTTTGGCCGCGAACTCCTGTGCGGATTCCGGGATGGGAATGTCCCATCGCACCTGAGTCTGTTGCAAACCCAGCGGTTCGAGAAAGCTCGCCATCGCATCGAGCACATGTTGCCCGCTGCGTGCATCGATACGTCGGTTGATGAATGCCCCGTGCAAATCCTTCGAGCGCGCGCGGTCGTAGCCGATCCGCAGCGGCGCATGCACGAGCGTGCTGAGCAGATTTGCGCGCAACGCGATTTGCAGATGCAGCAGGACATCGAAGCGGCGCGCGCGCAATTGTTGGCGCAAGGCCATGAAACCACGCCAGCCGGCGGCTTTGTCCGCGATGAGAAATTCGACGCCAGCGATATCGCCGACGAGTTTGTGTTCCAGTTTACCCACGATCCAGGTCAGCTGGGTTTGCGGCCATTCGCGCTGCAACGTGCGTACCAGCGGCACTACGTGGCTCGCATCGCCAAGCGCTGAAGTGCGCAGCAGACATAACGCACCGGGCGGATGGGATAACGAAAATGACGTTGCAGGCATACAGGCTTGGTACACTCATGCCGAAGCAACAAGCAACGGCGAAGGTTTGATGATACAGGCACAACTCCAGTCCAGCGCCGATGGAGCGATTGTGTTCGACGCGGCAGTGGCGGACAAATTCGATCCGCGCTGGTTCGACGCGAACTACTGGCGCGCGCAATCCAGAGCCGATGATGTGCAAGGTGGCCGCGGCGGGGTCAGCTACGTGCGCGCTCCGTTCGGCGATTGCGTGTTGCGGCATTATCGGCGCGGCGGCATGGTCGCGCGGGTGATGGGCGATCGTTACTTGTGGACGGGGGGCGAGCGTACGCGCGGTTTTGCAGAATTTCGGTTACTGGCAGAATTGTCGGGTCGCGGCATGCACGTACCGGCTCCGGTTGCGGCGCGCTACCGCAAGCAAGGCGTACATTATCGTGCCGATCTGATCACGCGTCGGATCGCCAATACGCAGGAGCTTGCAACACTTGTCAGACACGGACGTTGCGATAAATCGGTCGCGATAAAGGTGGGACGGTCCATCGCTGAATTCCACGCCGCAGGTGTGTATCACGCGGATTTGAATGCGCACAATATTTTGCTTGACGATGAGAACGTATGGATCGTGGATTTTGATCGCGGCGAATTGCGTCCACCTGCACGCCTCTGGCAGTTGGCGAATCTGAGTCGACTGAAGCGCTCGTTGCTGAAACTGCGTGCGTCTGGGGAGAGCGACGATGCAACATTCGAACAGTCCATTTGGTCAGCATTGATGCACGACTATGAACAACGTTTCGCCCAGTTGATTGCGCAAGAGAAATCGCCCACATGAACCTGACATTGCGCTTTCTCGGCGTCGGTTCGGCGAACGCGGTTGAACTGGGTTCGGCCGGCGCGGTGCTGGAACGTGATGGCAGTGCCTTGTTGCTGATTGATTGCGGGCCGGAGACCTTGACGCGCTATCTTGAGGTCTATGGCGTGGTGCCACGCGCCGTGTACTTGACCCATACGCATATGGATCATGTTGGCGGATTGGAGCGCCTGTTCTTCCGCACGTATTTTGATGCCGCGACCAGGGGCAGCATCAAACTGTTCGCACACGCCGCACTGGTGCCGCTGCTGCAAGCGCGGGTGGCGGATTATCCCGAAGTGCTGGCCGAAGGCGGCGCCAATTTCTGGGACGCATTTCACCTGGTCCCGTGTTCACGCGGATTCTGGTATGAGGGAATCTGGTTCGACGTGTTTCCAACCCGACATCATGCGCCGATGACGTCATTCGGTATTGCGCTGCGCGGGTCGTTCGCCTGGACCGGCGATACCCGGCCGGTACCGGAGATGCTTGCACGATATGCGCCGGAGCCCGCACTGATCGCGCACGATTGCGGCTTGGTTGGCAATCCCTCGCATACCGGCATCGATGATGTCGAGCGTGAGTATTCAACTTCGCAGCGCGAGCGCATGGCGTTGTATCACTATTCCAGCGCGGCGGATGGCGCGACCCTGACCGGGCGTGGTTACCGTGTAGCCAAGCCGGACGAAATATTTTCATTGCCGGAATCTGTTGCGAGGCCTGTCGAATGACGCAAGTCCCGATTGAACATCAGCTGGTTGATTCCTTGCCGCGCGATACGCGGCAGCGGCCATTGCACGATTTGCGCATTTCGGTGATCGACCGCTGCAACTTCCGATGCCCGTATTGCATGCCGGAAGATCAATACGCGCATGATCATGTCTTCCTCACCAAATCGCAGCGCTTGCGCTTCGAGGAAATCGAGCGCATCGCACGCGCATTTGTTGCGTTGGGCGTGCGCAAATTGCGCTTGACTGGCGGTGAGCCGTTGCTGCGTCGCGAGTTGCCGGAGCTCGTGCGGATGCTGGCACGGATTCCTGGTGTGGAAGATCTGGCGCTGACCACCAATGGCGTGCTGCTGCCGCGTTTCGCCTCAGCGCTGCGCGAGGCTGGTTTGAAGCGCCTGAGTATTTCGCTGGATACGCTCGATGCGGCGACGTTCAAAACGCTTTCGGGAGGGCGTGGCACTGTTGAGGAAGTACTTGCCGGCGTCGCCGCTGCTGAAGCGGCTGGATTTGGTTCCATCAAATTCAATTGCGTGGTGATGCGCGACGTCAATGATGGCCAGTTGCTGGACATAGTCGAACGATTTCGAGGCAGCGGACATACCATGCGATTCATCGAGTACATGGATGTCGGCACGCTCAATGGTTGGCGTGCGGATCGTGTCGTGTCCAGCGCTGAAATAGTCGAGCGCATCCACACGCGCTGGCCGCTGGCGGAAGTGGCACCGGCGTATCGCGGTGAGGTCGCGCAACGCTATGCGTTTGCCGACGGTGCCGGTGAAGTCGGTTTCATCAGCTCGGTATCGCAACCGTTTTGCGGCGATTGTTCGCGCGCACGTTTGTCGGCCGATGGGAAAATGTATACGTGCCTGTTCGCGGCCAACGGTTACGACCTGCGTGAGGCATTGCGGGCAGGCGCCGACGATGCGCAACTGGTGGAACTGGTGCGCGCACGCTGGACGCAGCGCGACGATCGCTACAGCGAGCTGCGCGCGCAGCTGCGTGCCAAAGGCGCGAACGCGAAGGTCGAAATGTTCGCCATAGGTGGATGATGAAAAAGACCCTGGCGAAAACGCGCCAATTGAGCCATGTCGGACCTGACAATCGACCGCGCATGGTCGATGTTGGCGCAAAGAAGGCGACATCTCGGCACGCCATTGCGCAGGCATTGGTGCATTTCCCGGTGGATGTCGCCCGGCAGTTGCGTGCCGCAGGCATGCACTCGAAGAAGGGGCCGATTATTGATACCGCGATCATCGCCGGTACGATGGCGGTCAAACGCACCCACGAACTGATTCCGTTCTGTCATCCACTGGCCATCGAGCGTTGTGATTTTGTGGTCGAATTCAGCGCGCCTGCCGAGCTATGCATTCGCTGCGAAGTTGCCATCACGCACAAGACCGGTGTCGAAATGGAAGCGTTGACGGGCGCATCGGTCGCTGCGCTGACGGTCTATGACATGTGCAAGGCGTTGTCGCACGAGATCGTCATCGCCGAAGTACGCCTGTTGGAGAAAGCCGGCGGCAAGCGACAAGTGCGCGGCGGTACAATTGCCGCATGAATTATCGGATTCTCTATTTTGCCTCATTGCGCGACGCGGCCGGTTGCGATAGCGAGACATGTACTGCTACCAGCACGGATGCGCGCGAGTTGTACGCGCAGTTGCGTCAACAACACGGGTTTAGCTTCGATCCGGACCGCCTGCGCGTCGCTGTCAACGGCGAATTCACATCGTGGGATCGCACCTTGGTCGATGGTGACGAAGTCGCGTTTCTGCCGCCGGTATCGGGAGGCTGATTGGGTGTTTCAATTGAGCGATAGCCGAGTCGATGTCGAAGCCCTGACGCGCGAACTTGCGCACGCCGGCGCTGGTGCCTGCGTCACGTTCGATGGCCGCGTTCGCGACCACAACGACGGGCGCAGCGTGCACGGGTTGGCCTATCAGGCTTATCCGGCACTGGCACAGGCCGAAGGCGAAAAGATTCTCGATGAGGCAAAGCGCCAATTCGACATCATCCAGGCGCGCTGCGTGCATCGCGTCGGCGCATTGGAAATCGGCGATCTCGCGGTTTGGGTCGGCGTCAGCGCCGCCCATCGCGATGCCGCGTTCGCCGCATGCCGCTACATCATCGACGAGGTGAAAGCGCGTGTTCCAATTTGGAAGAACGAGAGCTACACGGAAGGCGATTCCGGCTGGTTGCATCCGTAATTGATTCGCCCGGCCGATGCTGCGTGTCGTCGCCTGCAAGGATTAGTCGTGGTGTATGGAAACCTGCCGAAGCTTGTGGTACGCTCGCAACTGCTGTCGTGGTTTTCGCAACGCGATGTTGTTGACCAAGGGTAGCAGGGCGTTTCAATCGGTAATCGTCACTCCGAAATTATACCCTCGTCGAATTCGACGAGGGTTTTTTTTGTCTGGAATATTCATTACTTAGACGTGATTCTCTGGGCATTGTTGAGTCTTGTCGTGTGCTTGGCTTGCGGATGTGGGGATGCTGCCGGATAACTCGTGCTGTGCCGCAGAACCGCGACATTTCTGTGTCGCAAAAATGCGACACCCATGATCAACGTGAGGTTGCCGTGCAAATGCACGCCAACGAAGGCTCGGGCATCATTTCGGTCAACGGTGTCTCCGCGCATCGCGCCGAACCTGGCGATATCGTCATCATTTGCGCATAGGTGCAAATCGATCAGGCGCAACTGGCGAAGTTCAAACCGACCCTGGGTTACGTCAATCACGACAATACGCTCAGCCACACCAAGAATTCGATTCCGAAGCAGTCGGCTTGAGTAGGGATCGGAAATCGGAAGGTGCTGGGAATCGGGAATCGGAAAATCAAAAGCCCGTCATTCCCGCGTAGGCGGCAATCCAGTGCCTTTGCTTTCCATCGGCTGCAAGGAAGAAAAAGCAGGCGCTGCTTTTCGTTCCTGTTCGCCAAGCGCCCACTCCGCATGCTCGCGCACCAGCGCGGATGGATGTTCGCGTCGCGAAGTCAATGCCGCGAGCACCTCGGGCGTCGCCGGCGCGTTGCCCAAAGCCACGGCAATGTTGCGCAACCAGCATTCGTAACCAATGCGGCGGATCGCCGATCCTTCGGTGCGCTTGAGGAATTCTTCTTCGCTCCAGGCAAACAGTTGGGTGAGGGCCGGCGCATCCAGGCCATTGCGTGCGATGAAATCCGGCTCGGCGCTTTTGTGCGCAAATTTGTTCCACGGGCACACCAACTGACAATCGTCGCAACCGTAGATGCGATTGCCCATCAGCGGGCGCAATTCAACCGGAATGCTGCTGCGCAATTCGATGGTCAGATACGAAATGCAGCGCCGCGCATCGAGTTGTTGCGGGCCGATGATGGCCTGGGTGGGACACACTTCGATGCAGCGCGTGCAGGTGCCGCAATGATCCGTGGCGGGCGAGTCCACCGGCAACGGCAGGTCGACAAACAATTCGCCGAGGAAAAACCAGGAACCGGCGTGCGCGTTGAGCAGCAGGGTGTGCTTGCCGATCCAGCCGAGACCGGCATTGCGCGCCAGGGCTTTTTCCAGCACCGGGGCCGAGTCGACGAACGCGCGATGTCCGAATGGCCCCACTGTTTCACTGATCCGATCGGCAAGTCTTTGCAGGCGCATGCGCATCAACTTGTGGTAATCGCGCCCGAGCGCATAGCGCGATACGTAGCCGAGCGTTGCATCGTCGAGCACTTCCCACGGGTCGCGCGCGGCCGGTGGGTCGTAGTCCATGCGCACCGAGATCACGCGTAGGGTACCCGGATGCAATTCCCATGGACGGCTGCGCTTTACGCCATGGCGTTGCATGTAGTCCATTTGCCCGTGGTGGCCGGCATCAAGCCAGTTCAGCATGCGGGTCTCGTCGCAATCCAGATCGGTAGCGGCGATGCCGATCTGCTGAAAGCCCAGTTCGATGCCCCAGTCGCGGATATCGGCGGCAAGTTGCGAATAATCGATAGTGTCCACGCGATCAGTATAATCGGGCGACGATGAGCAGCCGCCTTTACACCACCACGCAAGTTCGCGATTTCGACCGTTGCGCGATCGAAACGCTGGAAATTCCCGGTTACGAGCTGATGCAACGTGCCGCGGCGGCGGCGTGGCGCGTGCTGCGTAGCAAGTGGCCGCAAGCCCGGCGTATCGCGGTGTTCTGCGGTGCCGGCAACAATGGCGGAGACGGCTATCTGCTGGCGTGCCTGGTGCGCGAAGCAGGTTTGGAGGCGTTCGTGGTTGCGCTGGCACCGCCGGCCCGGGCGGGTGATGCGGAACGTGCTTGCGCGCGGTGGAGCGCTGCAGGTGGGCAAACTCAAGGTGCCGATGCGCCGTTGCCGCTGGCTGATGT
>CAJDUT010000050.1_pt1 | contig 19190 bp, 18 predicted proteins | sample 7390981 | NCBI WGS metagenome assembly CAJDUT01 (sample SAMEA7055681, study PRJEB34461) | soil metagenome | biome: terrestrial ecosystem; feature: Peninsula; material: soil | place: Antarctica | collected 2016 | reverse complement strand
GAATGGCAATGGTACCCCGGTGGACGAGATCGCCGCCGGAAACTATGGCACGTATGTTGTGAATATCCTGCCCGTCGGCGTCACCCTGGCCGACAGCGCTGGTACCTGGAAGTACACCCAGATCAGCCCATTCCTTCAGGATACCTGGCAGGCTACGGACCGGTTTTCGCTCATCTACGGCGTGCGCATCGACATGCCGAAATCCGACCATGCTCCGCCAGTGGCAATCGACCCGTTGACAGGCCAGAGCTATTGGCAGCAGCGCTTTGGCTACGCCCCCAACAACTCGCTGGGCGGCAAGAATTCAGTCATCGAGCCGCGTGTGGCCTTCAACTACACCTTCGACACCGCACTGCGGATGCAATTGCACGGCGGTGTGGGTGTGTTCCAGAGCACACCGCCCACCGTATGGTTGTCCAACCCATACGTCAACAATGGCGTGGTTGGGTCTAAACAGTTCAGAAGCACTGATCCGACCAGCGTTCCGTTCAGCCCCGATCCGTACAACCAGCCCGGCCCGTCCGTCACGTCCGGCGTGTGTACCGCGTCCGCCAACTGCCAGATCGACACCCTCGATCCGAATTTCAAGCTGCCGACGTCGGTGAAGTTCAACCTGGCCTTCGACTCCGAATTGCCGTGGTGGGGTGTAGTCGGTTCGGCGGAGTATATGTTCATCCAGGCCCAGGATGCGATCGCCTACCTTGCGCCGAACATCGGCGTGCCGAACGGCATTATGCCGGACGGGCGCGAGTCGTATTTTAAGACGCCCGGCACAATCGGAAGTGGCGCCAACGCAGGCTCTTTCCCAGAGATCTACTACCGTTCCACCAAGCTGACCAATACCAGCCAGGGCCAAAGCAGTTCACTGACTCTGGCGCTGAGCAAGCCGTGGGACAATGGCTTGAGCGGGACCATCAGCACCACGTTCACGCATGCCACCGACGTCAACCCGGGCACCAGTTCACAGGCTTGGTCGAACTTCAACTACAACGCGCGCGTCAATCCGAACGACGTCACTGCAGCGAATTCGCGTTTCAACGTTCCGTTGTCGGTCAAAGTCGCGTTGAACTGGGACCACGCTTTCTTCGGCGACAACAAGACCACGGCTTCGTTGTTCTACAACGGGCGCAGTGGCCTGCCCTACAGCTGGATCTTCGGCACCGACGTGAATGGCGACAACATATTTAACGATGATCTGGCCTACATCCCGCTGAAGAACGATCCGATCGTGAGCTACGGCAACGCCACACAGGCGCAAATTGATGCCTTCAATTCCTTCATTGACCATAACTCGTACCTGAGCAAGCACCGCGGACAGATCGCTTCGCGTAATGCGTCGAACGCGCCGTGGGTGAACCAGCTCGATCTTGGCTTGCAGCAGGAATTGCCGGGCTTTTTCGGCAAGGATAAGTTCGTCGTGCGCATGGACATCTTCAACTTCCTGAACTTGCTCAACAACAAGTGGGGTGGCGTCAATGACGCCGGTTTCTTCGGCAACCGCTACTTGGTGTCCTCCGCGTCCACTGCCAACGGCCAATATGTTTACAACGTGAGCAAGCCGCCGCAGGGCTACACCTTGTACGACAGCTACAGGAACCCGGCGCGGGTAGTTTCCCGCTGGCAGGTTCTGCTGACCTTGAAATACGAGTTCTAAGCGAGTTTCGTTGCGTGTCTACCGACCGGCGCCCGCGAGGGCGCCGGTTTTCTTTTTTGCGCTAGACTTAGCGATTGCCAATTTGGACTGGAATTCTCATGCAGACAACCACCGTCAACGCCCGCATCGCACCTGTGGCGGGCATGGACGTACTCTCGCGCGATGAGGTCAAACGCCTGCGCGACGCAAGCCAGGGCGGGTTGCATGCGCTGCTTCGCTGCTGCGCGTTGGCGGTGCTGACCTCCGGCAGCGAGAACGACGACGCGATGGGTATTTTCGCGACCTATCCGGATTTCGATATCCACCTGTTGCAGCAGGATCGCGGCATAAAGCTCGAGTTGATCAATGCTCCGGCGCGAGCGTTCGTCGATGGCCACATCATCCGCGGCATCAACGAGTTGCTGTTTGCGGTGGTTCGCGACATCGCTTATGTCGCCACGCAAATTCAGGCCGGACGCTTCGATCTGGAAGACTCCCATGGCATTACCCATGCCGTGTTCGACATTTTGCGCAATGCGCGTGTATTGCGCCCGAATGTCGAGCCAAATCTGGCTGTGTGCTGGGGCGGTCATTCGATTTCGCGCCCGGAATACCAGTACACCAAGTCGGTGGGTTACGAATTGGGCTTGCGCGGCTTCGACATTTGCACCGGTTGCGGCCCGGGTGCGATGAAAGGACCGATGAAGGGCGCCACCATCGCGCATTCCAAACAGCGGCGTCGCAACAACCGCTACATCGGTATTACCGAACCTGGAATCATCGCAGCCGAATCGCCGAACCCGATCGTCAACAACCTGGTGATCATGCCGGATATCGAAAAGCGCCTTGAAGCGTTCGTGCGCGTCGGTCATGGCATCGTGGTGTTTCCCGGTGGGGTCGGCACGGCCGAAGAAATCCTTTACCTGCTGGGAATCCTGTTGCACCCGGATAACGTCGGCATTCCGTTTCCGCTGATTTTTTCCGGACCGAAGGAATCGGCAGCGTATTTCGAGCAGATCGACGCATTCCTAAAGCTCGCCCTTGGCGATGAGGTTGCGCAGTATTACAAGATCATCGTTGGCGATCCCGTTGCAGCTGCCCGTTTGATGACGGCGGGCGTGGATCGGGTTCGTGTCTATCGAATCGATGCCAAGGATGCGTTTTTCTTCAACTGGGCGCTGCATATTGAAGCGGCGTTCCAGCAGCCGTTCCGGCCGACACACGAAAACATGGCGGCGCTCAACCTGCATCGCGACCAGCCCCGGCATTTGCTCGCGGCGGACTTGCGTCGCGCGTTCTCCGGCATTGTCGCCGGCAACGTCAAGGAAGAGGGCTTGCGCGCGATTGCCGCCAAGGGGCCGTTCAACATTGATGGCGATCCGGAAATCATGCGTGCGCTGGACAAGCTATTGGCCAGTTTTGTCGAGCAGCAACGCATGAAGCTGCCGGGCAAGACGTATGTGCCTTGTTATCGGGTGAAGATGTAAGGACGAAGACGCGGAGATGGGGGCGAGCATAAAAGACTCGTCATTCCCGCGAAGGCGGGAATCCAGTTCTTTTTTGTCGCGTTGAACGACGATCAAGAACTGGATGACCAGCCCTCCGGCTGCGATGACGTGTTTCCGGGTTCCGCTTCGCGGCCACGGAATGACGAGTTTTTGTTTCTACGGATAGCTAATCCCGAATCAACAATCCCGTCCCTTCACGCATACCGTGTCTGACGTGCGTCGTCGCGATGGTGATTGGTGAGTTTTTCCTTGTGCTTTTTGACTTGGCGGTCAAGTATGTCGGCCAGCGCATCGATGGCCGCGTACATGTCGTTGGCCAATGCGTCGCCGTGAATGGTCTTGGCGGAGGCGCAGCGTAGAGTGGCTTCGGCCTTGTGCTGCAGTTTTTCCACGCTCAGGGTGACGCTGACATCGTGCAGGTGGTCGAAGTGGCGTACCACACGATCGAGCTTGGCGATGGCGTAATCGCGCAAGGCGGGGGTGACGGCAACTTGACGACCGCTGACTGTGATCTGCATAAAATATCTCCTGATACGGACTTTGCATCGTGGCCATCGCCATTGAATGACGAAGGCACTCATTATCAGACATGGATTTGTTCGGGTTGTTCCGGACGTGCCTCCTCAGCCGAGCCGGCTGCGTTCGTTGGATGATGGTATGTGCAACGCTTCGCGATACTTGGCGACGGTGCGCCGTGCGACTTCAATGCCGCGCTGATTCAGTTCCGCTGCGAGCGCTTGATCCGAAAGTGGTTTGGCCGGCTTTTCCTCTTCGATGAGCTTGCGGATCATGGCCTGGATGGCCGTTGCCGAGGCCGCGCCGCCATCAACCGTGGATACACCGGACGAGAAAAAATACTTGAACTCGAACGTACCACGCGGCGTATGCAGGTATTTTCGCGTGGTGACTCGCGACACGGTTGATTCATGCATGCCGATTTCCTCGGCGATGTCGCGCAACACCAACGGCCGCATCGCTTCCGGACCGAATTCGAGAAACCCGTCCTGGGCACGCACGATCGCCGTTGCCACTTTGAGCAGCGTATCGGCACGAGCTTGCAGGCTTTTGATCAACCAGCGCGCTTCCTGCAATTGTCCACGCAAGTAGTTCGCGTCGTCGCGGCGCGCTTTGGCGATCAGTCCCGCGTAATGCTGGTTGATCGTCAGCTTCGGTTGACAGTTCGGACTCAGGCTGACCTGCCAGCGCCCGCTGTGTTTGTAGGCGTACGCATCCGGCGCGGCGTACTCGGTCTTGCCTGGATCGATCTGCGCACCGGGTTTCGGATCAAGCGAACGAATCAGCGCGATTGCGGCGTCCAGATCGTCGGCATCGGTGCGTAATTGCCGGCACAACTTGGTGCGGTCGTTGCGCGCGAGAATCTCCAGATGCTGCTCGACCAGAGTACACGCGCTGGCATACCCTGGAGTAGCAGGGTCAAAAGCTTCCAGTTGTACGCGCAGGCATTCGGCCAGGTTGCGACTGGCCACACCGATCGGATCGAAGTTCTGGATACGATGACGCATTGCTTCGATTTCATCGAGACCGACATTGTCCAAATCACGCAAGCAGGTTTGCAGGATCTCCGCAGTCTCGTGCAGATAACCATCGTCGTCGATCGATTCGATCAAGGTGGCACCGATGGTGCGGTCGCGATCGGACAAATGGGTAAGGTTCAATTGCCAAAGCAGGTGATCGCGCAGATCTTCGGTCACCTGGTCTTGCGATTCCATGCCGTCAAAATCGTCCGATGCCGGCGTGCCGTAGTTGTAACGCTCACCGCCGAAATCCATCGGTTCGGAGTAGCTGAGATCTTCGTGTTGGTGTTCGTGTTCGGTGCCGCTCGCGTTTCCATTCAACGATGCGTCGCTGCCGTTTTCCTGGCTGACCGGGTCGTTGCCGTTGCCATTGGGGCTCTCCGACGGTGCATCGGTGGGCGTGGGCAGTTCCAGCAGTGGATTGGATTCCAGCGCCTCGCGTAGTTCAGTTTCCAGCTCAATGCTCGACAACTGCAGCAAGCGGATGGCTTGTTGCAGTTGTGGCGTCAATGCCAGTTGCTGACTGACTCGAAGGTTTAAGGCCGGCTTCACATAAGTTCCCAACCGGGGTAGGACGACATCCCCGGAGAGTGCAGGATAGCGCGTTGTCGGGGCGCTGAGTCAACCCGTTGAAAAAGGCTATACTGGCGTGGTTGTCGCGCGTCTGGCAGTCGCCGGGGTGCCGCTCGCCGGTCGACATTGCCGGCCTGGCTACATGCGAAATTCGCGTCCCAGATAGACCTCGCGCACTTGATCGTTGGCCAGCACATCGGCCGGCGTGCCTTGGGCCAGCACCGCACCATCGCTCATGATGTAAGCGCGATCACAGATGCCCAGCGTTTCGCGAACATTGTGGTCGGTGATCAGGATTCCGATGCCACGCGTCTTGAGTTGGCGCACGATGCGCTGGATTTCCACCACCGAGATCGGATCGATACCGGCAAATGGTTCATCGAGCAACATGAAGCGCGGATTCGCCGCGAGTGCCCGGGTAATTTCCACACGTCGGCGCTCGCCGCCGGACAGGCTCACGCCCTTGCTGTCGGCGATATGCGCGATCTGCAATTCGTCGAGTAGGGTCTCCAGTTCCGCACGCCTGCCTGCGGCATCGAGATCTTTGCGTAATTCGAGGATTGCAAGCACGTTTTCGGCCACGCTCAAGCGTCGGAAAACCGAGGGTTCCTGCGGCAGGTAGCCGACACCGAGCCGCGCGCGCGCATGCATCGGCATTTGGGTGATGTCGTGCTTGTCGATGAAGATGCTGCCACCGTCCGCACCGATCAGGCCGACGACCATGTAGAACGTCGTGGTCTTGCCGGCACCGTTTGGTCCAAGCAGGCCGACGACCTCGCCCTGGTCGAGGTTGAAGTCAAAATCGCGTACGACGCTGCGTCCGCGATAGCTTTTGCGCAATCCGCGGGCGCTGAGCATCAGTGCGGGTCTTTCTCTGGCACCGATTTGGCCGGCTTTTCCTTGGCTGCACCGGGAAAACCGCAGTTTGGCAATTTCGAGGTCGCTGGCGTGGCGCTCTTGGGTTCCATGGTCATCTTCACGCGACTGGATGCGGACGAATCGCCCGCCTGCATCTCGCTGCTATCAGTGTTGTAGATCATATGCTGGCTGCGCGTTTCGCCGCGACCGGCCTGCACCACGTGTACATCGCCGGTCAACTCGACCAAGTGATCCAATGGTTTGTAATCGATCGTATTGGCATCGGCTTTCATCAACCTACAGTCGTCATCGTGAACCTGTTGCATGTGTGCCGGCGTTCCGGTCAGAACGATGTGCGAATACTTGCCGGCATTGGGGCTTTTGGCGCCGGTCGGAATCTGATAGATCGTGGCATGTGCGGCGCGCATTTCGATCGACCCGCGCGTGATGTGCACCGCGCCATCCAAGTGTGTAATCGCCGGATCGTTGGCGTTATCGGTTTTACTGGCGATCGAATGCGAAGTGTTCGCTTCAACATTCATGGCTTGGTTCTTGTCGCTGGACAACGCCTTGGCCTGGTGACTGGCGCAAGATGCACAGACAACCAGCATCATGGCCAGACATTTGCTGATCGTACGAACATAGGATTTCATCGTAATTTCGCCGCCTGTGTGGTCGAATGGAAATCGGACAGGAACTCGAGTGATTTGAGTTGCATGTCGGCTTTCATGCCAACGCCATGCGCGACTGTACCGGGCATGGCAACCGTTGCCAATGCGTCAGTCTGCATCATTTTGTCCGGCGGCGATGGGTTTGCTGCCGATTTTTTGCGCGATGACGTCGTCACGGTCAGGTCGGTCGTCACCAGCGTCACCAGCGTGATTTTCTCACTCGGCACACGGTGCATATGTACGTTGCCTTCGAGTTTCATCACGGTGCCGTCGCGATTAACCCAGGCCGAATCGGACGTGCCCTTCCATACGTTGCCGCTTTTGTCGAGCATCTCGTAATTGGGTGCATCGACGAAGAGCGAACCGTTCTCGGCCTTGCGCGCAAGTCGCGGCGCGACGACGGCGAACGACTTGTTGCCTTGCGAGTCGAGTGCGTTCAAGCTGAAATCGGTCAGCGTGTAGTCCGATCGCGGCGGCCCGGCATACTCCGGAGGCTTCTCGCGTGGCACCAGAATCCAGACCAGAATCTGCGTGGCGACGGCCAGAATCGCCAGCCCCAGCATAGTCAGGATCAGTTTGCGTTCCATCAGCCGAACCTGTTGAGCTCGCCCTGCGCCTTGTCTTGCGCCATGAGCAGCAAGTCGCTTACCTCACGCACGGCACCGTCACCGCCGGCATGACGCGTGCGCCAGTGCGCGCGTTCGCAAATCCACGGGTGCGCATTGGCCACGGCAATCGACAAGCCGACGCGCTTCATCACGGCCAAATCCGGCAAATCATCACCGCTGTAGCAACATTGGACGGGTTCGAGTTTGAGCGCGTGAATCAGATGCTCAAAGCAATCAAGCTTGCTTTCCTGACCTTGATAAACATGCGCGATACCCAGTTCAGCGGTGCGTTGGCTGACTATGTGACTCATGCGCGCGGTGATGATCGCAACTTCAATTCCATTGGCCATCAGGCGCGTCAAGCCAAAACCGTCATGCGCATGAAACGACTTCAGTTCGCGCCCGTCGTCGCTGAACGTCAATTTGCCGTCGGTCAGTACGCCATCAACGTCGAAAATGGCCAGACGCACCCGCGCTGCGCGTTCGCGGATGTCGGTGGGCAGGTCGTTGAAGTGGGAGTAGGACATTGTCAAATATTGAAGGCTGGAGCGGCGAGCGATGAATGTTGAGCGGGTTCTTGACGCCGGCAAATCAAGAGCAAGAACTAAATGACCAGCCCTCTGGCTGTTGTAACGCGCCTCCTGCCTGCGCAGGAATGACGAGCTTGTTGATTTTACGATTCCCGAATCTCGAATCCAAAATCCCCGCTCTCAAACTACCCGCGCGCGCAGCAGATCGTGAATATTCAGCGCGCCGACGACGCGATTGTCGGCGTCCACGACCAGCAGGGCGTGAATCTTGTGGGCTTCCATCAGACGAGCCGCTTCTATCGCCAGTTTGTCGCCGGTGATGGTTTTGGGCTGCGCGGTCATCAGTGCGGTCACTGGTGTGGTACGCAGATCGATTTCCTTGTTGTCGACGGCGCGGCGCAAATCGCCGTCGGTGAAGACGCCAAGCAAACGCCGATCGGCATCGACTATGGCCGTCATGCCAAGACCCTTGCGCGTCATTTCCATCAACGCCAGCGACATGTCGGCTTCGGCGCCAATCAGCGGAATCTTTTCGCCGCAATGCATCACGTCGGATATGTGCAGCAGCAGGCGCCGACCGAGCGTTCCGGCCGGGTGCGAGCGGGCAAAATCTTCGTCGGTGAAACCCCGTGCCTCGAGCAGGGCGATGGCCAAGGCGTCGCCCATGACCAGCGCGGCCGTAGTGCTCGCGGTGGGCGCCAATCCGAGCGGGCAAGCTTCGGCGGGAACGCTCACGTCAAGATGCACATCGCCCATTTCGGCCAACGAAGAGTGCGCATTTCCGGTCATCACGATGAGGGGAATGCCTTGCCGTTTGAGGGTCGGCAGAATGGCCAGCAATTCGTCGGTCTCGCCGGAATTGGACAGCGCCAAAACCACGTCCTTGCCCGTAATCATGCCCAGGTCGCCATGGCTGGCTTCGCCCGGATGCACGAAGAACGCCGGCGTGCCGGTGGACGCCAGGGTTGCTGCGATTTTGCGCGCGATATGGCCGGATTTACCCATGCCTGAGACCACGACACGCCCAGGGCACTCGAACATGAGCTGGCAGGCGCGCAGGAACGCATCGTTGATGTGATCCTTCAATGCGGCAATGCCACGCGCTTCGATGTCGATGACGCTGGTCGCGCTGCGCTTGAGGGTGGCGGCATCGAGCATCGGATTGTCCAGCGGGATGGTGGCAGTCGCCTTCAAGCGTGCGTTCATGGGTGGTGGATTCAGGGCTGAAATCGCGGGTTCGTCCCGCTCCGGGTATCTGCGACCAAGGAATTTGAGTACCATGCGCATCCTTATTGTAGCCTGTCGGCGCTTGCTGGCGTAGGACGCCGAAGCGCTCTTGGGCGTCGCTCCCCGCCTTCGCCGGGTTATTTGTCCCACCTTCGCCTCATTCCAGTCACACGATGGACACTCGCACAATTCAGACTCTGATCGAACAAGGTTTGCCCGGCGCAAGCGTGCAGGTAAACAGTGGCGACAACGTACATTTCGACGCCATCGTGATTACGCCGGCGTTTGCGGGGAAACTGCCCCTGGCCCGTCACCGAATGGTCTATGCAACACTTGGCGAGGCGATGGGCGGGGCAATACATGCCTTGTCGCTGAAGACGTTGACGCCCGATGAAGCAGGGCAGGGTTGAAGAGCCGAGAATCCGGAATCGGGTATCAGGAATCGTAAAATCAGAGGTTCGTCATTCCTGCGTAGGCAGGAGGCGCTTTACAAAAGCCGGAGGGCTGGTCATCCAGTTCTTGGCTCTCGATTGAACTGCAAGAAAGAGAAAAAGAAAGAACCGGGTTCCAGCTTGAGTTGGAATGACGAGCGGAAATTTTCAGCTATCAGCCATCAATCCTCAGCCTTTACCCCTAATAGAATGTTTGCCGGAATTTCCATGCACCTACCGAACCCCGCAACCACGCAGGGCTTGCAGCCCTCAACCTTTAGCCTTCAGGTCTACTAACCCCATGGCAAAAATCGTAATTAGCGGTGGGGTGCCCTTGAATGGCGACGTGTGGATTTCCGGCGCGAAGAATGCGGTGTTGCCGATTCTTGCGGCGACGTTGCTTGCTGACGAGCCCATGTCGATCGGCAACGTGCCACACCTGCACGATGTCACCACCACGATGGAATTGCTCGGTCAGATGGGCGTGCAGTTGACCATCGACGAGCGCATGCATATTCATGTGGATCCTCGCCCTACTGACAACTATTTCGCGCCATACGATCTGGTCAAAACCATGCGTGCATCGATCCTCGTGCTCGGACCGCTGGTCGCACGTTTTGGCGAGGCCGTGGTTTCACTGCCCGGTGGTTGCGCCATCGGTTCGCGCCCGGTCAATCTGCATATCAAGGGATTGCAGGCACTCGGCGCTGAGGTCAGCGTCGAAAACGGTTACATCAAGGCGCGCGCAAAACGCCTGAAAGGCGCGCGCGTGGTGATGGACCTGGTTACCGTCACCGGAACCGAAAACATCATGATGGCTGCCGCGCTTGCTTCTGGAACCACGATTATCGAAAACGCCGCGCAAGAGCCCGAAGTCGTTGACTTGGCCAATTGCCTGAATGCCATGGGCGCAAGCGTCAATGGCGCGGGCACCAGTACCATCGTCATCGATGGCGTGGAGCGCCTGCACGGCACCCATTACGACGTGCTGCCCGATCGCATCGAAACCGGCACGTTCCTGGTTGCTGGTGCGATTACCGGTGGGCGGGTAATGGCAAAACATGCACGACCACGCACGCTGGATGCGGTGTTGCAGAAACTCGAAGAGGCTGGCGCGCACCTCAATACCGGTGTCGATTGGATCGAAGTCGACATGCGCGGTCGCCGGCCCCGAGCCGTCGACATAACGACCGCACCGTACCCGGCATTTCCAACCGACATGCAAGCCCAATTCACGGCGCTCAATGCGGTTGCCGAAGGCGTCGGCACGATCACCGAAAACGTATTCGAAAACCGCTTCATGCATGTGCATGAACTTGAGCGCCTGGGAGCCGATATCCAGTTGGAAGGCAATACAGCCGTGATCAGGGGCGTGCCAGAAATGTCCGGCGCGCCGCTGATGGCAACCGATTTGCGCGCGTCGGCGTGCCTGGTCCTGGCTGGCCTCGTGGCATCGGGCGACACCGTTGTCGACCGCATTTATCACATCGATCGCGGCTACGAGAATATCGAAGAAAAACTCGGTGGACTCGGCGCGAAGATTCGGCGCCTGCCGGGCTGAGCCGGGTCGATTTCAAAAAGATCCAGGGTTTCGTGGTGCATTACCGGCATGACGCTGCGTGAACGCTTATGCCGTCTGCGCGTTTTCAGTTCGGACTTGAATCCAGCTGTAACGTGACCGTCTCGCCGTGTTTTTCAACTTGTTCGATTTTCACTGGCAGCCACGCGCGAGTGGGCGCGAACCAACTGATGGTGTGGCGCTGGCTGCTTGCGTCGTTGCGCTCGATTCGCACGGCGTCGATCCGACCCGCGGGCAGATCCAGGCTTTCGTGTCCGCCCTGCACATAGCGTTCGTCGGAAACCTTGTCTTTGTGCACCACGCGGTAAGTCATGGTCTGCGTTTGGGTTTGCAAATCGGCCATTAGCGCCACAGTGACCAGGCTGCGATCGATGGCGTCAGGCAACAACGTCAGCACCTGCGTTTTCTTGCCGTCGCGGACGGTAGCCGTGTCGTTGCTCCAGTTGAAATCGATGTTGCGTGTGCGCGATTTGATCGCCGCGCTTTGATTGTAGTGGTAGCTCAATCCCTGTGGATGGCCGTCGTGCCAGCGGAATGTGGACTTCTCGGTCACGTCCAGACCCAGCAAACTGGCCATGCCGGATGTGCCGCGGGTGTGGCTGTCGAATTCCCAGACGCCGCCGCCAACATCGCGCAGACTCAGCGTCGCACGGCCGACCGCATTGCCATTGCGCAGTACCTGGTAATCGGCGTGGAACGGTTGCAGGGGCGCAGCAAACGCGGCCATTGCGCCAGACGCGCAACCGAGAGTGAACAAGCCAGCAAGGGCAATTCGAATCAGCATCGTCAACTCCAGATCAGGCGCGCAGCCTGCCATGTTCAAGCTGAATGCAACGTGTGTCGCAATTTCAGCCAAGCGTCGCGTCTGCGCGCAAGCGCAATGCAGCAGTTAACGGTTGGCCATCGACGAGAATGCCCGATGGGCCGAGTACGATGCGTCGACGCGCGATCAAGTTGACGCTGGCAATCAACAGCCGATGCTCCAGCGGCAGCAAACGCGCGGACAGCGAATCGGGGGTATCGTCGGCAAACACCGGCAATTCGACTTGTGCGATCACCGGTCCACCGTCGAGTTGTGCGGTGACGAAATGCACACTGGCCCCGTGCAGATCATCGTGGGAATCGATGGCACGCCGGTGCGTATCCAGGCCGGGATATTTCGGCAGCAGCGAAGGATGGATATTGATCATCCGGCCGTGCCACGTTGCGACGACGGTCGCATCAATAATGCGCATGTAGCCGGCCAACACGATCAGATCGGGCGAAAACTCGGCGGCACGGTCGAACAGGGCTTGATCGAAACTACGCCGATCGGCAAATTGCCGCGGCGCCAATGAAACAGCCGCAATACCCGCGTCGCGTGCGATATCCAGCGCCCCGGCCTTGGACTTGTCAGATAACACCGCGCGGATTTGAATTGGCAGCGTGCCCAGCTGTTGCGCTGCCAGCAGTGCCGCCAGATTGCTGCCGCGACCGGAGGCGAAGACGACGGTGGGTACGGCGGTGGGGTTTTCGGGGTGCATGAGGATTGGAGATTGAGAATCGGGGAGCGGGAATCGGGAATCGAAAAATCAAGGGCTCGTCATTCCCGCGCAGGCGGGAGGCGCTTTACAACAGCCGGAGGGCTGGTCATCCAGTTCTTTCTTTTCTCTTTTGGGGCCTTTGAATCAAGCGCGGGAACTGAATTCCCGTCGACGCGCGAATGGCGAAGCTCCCAGGCTTTTTCCCGCGCCCCGGACTCAGTTCAGCCCTCCACCACAGCCCTCAGCCCCGGCCCGCAACACTCAAGAAATCCGCACCCTATCATGGCCCGTCGCTTTCACGATTTCTCCAATCGTCCACGCATCCAGGCCCTTGTCGGTCAGCGCTGCAATCATCGCGTTCGCATCGTCGCGCGCCACGATCAGCGTGTAACCTATTCCACAATTGAACGTTCTCCACATTTCCGCATCGGCAACGTTGCCTTCGCGTTGCAGCCACTCAAATACGCGCGGAAGTTTCCAAGCCGATGCGTCGAGCGCCACGCCCAGGCCATCGGGTACGACGCGGATGATGTTTTCGGTCAAGCCGCCGCCGGTGATGTGGGCCATGCCATTTATAGCCGGGATTCGGGATTCGGGATTCGGGATTTTGGCGGATTGCACGCTGCTGCCGCAGTTGAGTAACTCCAGGACCGGCTTGACGTAAATCGTAGTCGGCGCGAGCAGGGCATCGGCGAGTTTCACGCCGCCAAGGTCAAGGTCGAAGCCGCCGTTGTCGACGCTGATCCCGGCGCGCTCGACGATCTTGCGGATCAACGAATAGCCGTTGGAATGCGGGCCGCTGGAGGCGATACCGATGATGGCGTCACCGGCGCGAATCCGCGATCCGTCGATCAACGCCGTCTTTTCCACCGCGCCGACGCAGAAACCGGCCAGGTCGTATTCACCGGGCGGATACATGTCCGGCATTTCCGCGGTTTCGCCACCGATCAGGGCGCAGCCGGCCAATTCGCAGCCGCGCGCAATGCCGCCGATGACGGCGACGGTGGTGTCCACGTCGAGTTTCCCGGTGGCGAAATAGTCGAGGAAGAACAGCGGTTCGGCACCTTGCACGAGTACGTCGTTGACGCACATGCCGACCAGGTCGATGCCGATCGTGTCGTGGCGCCCCAGTACCTGCGCGAGTTTCAACTTGGTACCGACGCCGTCCGTACCCGATACCAGCACCGGATCCTTGTAACGACCGGCCAGCTCGAACAAGGCACCAAAGCCGCCGAGTCCGGCCATGACTTCGCGCCGCGCGGTGCGCGCGACCAGCGGCTTGATGCGTTCCACGACTTGCTCGCCAGCGTCGATATCCACGCCGGCGGCACGGTAGGTTAGGGCTTGTTTGTCGGCAGACATGGCACGGCAACCGCTGATGCAGACCGCGCATGATAGACGTTCGCGCCGCGATTGGGCAGACTGCACGGATAGGCCGCCGGCCAAACAGGATCGACGTCGTGCATCCACGCCAAGTTATTCGTTGCCTTGCCGTCTTGTTTGCGGTGCTTGTATTCGTGCCTGCGCTGCATGCGGCCGATCTTTATAGCGCCCAGGTGCCGGTGACTTCCCAATCCGATGTCGAGCGTGCCGGTGCGCTGAAAACCGCGCTCGCGCAAGTGATGGTTGGGCTCACCGGAGGCGACAATGCGGTGCTCGCCCGACCAGAAGTGTCCAAGGCTATTGCCGATGCGGTGAAGTACGTGCAGCAATACAGCTACGCCAGCGATGTCGTCACTGATAACGGCCAGCCCAAGGTCCAGTTGAGCCTGATTGCGCAGTTCGATCGCAACGCGGTCGACAAGCTGCTGGCGGATCTCGGGCTCGCGCATGGCGGCAGCGGGCAAGCGCAAGCCGTGCAGGCCGCAGCCGACATAAAACCGCAGACCTATCGGGTATGGATCAGCGGGTTGAACTCGGCGCTGGATTACGTCAATGCTGTCAGCGCGCTCTCGCGCAATAGCCTGGTGCGCAGCGTGCTCGCCGAGCAGGCGCGCGGCGATGGAGTGGAAATGCAGATTGAAGTCACCGGGCCGCTGCAGCGATTGCTCGATTCATTGCCTGGCAGCGGGCTGCGCGTGATCAATGCCAAGCCGCCCCTGGAAGGCGTCGATGCGTTGCTCGGAATACAACCGTGAGATCGAAACCCGGCCATGCCGCGTAGCCCGGATTCCAGTAAAGCTGATTTGACCTCACCCTGGCGCCATTTGCCCAATGCGCTGACTGGCTTGCGCATGCTGCTGGTGGTGCCGCTGGCGTGGCTGATTCAGGATGGGCGCTACGGTGCAGCGTTGCTGATCGCCGCGATTGCCGGCCTCACTGATGCGCTCGATGGGTTCCTGGCCAAGCACTACAACTGGCAGAGTTGGCTCGGCGGCATCCTCGATCCGATCGCCGACAAGCTGATGTTGATCGCGTGCTTTGTGTCGCTGGGCATGATCTGCGCGCATCCGAATTGGCTTACCGGTCTGGTCGTCGGGCGCGATATCATCATTGTGCTGGGTGCGGTGGTCTACCACAATTTGATCGGCCACATCGATGCGCAACCGACGCTGCTGTCGAAATTCACCACGTGTGTGCAGATCGGTTACGTGTTGGTGCAATTGGTACATTTGAGTTCGCTGGTCCACCTGCCCGAATCCTTGCTTACCGGATTGATCTGGCTGACGGCGGCGTGCACGCTGGCCAGCGGCATCCAGTATGTGGTGGTGTGGTCGGGCAAGGCGTGGCGCATACGTCATTCGGAGTCAAACCCATGATCGCGCAAATTCCTTTGCGTTGGCAGTTGGTCGCACTTGTTTTCGTCATCGGTGCGGTGATTTATCTCTTGGCGCCGGTGCTCACGCCGTTCGTGGTAGCGGCCATGTTCGCTTATCTGTTCGATCCGCTGACGGATCGATTGCAACGCTTGCGCCTGAGCCGCACGCTGGCCGTTACGATTGTTTTCATTTGCCTGAGCCTGTTGTTGATTCTGGTCCTGGTGCTGCTGATCCCGTACCTGCAGCGTCAGGTCAGCACCTTGATCCGGCATTTGCCGGATTGGTTTACGTGGGTACAAACCGATGCGATTCCGTGGCTCAACGCCAAGTTTGATCTGAGCCTGGACGTGCCGGATTTGCAACAATTGAATGGGGTTTTGCAAAAGCACTGGAAAGAGGCCGGCGGGATGGCCGCAACCATTCTCGCTGGTGTATCCAAATCGGGCTTCGCGGTGGTCTCCTGGAGCATCCATTTGATCGTCGTGCCGGTGGCCTTTTTCTACTTGCTGCGCGACTGGGACATCATGATCAAACGCATCCGCGAGCTGCTGCCGCGCTCCGTCGAAGCCACGGTGACGCGGCTGGCGCGTGAGGCTGATACGACGCTCAGTGGTTTTGTTCGCGGGCAGCTGACGGTCATGCTCGTGCTCGGTGTGATCTATGCCATCGCGTTGTATGCAGTTGGCCTGGATGTCGGGCCGCTGATTGGCATAATTGCCGGCCTGATCAGCTTCGTGCCGTACCTGGGCGGCATCACCGGCATCGTGATGGGTATTATCGCGGCTGTCGTGCAGTACCACGATTGGCTGCACGTAATCCTGGTGCTGGTCGTGTTCGGCGTTGGCAACCTGCTCGAAGGCTACGTGCTGGTGCCGCGACTGGTCGGCGAAAAAATCGGACTGCATCCGTTGGCGGTCATCTTCGCGATACTCGCTGGTGGCGAATTGTTCGGGTTCCTCGGCGTCTTGCTCGCGTTGCCGATCGCATCGGTGGTCATGGTGTTGCTGCGTTACGCGCATGAGCGTTATCGCAACAGCGAACTGTACGGGCACGATCACGAATCGGTCATTGCCGTGCCGGGAACTGCGCAAGCATCGGCACCCGATCCGCATGCGAAAGTCTCGCTGCTCGACGAAACATGAGTTCACAATTGCCGTTGGCGTTGCGTTGGCCGATCCAGCAGCGCTTCGACAGCTTTGTCGCGGGCGAGAACTCCCAGGCGCTGGCGCTACTGCAGCAAGCAGCGGAAAATGCATCCACGCCGTGGGTGTTCATGGCAGGGGCAAGCGGTTGCGGAAAAACGCATCTGCTGCTCAGCGCCTGCGCCGCAGCGGGAGAGCATGGTCGCAGCGCGCAATACTTGCCATTGGCAAAACTCGACGATGATCGTGGTACGGCGATTCGCGCGTTCGGTGGAAGCGAATTGCTCGCGCTGGACGACCTCGATGTGATCGTCGGCGATAGCGCCGCACAGCACGCGCTTTTCGATTTGTACAATCGCGCCAAGGCCGAACAATCGACGTTGTTGTTTGCCGCCAAGCGACCGCCCGCGCAATTGGAATTGAGTCTGCCCGACCTGATCTCGCGTCTATCCAGCAGCACCCAGATCGTGCTCAAGCCGCTGGATGAAACCACCCGCCGACAAGCTGTGCGCCAGCGCGCCCGCGCACGCGGCCTGGAACTGGACGATGCGGTTCTGGATTGGTTGTTCGCCCATGCGCCACGCGACCTGGGTGCGCTGACGGCATTGATTGAACGCATGGATCGCGAATCGCTGGCCGCCAAGCGGCGTATCACCGTGCCGTTTCTACGTGGGATCATTAAGGGAGATCGGTGAGCCAGTACCCAGTACCCGGGAATCGAGAATCGGGAATTCCGCGTATTTTCTTGTGTTCGTCATTCCCGCACAGGCGGGAATGACAAAGTTATTTACGCTTTCCCGGCTACCGGCTACCGGCTACCGGCTACCGGCTACCGGCTACCGGCTACCGGCGCGTTCAACGCCGCCAACCTCTCAGGCGTACCCACATCGGTCCAGCGGCCGCGAAAATGCTCGCCGCTCACTGCACCGTCGTGCATGGCGGCACGCAGGCTAGGCACGATGCTGAAGATGCCGGGTTTGCACTCCGCCAGCAGTGCTGGGCAATACACACCAATGCCGGCAAACGTAAGACGCGGCGAAGTCTCGTTATGCAGCAATTCATCGCGCAGCACGAAGTCGCCTTGCAGGTGATGCACCGGGTTGTCGATCATGACCAGATGCGCAAGTCCGTGTGGATTATGCAGCAAAGTGGAAAAATCAAAATTCGTCCAGATGTCGCCGTTGACAGCGATGAACGGTGCGGCACCAAGTAGCGGCAGCGCATTCAACATGCCACCGCCCGTTTCCAGCGGTGTCGGCCCTTCGTAGGCGTAGTCGATATGCAGGTTCCAGCGCGAACCGTCGCCAAGCGCCGCTGGAAATTGTTCGGCCAGATGCGAGGTATTGATCACGACGTTGCGCACGCCAGCGGCAGCTAACTTTTCCAAGTGCCATTCGATCAGGCGCTTTCCACCGACTTCGAGCAACGGTTTCGGCGTGATGTCGGTCAGTGGGCGCATGCGCTCGCCGCGACCGGCGGCGAAAATCAACGCGTGCATGTGTGCTCCGTTTTTTTCGTATCGGTGCTCGGCTGGGTGATGTCGCGCACGCCGATCGCGCGGCGCAGTAGCGCGGCCAGGTCGACAAACTCGGCGTAGCGATCGGACACATCAAGAACGTAGCGCAGCGTCAACTGCAGGTCACGCAGATAGCTGGCCTTGCCATCGCGATACCACAGGCGGCAGAAGATGCCGAGCACTTTCAGATGCCGCTGCAAACCCATCCAGTCGAACCAGCGTCTGAATACTTCAGCGTCCGCATCCGTCACGCTGGCCGCCACGAGGTCTCGCCGATAGCGCTGCGCCCAAACATCGACCTGCGCGGCTGGCCATTCGATATAACAGTCGCGCAGCAGCGAGACCAGGTCGTAGGTGATCGGCCCGCGCACCGCGTCCTGAAAGTCGATGATGCCGGGATTGTCCGCCGGCACGATCATCAGATTGCGACTGTGAAAATCGCGATGCACAAAACGTTGCGGCTGTTCGCTTGCCGAGTGCACCAGGCGCGTGAATGCCGCTTCGAGAATATCCCACTCTTCGCAACTCAAGGCGTAGCCCAGATGACGCTGGATAAACCATTCCGGCAGCAACTCCATTTCCGCGATCAGACGCGTGCGGTCGTAGTCGGGCAGTCCCTTCGCATCGGCGGCTGTTTGCATGCGCAGTAGTGCGGCGCATGCGTCGGCGTACAAACCCGCTGCCGTGTCGGCGTTCACCGTGTCGGCGTTCAACTCGGGTAGATAAGTGCGCGTGCCCAGGTCCGACATCAACACCCAGCCGTTTTCGAGATCCGTGGCCAACACCTCCGGCGCATTCAATCCCGCCGCACGCAGGCGTACGGCAACATCCAGCCACGGGCCGATGTCCTCCTTGTCCGGCGGCGCATCCATGACGATCCAGCTCATCGCCTCGTCGCGCACGCGCCAATAGCTGCGAAAACTGGCATCCGCCGATGCCGGAGTCACAGACGAAATATCGGACGACAGGTGCCTTTGGACGAAGGCCATGCGGGCAGCGGAGCGATCTTGTGGATTCATTGGCGCAAGTTTAGCCGCTCCCTCGAACGCGTGGGTTGGGGCGCCGGCATGCCCGGCCCTTCGAGTGGTCAACCTGAG